>Ga0190275_10000589_pt1 | contig 30676 bp, 24 predicted proteins | sample Popmic550T_FD_133745 | JGI IMG/M metagenome (GOLD analysis project Ga0190275, IMG submission 133745) | Populus adjacent soil microbial communities from riparian zone of Yellowstone River, Montana, USA - 550 T | ecosystem: Environmental > Terrestrial > Soil > Riparian zone > Trees stand | place...
ATGATGCCTCTGGATCTCAGCGTACGCCGTGATTTGTCACAAAGCAGCGATGCATACCCTGAGAGTCAGATCAAACAGGAGTCACATGATGAGGAATACGAAAATGCTATACATGAGGAAATGAACCCGATAGAATGCAAGCCTGATGTTGGTGAGTTTAAAATAGAGCTGCCGGATACTGTTATCCAGGAGGGCCAGGGAAGCTGTGACCAGTAAGAACATTACTCCCTCAAAAACCTCTTGCCAGCCGTCAAACACTTGACGCTGTGCATAAACTCGGAAAAGCTCCAAGAAAATCCAAAAACAAAAATTATCCAAAACAAGAAATACAGGATTTTTTTTTGTTTTGGAGAAAAGGGTCAGTAGTGCAGAAGAGTTCGAAGAACAACCTGCAGGTTCGATGCAGTCCTTTTCTCCATGGTTGTGGTCTTTTGGAAAGCGCTTCTCTGTGCATCTAAAGATCAGACCACCGCACAACATAAAGCGAAACTCTGGTTCAGAAAAGTCTTTGAGGTAATTCTTGTTCGGTACCCAGTTTTTCAATAAATAATCATAAAATACGGGCTGTTAGCGTCGCTAGTATCGAGATTAGCGCCAAAAATGGCTCGCGTTTGTGGGAGTATCAGCGTGAGCGCAGGAGCGCCTTACCGAGAAAAAGAGGGTATGTGCTAACGTTTATTAAAAATTCTTACTATAAATACCCGCTTCTACAAAAACACATCCAATTCTAGCAAAGTAGCGCGGACACTGCGAATGCCGTAACCAGAGCTGCATGTTCCTATGACGCTGCCGAACAAAACAACAGACGCTAGCATTTCTGTCTATACTGTTAGCGGGCAATTCTCCAGTAGCGAGGGGATATCCAGAGCCCTAAACAGGGAATATGCAGATGTGATGAACAGGAAAACCTAAAAAGATAGGACCGAGAAGGCGTGAGTGACTTCTCTGCGATTTTAAAATCATTTTCGTTAGATACTAACAAAGAAGTTTTTCCAACCGGCACAAAGCCATAAACAGCGGGACAGCGCCTCGTGCTAGACCGGCACTGTTGGCGGCGGCTTGGCATGAAGTCCACCGGTATGTTCCCGCCATACCAGCAGTTATCGCGGTAAGCCCATTTTCAGGCATAAATATGCGAGAGAAACAAGCGATTGAAACGCCAAAGACCTCGCCGTTGGAGTCTATGTTTCTTTTGGCTCTGAAGGAAGTTCAGATTCGGCGTGTGGAAAGCTTTTGCCTTTTTCTGTTTGCGCTTGTTTCTGTTTCTGCGACGTATCTTCAGTACTGCAAAAAAGGTATTCGGGGTCTGCCTTCTTGCGGTGCTGGAACGCGCCTGATATCCCAGACAGCCTTTTTCTGAAGCTCGACGTCTGCCACTCGTTAATCTCGGACGCCAGGATGATTATCTGCTTTTTCATCTGCTGCACGATCCCTCTAATTACCTCTTCGTTCTCTTCGTTCATGTCTTTCTCTTTGCTCATGTTTTGGAACGTCTCTTCAAGTTCGCCAAATATTGCTCTTTGTCTTTCCCACCGCGGAAGAAGCTTTCTGTGCATCTCTACTATCTTCTTCATCTCCTCTGCCTCTTTCTTTGCCGACTGCACCATCTCCGCAAGCCTTATTTTTCTCAGCTCGCCTTCTGTCATCTCAGCCGGTTTTTCTCTATCTCTAATCTTTCTGTCAGCTCTTCCAAGCACCTGTCCCTCGTACACCTCTTCATCGCTCTGTTCTTCCTCGGCTTTTTTTCGGCTTCCCTGAAATGGCGCTCCCTTTCCCGCGTTTATCCGCGCAGCTGCACTGGTGCTTCCGGCGGCCCCTGTCCTGTGCACGCCCCCCGGCACTATCTTCTGAAGCGCCGGGATCTTTCCAAGCCCTATTCCCCCAATGTGCATCGGTTTTTGCGCTTCTTCTGGCCTGCCAATGAGCTCGCCTCTCCCAAACAGGCCTTCTCTACCTCCTATAAACGAGCTTGTGTTCGTTGCGCCCAGGATCTTTCTTCTTTTCGCCTCTTCATCGGGCACGGCCTCTTTTGCTTCTGTTTTTGCCTTATCCGGTAAATTGTGCTTGGCTCTTGCTCTCTGGTACTCTTCTTCGCTGAGCAGGCGCAGCGCAGTGTTGCGCTCGGCGTCAGACCTGGACTTCCCGTATATTTTGTAGATTGGCTGCTGTGGGGCGCTATACGGAAGGTCTTTATGGATGAATTTCATTCTGCTCTTTTCGTTTTGCTCCCTGATGGCGTCTGCTCTGCTGCTTTCCGGTGGCTGTCTTTGGCTCGACGTGCTGAGCTGCTGTGGGTTGGCGTGAGAGATCGGGCCAGACCCCGGCGCAGGCCTTTGCTCGCCTGGTATGAACGAGAAGTTTATGTTTCTGCTGATTGGAAGGAGCGGAACAAACTCGCTGTCTCTTTTCTTTCCCTCGTACTCTTCGCTTGGGTTTGGAAACGCGCCTCCGAGCATTGCAGTTGCGCTGGTTTTTGCGGGCGCGTCTGGCTTTGTAGCGTGGATTTTGGCATTGGATATTTCTCTAATTATTTCTTCGGAGTTCATTACGTAGCTTTTCTCTATTTTGAGCAGCTTTGTGTGCATAGCCTGGATGTACTCTTTCCTGTTCACGGACTTATCAAACGTCAGCTGCTCAGACTTTATTGCAGAGTCTCGTATGCGCTCCACAGAGTAGTTCTTAAACATAGGAGACTGGCGAAGCGCGTTGAATATTTTTTTCAGGATTTCTTTTCTCTCTTCTGGGCTGACTAGTGCTTGTTTCATTCATATAAATAAAAATTCTGCTGATTATAACAACGGTTTTATGTCCAATTATACCCCTGGAAGCGGAGGTTTTGGGCTGGGGAATGGGTGCGGTGGGGCTGGTAGCGCGGATGGCACAGTAGATTCGCGCGAGAGATACACAGAAAGCCTTGATGAGCGGTGAGATATGCGAGTTTATGCGCACTTGTGCTGGAGGGGCGGCCCGCCTGCAAATCTCCGCAGCCTATTCCATATCTATTACAGCGCGTCCTAACTAGGAAGACCAGAAAAAGCCAATACTTTGCAGAAGCGCCAAACCGTTCGAAGCTCCAAATAACCGTAGACCAGATGGCCGCCATTTATTCGCTTATATTGCTTCGTAAGGCGTCCAAGTGTTCGACCTAAGCTTGTAAAATATTCGATATCCGCAATTTGTACACCGAATGGGCTCTTTTGCACCAATAGAAACAAGAGACTTGCACTCTCCACACTGGTACGCGTGCTTCGTTTCTTTTTCTTCGTTCATAAAAATCCAATCCGCTCACTATTTAAATAGCGGTAGAGTGGCTGAAGGAGCGGCTAGCATAGGTCGGCGTATTACCTGTGGGGTGGTGCGCTACTCGAGGCGGTAGACCCAGCTCCATATCCCAGAGGTATTATCTTAGCTCGAGACATGCGCACCACCGAGGGCACCGCTCTGCGCTTAAAAAACCGTCCCAGAACACCCCAGCCGTACGTCCAGCCCACGTGTTGCCAAACAGCCCACACCGTTGATAAAATAATCCTTTATTACTGGCTACATTCGCGGCATCCCTCCTCTTGGCGAGTTGTCTGTGTCATACCCTCCTCCCTGATAATATCCAGGGGGGTACCCATGCCCTCTCATAATTTCATCATAACTGTATGTGTCGTCTGTGTCTTTATAATACCCTGTGTTTTTTGAAGGAAAATGCTCCGATGCTTCGTACATCTTGCTGACCTCTCCAAAAGTTGGAGATGGGCCGTTCAGATACTGCTGGATTAGCCCCTCGTGCTGTTTGATAATTGGCTGCAGCTTCGGAGTCGCGAATGTGTACACGTGCCCCGTCTCCGAAGCCACCACCAATAGAATCTCGCATTTTGTTAGAACGTTCAACTCGTACGCCTTCTTCATTATTCCTTTTTTCCTCTTACTGAATGTCACTCCTCTTCGCCCTTTGTCTTTGATAAACTCCATCTTTATCTTTTTTCTTCCTTTGCACCCCCTGCCTGCGCCGTCTTCGCTATCTCCAGACTCGCCCAGCCCTTCTTCGTTTCTAAACAGCAGGATATTTGGAACGACGTTGACTCCTCCCCTTTTCTCTCTTGGCAGCCCGTGGTCTCCCGGGTTCGGCGTGATGTTCCCGGAGCCTTCTCTTTGCGCTTTCTCCATGTGCCCGTCTCTTTCCATTTCTTGTCCAATCGATAGCAGAGATGCCCCTGATACGCTGTTGCTTCTGAACTGTCTCCCTGGAAACGGCGGAGCGTATCCGCTTTCGTCTTCTCTTTCTTGGAGCAGCAGCGGCCCGTGCAGACTCATCGTTCTTCCCCCGGTGCCCTGTCTTTCGTAGGGGGAGTAGCTGTACTCGTCTTCTCTGTCCCGGCTGTAGTCTTTTGAGTTGGAGCTTGCGCGCGGGCTGGAGTACATGTACTCGTCGCTTGCGCGCTCTCTCCGGTATCCCTCTGATTTTTCGTCATATGGGGTGAAGGGCTGAGGCATTCTCATAACCTTCTCCTCCTTCTCTTTTCTTCCCAAGTTTTTCACATTCTGGTTCTCGGCTCGCTCGTAGGGCGAAGACGTCTTTGGAGAGTTTTCGGCTCTGGTCTTTCTTAATTCTGCCATATGCAAGGGGTAAGAAAATTAGTAAATATATTTTTCTAAAACAGGAAAAGGCTATTTAGCAGCATGTCTAAATTTAATAGAAATTTTTGAGAATGAGCATAAGAGAAATTTGGCCTGAGCCGCCTCTCAGGAACTGGAAAAGGGAGGAGCCGGAAATACCGGAGAACGTCGTTGTGTTTGGAAAAAAAATTGAAAACGAAAACGCCCAAAAAGGAAAAAGAAAATTGTCCGAGGTGGTCAGAGAGGTTGTAGACGAGTTTGTCCAGTGTTTGGAAAGGTCTGTGGAAATAAGAAGAGCGAGGGACATAAAGATGGAGATTGAAAGGATATCATCGCTGTACGAAGAAGCGGTCGCTATTATACAAGGGTACAGAAAAAGAGAAGCGGAAGAGAACATAAGAGAGCTGATAAAGAGCCAAATCAGAAGGAAAAGAGAGCTGATCGAAAGTTTGAATATTAAGGAGATTGGGTAGCGGGTGTGAGGCGGGGTAGGACGCGAGTTGGGGTAGAATAGGATAGACTAAGACGGGGTAGGACGTGATTGGATGCTGTTGCTGGCTGAGGGGTACTGGTACTAACGGTTTTTGGTAACAGTCACGGTCTATCAGCGCTTATAACATCAAAGTACGCCAGCACTGACATTACGTGAAGATGGTTTATGTTGTAGGCCTCATATCGAAGGCTAGAAGATATTTAGTAAAGTTATCCAGTTAGAGGGTTCATGGTTTAGAGATTAAATATTTAGATAATCCATGGTGTACAGATTAAACAGTTAGATAATTCATGGTCTACAGATTATCCAGCTAACTACTTCACAATCTCCAAATCATTCACTTAGCTACTCCACAATCTCCAAATTATTCACCTAACTACCCTACGATCTACACATATAACCGCCCACTGCCAAAAGCCCCCATAACTACACCCTGCCAACAACTTTCAGCTACCCCGAAACCCGACAAATAGATACTCCAGTAAATTAAACAGGTTTAAATGATTTCGGTTGGTAAGGCCTTTTTGCCATACCAATGTGCTGAAGACCTTTTTTGCCATATCAGCTCCTTTCTACCGCTTATGCTCTGAAAACTACCTAATCTGATAAAAACATACGCTGGATACACGTCAACACAATACCTTTACGCGTTTACCACTAGCATTTTGGCCTCCCTAATTGTTGGGTCTGCTATCTGTGTTCTGTTGGTATGAAAGTGCTCCACTAGCTGCTGAAACGGAGAGAAAGGGTCTAAAGCGCGTCTATGATCAGCATTAGGCCGCTTCTTGCGGTAGTATACCAGCGCCAGGGCGGCTGTTATAAAAGTAACTGCTAATTTGAACCGGCCGGACAGATTTTTTTTTGATGGACGAGTACATTGCGGACTACACTTACAAAGAGAGTGTCTCTTGTCTCTCCGAAACTAGCAGCATTTCGTGCGCTATTGACAGGAAAAGAATAGTGGTTGTGGCATACGAGAAAATTCGGATATGGAACGTAGAGACGCTGTCGGTCGAAAGAACAGTGAATTACACGGCAGAAAACGGGCTAAAATCGAAAATCACGGCGATATGCGGCGTGGAGGAGGGCGGAGAGACTCTTTTGATGGTAGGGCATGAAAACGGAGTTGTGAGATGCATAGACACGAATGGAGAAGAGAGAAGCGGGTACAGGGAGCATATGAGAAGAGTGTTTCAAATTGTCAGCTATGGCGGGCTGTGTGTCTCGTGCACTACCGGGGGCTTCACTGCGTATGACATGAGAACGGAAAGCGTGCTGCTTACAGTGCATCTGGACCTGGTTATTTCAAGCGTCAGAGTCCTTGAAGACGTTCTTCTTGTGTGCACCGAAAAGGGAATCGTCCACAAGTACAAAGTGGAAGACGTTTTCAACAGAGTAGCGGACAGTGAAGTGGTGGCTTCGATAGACCAGCCGATCCTGGACTCGTTTGCTAAAGACGGAGCCGTCTATGTGGTGCACCCGGAGTGCGTGGTAAACCTCGAAACAGGGAGGAGAGTAGACGTGAGACACAGGATATCGCACGTAAGGACCGGAAACGGGCACATCTTGACAAAAGACACAAAAAACAGATGCCGCGTGTTTAGGATAGACGGCACGGCGGTCGTTGAGGAGAGGATTTTTAGAGCGAAAAGGCCGCTTTGTGCCATGGAGCTCGCGGGATCGTCTGCGGTGCTTGTTTTCGCAGATAACGGAATTTCGGTGTACTCAGAAAAGGAAAAGAGGAAGACCAAAGCGGGAGCGGAAACAGAAGCAGAGCCGGAAATGGAAATGGAAGAGCGCGCAGTGGTTGAGGGAGGCGCGGATAACCTAGTGGGAATCTGTGCAGGCGGCGGAGTGGTCTTTGGAATAACGGAAAAAGAAGGAAAAGTATTTGGAAGAGTAGAAACAAAAGAGAAGATGGATATGAAAGAAATCGCTATTTCGGTGTTTGAAGACGAAGGGATGTGCTGCATGGCTACTGATGGAGAGGTGTTCTACGTCGGAAAAGAAGACGGAACAGTTGTCGTGAGAAACAAAGCGGGAGCAGAGGTGAGAAGACTCAAGGCAGGGCCTGAAAGAGTTGCGTCTTTGGACGTGCTTGGGAAGCAGATGATGGCGGTTGGATCGGGTGCGAAAGTAGGCATACTGATGCAGTCTGGAGAACGGGACGAAATAGGGTACGAAGACGAAGTAGTGTGCACGAAATTTTCTAAAGACGGGGGGCTTATTCTGACATCTCTGGCAGATAACACGGTGAAGGTGCACAAAATAGACGGAGAACACGTCCTTACGCTATTTGGGCACTCTGTGCCGGTTGTAGACATCGAGGTTTGCATGGAAAGAGAGGCTGTGTACACGCTCGGAGGGGATAAGCTCGTGAAGATATGGGGACTCAGGCACGGGGAGTGCAGGAGAACGCTGAACCCAGGAGAGCCGACGGGAATCCGGCTGCACGAGAACCTGCTTATTGTCAGCACGGCAGACGGGCTGGTTTACTACCACAAAGACACTCTGAGAAAGATCAAAAGGGTTGTGTACGGCGCAGGGAAGAGGAGAGGAACGGCAGGACAGAACAGAATTGCAATTGCGGGATACAACTTGTTCGCGATAAGGGAGAGGTCGGTTGCGCATTTCGAGGAGGGAGAGTACGGGACAACGCCCGAGCAACAGGAGGCCTTGGAAAGAGAAGAGAGAGAAATAGAAGAGATATCGAAAGAGAAAAAGGTGCTTAGAATAGACGAGATTGGAAGGCTTGAAAAGGCAATCGAAGAAAACAGCGCAGGGGGCGCGAAGGAGGCGCTGGAAAGACTCACGCACGGAGACGTGAAAGAAGCTGTTGGAATGATGAACAACGAAGCGAAAGAGAAGTTTTGGAGGCTTCTTGTCGCAATTTCCAAAGAGCCGCACAGTGCGCTTACTTTTTCGTGGGCGCTTGGCTCTCTTGTGCGGTCGGAGTTCCGGGCAGAGGGCATGGAGGGGCTGGTAGAGGAGGCGCGAAAAAAGATACGAGCAGCATCGAGAAGGTCTTTGGCAAACAGAACAGCGCTTATATGGAACTGCGAGGAACAGGAGGCAATGGAAGGAGTGGAATAAATGGGACATTGGATAGGTTGGCATGTAGGAGTGTTTTCAGGTGAAGGCTGTGCTGGACCATTGCGCACCAGCCGCCTCCACATAACTGCCGAGTATTATGGGTTATCGGATGGAAGCTGCTTGTTTACATATCCTGGAGTCGCATAATTATGCGATGGCATGGGTTTTCGATAAAGATAGGGCTTGGGCGTTGGTGTAGTGGGGTTGTGGAGAGCAACCAGTTTCCAAGTCCGGCGTAAAAAAACGTAGCGTAACTTTTGAAAAAAAAATACGGGACGGTTTGTCATTTAGTGGATTAGCGGAGGGGTGGATTATCTAGCTGGATAACGTAGAGAGTGTGTGGTAGTTAACTGGATAATCTGTAAACCATGAACTATCTAACCATAATATCTAGCTGAATAACTTTAATAAATCTCTTCTAGTCTTCGATATGAGCTCTACAATTAGAATCCAATATGTACAGCCCAGATCCTAGAGCGCCAGGCTAACGCAAAACAGCACTGGAGACAAGCGGCTATGACATTTTTGGAAACTGCTGGAGAACCCACGCCTCTTTTTCGAATTTTCGCGGGGGTTTCACGCATCCTAGACGGCTTGCGATTTTTCTTATCGACGTGATGTCGATGATGAAAAGTGTTTCGTAGTAGTTGAGCGGCATGAACACAAGGTCGTCGAGAAGCAGGATCAGCACTATCATTCTTGACACAATCACTTCTTTGATTTGGATATTCAGCCTGAACTTTGGTATTTTGTAGGAGTCCGGCATTCCAAAAGAGGCAGCAATTTTCCTAAAAAGGCCTTTTTGAAAACTTGTCAAAGCGTTATATACAGAGCTCATGCTGTATTCGGCCTTTCCCCCGAGGTTAAACAGCCGGAGAATGTCCAGGAGCACGAGCGCTTTCATCTCCTGGTACCGCTTTTCTGGAAGCCTCGAGAGGTGCTCTGCTCTTTCCGCGAGCTCTTTTGGCAGATTTGCGAACTTCTCGATATGCTCAAGAAATTCGTTTTTGTCAACGCCTTCAAAATCTGGCAGCAGGTCAACTCCAAATAGAGTTTCAACGCTGTATATTTCCGAGGGGTTTTTAGCGTTTTTGTTGTGCGGCGGAGTCAGGCTGATTTCTACGGGCTTTTGCGCTTCTGTTTTATCTGCCTCTTCTTGTTTTATGACATGTGCGCAGAGCGTGCTGGATGCAGAGTGCGCGCTTTTGAGAACATCGTTGGTAGACTTGAGCTTTTTTGCGTTTCTGCTGTATCCGGGTTTCCCGAACTCTTTGTTAAGCAGCTCTATCGTGGAGGCCGCGCTCATTTTGCCTTCTTCTACCGTTTCTTTTATCACCGTTTCTGCTCTGAAAAGAGGCAGCGCCTCCAGCACGTATCTGTTTCCATTAATCACCGCTGTTCTGGCGTTTTCTGAAGGCTGTTTTGCCGAGTCTCCCAGGAGGTAGGTGCACGGAAAGGACGTTTCTTCTGCGGCTATTTGGCAAACGTGTTTTTTGTGGTCTTTTGTTCTGAGGACTCTGTTTCCGTTGTCGTTGTGGAGGATGAGCGGCATTTCTTTTTTGAAAGGTGTAACCAGAGCTCTGAACGCTTTCATGAAAATTCTCTGAAGTCGGGAAATGTCCGCAAAAAATCGTTTTAAAAGACAGCTGAGATGCGAGCTGGGCAGGGTGGAGGAAGCAGGCGGGGTGATAGAGCGGCGAGGCTCCTACAGAATCTCAGCGCTTTCTATTTTGTGTATCTTATATCCAGCTGTGCCGGTTTCTGGGGATAGAGTCCACGTGTTCGCCATTTTGAACACTCTATCTTCATTCTCGCGGTACATGTCTGTTTGGAAAGATACGCGCGGGCGCTCCCTTCCTTTTATCTGCACGCTGTTCACTCCAAGAAGCTCTCCTTTGCTGTACGCGGCCTGGAGGTCCTGCCAGCTGTGCGGAGAGTATCTCTGCGCTAGCTCCTGATATTTAGAGCCTGAGATAACGGACGGTACATACTTCTGCATCTCAGACTTTGTGCACTTGGCTCTTTGCAGCCTAGCGGAGGGCGGAATTCTGGCGTCCTCTGGGCCTTCTGCCCAGGGGTGCACCTTTATCCCGGGCTCGTACTCTTTTCCTGGCGTTATCTTTCTTCCCAGCTTCAAGATTCCCGCGTGAAGAGCGGCACCGGCTGCAGAGAACGGCAAGCGCAAAAGATCGTTTGCTCTCGTAAATGCTGCGCGTCCTGACTCCTCTAATGCATCACTTAGAACACCTGCGCTTCCGTTTGCGAGGTACGCGAGATCTTCTGAGGTGTCTTTGATAAGTTTGGCAAACGGAAAGACCGTCTTTTTGAACACAAAGCTGTCCGCTATCTTCAGCAGTCTCTCCAGGGCTATTTGAAGATCCGCAGACTTTTCGACCTCTTTTCTTAAGTACTTGCGAAACACCGACATAAACCCTTCTCCCATTAAAAAAATATGAAAGAGAGCGAAGAAAAGAGACGGCTCTCTGTTTCGGGAGTGTTTGCAACGGTGCTATCTTCTTTTCTTGCGTTTCTTCTCTTCTACGCGGCGGTAAAGCGCGCTGTACACCCGACAAAAAGGAACAAAGGGAAGGTAGCTCTACTGGAGAAGCAGAGAAAGGCCAGGAAGAAAAGCCCGCGGCAGCCTCTCTCTAGCAGCTCAAACTCTTCAATAAGTATAGAGCTAAGCGTTGGAGAGATGGAGTAGATGGGAGGTGGTAGGCTGCATGGCATGAGAGATGACATGAGAGATGGGATGAGAAATTGGATGGGTGCTAGATTTGAGATAGATGCATAATTATCCAAGTAGCTCGCAATCGCTTCCAAAGGGTTCATAACGATTGAAAGGTGATATTCTGTTTGCCGTGGTACTTAGAGAAATAGGTTCTGATAACGTCTTTAGCCGTGGTACCGGTCTGCAGATCATTAGGGTGAAAAGACACCGCTGGGTGGTATAGCGAATAAGTCGGCCCAGATTGTGTAGCGAGAATTCCCACGAGGCTGTGGTAAGCTGCTCTGCCTGTACCTCTGCTCAGAGATGGTGTAGGAGCGTGCTTTTAACAGGTACTGGTAACCTATATTTTGGGATGAAATAAATTGAACAGCTGCCAGAAAAGGCGCGCGGACGGTCTGGAGGTGGTATATATATGAATATTTTTCTTTTCTAATGGAAATTGGAGACGAGCGCGACCTGGAGGCCGAAGAGGTAGAGAAAGAGAGCGCGGAGCTGCTTCTTGGCGAAGATAAAACAGAAATCATCAAAGAGGCGATAAAAAAATATCTGTTCAAAAAAATCACAAAAGAAGGCCTGCGAGAGTACATCAGAGAAAAAGGAGTTAAAAGGTGCGAGTTTAACCTGTTTATAACAGACCTTGTGTCTGTTGCACATCGGTCAAAAAAGTGGAAAAAAGCCGTTATTGATTACGGAGCGCAGAAAACAAAAGAGTACATGCGGCTTAACTCGAATTTTTTGGAGAGTTTCCTTTTGGAGATAAAGAAAAACTTTGAAGAGAGCGCGCACCAGCAGCCGGTGTTGCAGTACTCTATGTACAGAAGAACCCCGGAAGATCTTTCTGCGACAATAAGCAACAAGCCGCAGCTGGTTTCTCTGTTTTCAGCGGGGTATAACGTACTTTGCAGCAACATACAGAAGGTGCTGAGCGTGAAAGACCTCCAGAACAGGATGAAAAAAGCGTCCTTCGAGTACCGGCTGAGCGAGCAGACGTCGGTGGAGGCGGCAAAGTGCGCGCACGAGTGTCTGAAGCAGTATCTCAAAGAAACAATAGGGAAGGTTGTAGATAGGCGAACAAACAAAATAGACGTAGAAAGTCTTCTGCGAATGACGTTTGGAGGCGTGCTCGGGGCGTACCTGCTGTACGAGAAATACCCGAACGAAAAATAGCAAAAAATATGAAGCTGGTAGGGGAGGGCGAAAGAGAGCTTTTTAGGATGCTTGTTGGAGAGAACGGGCTGTACACGAAAGAAACGGACGTTGCAATAGAAAGGGAGCACGCGAGCTATGCAGATTACGCCGCAAGGGGAAGCAAAAACGGAACGGTGGTGGATGTGACGATTAAGATACACGCAGCAGAGGAGGGAAGCGGAGAAGGTGGAGCAGAGGGAGAGGGGGAGCGGTCTGTGCAGTTCCCAGAGGGGGACGTGCCGTCGCTGTTCAGGTTCTCCGGAAAAGAGAGCAGGTACATCGTCCGTACTTTTGTGATAAAAGATACGGGACTCGTTTACGAGGTGGCGATGGAGTGCGTGAGAGACGCGCTGAAAAACATGGAGGTTCCGGAGTACAGCACGATCTTTAAAGGGTCAAGGTCTACCAATAAAGACATATACAGGAAAACAGCGAAGGAAACGCGCGCGGAAGGCAGCGAAGACGAGGACCGCGCTGGAGAAGCGGAGGAAAAGGCAAAGAAGAGGAGAAAAACGAGGCTAGCAGGAGAAGAGAGGCAGGTTGCACCGCAGAAAAGCAAGCAGGAAGAAGAAGCGGAGCAGACGGACCCAGAGGAGGGTAGGAGCACGGCACGTACCTACGGAGTGGTAGGGAACAGGTTCCTCCGCTCGCCCATCCTTCAGGAAAACGCCTCCTCTGATGCGGTGGTGCATGTTGTGGCAGACCCAAAAAGGGGAACGGTAAAAAGCATCACTATTGAAAGAGGAGGGGTGCCACCGTGCGCGCTCAGGGAAATAATCTCTTCACATCTTTCGGAAGGCAGATAGGCAAAGGTACGCCCGGCCTGTGCTTGCAATAAATAAGTGTTGTGGTGAGATGGTGTTGCAAGAGATGGAATGTAACACGTAATGATCGTGTTGGCTAGAGAAGAAGAGGTTTGGCGTAATGGCGAGGAGGTATATTGTGGGGTAATGGTAGTGGTTGATAATGGTAGTGGTTGATAGTGGATAATAGTGATCTATAGTAATGGAGGTTGATAGTAATAGTGATCGATAATGATAGCGATAAATCATGATAGTGAAATGCAGCGGGCATAGTGGTCGGTCGCTCTCTTAACAGCCAATAACAGCAAATCTAATGATTCGGCTACCATTTGACTACTCTCTGCAGACCCATACTGTTTATTTAAGACATTGATAGAAGAGAATTAGTGCGACTTTCTTTTGGAAGGTTAATTGAACGGTTTTTAGAACCTTCTTTGGATCCCTGTTTAGAACCCTCTTAGCACCTCCTTAGAACCTCCTTAGAACCCTCTTAGCACCCTCTTAGCACCTTCTCTGGTACCGCTGGAAGTTCCAAAAGAGGCCTGCTAATTGCTAGCTATCTGAGCGCCTCTTAGGAGAGCGTGCGGATGGCTGTGGGTATCTGAAACTGAAGCACACGGGTTCAAACAGAAGGCGTTTTCGCACGGACACATCTCCTCAACGAATGTCGTTTGGTCACTTGGAATCGGAATCGTCTTGTACTCGATTTGCTGCTCGATTAGGCACATTCCAGGAACGGAGCAAACATCTGCGCCCGAAGAGTGCAAGCTTCCCTTCTTATCTGGAACGTTCTGCTCGCTCGAATAGGCAGGGCTGCTCGACTTTTCCGCCTGCACAGTTATTGTGACCGTTTTTACCTGATTTTTTTCAACTGTCACGGGCACATTCACGTGGTTCGTGACTGTTTCGTGCACAGGGACTTTCTGGGTCACGGTTATCGGAATACTTCGCGTTACAAAGTTCTGGACAGTCACAGGGACCGGCTTGCACACCGTTTGGGTGACCACCACCTCTTTGGTCACGTTGTTTTTGATCGTTGTTGGGACCGGAAGACAGACCGTTCGCATCGCTGTTGTGGGAACGGGAACATCTACCTGTTTAGTCACGGTGACTACGTTATCTTTAACACTCATAACGGTCACGTACTTCTCTTTTGTCTCTGTTCGGATCTGTGGAGCAGATGGTACGTCCACGCTGATAGTTTTGAACTGCGTTATCCGGACCGTTTTTACGAGCGGCTGCGGTATCTTAATTTTGAAGTAGCGCACCACTTCGTTGCACGGCATAAAGCTGCACTCCTTAAGAGGGTTGTTTTCGCCCGGAAGACCTGGCTGCACAGACTGCGCAGGAGATATCGAAGAGCATACCGACATTAGCGCGCTTGTAAGCGGTGAAGACATACTCACCGAAGATGACAAAGAAGAAACAGAGACTGAAGATACCGCAGAAGAGCCCGTATCGCCAGCAGAGCCTGCGTCCGCTGTTCCAGGACCTGGCGTCTGCATAGATGAAGAGTCCGACATGGTGGGGGTGGCTAGCACCGAAACAGAAGAGGCAGAGGACATGGACTGGTACGAGGCGGCATCTGACGGGGAGGGTGACTGAGATGCTGGTTGGGAGGATGAATCAGATGCTGGTTGGGATGCTGGTTGAGAGGGTGAGTCAGATGCTGGTTGAGAGGGTGAGTCAGATGCTGGTTGGGATGATGATTGAGGTGAGCTAGCAGATGCGCTTGTATCTTCAGAAGTGTTGGGGGTGGCAGGGGCATTTGGAGAACCTGCAGATGTAGAAGCGCCTGAGCTGCCCGATGACACGTCCGATGAGGCGGATACCGACTGGGAAGGGGTGTCGGACGTTTGAGATACACTTGAAGCTGCGGCGGAACTGTCGGTGGAGGTGGATTGGGAATTTTGCAGATGTGTCATGACTTTGTTCGCAGAATCTGCCTGCTGCTGCGCCTGCTCGCTCGATGTATCGATCTGGTACATGCCTGTTTGCGTTTTAGTTGATTTCTGCTTGACCTCTTCGGCTGTTTTGGCGCCGCACTCTTTTCCTTTGAACATTCCCGATTCGTCCGTTATCTCTCCGTTGACTTTTTTCATCTTGATTTTGTTATCGGCGTCTTTATAGCACCCGCAGTCGCTGGAATAGTAGACCGCAATGTTGGTAATTGAGGACGCGTTGACAGCTTTCATAGCGGACTGGACGGATTTCGAGTTGACAGACGTGATGTCTGTGATCTGCGACAGAGAGGCAGACGGAGAAATAGAAGATACGGCAGCTTTGGATATTGACTTGGAGGCAGTGGAGCGCCCAGAGGAGAGAACGGAAGATGCTGGCGAAATAGAAGCGGTTTTAGCAAGGGAGCCTGAAGAGGTGCGCGATGGCGCAGATTTTGAAACTGAGACAGATTTTGATTTCGTTGAGGAAAACGCGTCGGGATGGGACTTGGTGGATGCAACCGCGCCAGATACGGTTTTTGAGCTTTTCGAGCTGCTTTTTTTCCGATCTTGTGAGGATGTTTTGATGCTTTTCGAGCTTAATTCGGACTTAACGTCTTTTTTTGAAGTGTGTTTCTCTTTGGAGGTGGAAGAGTGCGCGGGCTCTTTTGTTTTGGACTTCTTCGGAGGAGCTGACTTAGAGGATTTCAACGTAGTACCGCTCGATTTTGAAGATTTTGAAGTTTCCTTTGGGTGTCCTTTTGATCCTCCAAAAAGGCCAAAAAGTCCGCTGTTCTGCTTTTCCTTCTTGTTCTGGTCCTGTTTTTCTTTTTTGCTCTGGTCCTGTTTTTCTTTCTCTTTTTTGTCTTCCTGCTCCTTTTTTGGATCTTTTTTGCCTTTGGAAGAGCCTCCGAATAGGCCCAAGAGGCCGTCGGACTGATTTTTCGGCTTCTGCGCGTCTGGCGTCTTGGGCTTCTCGGGGGTCTCTGGTGATGCTTTAGGCGCCTTGGCGGGAGGGGCTTTCTTAGAGGGCTCTTTTTTTGGCGCTTCGCTCTTTGGTGGCTCTTTTTTCAGCTCTGATGCTTCCTTTGCAGGTGCTGTAGATAGCTCCAATCCTGCATGTACCTTTTGAGCTCCGATATCGGGAACCGAAATAGAATCGATTGCTGCTCCAAGCACTAAGAGAAATACTTTCCAGTTCATAAAACACAACAACACCTCGAATATATCCCTTCAATATGTATCACACCATAGATACACACATAGACAAACAAATACGGGTAGGTATGGTAGGTGGGGTAGTTAGGATAGGTAGTGTAAGAAGCGTTGCGTATTACTGGAATATCTCACGCAGTTATCAGCTATATTACGACCACCTGGCATGCCAGCTATATTATCATGCCAATACGTCACTATAACGGACAGTTTGACATCCCGATATTGGTACAACGGAGAGGCCATCGCAATCTACTACACCATCCACACCAATCCACCATACCAATCCACACCACCTACCCGAATCTAATATACCACCCACCACAATCCACCACACCAATCTACTACACCATCCACACCAATCCACACCACCTACCTATCCAACCCAAACTTAAACAAATATTAATGCGAATTTACTGGATTATCTATCTCGCTAACTTTCTATTAACCCATAATTCACGCTTTCTGAGAATGAGGCGCTGATTTCCACGTGAGTGTCAGGTTCAGTCCAATGATCATGGAGAAGAGGCCAACAAACTCGCCAAAGACAAGGAGCAGGAGAAAAGAGGCGAAGAATCTTTTCTGCTGTGCTGTGGCTACTGTGGCTATCTTTGCGATCTCTCCAAGTCCAACGGCGCCCCAGAACATTCCAAATCCGGCAATAATCTGCCCGGCAAGCCAAGGAAGGCATTCCGAGAACTCTTCCGGCACTTTGTTTTTGCCTCCGATGAAAAACAGCAGTATCACGTAGACTACCATAACTCCGATAAATCCGGCTGGCAGAAGAGTCAGGACTATTTCGTTCCTAATTGAAGCTGCTTGGCAGATGCCGTGCGTTGCCTTGGAGAGCCCTATGCTTACCCCTGCGAAGGACGGCACGACCATAAGAACCACTCCTAGCGGATACACGAGGTTGAGCACAGCTTCTTTGTCAAAGACTGTGGTATCTACTTTTGAGACCATTTCTGCAGTGTTGCTCATTTTGTAAATAAAATTAATTTTGAGAATGTAAATATGGAAAAGAGTTCGGAAAAAAAAGCAGTAGAGGAAATCAGGGTTTTTGTTTGTGAGATAGTGGAGAGGGCGAAGAGCGGGCATCCTGGGGGCCCTTTGGGATGCGCTCCGGTGTTACACGTTCTGTATTCGAGGGTGCTGCGGGTGTGTAAGGAAGAGCCTAAGTGGATGGGAAGGGACATCTTTGTCATGTCAAACGGGCACTGCTGCGGTATTTTGTACCTGGAGCTATATCTTGTTGGAATGATCGAGCTTGAGGAGCTGCTAAGGTTCAGAAGAATAGGGAGCAAAACGCCGGGGCATCCGGAATTCAGCGAGTGCATCGAGGCAACGACGGGACCCCTTGGGCAGGGGGTTGCGCAGAGCGTTGGATACGCGATGGCTCTGAAGCAGATGAGGAGATTTAACAGAGAAGGCATGGCGCTATTCGAAAACCGGGTGTTTTGCTTAGTTGGGGACGGGTGCATGCAGGAAGGGGTAAGCCAGGAGGCTTTTTCGCTCGCAGGGCACCTTCGGCTGAACAATCTCGTGGTGGTGTACGACTACAACAAGATAACGATTGACGGAAGCTTGGAGCTAAGCTCGTCCGACGACGTGGTGAGGAGAATGGAGTCTCTTGGATTCGAGGTGAGGGAGGTAGCGGACGCAGAAAACCTCGAAGAGATAGAAGAAAAGATCACAAGAGAGAGCGAGTTGCCGGTGTTCGTGGTGGTTAACACGAAGATAGGAAAGGGAAGCGCGCGAGAGGGAAGCGAGAAGGCGCACGGGGCAGCGCTTGGGGAGGCGGACATAGCGGAGATGAAAAAGAAGTATGGAATACAGGGAGAGATGTACATAAGCGAAGGGACAAGGGAGATATACAGGGCGCAGAGTGAAAAGAACAGAAAAATTTACCAGAAATGGAAAAAGACGTTAGAAGAGTATAAAAACAGATACCCAAAAGAGTACGAGCAGCTGACAGAGAAGAAAACAGCAGAAGAGGTGCTGAGGAGCGTGTGTGCGAAAGAGGGCGCGCGAGAAGAGATCGAGAAGAAAAAAGCGACGAGAGAGCATCTGAGCTGGGTGCTCTCGGAGGTAGGAAAGTGCGAGAGGGTGTTTGGAGGGTCTGCAGATCTTTCTCCGTCGAATTTAACTAAGTGGAGCGGTGCGGAGGTCTTCGGGAGGGGGTGCTACACTGGGAGGTACGTTCATTTTGGGATCAGGGAGCACGGGATGTGTGGGGCACTTAACGGAATAGGGGCGTACGGGTGGCACCGTGCGTTCGGAAGCACTTTTCTGAACTTTGTGACGTACGCGTTTCCGGCGGTTAGGATCGCGGCGATCTCTTCGTACCCTGTGGCGGTATTCGCAACCCACGACTCGATTGGGCTGGGAGAGGACGGGCCGACGCACCAGCCGATAGAGACGCTTGCGCTTCTTCGGGCTACGCCGAGCCTCGTCGTGCTGAGGCCTGCTGATGGAAAAGAAACGGTTTTTTCAGTGGTGTATGCCCTTTTTGGAAGTAAATCTCCAACTGTGGTCTCTTTGACTAGGCAGAAGGTGCCAAACATAGAGGGAAGCTCTGTGGAGGGGTGCAGAAAAGGAGGGTACGTTGTGTCGGATTACGGGTACGAAAAAAGGGAGGGAAGAGCGCGGGTGCTGATTATCGGAACGGGGTCGGAGGTATCACTGGCGCTCGACGTGAAGGAGGAGATTCGAAAGAGGTGGGAGGGAGCTGGGGTGTGCGAAGTCGATGTGAGGGTCGTATCGCTGGTCTCTTTTGAAATCTTCGAAGAACAGGCAGAGGCGTACAGAAAAGACGTTCTAGAAAGCGAATACTCGTTCAGCGTGGAGGCGTCTGCAAGTTTCGGGTGGTCGAAGTACTCTGAGGTTCATTTTGGAATTGATCGTTTTGGAGCCAGCGCGCCGGGCCCCGATGTGTACAGCCACTTTGAGCTTGTTCCCGATAAGATAGCTCAGAAGATAATGGAACACGTTAGGAGGTGTAGGATGGGAGGGGTTGGGAAGAGCGTTTGAATAATTCTTTGAGCATGCGAGTGGAGTAATGTGCGTGTTTTTGGAAGTATTTGCGGATTGTCGTGTAGGAGGATGCGGCATGTTTTTACCAGATCAGCTGGCTGTTATAAAAGGTGTAAGTGCAAGGTATAAAGGGTCGATAAAATAAATGAGTATTGAGTATGTTATTGGTCGCTATGATTGGTGTTTAGATAGGTGGGGTGGTTGAGTAGGGTGGACAGCGGGATAGGATGGATAGTGGGGTAGGATAGGCTGACTAGCATTATGGCCGAATTAAGATTGCATTATGGGTTGCCCACGGGTTGCCTACGGGGTACCTATACATTGCCTATACATCACCTACAGACTATCTACACATCACCTATGCATTACCTACAGACTATCTACCTATCACTTACGAATTACCTACAGACTATCTACACCCCACTCCCACATCACCTGCCTATCACCCACAGACTATCTACACATTCCCTGCTAACTCTACCACTCGCTCCATCTCATCCCACCCCCACTATTCTACAATCCGAAAGGTTTCTCTACATAAATGAAAAAAAGTACGGACAAATAACGAGAAAATTTACGCCCATGTTCAACTCGGACAAGTACCACTGGACGCAGGACAACGCCAAAGAAGAAGGATGGAGCATACTCGAAGAGTGTTTGGAAAAGCAAGGCATGAAAATAGAAGACAACGGCTCAAGCATATACATCTCGCAGAGAATGGGAAAAAGAATGGTCGGATACGACCTGAATTTGAGAATCGTAGTAAAGAAGCCCAAGGACACGCCAGAGAGCCCTGCTTCTGACACTAGTGCAGAAAATAAAGAAAAGAGTAAAGCACAGCGCACCGAATACGCAATAGAATACACCAGCGTATCTGAAGAAAAAGACCTCGAAGAGACGCCTGTAAAAGCCGTTTTTCTAAACTCGCTTAAGGAGATGGAAAAAGCTCTTCTCAGCAGAACAGAAAAGAAAACTGCCGCAAAACTCGAAAAGGTTGTTATTCCAAAAGTAGATAGGCTGGCAAAAACGGAAGTGTACAAAAAACTCTTCATTACCAAGATACCAAAAGAGCAGATCCGGCAGTTCATGTTCAAGCCAGAAATTGTGAGAATGTGGAGCAACGGATCCATTTCAGCGACAACTTCTCCTCCTTTTTCACTTCGGCACCAGGCGCTCTCGCTCGACAACTTATCTATTTCAGATCTTTGTACAACGTGCACCGGTACAATATCAAACACAGGCGCCTCCTCCAGAGCGCAGAGCCCCCCAGAGCCTTTTTCTCTTAAAATCACGTTTACGCAAAAAGACCATGGACAGACCGCAATAGAGATTTTCTCGGATAACCTTCCGTCGAACTGCTCGGACAGGCTGACCTATCTTTTCAAAGCCCTCTACTTCTCGCAGATACAGGGCGTGCTATCCGTACCAATAACAGAGGGGTGAAATAAAGCCGGGGCTGTTTTGTTGAATATTTTAGTTTTTAATTTTTCACCCTGGGATGCAAATATTCGTCAAGACGCTCACAGGCAAGACAATAACTCTTGAAGTAGACCCGAACGATACGATAGACGCGGTCAAAACTAAGATACAGGACAAGGAGGGGATACCGCCCGACCAGCAGCGGCTCATTTTCGCAGGAAAGCAGCTAGAGGACGGAAGGACCCTTTCTGATTACAACATCCAGAAGGAAAGCACGATACATTTGGTGCTAAGGCTTAGAGGGGGGGTTATAACAGACACCGACAGGGTGTTCGTTACCGAGAAAAGAACAAAGATTCTGATATGCAGAGGATGCTACTCCAGAAACCATATCAGGGCAACACACTGCAGAAAAGACTCGTGTGGGCACTCAACCAATCTGAGAGCAAAGAAGAAGTTCAAGGGTAAAAGCAAGTCTTAATAAATATGCATTAGTGGGAAGTTTTATGTGGGGTGGGTGATAGAGTGGGGTGGGATGGGATGGTGTGGTGTGGTGTAGAATGGGGTATAGAATGGAATGGACTGTATAATGAGGTGTAGTAGAATGTAGAATGGGATGGAATGGAATGTAGAGTGCGGTGGACTGTAGAATGGGTAGTGCGGTGTTAGGGTGGATTTTACTTGATAGATATGTTACCAATTTGAACCACTATCAGAGAGTGACAGTCGTGCTACGGGCTGCTGTGAACTATGACTACACTTTAACAAGGCACGCTCAATTCTACCGCCGCCTCAGCTGGCGCATTGTTCTCTACTTACCTATTGTGGATTGGCATGCACTCCATTGGCATGTTTTTACGAGAGTAGATGGTATTCTGACAGGTGATATTGAAGATATAAATATTGCGCCAAGATACAGATGCCCATCATTCCGGTCTACCGTCACAGCTTATCAACACGTCAAGTAAGTCTGATGATAAAAATTTGCCAATTGGCTGTGGGGTATCTAGCGAATAATTTGTAGACCCATTGTAGAGCCTACATCGAAGGTACCCCACGGTCCACAGATTATCCACATCGAAGGTAATCCATAGTCCACAGATTATTTAGTTACATACCGCACAGCCTACAGATTACCCACATAGCTACCCCACACCCCACAATTGCCATAGTACTGTGCGGACTCACTTATCCGCTCTGCGATCAATACCTCCCCGTTACCACTCCATGATCAATAGACGATTCTAGCACATTAATAAAAACATAGATATTTTTTTAATCTATCAAAAGTTATTTGTTGGATGTTTTATATAGAGAAGGTTTTGGAAGACTATGGCCAACCAGAAGAAACTTAGAATAGCTATTTTCGCTGTGCTAGGAATCTCCGTAGGGTTTGGGATGGGATTGTTAGCGTTAAGCAAGAGCGCAAACGTTGTAAACAAGTCCGAATGCAGCAGTGTGGAAAGCACTATTTTGAAAGAAGATAGCAGTAGCAGCGTCTACAATGCAGAGAACGAGGAACAGGAAGATAAAGATGCTATCCAAAAATCAGAAAACACGGAAGGCTTTTCCGATGAAGTAAGCCATGGTAACATTCTCAGCCTTCATTCTGGAGGTTCCGGGGAGCAGTCAAATACTCCCGTCCGCAGCTCTCCAGAGCCGCAGGGAGAAGTAAACTGCGTTGAAACAGGTAGCAGCGCAGTTTATGGCAAAAAGGAGGTAGAAGAAGAAAAGCAGTTCAAGGAGAAGGTCTTTCAGGTCTTGCTGCACAAAGACATCGAAAAACAAACGCTGTATATCCCGAACGAGATCGCCAAGTATACGCAAGAGGTGGAGAAGAACAGAATCGCAGTGAAGAACAGAACGATCAAAATATTCACGAACCAATGGTAAGTATTTGGCAAGAAGATTGGCACCGACCCAGAAATAGATTTCAAAGACGTTTACGCCATCCTGGGGCTTATTTCAAAGCTCGAAGTTAACACACTGCACATAGACAACTTAGACTGCGTGCAAGAAAAAGACATGTCGGGCGCCAAGCTGGAGCTTAACGGGTTCAAGGAGCTCTCTTTCCAAAGTCGGAGCGAACTTTCTGATCAGCTTTTTCAGAGCAGCCAACCTTTCTAAGGTGGAGTCATTGAGAGTCATTTCAGCAGACGCGGAAAACATCGGCTTTCTCAATTTTGCGAACACGCCGAAGACGGCTGCAATAGAGTCCTCGGACAGGCGCAGGCGCGTTGAGGAGATGGATGTGGACGTGTTTTTGAAGTTTCCGGCGCTGTCCAACTTGAAGATCGGAAAGATTTCTGCATCGTGCAAATTTGATCATAAAAAAGTCGCATATGTGCTCAGCAGGGTAAAAGAGAGCATATCTATCGACTGGGATCTGTTCAACGCCTTTGTGCTAAACCCAAAGATCGAGAGGCTCTGGTATGTATTTTGGAGAACGGTGTACAAACACACGGAGATCAGAGTGGCAACAAAGACGTTCACGCTAACAGATGCTCCGTGGAACTACGTGATGTGGGAAGGAAGCATCATGAGAGAGCTGCGAGTGAACTGCCAAATAGTCAGCGAGAACTTTGTCGTGCTGTTCGATCCAAATATCAAGGACGAGCTCTACGATACCACGATGTACGCCTGTCTGAATCTGTATTTAAGAAGTCTTCCGGTGAATACAAAGCTGTTCTGGTACAACGTGCCGAGGTATATAATGGAGACTCGTCCGATAACAACGCTGTGGTACAGCTTTTCGCCGGGTGGGAGCGGTTGAGGTAAAGGACGTTCCTGGGTACTACAACCAACAAAACATACACTACGTTGCGTAGAGCGCTGGTAAATTGAATAGTAGTGGCGGAGGTGTAGGGGGTGGAGTGGTTTGGTAATTACCTGCTGTCTGTTTTAGGGACTCTTCTTTTATCTCGGCCTTCTTCCTGAAACTAATCGGTGTAATATTCCGGGCTCTGCTGATACGCGACGGATCTCGCTTTCGCGATAAGTAAGAGTTTGCAGCGGTGCAAGGGGTAGCAACCGGATAGTGTATTAAGGGTGTATGGGTAGCAGTGGAGCAAGCAGACGTCTGTGCTGTAAAAATGAATAGTGCTCACAGAAAATACGGCTGAGATGGTAGATTATGACGAGGCGGTATGTCCATAGCCCATCGAATCGCAGCTTACTGCAGTATAACCATCTGAGATAGCCCTCATTTACATTCAATAAACGGCGTTGCAAAATCGTAGCGGCTGTTTCGTTGCCGTGTAGCCAGCCGGCATATTTTGACAAATTACGTACTGGCTAAATATCCCAATCAGGTAACTTCCAGGACATAAATATGTGATAAAAGGGCATTTGGCTGTAGATCAGTGGGTATTTGCGAATAATTTGTGATAAATTTAGTCTTTGATATGAGGTCTACATGGTTAAAAAATCCATGCAGCATTCGTAATAGTTTGCAACAGAGAATAAAACTGGTCAGTCTACCAATCCTTCCTATCACACCCAACCTACGTATCACACCTATCCATCCTATCCTATCCATCCTATCCTATCCTTACCCAACCTACCTATCCTACCAATCTTTACCCACCCTCACCTACCCTCACCAACCGACTCTCTCAACATTGCAGATTTATTTCTCCTTCGCGTGATCATTTGAGAACCTTGACGTGAGATATCCCCAGAACGCAAGAGTCTTCTCTTCTTTTTTTGCGTGGGCTACCGCTTTGTTGAGCGTTATTTTGAAAAGCTTCTGCGTTTTTTTGAGAACGTCTGGATCCGACGAGACCGGCGTGCCGCTGACCACAAGATGCCCGTTAGAGAAATTCTGCGCGAACGGGGGAATCGGGAACTTGGCGGACGTTGCGCTCGCTTCAATTAGGGGGTTGTTCGTTGACGTTGCGCTTACAGCCTGGCTCTCTTGGGGCTTTTCTCCCTCAGGTCCTGCGTGTTTTTCGGAAGTGCTAAGGCCGCTCTTTTTCACCTCCTCGTATTTTGGATATGAGAGCGCGGTCTGGGACCTCGGCGCGGAGCCTAGAAGCACCGTTCCTTTTGGCAGTTTTGTGCTGTTTTGGATCTGTGCCGGGCTCTTTCCTGTGCTCTTTCCCGCGCCCTTCTCCAGCGCTTCTTTTTCGGACTTTTCCTGTTTTATTTCCTTTTTTAGATCCGAAATGATTTTCTGGTTGTTTTTTTCAAGGGTTGTGTGGATCTCTTTTATGTTTTTTTTCAGGTTTTTTTCCTCGGTCTTCAAAATTTTCAGGTTTTTTTCGTTGGCTTTTTCCTTTTGCTGGCTTGTGCTCAGGGAGGTCTTGGCTCTTTGCACGTGCTGCGTGTTATCTTTTATGCGCTTTTCTGCGGACTCTTTTTTCTCAAGATAGGCTTGCTGGTCTCTCTCGTACTCTTTTTGTTTTTCTTTGATCTGTTCTTCTTTCAGCTCTGCCTCTTTTTTTGTAACTACCATGTCTTTCTCAAGGGCGCTGAGCGCTTTTTCCATCTCTGCGATTCTTTTTTTCGTCTGCTCTCTTTCTTTTCGGAGGTTTTTCAGCATGTCAGTATTTTCTTTAACGGCTTTTTCTGCGGATGGCTCGTTTTCAGCAGGGGTCGCGCGCTTTTCTTTTCCAACCGAGACGTTTTTGCGGGTGTAGTTGTCGAGCGAGAAGAGGCCTCCGTCGGACGTTGGCTGCGGCTTCAAAGACATCGTGTGGTATACCGTTACAAACCTTATCTCTGTGACCGTAACTGTTTTTGTGCTGCCGTTTCCTAAAGTGGATTTTTTCGAAGACTTTGTGGTCTTTGCGTTTGCAGAGACAGTGGTGCCTTTGGAAAGAGTTGCAGCGCCCGATGTCTGCTGCGATTTGCTTTGGGACTTTTCTTCGATTTTTTCCTCCTCTTCTTTCGGAGCGCTGGAGCCTCCTCGGAAGAACCCGAAGATCGAAGAGGCCACGCTTTTCGGCTCTTTTTGGTCCTCTGCGCCTTCGGCTGAGGGCGCTGCAAGGCTCTGTTTTTTTTCTCCAACGGTTTCCTTTTTGGGCTTTTTTGCTGCAGGCTGTTTGGCAACAGGGCGCGGCCTTTTCAGGGTCTCTTTGTGCTTGATCTTCACGCTTTTTTCCTTCTCCTTCTGCACGCCGCCTGCGTGGACCGTCTCCTTCGATACATAAGACGATAAAGAGGTCGAGCTCTGCGATATGCTTGAAGAAACGTCAGAAGATGCGCCAACGCCGATCTTAACGGCCTTGTTTTCTTTCAAAAGATTGCTCTGGTGGATGCTGATGTCTTCAGGCGCAAACAGAGCGTCGGCCAGAACGCCGCCAATAGCCCCCATGATAAAGTAGAACTTGTTCATAATTTCAAAATGCAGCATGCCTCTAAATACCTTTCTATATTACAGTGTTTCAGAAACTACCATACATCGCCCATGTTATTATTACTTTGGGGGTAAAATAATTGGATCTGAAGAGGGCTTTCATTCTATTGCAGAGTTTCAGGCGGCTGAAAAGTGTTCTGTGTATCTAAGCGAGTTTGCGGTGTAGTTAAGAGGGTAGACATGAGGTAGTTAAGGGGGTAGACATGAGGTATTTATGTGAATGATTTGTGGATTGTGGGGGATCTAGCTAAATGATTTGTGGACTGTGAGGTATCCAGCTGAACAGCCCAACTAACATCTGTTACTCTTTGATATGATGTATGCAAGTCCAACCGCCCATTCCACCTACCCACCTACCAACGCCATCCAACCTACCCACAACATCTCCACTCCACCCATAGCCTCCCCGCCTGCCAGGCCTACCCAGCGCTGTTTTACGCATATCACTGCGTGTTTCGGCGCCCCTTATATTCTCTGATTGTTTTATATAGAAAGTATATATAGAAACGTTCTATGTTGAACATGGGCACAGTTCTAAAGCTACTCTTTATAACGTGGACGGTAAAGAACAGCATTAGATGCTTTTCTGTGATTGACATTGGCGGACACGGAGCAAAAGGAGCTCAAGAGCATCCGCGTTCGCAGCCAAACACAAAAAAGCGCTTGATATTTGAAAATCTCGAAGAAACGCGCAAGTTAAAAGGACCAAAAGACAGTAAAAAGCAAAGCAACCGCCAAAAGGGCGCAAATAAAGGCGAAAAAGCAAAGAGCGCAGAAGAAGCAGCAAAGAAGAAGAAAAGCCCGCACGGCAGAGACAGCTCTAAAGAGAATATCGTGAAAAGCTCGCCAGAAGAGCAGAACGCGTCGGAGAAGACAAAAGACGCCGGCAGCGAAGACAGTGCACGCTCTGGTGATGAGAGTACCGCTATGCACGCGCATCCTTCCGAAAGCCACTTTTACACGTATTCGGGAAGGTATGCGCTCTCGCCCGAAGAGGTAAAAGAGGGAATAGCCGCCGCAAGCATCCTCGGCTCGCACTACGACGCGCTTACTGCGAAAAAGGGGATTGTCGAAGGGATCAAGCAGATTAGAAGCGTTCTTGTGTATCCGCTAAAAAACGGGCTTTTTACAGACTACTGGGGAAAGATCATGTTCAGATACAACGAAAGCGGAGTGCTGGTCGATGAAACGGGGCTGTTCCAGGGGCACAAGGTGGAGAAGAAAGAAGAGATCCTAAAAAGCGGACATCTTACCGAAATTGGGCTATATCAGAAAAACAACCTGCCAAAAGAGGAAGTGGACAGCAACTACGTATCGATGAAGCTTCTTCTTGGCGAAATAGCGAACAGCACACACAAAGACATAAAAACGCTACACGACGAAAAGGTAGGGCTGGAATTTGTTGAGGGCATCACAGAGTACTACAACCACATGCAACGCAGCCAGAATAGCAAAAGCTCCTGCATGACCGTGTGCGTTTGCGACGACAGCACCTGCAGTCTCCCCTGCAAAGCCATCAAGTGCATAGAGCCCGTGTATCTTATGTAAATAAACAGAGGTGGGTAGGCGGTAGACGTGAGGTAGACATGGTGTGATATGTGAGATAGGAAGGCGGTGGAAGTGATGGGGTAACTACGCTGAGCTAATTATTACCGGAACAGCTGCGCTGACAATAATAGCGCAATTTGGAAATTTACTATTGGTCGTTGAGTCATTGCTTGAGTTTGTCATCTTTATTAGAATTATTCTGATTTTATAGATGATAAAAATTTGATAAAATTTTTGATTGGTACTTGTATTGGCGATTATCAATACGATGCTCCAATATTTACTCTTCGATATGAGGTCTACAGTTTGTGTAGATGGCAAAATTGATTGAAAGATCAACTTGGTTCACCAATGGTCTGTGGTTGATATCTGCATTGGTGGTTATCAGTACTAGCTACAATGCTGACAGTTTATTAACATTTTGCATCTTTCTAGATGTCCAGATGGAGCGGATCCGTCTAGGGTGCGCGTACGCTGGAGTTTTCTGTTTCTCTTAAGATCTTTTTGTACTTTTCTACCTTTTGTCTGAGCTCTTCTATTATGTGTATGTAGGTCTTTTCTTTGTTCTCGTCCAGAGAGGGCGTTTCTGGCTGGCTGGTGGCTGCTTTCTTGGGCACTGTTTTTGTTATCTGTATGCTTTTTACCTCTGTGACGGTGGCCTGTGACGTGCGCGTGATCGTACTGGTGTGCGTGACCGTTTCTGTTATTTTAACTGTTTTTGTCACGGTTAAAAATTTTTGTTTTTCTACTGTAACGGTTCTGCCGGATAAGGTATGTGGCTGGATCTTTGCAGCTTTCTCGGCGGTGCTTGTGCTGGGCGCTGTGTTTGCGATCATAATTTCCCTTGTCCTGAAAATGTTCTTCAGCCTTGTCACCGTGACGTAGGGCGGCTCTTTAGCTGCCGTGTTTTTCTCGTCTATCTGGGTCGCAGGCACAAAAACATTGACTCTTTTCACTCTGTTCTCTGCGTTGTGGAACTCTATTGCCACCCCAGACCCCTTTGCTCCTTTTTCCAACGGTTTTATGTCGATGTACTCTTCCGGTCTGCTCCCGTGCGCTGTGGAAGCCGGTTTTGCGCTTGCGCTGCCCCTGCACTCCTCTCCAGCCGTGCTAGAAACCGTAACCGTGCGGGTCTTCGTGGATACCGCAGGGGATTCTCGGATAGTTTTTAATACAGTACTAGGCGGCACCGTTATAACGTGCAGCTCCTTGTGCGTCACGGTCTTTGTGACCGCAGGAAGCGTCGAGGTTGCCGTGACCATCTGGACCCTCTGCTCTGTAATAATACGCTGGACAGTAAGTATGCTGGTAACGGGCGCTGGCACCTGTGTTTTTATAACGGTAACTCTAACGGTCACCGGAACCGCCTTAGTAAATATCCTAATACTTGTTTTTGTGTGCGTCTTCACCGAAGTAACCTCCTTCGTTCTCACGACCGGCTTGCACAGCTGCAGGGGGTACGCGCCCAGCGGTCTGCCGTCAGCTCCGCCCGCCTCCGGAAGGCGGTACCGGTCCTCTTCCGGCACAAAGATCCTCGGAGCAAGCACGCCCCTGCCAATATCCCCAAGAGAAGGCGCGCCGCCAACCGAAGCGGGCGAAGAGACGCCTAACGGCAAAGAGTTAGCGCCTAGCCCCAGAGCGCCTATCTGAAACGGAGAAAACCCGCTTCGGAGGGGAGATTCTGTGTGCACAGCACCCTTAGACCCCGCGCACAGGATCACGCACACCCCCATCGGGTTAACGCACGAGCACATGCCCGCAGTGCTGCTGTACGCAGCGTAGGACCAATTTGAAGAACAAAGAACGAAGAGACTTCTAAACAGGCGAATAGTCCGCATGTTTACCGCCGAATCGCAAATATATCCCTTGCTTGTTTGTTGTGGAGATAGGGTATATAAGCAGATGGTAAAAACAAAGAATGAAAAGAATATGGGCGTGGATACTGCTAGAACAGGTTCTCTGCGCTGTTAGAGAACAGGTGCAGAACACCGTCGGGCTAAGCGACACCCTTGCGCATCTCTACAACGGCGTGAAAAAAGGCAGCGAGTGGAGCCTGAAAAACGGCCTTTCCGGGTCTGTGGTAAACTTCAAGCAGAAAAACATCGCGCACGACGAATGGAGCTTCGAAATAACCGTTCAGGAGCCGGAACTTGCCTATCCAGAGTTCGCAGGGATCTATTTGTGGTACACAGACGAGCAGATCAAGCACGGGCCGTACAAGGGAGCCGAGGGGAAGTTCAGCGGGACAATGGCTGGGCTGGAGTTTTTGGGAAAGTCCTGGGACATAGTCGTGGCGACGAACCACGGGGTGCACGACTACCACGGGCTTAGATCGGAAGACACAGAGATAAAGGACTCTCCTGACCCGGGGATCATGAAAGGCCAGAAGGAGATCACCTTCAAGGTAATCGCCACCTCGAAAAACTTCAAGATCGAAATTTACGGACATAACGGAAATCTCCTGTACGACAAGGTCAGGTACACCGAAATGAGCGAAATAGGTGCGAGGCTGTCCGGGAAGTTCTTCGGGATCTCCACAGAGTACCACTCTGTTGGCGGCGCTAAAAGCATCGTTCTAAAAGGGGTGAAGTTCAGCTCCAGAGAGGAGAGCGAAGAGTACGACCCTAAGAGATCTAACGTGGAAGTGCCCGAGTACAAGCCGAGAGTATCTCACGAGGTAGAACATCCTAACGAAGAGATCCAGCACACGATCGCTGTAATAGAGCACCTGACGAAGTATCTGAGGGTGGTTCTCGGAGAGCCTCAGAGCAAGCCGGTGGCAGATAACGTCGTGTACCTGAAGAAGACGCTTAACTTCCAGAGCGCGCACATTCTGGAGGTGCGCGACAGTCTTAGAGCGATAGCCGAAATAGGAAAAAGACACGAAGAAAACGAAGAGCGCAACAGAGAAGAGCTGCTTCGGCTTATCGAGCAGCTCCATTCGAGGATCGCACGAGGGCCTGAAGAGAGAACAGCACCAAAAATTTCGCTGCTTAGTCTTGCCGTTCTCTGTTTGCTATCCGCTGCAGGAGGGTACTTCATCTCCACCAGGATGCACTACGCAAGAAAAACATCGCTGCATTAATGGTACGAGTTAATAAAGGTTATGGGTGAGATGGTGTTGGTGATGGGGTGATGGGTTGATGGTGTGATGAGGTGGTATTGGTGGGGTGGTGTTGGTAGATCTAACTAATGATAATCTTGGTATCAGTGTGTTTGTGCTAATAGCGTTATTCTGTAGACATTAAG
>Ga0190275_10000590_pt1 | contig 30636 bp, 33 predicted proteins | sample Popmic550T_FD_133745 | JGI IMG/M metagenome (GOLD analysis project Ga0190275, IMG submission 133745) | Populus adjacent soil microbial communities from riparian zone of Yellowstone River, Montana, USA - 550 T | ecosystem: Environmental > Terrestrial > Soil > Riparian zone > Trees stand | place...
CAGGCCCTGGTTGCGGTAGTTCTTCGCGATCGAGACGACGAGGCGGAGGTTCGACTCGACCATCTTCTGCTTCGCGTCGAGGTCGCCGCGCTCGATCCGCTTGGCGAGGTCGACCTCCTCCTGAGCGGTCAGCAGGCGGACCTTGCCGATGTCCTTGAGGAACAGCTGGAGGCTGTCCGTCGTCATGTCCGGCTTGAGGTCGATCGTCGCCTTCTTGCGACGGCCGCGCTTGTCCGGCGCGCGCTCGACCTGCTGGGCGGCTGCCAGCGCGGGATCGATCTCCTCGACCAGCTCGATCTCCGACTTCTCGATGAAGCCGTGGAGGTCCTCGATGTCACCCTCGTCGAGATCGACCTCCGCGAGCGCGGTGGCCACCTCGGCGTACGTCAGGACGCCGATCTGCCGCCCCTTCGTGATGAGCAGCTTTACCTCTTCGAGCTCTTGCAGTTCCCCTACCGACATGCAGTATCAACACCCTTGTCGTGGGCCTCAGGGCCGTGCCTGGGGCCATTCAAACAGACGCTCGCAAGCATAGCGGCGCTTTGAGCACAGTCAAATCACCGGCGAGGCCAGCTACTACTCCGCCAGGTGAGCGCGGTTACTTCGTCTTCTCGACTTTGATCAGCTCGGGGTTCTCGGGGTCCCCGAGCGCGACCTTGAGACCGCCCGCCTTCGCCCGATACATGGCCTGGTCGGCCATCTCCATCAGCGCGTCGGTGTCGTCGCCGTGCTCAGGGCAGGAGACGACGCCGATCGAGATTCCGATCGGCGAATCGCTGCCGGTCTCGGCGTCGACCGCGTCCACGATGCGTTGGGCGAGCGGCTCGGCGGCGGCGGCGTTCTGGTTCGTCGCCAGGACGCAGAACTCGTCGCCCCCGATCCGAGCGGCGGTGTCGGTGGTGCGCAGAGTGCGGCGCATCGCCGTCGCCACCTGGACGAGCGCCCGATCGCCGGCCTGGTGCCCCTTCGAGTCGTTGACCCGCTTGAGGCCGTCCACGTCGAGGATCAGCAGGGCGAACGGCGTCTCATAGCGCTTGTAGATGCCAAGCGCCTGGCGCAGCTGGTCCTGGAGGTAGCGCCGGTTCGACAGACCCGTCAGCGGATCGCTGTTGGCGAGCGACTCGAGCTCGTTGACCTGACGCTCGACCAACCCCTCGACGGCGACCGATTGCAGGAGGCCGATCGCCTCGGCGAGCCGCAGCGCGATATCGGCATAGCCCTCGAGATCGAGGCCATCGGGGTTCTTGGCGAGGCTGCCGAGGATCGCCACCTGGATCGCTGTCAGGTCCCGCAGCAGCTCCGCGGCAACGTTCTCGCGCGCGCCGCGGAGGTCCGCGATACGAGTCGCGCGCTCGCGCGCTCCGGGCGGGAGCAACTCGATATCGCGACTCGACTCCGAGGTCAGCGTCAGCACGTCTCCGATCAGCTCCGGCAGCTCGTCGGCAAGGCGATCCGTCGGCAGACCCTTGATCTCCTCGAGCGAGGCCCGCTCGATCAGCCGGACCAGCCAGGCCTTGGCCAGCTCGTCGCGCTCGCGGTCCAGCCGCGCGAGCGGTCCTCGGAGTGGGGATGTGCGGCGGAGATCGTTGTGATCGGGCACGGAACGGCTTCCTTCGACGAGCCTAAGAGCACTGTAAGCCCAAGTTCGGCGGAAATGCCTCTCGCGACGCGACTTTGCGCAGCTTTGACGCCGAGTATCTTGGGGACCGGATGAGGCGACGCGACCCGAGGCGGCTGATCCGCCGCCGCCGTCAGGCCCAGGCGCGCGTGACGATCGTGCGCGAGCAGCAGTCGCCGGCGACGCCCGCGGACGGCAGCGTCACGACCCGGCAGGTCGCCGACGTGACCCTGCCGCGCGACGAGCTCGACCGGATCTGGAGCCCGGCCTACCTGGAGCGCCTGGCGAGCACCTACTGGCGCTTCCTCACGCGCATCTCGCTCGGCCTGCTGCGGGTGCTCTACACACAGGACGCGCGCGAGATCGTGCTGCTGACGCGACCGCTCGTGCTGCTGCGCTTCCACGTGCCCGAGTACGAGGCCGAGGGCGATCGCGGGGCGGTGACCTGGCGGATCGATCGCGGGCTGCTGGTAGCCCCCGCCGGACGCGGCCGCGGCTACCTGCGCATATCCGTCGAGCGGCCGGCCGCGGCGGAAGGCGACGGGGCAGAGATCACCGGCCGCGTCACCTCAGAGGTCGCGAACTTCTATCCGACGATCGCCGGCTGGGGCTGGTTCGCGCGGGTCGGCGGTCACCTCTACAGCTTCACCCAGCTGAAGATCCACGTGGTCGTCACCCACGCCTTCCTGCGCAGCCTGGCGCGGCTCGACCTTGCCGAGAGCAAGGTCGGAGCTCTGGCTCAGCCGAGCCGAGATCAGTCGACGCGCGAGCCCATGAGCTGACGCAGCTTCGGGCGGTCGTGCGTGGCGTGGATGCGGCGCACGGTGCCGGAGCGCGAGCGCATGACGAGCGACTCGGTGGTCGCGCCGTCGGCGGTGAAGCGGACACCCGCGAGCATGTCGCCGTCGGTGACGCCGGTCGCGGAGAAGAAGACGTCGTCGCCGGCGACGAGCCGGTCGGTGTCGAGCACCTCGGAGAGGTCGTAGCCGGCGTCGACCGCCGCCTGGCGCTCGCTGTCGTCGCGCGGCCAGAGGCGGCCGATGATCTTGCCGCCGATGCACTTGATCGCGGCGGCAGAGAGAACGCCCTCCGGCGTGCCGCCGATGCCCCAGAGGAGGTCGATCGGCGAGCCCTCCGTGACGGCCGAGAGCGCCGCCGACACGTCGCCGTGGGGAATGAAGCGGATGCGGGCGCCGGCCTCGCGAATCTCGCGCACGGCGTCGTCGTGGCGGGAGCGGTCGAGCATGATCACCATCACGTCGCCGATCGGGGTGCCCTTCTCCTTGGCGATCGCGGCAAGCGTCTCGCCGAGAGGGCGGTCGAGGTCGAGCAGGTGGGCCAGGTCCTTCGACGTCGCCATCTTCTCCATGTAGACGCAGGGCCCAGGGTCGAACATCGTCCCGCGCTCGGCAAGCGCGATCACCGCGAGCGAGTTCGGCAGCCCGCGCGCGCAGAGATCGGTTCCCTCGAGCGGGTCGACGGCGATGTCGACCTCCGGCTGCGAGCCGTCGCCGATCCGCTCGCCGTTGTAGAGCATCGGCGCCTCGTCCTTCTCGCCCTCGCCGATCACCACGGTGCCGTCCATCCGGACGGTGTCGAGCAGCAGGCGCATCGCATCCACGGCGGCGCCGTCGGCCGACTCCTTCTCGCCGCGACCGGTCCAGCGCGAGGCGGCGATCGCCGCATACTCGGTCGTGCGCACGAGCTCGAGCGCGAGATTTCGGTCCGGCTTGGGCGTTGAAGGGGAGTCGCTCATGAGCGCGGACCCTATGGAAAATCGGCGCCGCTAGGGTGGCGCGGGATCGGCCATGAGCTCGCTTCGCCTACTGGCTGACTGGCCAATCAGCCAGTCCCGTAGAGTGCCCGCCATGGACATCAACGGAATCGGAGCATTCGTGTCGGGCGGAGCCTCCGGGCTCGGCGAGGCGACCACCCGCGCGCTGGTCGAGCGCGGCGCCCGCGTCGCGATCGCCGACGTCAACGACGACAAGGCGAACGCGCTTGCCGCCGAGCTCGGCGACTCCGCGATCGCCGTTCACTGCGACGTCACCTCCGAGGCGGAGACCGAGGCCGCGGTGGCCGCCGCCGTCGACGCCTTCGGCGAGCTGCGCCTGGCGGTCGGCTGCGCCGGCGTCGGCTGGGCCGAGAAGACCGTGTCGAAGCGCGGCGCCCACCAGCTGCTGCCGTTCGAGACCGTCGTCCGCGTCAACCTGATCGGCATGTTCAACGTCCTGCGCCTGACGGCCGCGGCGATGAACGACAACGAGCCCGGCGAGGACGGCGAGCGCGGCGCGATCGTCATGACCGCCTCGGTCGCAGCGTTCGACGGCCAGATCGGGCAGATCTCCTACTCGGCGTCGAAGGCCGGGATCGCCGGCATGACCCTGCCGGCGGCGCGCGACCTGTCGGGACGCGGCATCCGCGTCTGCACGATCGCCCCGGGCCTGTTCGACACGCCGCTGCTCGCCGCGCTGCCGGAGCCCGCGCGTGTCGCGCTCGGCGCGGGAGTGCCGTTCCCGCCGCGGCTCGGGATGCCCGCCGAGTACGCCCAGCTTGCCATGTCGATCGCCGAGAACCGGATGCTCAACGGCGAGACGATCCGCCTCGACGGCGCGCTCAGGATGCCGCCTAAGTAGGCCCCGTAGAGTTTCCAGCCGGTCCACACAGAACTTTCGGAACCACAAAAGGGAGACGCCCCGCAATGCCTGAAGCAGTCATCGTCGACGCCGTCCGCACACCGATCGGACGCGCTTTCAAGGGTTCGCTGGCCTCGCTGCGGCCGGACGACACCGCCGCATTCGTGGTCGACCAGCTCCTCGAGCGCAATCCGGATCTCGATCCGGCGCTCGTCGAGGAGGTCATCACCGGCTGCGGCTTCCCGCAGGGCAAACAGGCCTTCAACATCGGCCGGATCGTCGCGCTGCTGTCGGAGAAGCTGCCGCAGACCGTCAACGGCGTGACCGTCTCGCGCTACTGCGCGTCCGGGCTCGATGCGATCCGTTACGCGGCCAACAACGTCAAGGCCGGTCAGGGCGACGTCTACATCGCGGCCGGTGTCGAGTTCGTCTCGCAGTACAACGAGCGCAACGAGGTCGCCGGCGACGCCGACAAGAGCGAGTTCCTCCAGGGCAAGGAGCCGGGGCAGCCGAACGTCTACATCCAGATGGGCGAGACGGCGGTCAACGTCGCCAACAAGTACGGCGTCACGCGCGAGGCGATGGACGAGTACGCCCAGCGCTCGCAGGAGCTGGCCGTGCAGTCGCAGGAGAGCGGCTTCTTCGACCGCGAGATCGTCCCGGTCACGCTGGCCGACGGAACCGTCGTCTCCAAGGACGACGGCCCGCGCGCCTCGTCGACGCTCGAGAAGCTCGCCTCGCTGCCCGAGGCGTTCGGTGGCGGCGGGGTGACCGCCGGTAACTCGTGCCCGCTCAATGACGGCGCGGCCGCCGCGCTGATCATGTCGGACGAGAAGGCGAAGGCGCTCGGCCTGACCCCGCGCGCGCGGATCATCACGGCCGCGACGGCGGGCAACGAGCCCGAGTACATGGGCGTCGCCCCGATCGGAGCGATCAAGAAGGCGCTCGACCGCGCCGGCATGACGATCGCCGACGTCGACACCGTCGAGCTCAACGAGGCGTTCGCGGCTCAGGTCATCCCGATCATGGACGAGTGCGGGATCTCGCTCGACAAGATGAACCCGCACGGTGGCGCGATCGCTCTGGGCCACCCCTTCGGCCAGACCGGCGTGCGCATCATGACCACGCTGATCAACGGCCTCGAGTCCGACGACAAGACGATCGGTCTCGAGACGATGTGCGTCGCCGGCGGCCAGGGCGAGGCGATGATCGTCGAGCGTCTGAGCTAGGAAGCGGCTAGGCCGGAACCACGGCCGACACGATCCACGTCGACGCCGGGGCGACTACGCCATCGGGACCGTCCCACTCGGACAGCCCCTCGCGTAGCGCCTCGGCGATCGGCTCGCGGAGATGGGCCGCGCGGTCGCCCTGGAGGCGGATGATCTCGCCAGCGGGACCGAGGCTCATGACGTACTCGACCGCCTCGTCGAGGCTGGTGCCGATCCGAATCGGCAGGTCGCAACGGCGCAGCGAGACGTCCTCGAAGCCCGAGCTCAGCACGATCCCGCTGGTGGTGTCGGCGTTGCCCATCGAGAACGGCCCGGGCCCACAGGTCGGATCGTCGTACTGCTCGGGCTTGGTGACGAACCGCTCGACGATCTGCTGGGCGCGGTAGACCCAGTCGTTCTCGACCTTCGCGCGCCAGACGACCATCACCAGCCTCCCGCCCGGCTTCAGCCCCGCGCGGACGTGGCGCAGCGCGGCGACCGGGTTGGCGAAGAACATCGTTCCGAAGCGCGAGAACGCGTAGTCGAACGGGCCGTCGAAGATCGTCCGCTCGACGTCGGCGACGGCGAACTCGACGTTCTCGACCCCGACCGACTCCTCGGTCGCGGCCTCGATGAAGCGCGGCGAGGCGTCGACCCCCAGCACCGATCCCTCCGGCCCGACGAGCGCGGCGAGCTGCCGCGAGGCGTCGCCGAACCCGCAGCCGACGTCGAGCACGCGGTCGCCCTCCGCGGGCGGGTGGAGCCGCAGCGCCTCGTCGCCGTGCGCGGACAGTCCCGTGACGACGATGTGGCGGTACTCGACGAAGCGGTCGAACAGCGGGCCGTCCCAGGCCTCGATTGCCTCCGCATTCACTGCTTGGGGCTCGCTCATGGCCCCATGGTGAACCTCTCGCGCTACCAGCGCAAGAGCATCAGGCCGACGGTGACTCCCGGCCCGATCGTCAGCATCAGCCCCAGCTCGCCGGGGTTGGGCTCGTTGCGCTCGGCGACGCCCTTGAGCACGTAGAAGCTCGACGGCGTGCCCATGTTGCCGTGGTTGGCGAGCGTGTCGTAGCTGACCTGGACGTCCTCGCGACTGAGGCCGAGGCCCTCCTCGACGCCCTCGATGATCCCGCGCCCACCGGGGTGGATCATCCAATGCTCGATCCGGTCGCGGGTCAGACCGCGCTCGGCGAGGAAGCCGTCGACGAGCTTGGCGACGCCTTCACGGGCGATCGTCGGCAGCTCGCGGCCCATGTGCATGTAGCTGTCGTCGGCGCTGACGCGGAACTGGACCGACCCGAGCGTGTCGTCGACCTGGTGGACCTTCGCGGCGAGCAGCGCCGGGCCGGAGGAGGCGGCGTCGCGCGTCAGGACCGCGGCCGCGCAGCCGTCGCCGAACAGCGACGAGCCGACGATCTTCGTCTTCTCGTCGTCGGGGCCGACGGCGGTCAGGAAGCCCGTGATGCTCTCGGCTCCGACGACCAGCGCCCGCGACTCCGGCTTCTCGAGCAGCGCCTGCGACGCCAGCTTGAACAGCGGCACGGCGCTCGCGCAGCCGACGCCGAGCACGTGGTACTTGTCCGTCGACGGGTCGAGGCCGAGCTCGTTCACGAGCTTGTGGGCCAGGGTCGGGCCGCCGAGCGAGTAGTAGTTCGCCGTGATCACCGTGGCGATGTCGCTCGGGTCGCAGTCGAGCTTGCCGATCGCCTCGAGCGCCATCGTCAGCAGGTGCTGCTCGGAGTACTCGACGCGCGACTGGAGCTTGCTCGCGAGCAGCTCCGGCGTGATCGCGAACTGACGGCTCTGGACGCCGCAGACGTCGAAGATGTGCTCGGCGAACTCGTTGCCGCGCAACCCGAGCAGGTCGAGCATCTCGTCCTGGCTGTAGGAGGCCGTGGGATTGGCCGTGGCGAGCTGGTCGATGCGCGCCGCGAAACGCGGCGAGCCGCCATTGGACTCGTTGCCCAGCGGGTGCTCCCGGCGGCGCCGGTGGGATGCGCCACGTCTCATGCTCGCCCTTGACATCGACTGAGTTATACCGAGCGTCTAAGCCGCATTGCCGATTTGGGCTTATTCGGCCTGTTGGTCGCGGGGGTAGTCTCCCCGGCCATGCGAGCAGTCACGATCGCCGACGGCGCCCTGTCCATTGCCGAGCGGCCCGACCCCGAGCCAGGCTCGGGAGAGATCCTGGTGGCGGTCCGCGCCGCCGGCATCAACGGCGCCGACATCCTTCAGCGCAAGGGCGCCTATCCGGCCCCGCCGGGTGCGCCGGCGGACATTCCCGGGCTAGAGCTGGCCGGCGAGGTAGTCGCCTGCGGACCGGGCGCCGAGCGCTTCGCGGTCGGCGATCGCGTCATGGCGGTCGTCGGCGGTGGCGGCCAAGCGGAGCTGGCGGTGCTCCATGAGCGCGCGGCCATGCCCGTTCCGGATGCCGTCGACTGGCCCCAGGCCGGTGGGCTCGCCGAGGTGTTCGTAACCGCCCACGACGCGATCTTCGGTCAAGCCGGTCTGCGTCCCGGCGAGCGACTGCTCGTCCACGGCGGCGCCGGCGGTGTCGGAACGGCGGCGATCCAGCTCGGCCGCGCGGCCGGGGCGCGGGTAACGGCCACGGTTCGCAACGAGACCCTGCGGCCGGAGGTCGCGAAGCTGGGAGCCGAGCCGATCGCTCCGGAGGGATTCGAGGAGGACGGCCCGTTCGACGTCGTGCTCGAGCTGATCGGCGCGCCGAACATGGCGGCGAACCTGAAGGCGCTGGCGACCGGCGGCCGGATCGTCGTGATCGGGGTCGGCGCCGGCTTCAAGGCCGAGGTCAACCTGCTCGCGGTGATGGGCAAGCGCGCGACGATCTGCGGCTCGACTTTGCGTGCGCGGCCACTGGAGCAGAAGGCGATCGCGATGCGGCGCGTCGAGGCCGAGGTGCTGCCGCTGTTCGAGTCGGGCGCCCTGACCGTCCCCGTGGCGGCGACCTTCCCGCTCGCCGAAGCCGAGGCCGCCTACGAGCGCTTCACCGCCGGCGGCAAGCTCGGCAAGGTAGTACTGACCGTCTAAGTGGCCACACGGAGGCCGTCGAGCAGCCCGAGCAGGGCCGGCTCGACCTCGGCGCGGGCGGCATCCGGATCGGCGGCGTTGGCGATCACCATCCCGGCCTCGCCCATCGCGCCGAGCATCAGGTGGGCGAGCGGGCGGACAGGCTGTGGTCTCAGGACGCCCGCGTCCATCCCACCCTGGAGGCCGGCGATCACGATCCCCAGGCCATGGCGCAGGTCGATCTCGCGCCACTCCTCCCAGCCGAGCACCGACGGCGCGTCGACGAGCGTGATGCGCGTGATCGCCGGGTCGGTGCAGACGTCGAGGTAGGCGCGCGTCCCGATGACCAGCAGCGCGAAAGGGTCGCCTTCGGCCGTGGCCATCCGGGTGCCGATCGCCTCCATGACCTCGCCCTCGATCTGCTCGTGCACGGCCCGAAAGAGATCCTTCTTGTCGGCGAAATGGTGGTAGAGCGCCCCGCGCGTGAGCTTGGCGCGGCGGACGATCTCCTCGGTTCCGACGCCGCCGTAGCCGTGCTCGGTGAACAGCTCGCGGGCGGCGCGGAGGATCGTCGCGCGCGTCGCCTCGCCCTGCTCCGCCTTTGTGGTCCTGGCCTCCACGGTGGCTCGACCCTACCGCGTTGCGGAACATACAAGCAGTCTGTATGTTGTTTCCATGAGCGAGAATACAGAGCGCGCGTCCTGGCGCGCCCCCATCCTCGGCGAGGCGAAGCTGCTCGACCTGCCGAACGGCCGCATCAGGTACCACGACGTCGGCACCGGGCCGGTGATCGTCTTCGTCCACGGCCTGCTGGTCAACGCCAACCTCTGGCGCAAGCTCGTCGAGCGGCTGGCGCCCGACTTCCGCTGCGTGGTGCTCGACCTGCCGCTCGGCTCGCACACACTCCCGCTGCGAGCGGGAACCGCTCACGGCCCGCCTGCGATGGCCGCGCTGATCGCCGACGCGATCGAGGCGCTCGACCTCGATGACGTGACGCTCGTCGGCAACGACAGTGGCGGCGCCTTGTCGCAGATCGTCGTCACCAGCCGTCCCGAGCGGATCGCGAAGCTCGTGCTGACCTCCTGCGACTACCGCGACAACTTCCCGCCGAAGCTGTTCTCCTACTTCAAGCCGGCGGCGGCGGTCCCGGGCCTGCTGTGGGCGCTGCTCCAGCCGATGCGGCTGCGCTCCCAGCGCCGTAGCCCGATCGCCTTCGGCTGGCTGACCAAGCGCCCGATCGATCGTGCGGCGGAGGACTCCTACGTCTTCCCGTCGATCCGCGACCGCGCCGTGCGAAACGACGCCCGCGCCTTCATCAAGGGCGCCGACGTAGCGCAGACCAACGCCGCCGCCGACCGCCTGCCGCGGTTCGACAAGCCGGCGCTGATCGCGTGGTCCAAGGACGACCGCGTCTTTCCTGTCGCCGACGCCCACGAGCTCGCCGCGGACCTGCCCGACTCCCGCGTCGAGCTGGTCGAGGGCGCCTACACGTTCTCGATGGAGGACAACCCCGACCAGTTGGCGGAGCTGATCGCCGGCTTCGTGGGCGAGCCAGTCGGGGCGCAGCCGTAGCCGCGCCCCGATGAAGCTCTAGCTGAGCGCCGGCAGGCCGACCATCGCGCGAAACGACGTCGCGTCGTTGAGGTGTGGCATGTCGGTCTCGGGCACCGGGACCTCGAGGAACTCGCAGAGCGGCTCCCAGCCCTGCTTGATCTCGTAGACGAGCAGCTTGTCCGCCGGGACCTTGCTCTTGACGTCCTCGTTGTGACGGTTGTAGACGTCGAGGGCGAACTCCTTGTCGTCGAAGCGGCCGTCGAAGGTGCCGTTCCAGATGACGCCGTTGATCATCTTCATCGCCTCCGGCGAGACGGTGACGCTGCCGCCCTCGAGCTCGCCCTTCGCCGCCGCCTGCGCGGAGGCGTGGATGCTCTTCTGACAGCTGGCGTACCAGGACTCGGGGTCGCGCACGCTGAGCAGCACCTTGGCGTCCGGGAAGGTCTCCCAGATCTGCTCCCAGTAGGTGCACGCAGGCCAGTCGACGGTCGACTCCCAGCCCTCGAAGACCTTCTCCCAGTCCGCGCTCTCGCCGTCCGCGGCAGCCTGCCACTGCGGCAGCAGCTCGGGGTAGCGCGCAACGTCGATCATGTGGAACGACGGGCCGAAGCCCAGCTGCTCGAGCGCTCCCTTGAGCGACATCGTCCCGGTGCGGCCGAAGCCGGCTCCGATCACCTTCATATGGCGGCGTCCTCCTCTTCGTTAACCGGGAGAACCTATCCGTCCACCCCGCGCGTGACCATTCCCGCGATGCCTTCACGTGCGAATAGCGGCGGGAACGACGCCGCCGCGCGGGCGCTGCGCGCGTTCGGGCGCGGCGCGACGACCCTCCGCGGCCAGGTTGCGCGCTCGATCGCCGACTGGCACAGACGACAGGCGGCGGGCGGGCCGGCGCCCTCGACGACCCAGCCGCCCGCCACCAGCCCACACACGGTCGCCGCCAGTCCCACGCCGGTGACCGCCGACCCAGGCATCAGCGAGATCGAGGTGAGCGATCTGCGTGCCGAGCTGGCACGCGAGCTCGAGCGGCTGGCGGGGGCCGACATCACCGCTTCGCGAGGCTCAGGCAAGCTCGCCGGCGACACGCCGGCGCCCGACGGTCAGTCCTGAGATCCATAGCTGCGGTGCTCGCCGGACCTCGCCCCAGCAAGCCACGAGACGCATCACGGGGACCGGTCCGCCTGCGCCCTCCGCTAGGCCGCGGCTAAGGTACACGCGGACCATGGAAGCCGCGACCCTCGCCTTCCAGGATGTGACCAAGCGCTACGCGGGGCAGGACGAGCCGGCCGTCGACGGGCTGTCGCTGGAGGTGCCCGCCGGGGAGATCTGCGTTCTGGTCGGTCCGTCCGGCTGCGGCAAGACGACGGCGATGCGGATGGTCAACCGGATGATCGACATCACCGATGGCGACATCCTGCTCGACGGCTCGAGCGTCATGCGGCGCAAGCCGGCGGAGCTGCGGCGTGAGATCGGCTACGCGATCCAGCAGATCGGGCTGTTCCCCCACTTGACGATCGCCCAGAACATCGCGACGGTCCCGAAGCTGCTCGGCTGGTCGAGCACGCGGATTCGCGAGCGCGTCGACGAGCTGCTGACGCTCGTGCAGCTCGATCCCGCCGAGACGCGCGACCGCTACCCCGCCCAGCTCTCCGGTGGCCAGCGCCAGCGGATCGGCGTCGCGCGGGCGCTCGCCTGCGACCCGCCGCTGATGTTGATGGACGAGCCGTTCGGAGCGATCGACCCGATCAACCGCGAGAAGCTGCAGAACGAGTTCCTGCGCCTCCAGCACGACATCCGCAAGACGATCGTCTTCGTCACCCACGACATCGACGAGGCGATCAAGGTGGGCGACCGGATCGCGGTGCTGAAGAAGGGCGGCAAGCTGGCCCAGTACGCGTCCCCCGCCGAGCTGCTGATGGCCCCCGCCGACCCGTTCGTCGAGGACTTCGTCGGCTCCGACCGGGCGCTGAAGCGGCTGGCGCTCCAGCGGGTGCGCGACATCGACCTCTGGCGGCCCGGACTGGTGAGCGTCGGCGAGCCAGTCGCGGAGGCCCGCGCCAAGGTCGCCGACTCCGACCTTCCCTACCCCCTGCTGATCGACGCCGACGGCAGGCCGCTCGGCTGGCTCAGCGAGCGCGCGCTGCGGGGCGAGCGGGTCGAGCGAATCCTGCGCTCGGGGCCCGAGCCGGTCGTCGAGCTCGACGACGTGCTGCGCGACGCGCTGTCCGACCTCCTGCAGAACGAGGCGCAGTACGGACCGGTCGTCGACGCGCGCGGCGAGATCGCGGGCGTGCTGTCGATCGAGGTGATCGGCCACGCGCTGAAGTCCAATCCGGAGGACGTGCCGAGCGGCGCCGACGCGCTGCTCGGAGAGGCCTGACCGCGTGCTCGAGCTGCTCGCTCAGGTGCAGATCCAGGATCGCTCCACCGGCGAGGGGAGCTGCATCGCCGACAACGGCTTCTGCCCCGGCTGGATCGTCGACAACTACGACCGCTACGTCGACCCGTTCGTCCAGCACGTCTTCCTGACGCTCGCCTCGGTGGCCGTCGGCTTCGCGATCGCCTTCACGCTCGCGCTGCTCGCGCACCGCCACCGCTGGCTGATCGCGCCGATCGTCCAGGTCACGGGGATCATGTACACGCTGCCCAGCATCGCGGTCTTCTTCCTGCTGCTGCCGCTGACCGGGCGCGGCAGCCTAACCGCGATCGTCGCGCTGGTCGCCTACTCGCTGCTGATCGTCTTCCGCAACGTCACCGCCGGACTCGACAACGTGCCCGACGAGACCAAGGACGCCGGCCGCGGGATGGGCCTGACCGATCGCCAGCTGCTGTGGCGGGTCGAGCTGCCGCTGGCGCTGCCGGAGATCATGGCCGGGTTGCGAATCGCGACCACGACGACCGTCGGGCTGGCGACGCTCGCCTTCTTCGCCGGCGCCGGCGGACTGGGCGAGCAGATCTTCGCCGACATCAACTTCAAGTCGAACGTCGTCGTGGCGGGCGGGCTGGCCGTACTGCTGGCGGCGCTGCTCGACGGGCTGATCCTGCTCGCCCAGTGGGCGATCACACCCTGGATGCGGGCGCGCACGACATGACCACGCTCGCCTTCCTCGACCAGTTCGGCGACGCGATCCAGTTCATCTTCCAGGGCGAGACGTCGCGGGAGGGAACGCAGATCGGCGGCTCGCAGTTCCTCGAGCTGACGGTCGACCACGTCTGGCTGTCGGTCGTCTCGATGGCGGTGGCGTGCGCGATCTCCGTCCCGATCGGACTCTGGCTCGGCCACATCCGCCGCTTCAGCTTCCTGGCGATCAGCGCGTCGAACGTCGGTCGCGCGGTGCCGAGCCTCGCGCTGATCGCCTTCTTCGTCGCCTACCTCGGCGTCGGGTTCGCGAACCTGACCTTCGCGCTGGTGCTGCTGGCGATCCCGCCGATCCTGACCAACTCGTATGTCGGAGTCGCCCAGGTCGACCCGGAGACCGTCGACGCCGCCCGCGGAATGGGCATGACCGAGCTCGAGATCGTGCGCAAGGTCGAGCTGCCGCTCGCGCTGCCGCTGATCTTCGGCGGCATCAAGACGTCGGCCGTCAACGTGATCGCGACCGCCACGATCGCCCCGCTCGCGGGAGTGTCGACGCTCGGCGATCCGATCATCAACGTGTCGGGCTACGGCGACACGGGCCGCCTCGCGGCGGCGATCGTCGTAGCCTCGCTGGCCGTATTCACGGAGCTCCTCCTCAGCGCACTGCAGCGCGCCGTGACACCCAGGGGGATCAAGCTCGAGGCGAACAGGTCACGGCGCAGACGATTGCCAACCAGAATCGGGAGGGCAGCATCCACATGAATCGCAAACTCTGGCTCAGCGGGCTGATGACGGTCCTGCTGCTGTTCTCGCTGACGCTCGCCGCCTGCGGCGATGACGACAACGAGAGCGGCGACAGCGTCACCACCGTCGAGGACACGACGCAGACGATCAAGTCGAACCCCGCCAACGGGGACGTGAAGATCGTCGTCGGCTCGAAGAACTTCACCGAGCAGAAGATCCTCGGCGAGATCTTCGCGCAGGGACTCGCGGCAGCCGGCTACGACATCTCGACCGAGCTGAACCTCGGCGACGAGAAGACGGCGCTGAAGGCGATCAAGAGCGGGACGATCGACGCCTACCCGGAGTACACCGGCACGGCGCTCGGCTCGTTCTTCGACGTGGCGTCGGAGGACATCCCGACGGATCCGCAGGCGGCCTTCGAGCAGGCCGAGAAGGGCTTCGCCAAGGAGGGCCTGACGGCTCTGCCGCCGACGCCGTTCACCAGCTCGAACGAGGTCGCCCTGACAGCCGACAAGGCGGAGGAGCTCGGCGTCGAGAAGATCTCCGACCTCCAAGAGGTCGATCAGGACCTGACGCTCTATGGCTCGCCGGAGTGCCGCCAGCGCCAGGACTGCCTGCTCGGGTTGCAGCAGACCTACGACCTCGAGTTCGGGAAGTTCACGCCGGTCGCGATCGACCTGCGTCACCAGGTGCTCGAGAAGGGCCAGGCCGACCTGTCGATCGTCTTCACGACCGACCCGCAGAACGAGCGCAACGACCTCGTGCTGCTCGAGGACGACAAGGGCATGTTCCCCCCCTACAACTCGACGCTGGTCGTTCGCGACCAGACCGTCGAGGCGGCGGGTCCTGACATGCCGAAGGTCGTCGCCCAGGTCGAGAAGGGCCTGACCGGCGAGGTGATGTCGGAGCTCAACGCCCGCGTCGACCTCGACAAGAAGACCCCGAAAGAGGTCGCGACGGAGTACCTGCAGGAGAGCGGCCTCATCGACTGATGCGAACTGGGGGCTCACGCCCCCAGACCCCCGCCGGCACCTGGCCGGCGGGCGGCGCCCCCATCTGTGACGGCCGGCACGGACGCCGGCCGTCACGGGCGTCACACTCGTGACCATGGTCACAAGTCACGTCCTGTCGGACGGGACGCGGGTCACGATCAGGCCGATCGAGGCCAGCGACAAGCAGGAGCTCCAAGACGGTCTCCACCGCCTGTCCGACGCGACCGTCCAGCGGCGGTTCCTGGTGCCGAAGGCCCGCTTCACCAGGGCGGAGCTGCGCTATCTGACCGAGGTCGACGGCCACGACCACGTCGCGCTGGTCGCGGAGTCCGAGCGCTGGCCGGGCATGGTCACGGCGGTCGCCCGCTACGTGCGGCTCCACGACGATCCCGACACGGCGGAGGCGGCGATCGTCGTCGCCGACGAGCTGCAGGGACTCGGGCTCGGCACGCTGCTCGCGGAGCGGCTTGCCGCGATCGCCGCGCTCCACGACATCCGCCGCTTCAGCGCCGAGATGCTCGGCGACAACAATGCCGCCCACCGGCTGATGGACCGCCTGCAAGAACGCTTGCAGACTCGCCCGCTGGGCGCCTGACTGCCAGACTCGCCCGGTGCCTCGCCGCGCCCTGGCTCTCGCGGCCCTGACCCTCGCGGTCGGCCTGCTCTCCGTCGTCCCGGCCTCTGCCGGCGCCCAGTCCCCTGCCCTTCAGCCGACCGGGGAGGCCCCGCCGCCGCGACCGGCGTCGATCCCCGCATTCGACGGCGACGCGATGTGGATCTGGCTGACGACGCGCAGCGAGGGCGGCAGCGCCACGCGGATCGCCGCTCGTGCCAAGCGCAGCGGGCTCGAGCTCGTGATCCTCAAGGCCGGCAACGAGCGCACCCAGTGGACCCAGCTCAGCCCGTCGTTCATCCGCACGCTGCACGCCTTCGGGATCAGGGCCTGCGGCTACCACTTCATCTACGGCCGCCACCCGATCGCCGAGGCGCGGCTGAGCGCGCGAATCGCCCGGACCGGCGCCGACTGCCTGGTGATCGACGCCGAGAGCGACTACAAGGGCCGCTACCGCGAGGCCGAGCTGTACATGCCCGAGCTGCGCCGGCTGGTCGGGACCGACTATCCGATCGGGCTGACGAGCTTCCCCTACGTCCACTACCACGCGACGCTGCCCTACTCGGTCTTCCTCGGCCCGGGCGGCGCCGACTTCAACGTCCCCCAGATGTACTGGCGCGCGATCGGCACGTCGGTCGTCTCGGTCTTCCAGACCACCTACATGCACAACCGGATCTACAAGCGGCCGATCTACCCGCTCGGGCAGACCTGGATGCAGCCGTCGCGCGCGCAGGTCGTGCGCTTCCGCTCGCTCGCGGCCGCCTACGGGGCGACCGGCGTCAGCTGGTGGTCATGGCAGGAGACGACGGCGCGCGACTTCTCGAACATCGCCGCCCCGCTGCCGGTGCGACTCCCCCGTCCGCGCGATCCGGGCTATCCGCTGCTGACCGCGCTCTCGCGCGGCGACATCGTCGTCCAAGCCCAGCAGCTGCTGCTGGCCACCGGAGCGAGCCTGCGTGTCACCGGACGGATGGACCTGGCCACGCGACGCGCCGTGGCGGCGTTCAAGCGCACGCGCGGCCTCGGCTTCAGCGGGATCGTCACCGCCGCGACCTGGCGCGCTCTGCTCGCGCTCGATCCCGCTCCCGTGACCTGGCGGGCTCGGACGCACGCTCTAGCGGTAGCACGCTGACGTTGCCCGCACGCGACTGGGCGCGGACCTTGCGGCGGCTGTTCGGCAGCTGCCTGACGCGGACCGACTCCTCGCCCGCCGACGTCTGCGCGACCACCGCATAGCCGACGTCCGGGACGAGGACGGTGACGCTGCCGGCTTGCGACTCGGCGTCGAGGTTCAGCGGCGGGCGCAGCAGCTCTACGTCCACCGAGCCCGCCGCCGCCTTGGCATCGACGCGACGGGCGACAGACCGGACCAGGTCGATCCCGCCCGCGCGCGAGTCCAGCGTGAGGGTCCTGGCGCGGACGCTCTCCCCGCTGACCCCACCCGCGTGGGAGCCCAGCTCGATCCGCCTGCCCCGGACGTCGACCGCGCGCACCGACCCCGCGTTGGACCACAGCTTCAGGTTGCCGCGCAGGCCGCGCGCGAACGTCTCGCCGCCAGAGGTGCGCACCGCAACCGCGACCCCGCGCGGCACGGCGACTCGGTAGTTCTCCTCGCAGGTCCCGAAAGTCACGAAGTCGCAGCTGCCGCGCAGGCGCAGTCGGCCGTCGCGCAGCTCGTCCTCGCGCTGGTGGCTGCTGAAGAAGCCATGGCGGGACTCGATCGCGACCTCGACGCGGCGCCCACGAGCCGGGACGAGATCGACGTTGCCGTGGGAGTAGCGCAGGTCGATCGACTTCACGCCCGCGTGGCTCTCGAAGACCTGCTCCTCCTCGATCGACAGCCGGTCGAGCGCCTGGGCGCCGCCCCAGGCGATCATCGCCAGCGTCAGCAGGCTGCCGACGGCGAACAGCAGCAGCCGGACCGGGCGCGAGGTGCGGTGATCGACGGGCGCCGCCATCTTCAGACCCCGAGGTAGGTGAGCACCGCGAGCACGCGGCGGTTGTGGGCGTCGGTGGCGGGCATGCCGAGCTTCTGGAAGATGCTGCGGACGTGCTTCTCGATCGCGCCGTCGGTGACGACGAGGCGCTCGGCGATGCCGGCATTGGTCTGGCCCTCGGCCATCAGCGCGAGCACCTCGCGCTCACGCGGCGTCAGCTCGTCGAGCAGGTCCTCGCGCTGACGGCGCGACAGCAGCTGCTCGATCACCTCGGGGTCGATCGCCGTGCCGCCCGCGGCGACCCGGCTCGCCGCCGAGAGGAACTCCGACACGTCGGCGACACGGTCCTTCAGCAGGTAGCCGACGCCCTGGCTGCCGCCGGACAGCAGCTCGGTGGCGTAGCGCTCCTCTACGTACTGGGACAGGATCAGGATCGCCACGTCCGGGTACGCGCGCCGTATCGCGATCGCCGCGCGCAGACCCTCGTCGCGCTGAGACGGCGGCATCCGCACGTCGACGATCGCCAGCTGCGGCCGGTGCTCGCGGACCGCTTGCATCAGCGCGGGCGCGTCGCCGACGGCGGCCACGACCTCGTACTTCGCCTCGGTGAGCAAGCCCACCAATCCCTCGCGCAGCAGCGCCAGGTCCTCCGCGATCACAACTCGCACGGGATCACCGCCTTCACCGTCGTCGGTCCCCCAGCGGGGCTGTCGATCCTCAAGCTTCCGCCGAGCGCGTCGACACGCTGGCCGATTCCCTCCAGGCCCGACCCGGGCACTCGCGCGGCGCCGCCCTTGCCGTCGTCCTGGATGTCGGCGACCAGCGCGCCGTCGCGGTGGTCGATCCGCACCTCGGCCTCGCGCGCGTCGCCGTGCTTCGCGACGTTCGTCAGCGCCTCCGCGACGACGTAGTAGGCGGCGGTCTCCGCGGCGGCCGGCGGACGGCGCGCCAGATCGACATGCACCGACACCGCCACCGGCGAGCGGCCGGCGAGCGCCGACAGCGCGGCGTCGAGGCCGCGGTCGGTGAGGATCGACGGATGAATGCCGCGCACGAGGTCGCGCAGCTCGGCCATCGCGCGCTTGGTCTCCTCGTGCGCCTGGGCGATCAGCGGCTCGGCGGCGGCGGGGTCGTCGGCCATCTTCTCGCGCGCCCGGCCGAGGTCGAGCGCGATCGCGACGAGCCGGTGCTGGGCGCCGTCGTGGAGGTCGCGCTCGATCCGCCGCAGCGTGCTGTCGGTCCCGGCGACCGCGCTCGCGCGGCTGTGCTCGAGGCGGGCTACCTGCTCCTCGACGTCGGGGCCGAGGAGGGCGCGTGCCAGCGCCGCGATGCCCGTCGCCAGCTGCCGAGCGGCGAACAGCGCGAGCGCCGCGACGAGCAGGCCGGCGGCGGCGAGCACGAACGCCAGCGGCAGCGACGCGTCGCCGATCGTCGTGCCGTCGGGGAAGGTCGACGCGGTGATCGGCAGCGTGATCAGCACCAGCGCGGTCGACCACAGCGCGATCAGGACGAGCCCCGCGACTGCCCCCGCCGTCGCGAGCACGCCGAACCAGCCGAGGTCCTTCCAGGTGGCGCGGTCGCGCAGACGCGCCCACAGCCGGCGCCAGGCGCCTTCGCGCGGCAGGTCGACGTACGGCTGCGCGATCGGCGCGCCGAGCACCAGCGCGGCGCGCTCGCGCTCCCAGGTGGCGACGCGGCGCCAGATCAGCATCACGACGACGAGCATCGGGATGCCGACCACAACGAAGCTGAGCGCCAGACCGAGCCCGATCGCGAACAGCAGCCAGAAGCCCCAGAACAGCCCGATCGGCAGGCAGAGCGCCACGTAGACCAGCTCGCGCCAGGCGCGGCCGGGAGTGGTGGCGTCGATACGACCGTCGAACATGGGCACACCGTATGAGAGCCGCCGGGCGCTGCCCAGCCGGCTCACCACCGAATCGGCGTGGGGTTATCCCTACGCGTCGCCGGTGGCGGTGGGCGATGCCCGTCGACGGGCCGGCCGATCGCCGGCGTCGCCCAGGCCGGCGCCGAGGACCACGCGCACGCCGAGAAGCGAGCGGCGGTCCGGGTGGCGGATCAGCCGCGACCGAGCAGCAGGGCGATGCCCTGACCGCCGCCGATGCAGAGCGTGACGAGGCCCAGCTCGTGGTCCTCGCGCTCCATCTCGGAGAGGATCTTGGCGGTGATCACGGCGCCGGTCGCGGAGATCGGGTGACCGAGGGCGATCGCGCCGCCGTTCGGGTTGACCTTGGCCGGGTCGAGCTCGAGGTCCTGCATGACCGCGAGCGCCTGCGAGGCGAACGCCTCGTTGAGCTCGATCACGCCGACCTCGTCGAGCGAGCGGCCGGCGCGGTCCATCGCCTTGCGAACCGCGGGCACCGGGCCGATTCCCATGATCTTCGGGTCGACGCCGCAGTAGGCGTAGGAGAGGATCTTCGCGCGCACCGGGGCGCCCAGCTCGGCGGCCTTCTGCTCGGACATCAGGACGACCGCGGCGCCGGCATCGTTCATCCCCGACGCGTTGCCGGCGGTGACGGTGCCGTCCTTCTTGAAGACCGGCTTCAGCTTCGAGAAGCCCTCGATCGAAGCTCCGGGACGAACGTGCTCGTCCTGTACGAACGGGACCTTCTCGCGCTTGACCTTGATCTCGACCGGGACGATCTCGTCCTCGAACTTGCCGGCGGCGATCGCGACCTCCGCGCGACGGTGCGACTCGAGCGCGAACTCGTCCTGCGCCTCGCGCGAGATCGAGTGCGACTCGGCGAGGTTCTCGGCCGTGGTCCCCATGTGGACGTTGTCGAACGGGTCGGTCAGCCCGCCCACGACCGGGTCGACCATCTTCGTCTCGCCCATCCGGGCGCCGAAGCGGGCGGACGGCATCCAGTACGGGCCGCGGCTCATGTTCTCGGCGCCGCCGGCGACGACGCACGCGGCGTCGCCGGTCTGGATCGCCTGGGCGGCGGAGACGATCGCCTGCACGCCGGTGCCGCAGAGGCGGTTGACGGTGAACGCGGGCGACTCCTTCGGGATCCCGGCCTTCATGCCGACGACGCGCGCCGTGTACATGTCCTCCGGCGCCGTGTGGATGACGTTGCCGAAGACGACCTGGTCGACCTGGTCGGGCGCCGCCTGGGCGCGCTCGATCGCGGCGGTCACGGCGGCGGCCCCGAGGTCGGTGGGGGGCACGCCGGCAAGGCTCTTTCCGTACGAGCCGACGGCGGTGCGCGCGGCGGACGAGATCACGACTCCGGTCACTGAACGATCCTCCTGGATGGCTGCGGGGGCCGAGGGAGGCTACCGACGCCGGCTGGCGGTCGCTGGCCGCTAGCCGCGCGGCGCCAGGCGGAAGACGCCGCCCTCGAGCGACACCGCGTAGACGCGGCCGGCGGCGTCCTCGCCGAACGAGACGAGCTGCTGGACGCTGGGGCCCAGCGTGCGGTCGCGGCGCGCCCCACCGGCCGCGAGGCGCGCGACGCGCAGGCCGGAGTCGCAGAGGTCACCGTAGACGTAGCTCCCGCGCAGCGCCCCATAGGAGCGGTTGCGCAGCACGTAGCCGCCGGTGATCGAGCAGCTGCCCTGGTCGTGGGTCCGCTCGATGGTCGGCCGCACGTGTCCGGGGGCGTCCCCCGAGCCGTGGCGGCTGTTGCCCTCGAAGATCGACCAGCCCAGGTTGGCGCCGCCGCGCGGGCCGCGGCCGCCGGCGGCCGACGGCAGGAAGTCGATCTCCTCCACCTCGTCCTGGCCGACGTCGCCGATCGTCAGGTCGCCGGTCGCGCGGTCGAACGAGAAGCGGTAGGGATTGCGCAGGCCGTAGGCGAAGATCTCGCCGCGGGCGCCGGAGCGGCCGACGAACGGATTGCCGCGCGGAACCCGGTAGCCGCCGCCGGGCTTCGGGTCGATCCGAATCAGCTTGCCGAGCAGCTCTCCGAGGTCCTGCCCGTTGCGGTCGGGATCGCCGCCACCGCCCCCGTCGCCGAAGCCGGCGTAGAGCATCCCGTCCGGCCCGAACTGCAGCTGGCCGCCCTTGTGGTTGAAGCGCGGATGCGGAACGCTCAGCACCAGCCGCCCGGACCCCTTGCGCGTCGCGGTGCCGCCGGCGGTCGCGCGGAACTGGAAGATCGTCAGCGAGCCGTCGTTGGCGACGTAGTAGACGAAGTAGCGCCGGTTGCTCCTGTAGCGCGGGTGGAACGCCATCGACAGCATCCCGCTCTCGCCTCCGGTCTCGACCCGCGACGCGATGTCGAGGAAGGTCGAGCGGCGCCCCTTGCGCAGGAGCACGATCCGGCCCTCGCGCTCGACGACGAAGCGGCGCGCCCGGTCTCCGGGCGGGGCGGCGAGATAGGTCGGCTGGTCGAACGTGCCGACGCGCAGCAGGCGGATCCCCTTGGCGGCGGCACTGGCCCCCGGCGTCGCGGGGTGGGCACCCGAGCGGCTATCCGAGCCGTCTCCAGACGAGGCGCACGCGCTGACGGCGAAGGTCAGCGAGCAGCAGACGGTCGCGATGGCGACGGCGCGCTTCACGCGGCGCAGTATGGCGATGAAAACGGCAACTCTGGGTACGTTCCCTCGATGAGGGCTTTGGTAACCGGGGCGACTGGCTTCGTCGGCGGCCGCCTCGCCCACGCGCTCGCCGGCGACGGGATCGCCGTGCGCGCGCTGGTCCGCGACCGCGGCCGCGCCCAATCGCTCGCCGAGGCGGGGATCGATCTGCACGAGGGGGATGTCACGCGTGCCGACACCCTCGCCGGCGCGGGCGAAGGCGTGGACGTCGCCTACTACCTGGTCCACAGCATGGGCCGTGGCGGCGGCGGCGACTTCGCCAGGCAGGAGCGTGACGCCGCGCACAATTTCGCCCGCATGGCGCTCGCGGAGGGCGTCGAGCGCGTGATCTACCTCGGCGGGCTCGGCGACGAGCCCGGCTCCGAGCATCTGCGCAGCCGCCACGAGACGGCGGTGACGCTGCGCCGCGACGGGCCGCCGCTGACCTACTTCCGCGCCGGGATGGTCGTCGGCGCGCGCAGCGAGGGCTACCGCACGCTGCGCTACCTGGTCGAGCGGCTGCCGGCGATGATCGCGCCCGCCTGGCTGAAGACGCCGACCCAGCCGATCGGCATCGACGACGCGGTCGCCTATCTCGCCGCCGCGCCGGGCGTGAGCGGGTCGGCGGCGCGCGAGGTTCAGATCGGCGGCCCCGACGTCCTGCCCTACGGGGAGATGCTCGACCGGATGGCGGTCGCGCTGGGTCGGCGCCCGCGACCGAAGATCCCCGTCCCGCTGCTGACGCCCTGGCTCTCCTCGCTGTGGATCGGCCTCGTGACCCCGGTCGACGCCGGGGTCGCGCGACCCCTCGTCGAGGGTCTCGCTACCGAGACCGTCGTCACCGATCCGTCGGGCATGGCGCTCTTCGACGTCGAGCCCACGGGCTTCGACGAGACGCTGCGCCGCGCGCTCGCGGAGGACCCAGAGGCCGGAGCGCGATAGCCTTCGCTCGGCCACGGGCTGTGGCGCAGTCTGGTAGCGCGCTCCGTTCGGGTCGGAGAGGTCCCGAGTTCAAATCTCGGCAGCCCGATGTTTTCCCCATGCCCAGCGACCGTTTCTACACACGGGTGTCCAGCACGATGCCCGCCTGGATGCTGCGGGCGACCGGCAAGCTCAACATCCCGATCTATCGGTTGAGCGGGGGCCGGCTGTTCGGCAGCCTCGACGGGACGCCGGTCCTGCTGCTGACGACCACCGGCCGCAAGTCGGGCCAGCAGCGCACCGCCCCCGTCGCCTATCTGCGCGACGGCGAGCGGCTCGTCGTGATCGGCTCCAACGCCGGCAACGCGCGCCCGCCGGCGTGGGCACTGAACCTGGAGGCCAACCCCGAGGCCGAGGTCGAGACGGGCCGCAGGCGGAGCAGGGTCCGGGCGCGGATCGCCGCCGGCGACGAGCGGGCCGACCTCTGGCGGCGGATCAACGAGCAGTACTCCGGCTTCGACGACTACGCCGCCAAGACCGACCGCGACATCCGCGTCTTCGTGCTCGAGCCGCGCTAGCGCGGTCTCAGTATCAGCTCTTCTTCCCCGCGATAGCGCGTTGGAGCTGGTCCTTGTTCATCTTCGAGCGCCCGTCGATGCCGAGTTGTCGAGCCTCGTTGTAGAGCTGGTCGCGGGTACGGCCGCGCGGACCGGGTCGACCGGACCGCTTCCCCCCGCGTCGCCCGGACGAGATGTCCTGGGTCGAGCTGCGCGATCGCTGGCGCGACTCGCCGCTGCGAGCCCGCTCCTTGTTGACCGTGCGCGCCGCGATCTCCTCGGCGCGCTCCTCGGAACGGCCCTGCTGCTTCTCGCTCTCCTTGACGTGCTCGTACTGACGAGCCCGCTTGGTGCCCTTCTTCACTCCGCGGGGCGGCATGCCTTCCTCCTTGCCGTTATCGACCTCAGATCTACCCCGCTCCCCCGCCGCCAATCATCCGCGCGGCGTTTTCGGGTGCCGGGGCGCGGGTAGGGAGCGCGGCATGGCCAGGCTGCGGCGAGTCGACTGCGGCGACAGCGGATTACGTCGCCGTCGCCATGGCCGCGGGTTCGTGTACCTCGACCACGACGGCGAGCGGATCGACGAGCCCGAGACGCTCGAGCGGATCAGGTCGCTGGCGATCCCGCCCGCCTGGAAGGACGTCTGGATCTGCCCGCTGCCGAACGGCCACATCCAGGCGACGGGCACCGACGCGGCCGGTCGCAAGCAGTACCGCTACCACGACGACTGGCGCATCCGGCGCGACGCCGACAAGTTCGACTCGATGGTCCGCTTCGCCGAGCTGCTGCCCGCGGTGCGCGAGCAGGTCGAACGCGACCTGACGCTCGACGGCATGCCGCGCGGGCGGGCGCTGGCGTGCGCGGTCCGGCTGCTCGACCGCGGCTCGTTCCGAATCGGCTCCGAGGACTACGCGGAGGAGAACGAGACCTACGGCCTGGCGACGATGCGCAGGGAGCACGTGACCGTCGCCGATCACGTGGTCGTCTTCGACTATCCGGCCAAGGGCGGCCAGGCGCGGCGTCAGCGCGTCATCGACGAGCAGGCGGCGGAGGCGGTCGGCCTGCTGCTGCGCCGGCGCGGTGGCGGCGACGAGCTGCTCGCCTTCAAGGACGGGCGCCGTTGGCGCGACGTCCGCTCGGCCGACATCAACGCCTACCTCAAGCAGGCCGGCGGCGACGACTTCTCGGCCAAGGACTTCCGCACCTGGAACGCAACGGTGCTCGCAGCGATCGCGCTCGCGGTCTCCGGGCCGGTCGCCGGCGACTCGCGGAACGCCCGCAAGCGCGCGATCCGCCGTGCGATCGCGGAGGTCGCGCACCACCTCGGCAACACACCCGCGGTCTGTCGCGCCTCCTACATCGATCCGCGCGTCTTCGACCGCTTCGACGGCGGACTGACGATCGACGGCGTGCTGCCCGAGCTGGCCGCCGACGCCGAGGGTTGGCCTGCGGTCCAGCGCGTCGTCGAGGAGGCCGTGCTCGACCTGATCGCCGCCGACGAGTCGTCCGACGCGGTCGAGCGCGCCGCGTAGGCGCGCCGACCCGCGGCAGAGGAGCTCAGGCCGTGGCGCCCGCCGGATGCACCTCGTGCTCCCCCTCGGCGAACTCCTCGACGATCTTGGCGCAGAAGGCGTCGAGGTCGTCGGGGCTGCGGCTCGAGACGAGGCCCTGGTCGGTCACGACTTCCTCGTCCACGACGTTGCCGCCGGCGTTGCGGATGTCGGTGCGGATGCTCGGCCACGACGTCAGCGTTCGCCCGCGCACGAGGTCCGCCTCGACCAGCGACGCCGGGCCGTGGCAGATGACGCCGACCGGCTTGCCGGTCGAGAAGAACTCCTGCAGGAAGCCGAGCGCCCGCTCGTCCATCCGCAGCTTGTCCGGGTTCACGGTGCCGCCCGGGAGCAGCAACGCGTCGTAGTCCTCGACCGCCGCCGACGCCACCTCGCGGTCGACCTCGAAGGTGTCGGCCGGCTCGATGTCGCCGTTCATCGCCTGGATCTCACCGCTCTCCAGCGACAGCAGCTCGGTCTCGGCGCCCGCCTGCTCGACCGCGTCGCGCGGCCGCTCCAACTCGACCTGCTCGACGCCGTCGGCCGCCAGGATCGCGACCCTCTTGCCCTGTAGCTCGTCTGCCATCTCGGTACTTCCTTCCTGGTTCGCTCGCTGGCCAGCAGACCGCCCCTACCCCTCCCAGACGAGCGAAAACGCAATCGCCTCCGAATGCGCTGAGCGCCAGACGGCCACGTTTCGCCCCTTGCGGGAGCAGGGTAAAAGCCTTCCACGACACGGATCCACGCCTTTTGACTCAGGCCTATGGGGATCTCGCCGTTTGGCCCACTTAAGCGAGGAGCGCCATGTCAGGTTCAGCACCGCCCCATCTGAGGGGGATGGAAGGCCGATCTACCAAAGAGGAGCTGGTCGAGAGCCTGTTGCCGCTCGCCAAGCGACTTGCCGCCCGCTACCGCCACGCGGGTGAGAGTCAGGAGGATCTCGAGCAGGTCGCCTGTCTCGGGCTCGTCAAGGCAGTCGACCGCTACGACCCGTCCGCGGGTCCGCTGGTCCGCTACGCGGTCCCGACGATCCTCGGCGAGCTGCGTCGTCACTTCCGCGACAAGAGCTGGGGCGTCCACGTCCCGCGCAGCGTCCAGGAGAACCTGCTGACGATCAACAGCGCGTCCGAGCGCCTCGCGACGACGCTCGGGCGGACACCGCGTCCGAGCGACCTCGCCAGCGCCACCGGCATGTCGATCGAGGACGTGATCGAGGCACTCGACGCCGGCGCCTCCTATACCCCGGCGGCGCTCGACGCGCCTCAGCGCGGTGACGGTCCCGATACGCGGTCGCTCGGCGACGCGCTCGGCTCGAACGACCCGAACTACGAACTGGTCGAGCTGGGGCAGTCGATCGGGCCGGCCTTTCGCGAGCTGCCGGAGCGCGAGCAGGCGATCGTCCAGCTGCGCTTCTTCGAGGATCTCACCCAAGCCGAGATCGCGGAGCGGATCGGCATCTCGCAGATGCACGTGTCGCGGCTGCTGCGGCGAGCGCTCGACACGCTCCACGGCGCCGTCGACGAGGCTGCCTGAGCTAGGCGGCGACGGCGTTGTAGTAGCGCACCGCGAGACCGGTCAGCAGCGCCTCGAAGCAGGCCTCTTGCGTCAGGTCGTGCTCGGCGGCATAGGCGCGGATGCCGGCACGCTCGATCGCCTCGCTCTGGGCGACGACGTCATCCACGAGGTCCGGGTGCTCGTCGCTGAAGAACGCGCCCATCGAGTAGAGCCCCGTGTCCATCAGGGACTCGAGAAACGCGTCGTCGCTGCGCTGCGAGACGTCCGCCATGCGCCTCAGCGTACCCGTGCGGCGGTGCGGCTATCGTCTCGCCGATGGCCGACCGCGACGAGATCGTCTCGTTCCTCGACGACCTGCTCGACTCGCCCGGGTTCCCCGACTACGGACCGAACGGGCTCCAGGTGCCCGGCGCCGAGGAGGTCGAGCTCGTCGCGACCGGAGTCTCCGCCCATCTCGAGCTGTTCGATCGGGCCGCCGCGGGAGGGGCGCAGCTCGTGCTGTGCCACCACGGGATCGTCTGGGGGTCGCGTCCGCAGGCCGTCAGCCTCCAGGCGAAACGTCGTCTACAGGCGCTGTTCGCGGCGGACATGTCGCTCGTCGCCTACCACCTGCCGCTCGACGCGCATCCGGAGGTCGGCAACAACGCGCTGATCTGCGCCGCGCTGGGCCTCGAGCCGGCGGAGCGGATCGGCGACTACGAGGGGCGGCCGATCGGCTTCGTCGGCCATTCCGCGGAGGGGATCGCGCTGGCGGAGCTGCGCGAGCGTTGCCTCGCCGCGTTCGGCGGCCGCGAGCCGCTGCTTCAAGGCGCCGGCCCGGAGGTCGTCCACAGGCTCGGCGTGATCTCAGGCGCGGCGGCCGGCTCGCTCGACGACGCGATCGCGCTTGGCCTCGACGGCTTCCTGACCGGCGAGCCGTCCGAGCACTCGATGGCCGATGCTCGCGAGAGCGGCCTCCACTTCATCGCCGCCGGCCATTATGCGACCGAGACGTTCGGCATTCGCCGGCTCGGCGAGATCGTCGCGGAGCGGTTCGGCGTCGAGCACCGTTTCATCGACGTGCCGAACCCGGTCTAGACTGCCGGCACCAACCGAGTTTTCCTGGGGAGGAGAAACGATGGAGGGAGCAACGGCCGGTGCCGGCACCGGCTCGAAGACGATGGCGGACCTGCTGCCCCTGGCAGCCGAGCGCTTCGGGGACGACCCCGCGCTCCAGCACAAGGCCGGCGACGAGTGGGTCGCGACGAGCTACGCGGAGCTCGGCCACGCCGTCAGCGAGACGGCGCGCGGCCTGATCGACCTCGGTCTCCAGCACGGCGACAAGGTCTCGATCCTCTCCCACACCCGACCCGAGTGGACTCACGCCAACTTCGCGATCCTCTCCGCCGGGCTCGTCTCGGTGTCGATCTACCAGACCAACTCGGCCGAGGAGTGCCATTACGTCCTCGAGCACTCGGAGTCGCGCGCGGTCTTCGTCGAGGACGCCGAGCAGCTCGCCAAGGTTCGCTCCGTCCAGGACCGGCTGCCGAAGCTCGAGCATGTGGTGATCGTCGATCCGTCCGGCGAGCTCGGCGACGCGATCCCGCTCGCCGACCTGCGCGAGCGCGGCGCCGGCCGTGACGCGGCCGAGCTCGCGGCACGCACCGCAGCGGTCGCCAAGGACGACCTGGCGATCACGATCTACACCTCCGGCACGACCGGGCCGCCGAAGGGCTGCCTGCTGACCCACGGCAACTACCGTGACGTCACCTCGATGACCCAGGAGGCGGGCGTGCTCGCCGCCGGCGACTCGGTCTACCTCTTCCTCCCGCTCGCCCACGCCTTCGCGCTGCTGATCCAGTTCGTCGCGCTCGACGTCGGCGGCACGATCGCCTACTGGGAGAAGGACGCTCAGAAGATCGTGCCCAACCTGATGGAGGTCAAGCCGACCTACTTCCCCTCCGTCCCGCGGATGTTCGAGAAGATCTACACGCTTGCGACGAGCGCGACGGAGGACCCCGAGCAGCTGAAGCAGGCGATCGCGCTCGGTCTGAAGGTCCGCGAGCTGCGGCGGACCGGCCAGGAGGTCCCCGCGGAGCTGCAGCAGGCCTTCGACGCGGCCGACGAGAAGTTGTACGCCAACGTGCGGGCGCTGTTCGGCGGCCAGATCCGCCAGTGCGTCACCGGCGCCGCACCGATCGCCCACGAGATCCTCGAGTTCTTCTACGCCTGCGGAGTGCCGGTGATGGAGGGCTACGGGATGACCGAGACCTCGACCGTCGCCAGCGCCAACACGCCCGACGACTTCCGTTTCGGCTCTGTCGGCCAGCCGCTGCCAGGTGTCGAGGCGAAGCTCGCCGACGACGGCGAGCTGCTGCTGCGCGGCGCCAACATCTTCCAGGGCTACTACAAGAACGGCGGCGCGACGGCCGACACGCTCGTCGACGGCTGGCTGCACACCGGCGACCTCAGCAGGATCGACGACGACGGCTTCATCTACATCGTCGGCCGCAAGAAGGACATCATCATCACCGCGGGCGGCAAGAACATCACGCCGGCGAACCTCGAGAACGGCCTCAAGCAGAACCGCTGGATCTCGCAGGCCGTCGTGATCGGAGACCGCCGTCCCTATCTGGTCGCGTTGATCACGCTCGACCCCGACGAGATCCCGGCTTTCGCCGCCCAGCACGACATCGAGCCGGACCACGTTCCGGCCTCCGACCAGATGCGCGCCGCGGTCCAGGAGACCGTCGACGCCGTCAACGCCACCGTCGGCCCGGTCGAGCAGGTCAAGTACTTCGAGATCCTTCCCCACGACCTCACCCAGGAGACCGGCGAGCTCACCCCCACCCTCAAGGTCAAGCGCAACGTCGTCAGCGACAAGTTCGCAGCCGTCGTAGACGGGATCTACGAGCGCGCCGGATAGACGCAAGCCGGCCAGGCGCCTGCGGGGGTCCGGGGGCGTGAGCCCCTGGTCCTCATCCCAGGGCCTTCTCCAGCGCGGAGAGAAGGCGGTTGGTGGCGCCGACGTCGCGGATGGCGGCGCGGATGTGGTCGTCCGCGCCGAGCGGTCCGCCGGGGGCGACGGTGACCGACTCGCGCTGAAGCCGGTTGGCGAGTGCGGCGCCGGAGAGGTTGTCGGCGGCGAGCCAGATGAAGTTGGCCTGGGACGCGGTCACGTCGACCGGCAGCTCGGCGAGGGCGGCGAGCAGGCGGTGGCGCTCCTCGATCACCGTCGCGCGGCGCCGCTCGACCTCGCGGTCGCTGATCTTCAGCGCCTGGACGACCGCCGCTTGGGTGAGCGCGTTGACGCCTAGCACCGGGGCGATCGAGTCGAGCAGCTTGGCGGCGGCGTTCGAAGCGACGGCATAGCCGGCGCGGAGGCCGGACAGGCCGTAGATCTTCGAGAAGGTGCGCACGACCACCAGGCGCGGGAAGGCGTCGGTCAGGCGCAGGACGGCGTCGAGCGGCTCGGCCTCCTGGAAGTGGATCAGCGCCTCGTCGACGATCAGGTGGACGCGCTCCGGCAGGTCGCCGGCCAGCGCCGCGATCCGCTCGGCTGGAACGTAGGTGCCGGTCGGGTCGTTGGGGTTGCAGATCATCACCAGCCGGGTCCGGTCGGTGACGGCGTCGCGCAGGCGATCGAGGTCCTGGCCGTCGGCGCCGGTCTCGACCGCTACGGGGCGTCCGCCGGCACGCGCGGCCATCAAGGGGTAGAGCGGATAGCTCGGCCACGGCGTGACGAGCTCGTCACCGGCCGACATCAGCGTCATCGCGGCGGTCTGGAGCAGCTCCGCGGCGCCGTTGCCGACGACGATCCGCTCCGGCTCGACGCCATGGCGCTCGGCGAGCATCCGGCGCACGGCGGCGGCGTGGCGGTTCGGGTAGCCGTTGACGCGTCCGCGGGCCGTGTAGATCGACGCGTTGACGACCTCGGAGTTCGGCAGCTCGGGCCACTCGGTGTTCGACAGGTCCAGCTCCGGCGCACGCTCCAGCGCGAGCCGCTTCTCGCGCGCCCGGCGCTCGCGGCGCGCCTTGTTGAGCTCCTCCTCGTCGACGTCCTCGAACTGCTTGTAGTAGTCGAGCAATCCCATATGGCTACTGCGGCGCGATCGAGGGCCCGGGTCCGGCGATGATGAAGAACCAGAAGCTGAAGAGGACGAC
>Ga0190275_10000591_pt1 | contig 30514 bp, 38 predicted proteins | sample Popmic550T_FD_133745 | JGI IMG/M metagenome (GOLD analysis project Ga0190275, IMG submission 133745) | Populus adjacent soil microbial communities from riparian zone of Yellowstone River, Montana, USA - 550 T | ecosystem: Environmental > Terrestrial > Soil > Riparian zone > Trees stand | place...
CAATGCCGGCAGCAACGTGCTCGACGGCAAGGGCGGCAACGACACCTTGTCCGGCTTCGGCGGCACCGACACCTTCGCGTTCACCACCGCGCTGGGCACGGGCAATGTCGACCGGATCGCCGACTTCGGCGCCGACGACACGATCGCGCTGGACGATGCGGTGTTCACCGGGCTCGGGCTCGGCGCCTTGTCGGCCAACGCCTTCAGGACCGGCACCGCCGCCCAGGACGCCGACGACCGCATCGTCTACAACCAGGCGACCGGGCAGCTCTACTACGACGCCGACGGCCACGGCGCCGGCGCGCAAATGCTGTTCGCGACGCTGAGCGGCAATCCCATCCTCACCGCCAGCGACTTCATCGTGATCTGAGGAAATTCGGCGGGCCGGAGCGCTTATTGCGCTTCGGCCAGGGCTCCCGCTTTGCGCGCTTCGGTTTCGGCGCGCATGCGGCCGGTGCGCTCGACGCGGGCGGCCATCTGCTCCCAGGCTTCGGCCGCGCGCAGGCAGCGGTCACGGACATTCTGCAAGGGGGTGGCTTCGGCGTCCCGGCGCGCTTCGGAGGCGCGCTCCAGATAGAATTCGTGATGCGTCGACATTGATTTCCCGATTCCGGAGGAGCTTCATCGCTCATAGAGGCGAGACGCCGATTTTGCAACCGAGTGCCCTGTCAATCCTCCCCGGGCAGCAGGGCCGCGAGCGTCTTCGGCGCGACCGCGCGATAGCTTTCGGCGAGCCAGCGGCGGAGCAGATCGAGGTCGGGCGGCTCGCCCGCGCCGAAGCGACAGCTGATCCAGCCCGAGCGGCCCAAACCGTAGCCGGCGGGCTCGGCGAAATCGAAGGTCTCGGCGAAATCGCGGCTGACCGGCAGCTTCAGCGTGAGACTGAGCTTGGCTTCCATCTCGTCGAGCCAGGCAAAGGTCTTGCCGCGAACCTTGAGCGCGGTGTGGCCCCAGGGAAAGTCCTCCGTCGCCTCCGGAAAGGCAAGGCCGTGGCGGCGCAGCGTCTCGAACGCGCTCAATCGAGATCGGCCATGAAGGGGGGATCGGGGATGGTCGCGGCGGCGTCGTGGAGGAGATCGCCCCAGCGGGCGGAGAGGTCATTATAATAAGGATCGTCGACGCCGATCCGCCGGGTCAGCACGCGCGCGCCCGGCGCCGAGGGCATCACCATCAGATCGAGCGGCCGGCCGACCGCGAGGTTGGAGCGGATCGAGGCGTCGAAGGACAGGAAGGCGATCTTCACCGCCTCGCCCAAGGGCGTGCTCTGAGTGATCGTGCGATCGAGCATCGGCCGGCCATATTTGGTCTCGCCGGTCTGGAAGAAGGGCATGTCCGGGCGGCATTCGATGAAATTGCCGGCCGAGTAGACGAGGAACAAAGTGGGCGGCCCGTCGCCGATCCGCCCACCGAGCAGCATCGAGGAGGCGCCGCTGATCTTGATCGAGGCGAGCGCCTTGCCGACCGTCGCATTGGCGAGCTGGACCGCATCGCCGACCAGTTGCGCGGTGCGAAACATGCTCGAGGGCTCGGCGATAGTGCGCATCAAAGTGTCGTCGTCGCCGCTCGGCACGCCTTCGCGCAGCAGACTGATCACCGTCTGCGTGGTCGAAAGATTGCCGGCCGAGGCGGCGTAGATGCAGCGGTCGTCGGTGTCGGCGAGGCAATGCAGTTTGCGGAAGGAGGAGATGTCGTCGACGCCCGCATTGGTGCGCGTGTCGGCGATCATGATCAGCCCCGCATCGAGCAGCATCCCAAGACAATAGGTCATTCGTTCCCCGTCTTTGCCGCCTGCCAGCTTTCAGCTTTGCGACTGGCTCTGCGATTGCGCCTGCGTCTCGCTGACATCGACCTCTACCGCCAGTTCCTCGCTGCCGCCACCCGAACGTGCGCCGGCGACCGGGGCGGCGTCGCGATAGTCGAGGCCGCAGGCGACCCGGACATAGGCTTCGTCGGCGCAAATCCCGTTGGTCGGATCGAAGGCAACCCAGCCGAGATCGCCGACCCAGCATTCTGCCCAGGCGTGGGCGGCCTCCTGGGTCTGGCTGGTGTCGCGGCGGAAGAGGTGCCCCGAGATATAGCGGGCCGGGATGCCGAGATGGCGGGCGGCGCCGATCAGCATATGGGTGAAGTCCTGGCACACCCCGTGGCCGGCGGCGCAGGCTTCCTCGGCGGTGGTGTCGATGTCGGTGGCGCCCGTGTCGAACCTCATTTTCTCGTGGATCAGCGCATTCAGCCGGTGCAGCCGCCCGAGCGCCGGATCCGGGCCTGCGGCGACCGATTCGGCGAGCGCGGCCAAAGCCGGGCCGGCGGCGCTGAGCTCGGTCGACCGGCAGAAGACCTGGGCGGGCAAGTCCGCCGGCACGCCTTCGATGACACCGGCGCGATCCTCGGTCAGCACCCGCCCGGCGACCGTGACCGAGAGGCTTTTCACCGGCTTGTCGATGTAGAGCATGTGGGTGGCATTGCCGTAGCCGTCGCGGCCCTCGCGCAGGCGGGCGTCGCAATCGACGTCGATCCGCCAGTCGAGCACGGTCTGGCCGGCGAAGGAGAGCGGGGTCTTGCGCAGCAGCTGGATCACGCCCCTGGTCGGCTCGCTATAGGCGTAGCGGGTGACATGCTGGATCGAGAGCCGCATCAGGCGAACCGGAACTGGCCGGCGATCGCTTCGCCGAGCGCGTTATTTTGGCGGACATAGGCCTGCAGCCACTGGTGCAGGCCGCCTCGAAAGACGGTGCGGACCTCGAGCTCGTCGAGTTTGGCGAGGCGTTGCCGGGCCTGGCGGTCGGCCGGGCCCTGGCGGCCCGAGCGGTGGCCGAACTCGCCGAGCAGGTCGACGATCTGTTCCGCCGTCCAGATCAGCGAGCGCGGCAGCTCGCGCCGGAAGATCAGCATGTCGGCGACCAGCCAGGGCTTCAGACCCTCGCGGTAGAGGTGGCGATAGGCGGTCTTGGCTGAGACGATGTCGAGGATCGTCGTCCACTGATCGCGATCGAGCTTGCCGCCCACCGCCTGGCCTTCGGGCAGGAGCAGGTAATATTTGACGTCGAGCAGCCGCGCGGTGGCATCGCCACGCTCGATCATCGAGCCCAGCCGCATGAACCAATAGCCTTCGCTGCGCAGCATCCGGGCGAGCGCGCCTTCGAAGCCGCGAGTTTCGGCTTTGAGCTCCTCGACAAGGTTCAAGGTCTGCTGGACGCTGCCCGGGCTGGTCCGGTTCTGGATCATCAGCCAGGCGCGGTTGATCGCTTCCCAGACCTCGCGGGTGAGCGCGGTGCGGGCGGCGCGGGCATTGTCGCGGGCGAGCCCGATGCAGGATTTGATCGAGCCGCTATGATCGGGGCTGAGCGTCAGATAGCGGCGCGCGCCATAGCCTTCCTTGCCGGTGTCGAGCGGCGGCGCCCCGACCACGCTGAGCGCGCTGAGCCAGGCCTGCTCGACATGGGCGTGGCCGCCGAGCGCGGCGAGGCGGATGGTTGCCTCGACCAGGCGGGTGGTGAACTCGGCGCGCTCCATATAGCGGCCGATCCAGTAGAGGCTCGAGGCGGTGCGCGAGAGCATCAGCCCTTGCCCTCCGGGCCAGGCTCGCGCGCGAGCACGAAGCTGTCCTTGGTGCCGCCCCCCTGGCTCGAATTGACCACCAGCGAGCCCTTGCGCAGCGCGACCCGGGTGAGCCCGCCGGGGACGATGGTGACGCCGTTGGCGCCGGTCAGAACGAACGGGCGGAAATCGACATGGCGCGGGACGAGGCCGTTTTCGGCATGGGTGGGCACGGTCGAGAGCGCGAGCGTCGGCTGGGCGATATAGCGTTCGGGCGTGGCCTTCAGCACCGCGCGGAACGCCTCGATCTCGGCCTTCGACGCGGTCGGTCCGACCAGCATGCCGTAGCCGCCCGAACCGTCGACCAGCTTCACCACGAGCTCGTCGAGATGCTCCAGCGTGTAGCGCAGATCCTGGGGATCGCGGCAGCGCCGGGTCTCGACATTGGGAAGCTTTGCCGCCTCGCCGGTATAATAGCGCACGATCTCCGGCATGTAGGAATAGATCGCCTTGTCGTCGGCGATGCCGGTGCCCGGCGCGTTCACCAGGGTGACGTTGCCAGCCATGTAAGCGGCCATCAGCCCCGGCACGCCGAGCATGCTGTCGCGGCGGAAGACGAGCGGATCGAGGAAGGCGTCGTCGATCCGCCGGTAGATCACGTCGACCCGGACGCGGCCGTCGATCGTCTTCATCCAGACCGTGTCGTCGTCGACCTCGAGATCCCCGCCCTCGACCAGATCGATCCCCATATTGTCGGCGAGGAAGCTGTGCTCGTAGAAGGCGCTGTTGTGATGGCCGGGGGTCAAGAGCACGCAGCGCGGATCGCGCGCGCCTTCGGGGGCGACCGAATAGAGCGTCTCGCGCAGCAGCTCGGGATAGGAATCGACCGGGCGGACCGGGAAGATGTCGAACAATTCGGGGCACAGGCGAAGCATCGCGTCGCGATTTTCGATCATGTAGGAGACGCCCGACGGGGTTCGGGCATTGTCTTCCAGCACGAAGAAATCGTCGGCGCCGGTGCGGACCAGATCGATCCCGCAAATATGGGCGTAGACGCCGTGCGGCGGGCGCGCGCCACAGCAGGGGACGCAGAATTGGGGATTGGCGAGGACGATGTCGGCCGGGACGATACCGTCCTTGAGGATCTTCCGGTCGCCATAGATATCGTCGATGAAGGCGTTGATCGCGGTGACGCGCTGTTCGAGCCCGGCCGAGAGCCTGTCCCATTCGTCGGCCGAGAAGATGCGCGGGATGATGTCGAACGGGATGATCCGCTCGGCCGCGTCCTGATCGCCATAGACGGCGAAGGTGATGCCGAGGCTTCGGAAGGCCGCTTCGGCGGATTGATGGCGGCGTTCGAGCTCGACCGGCGGGGTGTCGTCGAGCCAGCGCGCGAGCGCCTCGAAGCCCGGCCGCGGCCGGCGGTTGCGGCTCGCTCCCCACAATTCGTCGAACGCTCTGCCTTCGGGCATTGCCCCTCGCTGGTTCGCGCGGCCTTTTGGGGCCGCTCATGCCGGTGACAATGCACGAAAGCCCCAAAGGCGCCAAATCGAATTGCCGGCAGAGGTCGGGAGACCATTGTCTCCCGACGTCGATCAGGCTCCGCTTCGGGGACCTGTCGGCCGGCGTACGCCGACTCCGCTCGCTGCGCTGACCGCGCTGCTCACGGGCTGCTTCGCTAGAAGTCCGCCTTGCCGAAGCGGGCCACGCCCTGGTTGGCGCCGGGCGGATCGAGAACGCTGAGATCGAGCCGGAGCGGCTCGCCGAGCCAGTAGGCCAGGCTGCTATGGTCGGCGAGGTCGTCATCCGTCAGCGGATGGATCAGCGCCGTCAGTCCCGACGCCTCGATCGCCGAAATCACCGCCGCCCGCGAGGGTTCATCGAAGTGGACCTCAAACTGGGGGATAGGGTGGGGGCCGACGGGCCGGTCCGTCATCCGGCCCACGAATCGAATGTGCAGCTCCGCCCGGAAGCGGTCGCGCAGCGCGACGGCGGCCGGGCGCTGCGCGTCGGAATAATAGATATGGGCATGAAAAGGCGCATCGGCGGGCATTGCTCGTCTCCCGGTCGTCGACAAGCTCTTGCCTGCGGGGAGGGAGAAAAGGCAAGATGGCGCGGGATCGAGGGGAGGGGAAAGCCGATGACGACCGAACTGATCATGCTCGCCTGGGGCTGTGTGCTCGGGCTGATCCACATCCTCGCCACCGCCCAGGTCCGCACCCGCCAATATGGCACCAAGTGGAACGTCGGCGCACGCGATGAGGAATTGCCGCCGCCCCGGCCGCTTGTGGGGCGGCTCGAGCGGGCACAGGCCAATTTCTTCGAAACCTTCCCCCTGATGATCGCCGCGGTGCTGATCGTCACGGCGGCCGGGCTGACCGGGGAGCGGACGGCGTTGGGGGCGCAGATCTGGCTGGTGGCGCGGGTTGTGTATCTGCCGCTCTACGCGCTGGGCGTGCCCTATCTGCGCTCGGCGGCGTGGATCGCGAGCGTTCTTGGGATTGGGATGGTGCTGATGCCGGCGCTGAGGGCGGCGTTCTGAGCTCTATGGCCGCAGGACGCGTGTAAGCGCTTCCGCCAGGTCCGCGTTGCGGTAGGGTTTTCCCAGGACGGGCCGGTCGCGGTAGGCGTCGTTCAGGCGTTGGTCGCCATAGCCGGTGGAGAAGACGAACGGGACGCCGCGCTCCGCCAGCACATCGGCCACGGGATAGCTGCTGCTGCCGTCCAGATTCACGTCCAGCATGGCGGCGTCGAAGGGTTGCGTTTCGATGAGGGCAAGGGCCTGGTCGACGGTGGCGGCGGTGCTCACCGATCCGCAGCCCAGATCGATCAGCATGTCCTCGATGTTCATCAGGACCAGCATTTCATCCTCGACGACGAGGACGCGGCGGCCGCAGAGCAGATCATTCATGGCCGGCGCCCGATGGTGCGGGAATGCTGATCGTGCAGACCAGGCCGTCGGTACGATAATCGAGCCGGGCGGTACCGCCGAGTTCGAAGCCGAGACCGCGTTCGATCACGCGAGAGCCGAACCCCTTTTGCGACGGGGGCGTGACCGGCGGACCATTCTCCTCGCTCCAGCGCAGGGAAAGCCGATCGCCCGCCGACGCCGGCTCGATCGTCCAGGCGATCCGGATACAGCCGGTGTCTCCGGAAAACGCGCCATATTTGACGGCGTTGGTGGCGAGTTCGTGAAAGGCGATGCCGAGGGCGAGGGCGGCCTTGGGCGGGAAACGGACATTCTCGCCGGTGACCACGAAGCGCTCCGACCGTCCGTTCGCGACGCCGAAGGGCTTCATCGCCGCGTCCACCACATCGCGTAGGCCAGCCCCTTCCCAATTCTCGCGGGTCAGGAGGTCGTGCGACCGGGAAAGGGCGAACAGCCGCGACTCGATGGCCTCCCGGACCACCTCCGGATTGGAGCCGTTGCGCAGCGCCTGCGCGACGATCGACTGGACCGTCGTCAGCGTGTTCTTCACGCGATGGTTCAGCTCGTCGATGAGCATCCTGGACTGGGCCTGCTCCTCCTTGTGCCGGGTGAGATCGATGAACGACGCGAAATGCTCGACGATGTCGCCGCTGTCATCGCGAACCGGGCTGATGAAGAGGGCCGCCCAGAAGGCGTTGCCATTCTTGCGGCGGGTGGGGACTTCCAGACTGTCTTCGCAGGAAGGCTGGAACGCGGCTTCCACGCCCGCGAGCGTCCCGGGCTCGGCATCCGGCGCCAACAGGAAGTTGAAGCGCTGGCCGAGCAACTCGTCCCGCGCGTAGCCCGTCAGCTTGAGGAAGCTGTCATTGGCGAAGATGATGGGCTTGCCGGCTCCCTTGGCGTCCATGAACACCATCGGCATCCGGGTCTCTTCGGCAGCGACGACGAACGGGCCTCCCTCCTGGCGAAGGCTCTCGACCTCGCCTTCGGCTGCCTTCTGCTCCTCGGATTTGTGGGTTATCGCCGACATAATACAGGGCCAACGCGCGGTGCAGCCATTGCGGCCCATCGACTAAGCCTGGCCATCGACTAAACCTGGATCGCCTCCATGGCTTCGCTGGCTTCCAGCCAGGCCTCCTCGGCCGCCTTGATCTTCCGTTCCACTTCACCGCGGCGTTTCATCAGATCGGTCATGGTGAGGCCCCGCAGGCTTGCCTCCGCCGCCGAGGGATCGAACATCGCGCGTTCGATCGCGCTGCGCATGGCGGTCAGCCGCGCCAGTTCCGCCTCCGACTGCTTCGCCCGCTTGCGCAGGCTCGCGCCCTTTTCGCGCGCCTCCGCCGCCAGCCGACGGGCCTCCTTGCGATTGCCTTTCTCGCTCTTGCCGGCCGACTTCCCGTCCCCCGCCAGAACCAGCGCGATATAGTCGTCGATGCTGCCGTCATAATCCTGGGCGGTGCCGTCATGAACCAGCACCAGGCGATCGGCCGTCGCTTCCAGCATGTGACGATCGTGGCTGACGATCACCACCGCGCCCCGATAGGCGTTGAGCGCCTGGACCAGCGCCTCGCGGGCATCGACGTCCAGATGGTTGGTCGGCTCATCGAGGATCAGCATGTGCGGCGCCTCGCGCGTGATCAGCGCCAGCGCCAGACGCGCCCGCTCGCCGCCCGAAAGCTTGCCGACCCTGGTCGTCGCCTTCTCGCCGGAAAAGCCGAACCTGCCCAGCTGGGCGCGCACCGCCGCCGGCTTTTGCTCCTTCATCAGCCGCGTCATGTGATCGAGCGGCGTATCGTCGCTGCACAGTTCCTCGACCTGATATTGGGTGAAATAGCCGACCCGCATCTTGGCTGTCGCCGCCATGCCGCCGTCCATCGGCTTGAGCTGCGCCGCGAGGAGGCGGGCAAGGGTGGTTTTGCCGTTGCCGTTGCGACCGAGCAGGGCGATCCGGTCGTCGGGATCGAGCCTCAGGTTCAGCCGCTGGAGGACCGGCGTCTCGTCATAGCCGACGCTCGCCATGTCGAGCGTGATCAGCGGCGGACGCAATTCGTCCGGCTGAGGGAAGTCGAAGGAGAGCGAGGGATCGTCGATCAAAGCGGCGATCGGCTGCATCCGCGCCAGCGCCTTGGCGCGCGACTGCGCCTGTTTGGCGGTGGAGGCGCGGGCGCTGTTGCGGGCGACATAATCCTGCAGCTTGGCCCGCTCGGCGAGCTGCTTTTCACGGGCGGAGGCAAGCTGCGCCTGGCGCTCCGCGCGCTGGCGCTCGAACGCGTCATAGCCGCCCGGATAGAGCGTCAGCCTGCCCCGCTCCAGATGGAGGATATGGTCGACGACATTGTTGAGGAAGTCGCGCTCGTGGCTGACGATCAGGATCGTCGCCGGATAGGATTTGAGGAAATCCTCGAGCCACAGCACCGCCTCCAGATCGAGATGGTTCGACGGTTCGTCGAGGAGCAGCAGATCGGGCTCGGAGAAGAGCAAGGAGGCCAGCGCCACCCGCATCCGCCAGCCGCCGGAGAGGCTGGCGAGCGCGCGATGCTGCAGTTCCTCGTCGAAGCCCAGGCCGACCAGGATCCGCGCCGCCCGCGAGGGTGCGGAATGGGCGCCGATGGCGTTCAGCCGCTCGTGGATCTCGCCCAGGCGATCCCCGTCATGACTGTGCTCGGCTTCCGCGAGCAGCGCGGTCCGCTCGGCGTCGGCGGCGAGCACGGTCTCGAACGGCGTCGCGGTACCGCCGGGCGTCTCCTGGGCGATATAGCCGAGCCGGGCATTGCGCGGCATCTCGGCGCTGCCGGCGTCCGGGTCCAGCAAGCCGGCGATGACGCGGACGAGGGTCGATTTGCCCGCGCCGTTGCGGCCGATCAGGCCGATCCGGCCGCGCGGCGGCAAGGCGGCGCTCGCGCCGTCAAGGATGGTGCGTCCGCCGAGGCGGACTGTGATGTCCTTCAAAACTAGCATGGCGCGCCTCTAACACCGGCGGGGCTTCGGCCCAACACCCATTCCGATGCGATGCGTGAGAAGGGGCCTTAGGAAGCCGGCGCGGTGCCTGGCCTCAGATAGCCGAACATATGCGGCACGTAATCCACCTTGCCGAGCGGCACGCCCGCCTGCCGCAAGAGGGCGTAGGCGATCATCTGGTGAAACGCGACCTGGGGCAGGGCCCAGTCGCGGACATATTGCTCACCGGTCATGTCGAAGATCATGCCGTTGGGCAGCTCGTGCGCGATCGGTGTCTCGGCCGCGACGTCGAACTCGTCCGGGCCGACGCTTGCCAGGAAGCCCGCCGCGTCGGCGATGCACGCGCGCGCTTGCGCCCAGGTGCCGGGATTCTCCCCGCCGTCGCGGCCTTCCTGCCGAACTTGAAGCACTGCCTCCGGTACAGCCTCGCCGCGAAGACGATAGACCGGCTCCTGCGCCTGAAAGGCGACGAAGCGCAGCTGCGTCGTCAGCGGAAACATGTCGGGCGCGAGCCGCAAAGCGAGCAGCCCGTCGGGGCTCTCACCGCGCTCCGCGGCGAACGCCTGTGCCTTGTCGAGCCATCCGGAGAGGGCCTGCAGCTGGTTGGAGAGCGTGGCGACGAGGAGAGCGGTGAGGTGCATGCGACCGTTCGTGGACGCAAGGGGCTGATGGGATCAAGCCCGGCGTGACGAATCGCGTCTCAGCGCCCCTTCTCGCTGAGATCGACCATCGGCCGGCCCGGCTCGAAACTGACACCCTCGCGCGACGTGCGCACCGCAGGCGACGGAGCGTGCGAGGGTGGGTCGCCCATCTCGTTGCTCATCGGTGCGAAAGGCTCGTTGGCGCGCGAGCGGGTGTCGCAGCCCTGGCGGCGCAGTTCGCGGCCGACGAGGGTGACGACGCGGATCGTGGCGATCGGGTTGCCGTTCGCCGGCGCATTGGCGGTCAGCAGCCTCTCCTCCAGTTCCTGACATTCGGCGCGGCTGCGGCGCGGTGGGGAGAGGAGCTCGTCGAGCTCGTCGCCAAGCGCGGCGGTGAACAGGCCGAGAGTGATGCCGGTGGAGCGGAAGGCGGGCGAGACGATTTCGTCCGGCGCGTCGCCGCGCTCGACCTTTGCGGTGATGCGGGTGCGGCGGCCGCCGTCGAGCGGCTCCAGATGCGCGATCATCGTCGTCGCGACCTGATCGCCGCTCCACACGACGAAGGAAATCCCCTCCGCGGTCCGCTCGGTGCGGAACGTGGGCCGCACCCCGCCGGAGGCGGCCGGATCGGTTCCCGGCGTGCCCGGTTGCTGGCGAATGTCCAGATCGGCGATGGCCGCGGCAACCTGGGCAGGGGTCCGGTCGACCTCGCGCGAAAAGGAGCCGCCGGAGCCGCTTGCGACATACCAGCCGCCCATCGCCAGCGGCAGGAGAAGAATCAAACCCTTCAATGACATAGAGAACCTCCGGTTGGAGGCAAGCTGGGGCCGAAGGGGTTAAGGAGAGGTTGTCCGGTGCGGCCATCCGACGGGGCGCTCCATGCCCCCAAAAAGAAAACCGGCGCCCGGATTGCTCCGGACGCCGGTTCTGCCCCGCTCGGAAAAGGGGTGGGTCAGGCGACCTTGGCGTCTTCGACATCCTCGGGCTCGCGCAGCACATAGCCGCGGCCCCAGACCGTCTCGATATAATTGTCGCCGCCGCAGGCGAGGCTGAGCTTCTTGCGCAGCTTGCAGATGAAGACGTCGATGATCTTGAGCTCGGGCTCGTCCATCCCGCCATAAAGGTGGTTCAGGAACATTTCCTTGGTGAGCGTCGTGCCCTTGCGGAGCGAAAGCAGCTCCAGCATCGCATATTCCTTGCCGGTGAGGTGGACGCGGCTGCCGTCGACCTCGACCGTCTTTGCATCCAGATTCACGGCGAGCTTGCCGGTCTTGATGACCGACTGGCTGTGGCCCTTGGAACGGCGGACGATGGCGTGGATGCGCGCGACCAGTTCGTCGCGGTGGAAGGGCTTGGTGACATAATCGTCGGCGCCGAAACCGAGCGCGCGGACCTTCGAATCCATCTCGGCGACGCCCGACAGGATCAGCACCGGGGTGCCGACCTTGGCCGTGCGGAGCTTCTTGAGCACGTCATAGCCGTGCATGTCCGGAAGGTTCAGGTCGAGACAGATGATGTCGTAATCGTAGAGCTTGCCGAGGTCCAAGCCCTCTTCGCCCAAGTCCGTCGTATAGACGTTGAAGCCTTCGGTGGTGAGCATGAGCTCGATGGCCTTGGCCGTCGTCGGCTCGTCTTCGATCAGCAGCACGCGCATGAAATTCGCCCTCCTGTCGTGGCGGTCCGGCAGACGGGACACCGCGACGTCATTAACCATTGGGGATGTGAAGGCAAAAGGTTAATTTCGGCTTAATCGCATGGAGTCCTTAGATGATTCCCCAAGCGTTGCGGATGAGTCACAGGCGTGGCAGGGCGAGCGCCGTGAACGTCTGGGAAAACAAGGTGCTGTTCATCGACGGCGAGGCGATCGTGATCGACAAGCCGGCCGGCCTCGCCGTGCATCCGGGCAGCCGAACGCCCGAGAGCCTGGAAGATTATCTTCACCATCTTCGTTTCGGATTCAAACGCCTGCCCGTGCCCGTCCACCGCCTCGATCGCGACACTTCGGGCTGCCTGTTGCTCGGCCGCAATCCCAAGGCGATGAAGAGCTTCCAGCGCGCGTTCGAGGAGAAGAAGGTCGGCAAGACCTATCTCGCGGTGCTCGAGGGGGTGCCCGAGGCTGAGGAGGGCCGCGTCGAGATGGCGCTCGGCAAGGTCTCCACCGCCGAGGAGGGCTGGCGGATGGTGCCGGACGAAGGCGGCAAGGCGGCGGTGACGCATTGGCGGGTGCTGACCGTTCGCGAGGGGCGGGCCGTGGTCCTGTTCACGCCGGAGACGGGGCGGACGCATCAGATCCGGGTTCATGCGTCCGAAGGGATCGGCGTGCCGATCGTCGGCGATCCGGTCTACGGGCCGCGCGCGGGGGCGATGCTGCTGCATGCGCTGTCGCTGCGCGTCGAGCGCGACGGCAAGCCGCCCATCGAGGCGAGCGCGCCGCTGCCGCCGACCTTCGTCAGTGCAGGATTCGGCGATGTCTTATGAGGTCCCGGAGGACGCGCTTTCCGAGACGTTTCTGGCGGCGTCCGGGCCGGGCGGGCAGAATGTCAACAAGGTCGCGACCGCCTGTCAGCTGCGCTGCGACGTGTTCCGGCTGGGGCTGGAGCCTTATGCTTATGCGCGCCTGAAGGTTCTGGCCGGCAGCCGGATGACCGAGGCGGGCGAGATCGTCATCACCGCGCGCCGCTTCCGCACCCAGGAGGCCAATCGCGAGGATGCGCGGGCGCGGCTGGCGGCGCTGATCGAGAAGGCCCATGTCCGCCAGGCGCGACGGATCAAGACCAAGCCGAGCCGCGCCGCCAAGGCGAGGCGGGTGGATGCGAAGAAGGTGCGGGGGACGGTGAAGCAAAGGCGGGGCAAGGTGAGTTTGGATTGAATTTCCTCCCCCGGATTTTCGGGGGAGGGGGACCATGCGAAGCATGGTGGAGGGGTTCTTTCAGCAAAAGAACCCCCTCCACCGCACTTCGTGCGGTCCCCCTTCCCCTCGAAAACGAGGGGAGGATAGAGGAGCAACGATGTACGACTTTCAGATCGACCCGGCCGACAAGCCGGCGATGTGGCGCGAGCTCAATGCCGCGGCCGGGGCGCTGACCGCCGGGGAGCCGGATCCGGTCGCCAATATGGCCAATGTCTCGGCCTTGTTGTTCGAGACGTTGCCCGACGTGAACTGGGCGGGCTTCTACCGCAATGTCGATGGCGAGCTGGTTCTTGGCCCTTTCCAGGGCCGTGCCGCGTGCATCCGGATTCCGTTCGGGCGGGGCGTCTGCGGGGCGGCGGCGGCGACGCTGGAGCCGCAGCTGGTGGACGACGTCCACGCCTTTCCCGGCCATATCGCCTGCGACGCCGCCAGCCGCTCGGAGCTGGTCGTGCCGGTGCTGGATGCCGACGGCGGCCTGCTCGCACTGATCGATCTCGACAGCCCTTCGGTCGCGCGCTTCGACCGGGAGGACGAGGCCGGCTGTCTCGATTTGGCACGGCGTCTCTCCGGCGCGCTGGCCGGCATGGCAAAGATGGTTTCCAAAGGGTAAAAGACCGGTTCACCCCGCTCCGGGCGGCGCCCGAAGCGATTCTTTTGCCAGGGGACCGGCATGCGCAAATTGACCCTTTCGATATTGGCGGCGAGCGCCGTGCTTCTCCCCAGCGCGGCGATTGCCGAGCAGGCCCAGCGTGGCGGCGGCGGTGGCGGCGGCGGACATAGCTGGCGCGGCGGCGGCGGCCACGGTGGCGGCTCCTGGCGCGGCGGCGGCGGTTTTCGCGGCGGCGGCTTCGTCGGCGGCGGCTTCTGGGGCGGAGGCGGCTTCTCGGGTGGCGGCCCCAATGTCGTGATCTATCAGGGCAATGCGGTCGGCCATCCGGGCGCGGATTTCCGGCATCGGCGGATGCGCCGCGGCGCCACCGTCCATCCTTATTGGTACGGCCCGCAATTCCATGTCGGCAATTGGCACGGCTACGGCTTCGCCGATCCGGGGCCGGATCGCCGCTGGATCCGCTATTATGACGACGCCTACATGATCGATCGCGGCGGCCGGGTCGTGCAGAGCCGCGAGAATTTCGACTGGGACAGCTATGGCGAGCAGTGGGAGGTGTCGGACGGCATCCCCGCCTATCGCGGCAGCCGCGACTATCGCCCGACCCAGGAGGATTATGCCTGGTTCCAGGGCCATAGCGAAGGCGGCTGGGACTATAGCGATTACGGCCGTGGCGGCGGCGCTCGCGGCGAGGCTTATGCCGAGGGCCATGGCGGCCATGGCGGCGGCCGCGGGCACGACGATCACGGCGGCGGTGGACACGATGATCACGGCGGCGGCGGTGGCGGTGGACACGGCGCTCATGGCGGCGGCGGCCATGACGGTCACGGCGGCGGCGGTCACGGCGGCCATGGCGGCGGCGGTCACGGCGGTGCCATGCATGGCGGCCATGGCGGCACGGTCGTCCACGGCGGTACCATCGTTCATGGCGGCCCGCCCCCGGGCTACGGTCAGGGCTATGCGGGCTATGGTTATGGCTACGGCTATGCCTATCCGATCATCATCGAAACGACGGTGACGACGGCCGCCCAGAGCTATTCCGAGGAAGTGATCGAGGAATATGTCGAGGTGCAGCGCCCGCGGCGCCGTGCGCGCCCGTGCAATTGCGCACCGCCGCCGCGCGCCCGCGCGCCGCGTCCGCGCCCCAGGGCGGCCCGTCCGCCGGCCGGCGAGCGCGGCTGATTTCCTGACCCTCACCTTGAGCCGAATGATCGGGGCGGGCGCCGCAGGGCTCCCGCCCTTTTCGTTTCAGCTCAGCCGGTCGAGCGCCTCGTCGTTGAGGCCGCCGGGGACGATGACCAAAGGGCAGGGCAGGCTCCCGGCCGCGGCGCCGGCGAAATGGCTGATCAGCGGTCCGGGCCCGCCTTCGGCCGAAGCGCCGAGGACGAGCGCGGAAATGTCGTCGCGTTGCTTCAGCAGCTCGCTCACCGCCTTGACCGGATCGCCCTGCATGACCGTCACCGAGGGCTTGATGCCCGCTTCCTCGGCGATTTCGCCCGAGGCCTGGGCCAGCATCGCCTCGGCGCGCAGCCGCGCCTCCTCCTCGAGCGCGGCCTGAACCGCGCCCCATTGGGAGAATTCGGCCTGCGGGATCAGCGCCAGGATCACCACCCCGCCGCCGGTCCGCGCGCCGCGCCGCGCCGCGTAGCGCAGCGCCGAAAGCGCCTCTTCGGTTTCGTCCATCACCACCAAATAGGAGCGCATGCCTTCTCCGATCCTCGACGGTGGTGCGACAGAACGGGGATTCACGCAAGCGTGCCCTTGACCGATATGGCCGCTTTGCTGTTTGGGTCGCAGGTACGGTTCGCGAAAAGGAAAGTCTGCTTCCATGCCGATCGAACTGAAGATGCCTGCTCTGTCCCCGACCATGGAGGAGGGGACGCTGGCCAAATGGCTGGTGAAGGAGGGCGACAGCGTCGCCTCGGGCGATATCCTCGCCGAGATTGAGACCGACAAGGCGACGATGGAGTTCGAAGCGGTCGACGAAGGCACGATCGCCAAGATCCTGGTCGCCGAGGGCACGGACGAGGTGAAGGTCGGCACGGTCATCGCGTTGATCGCCGAGGAAGGCGAGGACGCTTCGGCGCCCGCGCCTGCTCCCGCGGCCAAGGCGGAGGCGCCTGCCCCCAAGGCCGAGGCTCCGGCGCCAGTCGCTCCCAAGACCGAGCCGGCCCCGGCGGCGGCTGCGCCGTCTTCGCCTGCCGCTCCGGCGAAGGGCGGCGACGATCGCGTCAAGGCCAGCCCGCTCGCCCGGCGCCTCGCCGAACAACAGGGCATCGAGCTGTCCGGCCTGAGCGGTTCGGGGCCAGGTGGGCGCATCGTCAAGGCGGACGTCGACGGCGCGACCGGCAAGGCGGCCGCTCCGCAGCAGGCCGCAGCCAGCGCGGCGCCCGCCGCCGCCGCGCCGCCCGCGCTCGTCGACACCGATATCCCGCATGAGGAGATCAAGCTTTCCAACATGCGCAAGACGATCGCCCGGCGCCTGACCGAGGCGAAGCAGACGATCCCGCACATCTATCTCACCGTGGACATCCGCATCGACGCGCTGCTGAGGCTGCGCGGCGAGCTCAATGCGGGGCTGGAGAGCCGGGGGGTGAAGCTGTCGGTTAACGACATGCTGATCAAGGCGCTCGCCGCGGCGCTGATCGAGGTGCCCGAATGCAACGTCTCGATCTCGGGCGATCATCTGCTCAAATATAGCCGGGCCGACATTTCGGTCGCGGTCTCCATCCCCAACGGCCTGATCACGCCGATCGTCGTCGGCGCCGACTCGAAGAGCCTCTCCGCTATCTCCCGCGAGGTGAGCGAGCTCGCCGGCCGCGCCAAGGAAGGCAAATTGCAGCCGCACGAATATCAGGGCGGGACCGCCTCGATCTCCAACATGGGGATGTTCGGGATCAAGGCCTTCGACGCGGTGATCAATCCGCCGCAGGGCATGATCATGGCGAGCGGGGCGGGCGAGAAGCGCCCCTATGTGATCGACGATTCGCTGCAGATCGCGACGGTGATGAGCGCCACCGGCAGCTTCGACCATAGAGCGATCGACGGCGCGGACGGGGCGCGGCTGATGCAGGCGTTCAAGCGGCTCGTCGAAAACCCTCTGGCGATGTTGGCCTGAGATGGCGCTCGTCAAAGCCGTGATCGCGGGGGCGATCGGCGCGATGGCGATCCCCTATGTGATGCGCGACGGCGCCGGCCAGGTCGCCGATTGGGCCCGCTACGGCCTGGTCCAGGTCGATGTGGAGAGCATCCACTTCGCCTGGTCGTGGCCGATCTTTTGCGGCGTGACCCTGTTCACCTGGGCGATGCTCGCCTGGGCCGATCGATGAAGGCGGGCGTCGCGCTGCTGGCCCTGCTCGCAGGGGGCGCGGCGATCGCCGCCACCCCCGACCGGCCGGTCCGCATCGGCACCGTGGGGGACGATCTCGACGCGTGCCTCAGCCAGGGCGAGGTGACGGGCCTCGACCCCGCCGGCGACAATTTCCTGACCGTGCGCGCCGGCCCGGGCCGCGACGCGCGCGACATCGGCCGGCTCGGCCCGGGCCATATCGTCAACATCTGCGAGGAGCGGAACGGCTGGCTCGGCGTGGTCTTCGGGCTCGTGGGCCGTCCCGAGGAGGATTGCGGCGTCGGCTCCCCGGTGCCGAGCCCGCGCGCTTATGACGGGCCGTGCCATTCGGGGTGGGTCTCGGCGCGCTATGTGCGGGTGGTGGCGGGGTGATGACCGAACGCCAGATTAGTCCCTCCCCCCTCGCGGGGGAGGGGTTGGGGAGAGGGGGGCGCTCGGTTGCGCAGCAGGCGAGCGCGCTTGGCGCAGCCAAGCATAGCCGTCGCCATCCAACTGACGCGGAGCACCGACTTTGGCAGTTGTTGCGAGCGAAGCGGCTGGCCGGATGGAAGTTCAGGCGTGAACAGCCCATCGGGCGCTATCGGCCCGACTTCATCTGCCATGGCGCAAAGCTGATCGTCGAAGCGGACGGCGGGCAGCATTCACCGGAGGAGGACGGGGACCGGGACGCATGGCTCGTCTCGCGCGGCTTCCGTGTTCTGCGATTTTGGAATGTCGATATTCTGAATAACGAGGAAGGGGTGTTGACCATAATTCTGTCGGCGCTTGAGGCGTCCGCCGCGGCATCGAGCCGCGACGGCCGCTCCCCTCTCTCCAACCTCTCTCCCGCAAGGGGGGAGAGGCTAGATGGAGCAAGCTTGGATGGCTGATACTTACGATCTCATCGTCCTCGGCTCGGGTCCCGGCGGCTACGTCGCGGCGATCCGGGCCTCGCAGCTCGGCATGAAGGTGGCGATCGTCGAGCGGGAGAAGCTTGGCGGGATCTGCCTCAACTGGGGCTGCATCCCGACCAAGGCGTTGCTGCGGACCTCGGAAATCTATCATTATATGACCCACGCCTCGGCTTATGGGCTGAGCGCACAGAAGCCCTCCTTCGATCTCGCCGCGGTGGTCGAGCGCAGCCGCAAGGTGGCGAACCAGCTCAACATGGGCGTCAAAGGGCTGATGAAGAAGCACAAGATCGCGGTCGTCGAGGGCGACGGGGCGATCACCGGGAAGGGCAAGCTGACCGTCACCAGGAACGGCAAGAAGACCGAGCTCGCCGCCAGGACCATCCTGGTCGCGACCGGCGCGCGGGCGCGCGACCTGCCCTTCGCCAAGGCGGACGGGGAGCGGATCTGGACCTATCGCCACGCGCTGGTGCCGAAGGTGATGCCGAGCAAGCTGCTCGTCGTCGGCTCGGGCGCGATCGGGGTGGAGTTCGCCAGCTTCTATTCGGACATGGGCGCCGAGGTGACGATCGTCGAGATGCTGCCCCGGATCCTGCCGGTCGAGGATGAGGACGTCTCCGCCTTCGCCCACAAGGCCTTCGCCAAGCAGGGCATGACCATCCATGTCGGCGCCGGCGTCGAGAAATTGGGGGCGTCGAAGACCGGCGTGACGGCGGCGATCAAGGACAAGGACGGCAAGGTCACCACCAGCGAATACAGCCACGCCATCGTCGCCATCGGCATCGTCCCGAACACCGAGGGGATCGGGCTGGAGGCGCTCGGCGTGAAGACCGACCGCGGCCATATCGTCGTCGACGGCTATGGGCGCACCAATGTCGAGGGCATCTGCGCGATCGGCGACGTCACCGGCGGCCCCTGGCTCGCGCACAAGGCGATGCACGAAGGCGTGGTCTGCATCGAGGCGCTGGCCGGCAAGAAGCCCCACGCCTTCGAGACCTGGAACATCGCGGGCTGCACCTATTCGCGCCCGCAGGTGGCGAGCGTGGGGCTGACCGAGGCCAAGGCCAAAGAGGCCGGCCACAAGGTCAAAGTCGGCAAATTCCCCTTCATCGGCAACGGCAAGGCGATCGCGCTCGGCGAAGCGGAGGGGTTCATCAAGACCGTGTTCGACGAGGGAACCGGGGAATTGTTGGGCGCTCATATGGTCGGCGCCGAGGTCACCGAGCTGATCCAGGGCTATGTGATCGCCCGCCAGCTCGAGACGACCGAGGCGGAGCTGATGCACACCGTGTTCCCGCATCCCACGCTGAGCGAGATGATGCATGAAAGTGTGCTGGATGCCTATGGTGGGGCGTTGCATTTCTAGGCGGAGGGTGAAGCGCTCGCGCTGCTGGTTCACCCAAAGGACCAAAGGACCAAAGAGGCTGCGGCTCAAGAGCGTTTTCGGCTGCACCGGCGGATCTTGATTGAGCGACATAGTCGCTCCTTATTAAGCGCGTTGGTGAGTGGGCCTTTTGGCCTGGGTATCGTCCGGAACCCTTTGGTCCTTTGGTCCTTTGGGTGAAACTACGGTCGACGCGGAGCGACATAGTCGCTTCGATTGTTGATTACCCGCTTCAGCCCATCGCGGAACATCTCCGCGCCGAAATTCATGAGCAGTCCCAAGGGCTGATCCATGAGGCGCAGGTAGGTTAGCAGCTGCTTCGCGTGCACCGGGGCGAGCCGCTCCACCGACTTCACTTCGATGACGAGCCTGCGCTCGACGAGAAGATCGACCCGAAAGGCGTCGCGGATCACCACCCCGCGGTAGGTAACGGGCACTGGCTTTTCCGCTTCCACGAGGAGTCCCCGCTCGGCCAGACATGCTGCCAGAAAGGCCTCGTAGGCCATTTCGAGCAATCCCGGGCCGATCTCGTCATGAATCTGAAACCCGCAATCGATCGCGGCCTTCGCGAGCCATTCGATATCGCGCTCTTCCATATTGCCAGGCGCCCCCCTTCGGTCTTTTTGATGCTTTGAATGAGACCGAGCAAGAGTGAGTTCGCGTCAAGGCAGAGTGTGCGCCGGCGCTGCTGTTTCTCCCAAAGGACCAAAGGACCAAAGAGGCCGTAGGGACATTGTTGTCGATTGCACGAGCAAGTTTTGATTGAGCGACGTAGTCGCTCTTCATTAAGTGCGTTGGCTGGTGCCCTTCGGCTTGGGAACCGTCCGGACCCCTTGGTCCTTTGGTGCTTTGGGTGAAACCTAAGCCGCCGGCAATCCGCCGGCCCCGTCCCCCGTGGCGTAGCGCTGGATGGTTGCTCCGACTTCGCGGACGATGACCTCCATCGGCAGAGCAACCACCGGGGGGAGTTTGAGGACGTAGCGGGTCAAAGCGAGGCCGAGGAGCTGGCTGGCGACCAGGCCGGCGCGGATCGGCGCGGTTTCGGCGGGGCCGGCGGCCGCGATCGCGGGGAGGATCTGGGCCCGGAAGATGTCGCGCAGGCGCGCCGCCGCCTCGTCGTTCGAGGCGGCCGAGCGGAGCAGGACGGGCATGCCGCCGCCGCCCGCTTTGCCTTCCCATTGTTCGAGAAAGTGCCGCACTAGGGTCTCGCCGATCGAGTCGCGGGCGACCGAAGCGAGCGCCGGAAGCTTCAGATCGGGCATCGCGACGCGCGCGAAGAGCGCATCCTTGCCGCCGAAATAGCGGATGATCATCGCCGGGTCGATGCCCGCGCGGGTGCCGATCTCGCGCAGGGTCGTGCGCTCGAAGCCATTGGCGGCGAACAGGATTTTGGCGGCGTCTTCGATCGCCTGGCGGGTCTGATCGGACTTGGCGGTGGTTCCACGGGGCTTGGGCATTGCGGTTATTTGCCAACGTGTGTTGACAAATGCAAGCGAGTTATATTAGTCAACGTATGTTGATAAATAGGGAGACCCAGAATGCTACCGAACCAGACCGATGTCCTGATCGTCGGCGCGGGCCCCACCGGGCTGGCGCTGGCCAACCGGCTGCAGCAGGCGAATGTCGATCATCTCGTGATCGACGCGCTCGAGGCCGGGCTGAACACGTCCCGCGCCGCCGTCATCCACGCCCACACGCTCGAAATGCTCGAAGGGATCGGCGCCGCCGCGCCGCTGCGCGCGCGCGGCATCGAGCTGTCGCATTTCGTCATCCGCGATCGCGACCGGCGGCTGCTCGGGGTCGATTTCAGCATCCTGCCGCCGGCCTACCGGACGCTGCTGATGGTGCCGCAATCGACCACCGAGGCGCTGCTCGAGAGCCGGCTCGCGGCCGAGGGCGGACGGATCCATCGCGGCATCTCGGCAGTGCGTGCCGAGGCCGACGGCGCGGGCGCCGTGGTCCGCGTCCGCACGCCTCAGGGCGAGCGGGAGATCAAGGCACGCTATGTGGTCGGCGGCGACGGCATGCGCAGCCTGGTGCGCGAGGCGGCCGGGATCGCGTTCGACGGCGCCGCTTATGGCGAATCCTTCGTGCTCGCCGATGTGCGCATGGATTGGCCGCTCGGCGCGAGCGAGGTCTCGATCCTGTTCTCCCCGGCCGGACTGGTCGTGGTCGCGCCGCTTCCCGACGGCTCGTTCCGGATCGTCGCCACGCTGGACGATGCGCCCGAGACGCCGAGCGTCGCCGATATCCAGAAGCTGCTCGACGCGCGCGGCCCGCGCTCCGCGCCCTCCACGGTGCAAGAGGTGACGTGGGGATCGCGCTTCCGGGTCCATCATCGCCTCGCCAAGACCTATCGGCGGGGGCCGTTCGTGCTGATGGGCGATGCCGCCCACGTCCATAGCCCGGCGGGCGGGCAGGGGATGAATGCCGGCATGGTCGATGCGATCGTGCTGGGTGATGCGCTCGTCGAAATGGTGCGCGAGCGCGCGCCGGACAGTCTGCTCGACGATTATGCGGCGATCCGGCGACCGGCGGCGCGCGAAGTGCTGGTGCTCGCCTCACGGCTCACCGGGATGGCCACCGTTCGTTCGGCACCGCTGCGGCTGCTGCGAAACCTGCTCCTGCGCCTGCTCGATCGGCTGCCGCCGTTCAAGCGCAAGCTCGCGATGAGCCTTTCGGGGTACAGCCGGCGCCATTACGCCCGGCTTCCGGATCGCTCCCCCTTGGCGACCCGGGCTCCGGCCAGGCGGCTGTCGCCGAAGGCCCGACCGGCGGTCTAAGCGGCGCGCCTAGACTTACTCCGTCGGGCGTTCCTGATTGGCGCGTCCCGATGTGTCCGGGGCGCCGGGGCCCTTGGTGTGGCCGGGGGTGCGCTCCTGTTGGGTCGCGTCGGCGGCGGCGCGGGAACGGCGGTGGGATTCGGCGGCGGTGTTGGCGATGGCGGGGTCGCTGGCCTCGCCGACATTGCCCTGGGTGAAGACATTGTCGGGCGCCGGGCCGGCGTCCGGGCGCGATTGCTCGATCGCCGCATTCTCCGACGCGCTCGGCTGGCAGGCGGCCAGAGCGGCGACGAGACCGAGAAAGCCGGCTGCCGCGGCACACGCCCGTGTCCTGTTCATCACCACTCTCCTTCTGATCCGCGTGATGCGCCGGGCGCACGGGGGTGCGCGGCGCGGGGCGTTGAACGCCTTGGCGCGTAGACCGATCCACAGATCGCGAGGGCGTCCGGAATTTTCCTTGCCGAGCGTCTGGCGCGGCGGACCTTTCCTGCTACCTTCGGGCCAAGTGACGGAGGCTTGTGATGAAGCTGGTAGCGGCGGGAACGCTATTGCTCTGGGCGGCCGTTGCGCCTGCGCAGCCGCCGGCCGCCGAGCCGACGCCCGAATGGCAGGAAGTCCAAGGCGCGAACGACTTCCGGGTCTATGTCGATCGGCGAAGCATCCGCCGCGACGGCGACAGTCTGCGCTACTCAGGCCGGATTGTCCGGGCGCAGGCCGACCAACACGGTGTGCTCACGCTCCGCCATCTGGGCGAGATCAGCTGCGCCCGGCGCGAATATCGCATCGTCACCTTCGAGGCGCTAGACGCGGCCGGAGCGGTGGTCTTCTCCTTCACGGTCCCGCAAGGCGCCGCCCCGATCCCGATCGACCCGGGCTCGAACAATGAGGCGCTGCACCGGGAATTCTGCGGCTGATCGGAGGGGACAGACTTATGTACCGGCTTCTTCTCGCTTTTGCCTTCGCTCTCGCCGCGGCGCCCGCCGCCGCGCTTCAGGGCGGATCGGTGGTGGTCACCGCCGACCGGATGATCGACGTGCTGACCGGCCGGGTGGTGGAAGAGCCCGTGGTCGTGATCACCGACGGGCGGATCGTCGCGGTGGTCGGAAGGGGCGGGGCGCAGCCCGTCATCCCGCAAGGCGCGCGGCGGATCGATCTGCCTGGGATGACGATCCTGCCCGGGCTGATCGATATGCACGTCCATCTCGATTCATCGCCCTTTTACGGGCCCTATCAGTCGCTCGAATATACCGATCTGTTCCAGACGGTGATGGGGCCGGGGCACGCCCGCGACATGCTCGAGGCCGGTTTCACCACCGTGCGCAACGTCGGCGCCGACAATTATGCCGACGTCGCCTACATGCAGGCGATCGACGAAGGGCGGATCCCGGGCCCCCGGATCGTGCCCGCAGCGCACGCCTTGTCGGCGACCGGCGGGCATTGTGACGAGACCTTCCTGCCGCCACGCTACCACCGGCCGGCGGCCGGCGTGGCCGATGGCCCGCAGGCGCTGCGCGACCGGGTCCGCGAGATGCGGCGCAACGGCGCGCAGGTGATCAAGGTCTGCGCCACCGGCGGCGTCTTTTCGCGCAACACCGAGCCGGGGCAGCAGCAATTGTCGGAAGACGAGCTTCGGGCGATCGCCGAGGAGGCGCATCAATGGGGGCTTCGGGTCGCCGCCCACGCCCATGGCGCGGCCGGGATCCGCGCCGCGATCCGCGCCGGGATCGACACGATCGAACATGCCTCGCTGATCGACGCGGAGGGCATCCGGCTCGCCCGCGAGCGCGGCACCGTGCTGGTGATGGACATCTACAACACCGAATATACCCAGGCCGAAGGCGCGCGGAACGGCATCCTGGAAGACAATCTGCGCAAGGATCGCGACATCGCCTTGCTCCAGCGCCAGAATTTTCGCGCCGCCCACCGCGCCGGCGTACGCATGGCGTTCGGCACCGACGCCGGGGTGATGCCGCATGCCCTGGCCGGGCATCAGTTCCGCTACATGGTGGAATGGGGAATGACCCCGATGGAGGCGATCCAGTCGGCGACCCGCAACGCCGCTCAGGCGCTCGGTCGCGAAGCCGATGTCGGCGCGATCACGGTCGGTCGCTATGCCGATCTGATCGCGATCGACGGCGATCCGGTTGCCGACATCCGCCAGCTGGAAAGCGTCGAGCTGGTGATCAAAGGCGGCGCGGTGGTCAGCGACCGTCGGGCAGGGACGCCTCCGGGCGTGGCCCATTAACGCGGCGGCCGCTTTGGTGTAAGCGGGGCCCATGGAGGAAACCGGACCGAGGCCCGCCGTCGCCGGCGCCGTCATGCTCTGCATCGGCGGGGCGTTGCTCGTCGTCGCGATCGGCTTCCTGAGCTTCGCCTTCACCGAGTATCTGCGGGTCGATGCCTGGCCGAATTATCCGCTCAGCCGCCTGTTCGCCGAACTGGGCGCGCCGTATCCGCGGCTCGGCTTCGGCCAGGGTGCGGTCGATTGGCTGCTCTCGCTCGGCGTCTGCACCGCTTTCTTCTCGGCGGGCGCACTGGTCACCCTGCTCGGCGGACTGATGCTGCTGCGCCACCATCGCCGCCACGGCCTCGACGAAGCCGCGGCCTGAGCGGTTGAACCGGGACGCTGTCCGGGGGTTATGATGGGCATGCAGGGGCCCGGCGCAGGTAATTCAGCGCGATGACCCCCGGACCCGAAGCGATGAAGGATCAAGGCATATGAAGGGCTATGTGGACGATATCGAAAAGGTCACGGTGGCGAACGAGGATTTCCGCCGCGTGCTCTACACGGGCAAGAATATCCAGCTGGTGCTGATGACGCTCCCCGCCGGCTGCGACATCGGCGAAGAGGTGCACGAGGATCGCGACCAGTTCTTCCGGATCGAGGAGGGCAAGGGGATCGTCCGCATCGACGGCGCCGACAATCCGGTCGAGGACGATTTCGCGGTGATCGTGCCCGCCGGCGCCCGCCACAATGTGATCGCCGGCGATGAGGGGCCGCTCAAGCTCTACACCATCTACGGCCCGCCCGAACATAAGGACGGCGTCGTCCACAAGGACAAGGCGCAGGCCGAGGCCGATCACGACAATGACGAATGGGACGGCGAGACGACGGAGTGAGGAGAACGGGGACGGTTGCTCGCAACTGTCCCCATGCTAGTCTCCTTGCATGGCCCAATCCCTTCACGACAGCGCCGGCGACCCGCGCAACGCCGACATTCTGATCAGCGTCAACGGCGTACTCAAGCCGCGCGCCGAGGCGGTGGTGTCGGTGTTCGATTCGGGGTTCGTGCTCGGCGACGGGGTTTGGGAGGGGTTGCGGGTCCATCGGGGGCGGCTGGCCTTTCTGGAGGCGCACCTCGATCGGCTCTACGAAGGCGCCAAGGCGATCGCGCTCGATATCGGGCTCGATCGGGCGGCGCTGATCCGGCGGCTTTACGAGACGCTCGACGCCAATGGCATGACCGACGGCGCCCATGTCCGGCTGATGGTGACGCGCGGCATCCGCTCGACGCCCTATCAGGATCCGCGCGTGGTCGTGTCGGGCGCGACCATCGTTATCGTCCCCGAATATAAGGCGCCGCCGGAAGGACTTGCCGCGCGGGGGCTGACGCTGTTCACCGTCCACGTCCGCCGCAGCTTCCCCGATGTGCAGGACCCCAAGCTCAATTCCCATTCCAAGCTCAACTGCATCACCGCCTGCATCCAGGCGATCGAGGCCGGGGCGGACGAGGCGCTGATGCTCGATCCGCACGGCTTCGTCGCGACCTGCAATTCCACCCATTTCTTCATCGTGCGCAAAGGCGAGGTGTGGACCTCGACCGGCGATTATTGCCTCGGCGGGATCACCCGCGCGAACGTGATCCGGCTGTGCCGCGACAACGGCATCCCCGTGTTCGAGAAGAATTTCTCGCTGACCGACGTCTATGGCGCCGACGAGGCCTTCACCACCGGCACCTTCGCCGGCGTGGTCCCGGTGCGTTCGGTGGACGGGCGGGCGCTGACCGACGGGCGCGGGCCGATGGCCGAGCGGCTGCAGGGCCTTTACCGGGCGCTGGTCGAGGCGGACGTCGCCGCGGCGGAGCGCCCCTGACCATGACGCGCCGGATCGCGATGTGGTCCGGCCCGCGCAACCTTTCGACCGCGATGATGCGCAGCTTCGGCAACCGCGCCGACACGGCGGTCAGCGACGAGCCCTTTTACGGCTGCTTTTTGAAGGCGAGCGGCGCCGATCATCCGATGCGGGACGAGGTGATCGCGGCGATGGATTGCGACTGGCACGCGGTCGCCCGCACGCTCGCCGGGCCGGCGCCGGAGGGGCGGCCGATCTGGTACCAGAAGCAGATGTGGCACCATATGGTCGGGCCGGTCGGCTATACGGATTTCGCCGGCTTCACCCACGCCTTCCTGATCCGCGATCCGGCGCGGATGATCGCCTCTTATTTGCGCAAGCGCGAGGCGGCGGCGTTCGAGGATTTTGGGCTGGAACGGCAGGCCGAGTTCTTCGAGCGCGAGGCGGACCGGCTGGGCCATGCCCCGCCGGTGGTCGATGCCGGCGATGTGCTCGCCGATCCGCAAGGGACGTTGTCCGCATTGTGCGCCGCGCTCGGCATTCCATGGGACCCGGCGATGCTCGCCTGGCCGCCGGGGCGGCGCCCCACCGACGGCCCATGGGCGCCGCACTGGTACGAGGCCGTCGAGACCTCGACCGGCTTCGGCCCGCCCGAGTCGGCGGCCGTGCTGGACGGAGAGGCCGCGCGGCTCGCTGCGCGCTGCCGGCCCTACTATGAGCGGCTGGCGGCCCACCGCGTCATCGGCGGAGCGCGATGACCAGCAGGGCGCCGCCGAGGAGCAGGAAGAGCGGCGAATAGACCCAGCTGTCATAGCGCGCCCAGCGGGTGGAGCGGATGCGCTTGAAAAAGCCGGTCCAGGGCGTGGGGATGATGGCGCGTAAAATGAAGCAGGTGCCGATAGCCGCCAGCGTCATCCCGATCAGGCTGTCCGACAAGGGCAAAGCGATGTGGCCCTGCGCGGCGAGCGCCAGTGCGCCGAGCAGGGCGAGGCCAAGCGCCACCGCACCGGCCGCGGGTCGCCACCAGCGTAGCCGGTGGGCCATGACCGGCGATCCGTCCTGGCGCTGCGGCAGGCTGACCGAAAAGCCCAGCCGCCCGCCCAGCGCCCAATGAAGATGGAAGCCGGCAGCGAAGGCGAGAATGGCGAGCGCGACGATCAACGGCAGCGACATGGCCCGGTCATGCGCCACCGCCTCCGCCGCTTCAAGCTCCGGCAAAATCGGACCTGGATCGGCGCTGGCCACGCATCCGGTTGGGGCGCGCGGACCTGGCGGCGCTTGCCTTGCGGCGGCGGCGGTGACAGGCTCAACGAAGGGGAGAGCCCGATGCGATACGCCTTGTTGCCCGCGCTGGTCCTTGCAGCGTCATGTGCGCCCTTTGACGGCAACTCGGCCGGCGGCAATGATTATGGCGAGCAATCGGTATCCCGGCCGGGCGCAACCGGGGAAAGCGCGACCGTCGTCATCGCTTCAGACCGGGGGTGACTGCACGGCCCGCTGGAATGGGGAAGCCGCGACCGCCGAGGCTCTGGTGGAGCGGAGCGTCCTCCTCCTGGAGCGAGCGATCGCTGCGGCCGGCGGTGTCGAGCAGATCACGGAAGAGACGATCCCCTACCTTCGCGTGGAGGCGGCGCCCGACGTGACCTTCGCCTGCGTGGGGCCGATGCTGAACTCGCTGCAGCGGGCTGGCTTCAGCAAAATCGCACTGCGCCCCGCCGGGAGCGCGGAGCAGCCGCACTTCGCTTATTTCCCCTTGTCGGAGGCGGAGCCGGCCTTTCCCCCCGATACGATCGCGATCGGCGCCGACGGGCGGATGACATGGAATGGTGCTGAGATCGATCTCGCCGGTCTGCGGGCTCGCGTGCGCCGGATTGGCGGGGTGCCCGAAGAACCGCTTCCCCCACCCGACCTCGAAGTCGCACCTCCGCCCGTGGTGGCGGACGCACTGCCACCCGGCTCGATCACGGTCGAGTTGTCGCGTGAAGCGACGTTCATCGCCATCTATCGGGTGGCCCAGACCCTGGCGGGAGAGGGCGAAACGGCATTGCTGGTGCTCCCCGACCCGCGCTGACCGCCCCACCCCTTATCAAACCCGCCCTGTTGACCCATATCGCCCTCGCGGTTATAGGCCGCCCCGCCCAAGGGCTGGTGGTGGCTGACAAGCCAGACGCTGCTCTGAAGGGCGTTTTTGAGCTGAACACTGCTGCCATGTGAAGCAAGGGCCTGGGGAGCCGAAGAGGCCGCCCCGGTAATCTTGCGCATTTTTGCGTGGCCGTAGAGTAACTTAGATAAGGTGAAGGGCTTCATGCCGACGATTAACCAGCTGGTCCGCAAGGGCCGCGAACCGCAGAAGGCCAAATCGAAGGTCCCTGCGATGGAGCAGAATCCGCAAAAGCGCGGCGTCTGCACCCGCGTCTACACGACGACTCCGAAGAAGCCGAACTCGGCGCTTCGCAAGGTCGCCAAGGTTCGTCTGACGAACCAGCGCGAGGTGATCTCCTACATCCCCGGCGAAGGCCACAATCTTCAGGAGCACTCGGTGGTGCTGATCCGCGGCGGTCGCGTTCGCGATCTTCCGGGCGTGCGCTACCACGTGCTGCGCGGCGTTCTCGATACCCAGGGTGTCAAGGATCGCAGGAAGAGCCGTTCCAAATACGGCGCCAAGCGGCCCAAGTGACCCGGCGGGGCGCAGGCCCCGTGCGCAGTCGCCCACAGAGGAAGTAAGCCCCGGACGGGTTCCGGACCAGGCTGAAGAGAAAAAGGATATAAGCAGATGTCACGTCGCCGCCGCCCGGAGAAGCGCGAAATTCTCCCCGATCCGAAATTCGGGGACATCGTCCTTTCGAAATTCATGAATTCGATCATGCTCGACGGCAAGAAATCGACCGCCGAGGGCATCGTCTACGGCGCCCTCGAGACGGTCGAGAGCCGCGCCAAGAAGGACCCGATCGGAATCTTCCACGACGCGCTCAACAATGTGAAGCCGGGCATCGAGGTCCGCAGCCGCCGGGTCGGCGGCGCGACCTATCAGGTGCCGGTCGAGGTGCGCCTCGAGCGCGCCCAGGCGCTGGCGATCCGCTGGCTGATCACGGCGGCGCGCAACCGTTCGGAGAAGACCATGGCCGGCCGGCTTTCGGGCGAGTTGATGGATGCCGCGAACAATCGTGGCAACGCCGTCAAGAAGCGCGAGGACACGCACCGCATGGCCGAAGCGAACCGCGCCTTCTCGCACTATCGCTGGTAATCGCCGCAGGCGCCCCGGTGCAGGCCGGGGCCCAGGAACAGAAATCGAATTGGACCTCGGCCTTCGCCGGGGAACGAACGAGGCCCGCTCAGGGCATTGGAGTTTAAAGTCATGGCCCGCAGCCATCCGCTCGACAAGTATCGCAACATTGGGATTATGGCGCACATCGATGCGGGTAAGACCACGACGACCGAGCGCATCCTCTATTATACCGGCAAATCCTACAAGATCGGCGAGGTCCATGAGGGCACCGCGACGATGGACTGGATGGAGCAGGAGCAGGAGCGCGGGATCACGATCACGTCGGCTGCGACCACCTGTTTCTGGAACGACCACCGGATCAACATCATCGACACGCCGGGCCACGTCGATTTCACCATCGAAGTCGAGCGCTCGCTTCGCGTGCTCGACGGCGCGGTCGCCTGTTTCGATGGCGTCGCCGGGGTGGAGCCGCAGTCCGAAACGGTGTGGCGTCAGGCCGAGAAGTACAACGTCCCCAGGATGTGCTTCGTCAACAAGCTCGACCGCACCGGCGCCAATTTCGAAATGTGCGTCGGCATGATCCGCGACCGGCTCGGCGCGCGCGCCGCGGTCCTCTATCTCCCGATCGGCATCGAGGGCGGTTTCAAGGGCCTCGTCGACCTGGTCGAGAACCGTTCGATCATCTGGCTCGACGAGCAGCTCGGCGCCAAGTTCGAATATGGCGAAATCCCCGACGACCTGAAGGACGCCGCCGCAGCAGCCCGCATGGAACTGATCGAGATGGCCGTCGAGCAGGACGACGACATCATGGAAGCCTATCTCGGCGGCGATGAGCCCGACGTCGCGACCCTGAAGGCGCTGATCCGCAAGGGGACGCTGAACTTCTCGTTCGTGCCGGTGCTGTGCGGCTCCGCGTTCAAGAATAAGGGCGTCCAGCCTTTGCTCGACGCGGTCGTGGATTATCTGCCGAGCCCGCTCGACATTCCGCCGGTGGAGGGCCTCAAGCTCGATGGCGTGAGCGTCGAATCGCGCCCGCCGGCCGACGACGCGCCCTTCTCGGCGCTCGCGTTCAAGATCATGAACGATCCCTTCGTCGGGACGCTCACCTTCGCGCGCATCTATTCGGGCCAGCTCGACACCTCGTCGCAGGTGCTGAACTCGGTCAAGGACAAGAAGGAAAAGGTCGGCCGCATGCTGCTCATGCATGCCAATGACCGCGAGGAC
>Ga0190275_10000592_pt1 | contig 30469 bp, 25 predicted proteins | sample Popmic550T_FD_133745 | JGI IMG/M metagenome (GOLD analysis project Ga0190275, IMG submission 133745) | Populus adjacent soil microbial communities from riparian zone of Yellowstone River, Montana, USA - 550 T | ecosystem: Environmental > Terrestrial > Soil > Riparian zone > Trees stand | place...
CTGATGCAGCGCTCCGAAGGCGGCGGGCTCGCCGGCGGCGGCAGCCCCGCGGGCATGATGAGCGCGCGCGGCGCCTCCGATTTCCTGACCCGCGGCACTTCGATCCTGGCGAGCATCTTCGTCGCGCTTTCGATCCTGCTCGCCGCGCTCGCCGGCGGCCAGCGCGGAACCCGGGTGATCGATCCGAACCTCGCCCGCCCGGTCCCGGCCGCGCCCGCGAGCCAGATCCCGGGCCAGGCCCCGCTCACGATCCCCGGCGCCGCGCCCAAGGCCGCGCCGGCGCCTGCGCCCGCGCAACCGGCGCCGGGCAATCAGTCGGGCGTTCCTTTGGCGCAATAAGCAATTAGGCCAGGCCCCCCGTCACTCCCGCGAAAGCGGGAGTCCAGACGGCGTCGGAGTGGGCGAAGAGTTCGGTCTGGACTCCCCCTTTCGCGGGAATGACGAAAAAACATGATTCTCCGGCTTGCCCTTTGCGGTGCGAGCCGCTTAAGCCTCAACTCCCATGGCGCGGTTCATTTTCATTACCGGCGGCGTGGTCTCCAGCCTTGGCAAGGGCCTCATGGCCGCCTCCCTCGCGGCGCTCCTTCAAGCGCGCGGCTACAAGGTCCGCCTGCGCAAGCTCGACCCCTATCTCAACGTCGATCCGGGCACGATGTCGCCCTACCAGCACGGCGAGGTCTACGTCACCGACGACGGCGCCGAGACCGACCTCGACCTTGGCCATTACGAGCGCTTTTCCGGCGTCCCCGCGCGGCAATCCGACAACGTCACTTCGGGGCGCATCTACCAGGGCATCATCGCGCGGGAACGGCGCGGCGACTATCTGGGCGCCACCGTCCAGGTCATCCCGCACGTCACCAACGCGATCAAGGACTTCATCCGCGCCGATATCGAGGAGGAATGCGACTTCGTCCTGTGCGAGGTCGGCGGTACCGTCGGCGACATCGAATCGCTGCCGTTCGTCGAGGCGATCCGCCAGTTCCGCAACGAAAGCGCGCGCGGCTCGACGGTCTCGATCCACACCACGCTCGTCCCCTATATCGCCGCCGCCGGCGAGCTGAAGACCAAGCCGACCCAGCATTCGGTGCGCGAGCTGACCAGCCTCGGCATCCAGCCCGAGATCATCGTCTGCCGCTGCGACCGCGAGCTGCCGCACAGCGAGCGCGCCAAGATTTCGAGCTTCTGCAACGTCCGCGTCGAGGCCGTCATTCCGGCTCTGGACGCGCCGAGCATCTATGCAGTGCCCGCCCAATATCACGAAGCCGGGCTCGACGCCGAGGTGCTGCGCGCGTTCGGCATCGACGATGCGCCCGAGCCCGAAATGGCCCGCTGGGACGACGTGATCGACCGCCTGTTCAACCCCGAAGGCGAGGTCACGATCGGAGTCGTCGGCAAATATGTCGGCCTCCAGGACGCCTACAAGTCGCTGACCGAGGCCCTGATCCACGGCGGCCTCGCCAACCGCGTCAAGGTCCACATCCGCTGGCTCGACGCCGAATTGTTCGAGCATCCGGAGGCCGAGGTCGCCGCCGTCCTCGAGCCCTGCCACGCCATCCTCGTCCCCGGCGGCTTCGGCGAGCGCGGCAGCGAAGGCAAGATCGCCTCCGTCCACTTCGCCCGCACGAGGGACGTGCCGTTCTTCGGCATCTGCCTGGGCATGCAAATGGCCTGCATCGAAGCGGCGCGAAACACGGCGGGCCTGGAGGGCGCGGGCAGCAACGAATTCGGCCAGGCCGAAGAGCCGATCATCGGCCTGATCACCGAATGGATGAGCGAAGAAGGATTGCAGAAGCGCGCGGCGGGCGGCGATCTGGGCGGGACGATGCGGCTGGGCGCGTATGAGGCAGTGCTGGACGGCAACAGCGTCGTGCGCAGCATCTACGGGGCGGGCAAGATCAGCGAACGCCACCGCCACCGGTACGAGGTCAACGTCCACTACAAGGCGGCGCTGGAGCAGGGGGGCCTGGTCTTCTCGGGGATGAGCCCCGACGGGGAATTGCCGGAGATTGTCGAGCGGCCCGATCATCCCTGGTTTGTGGGGGTTCAGTTTCACCCGGAGCTTAAGAGCAAGCCGTTTGAACCGCATCCCTTGTTCGCGAGCTTCATCGAAGCGGCGGTAAAACAATCCCGATTGGTCTAGCCGGGGCTCCGATGTCGCTAGAGATTGTGTGCGACAAAAAAGGACTCCACGCGCGCGATCACGTCGTCCATTGGAAAGGCGTAGACGTAGTTGGGGGAAGAACCTCCGAAGACCAGGCCGCATGCGACGATATTGGCGCCGCTCCCGGCACAGATCAGAGCGCCTGATTGGCCGGGCAAAGCTGCGCCTTCGGTCACTCGTAACTGCCAGAAGCGCCGATACAGAAATCGACCATTGTCGACACGAATTGGCGTATTGCTAAGCACTGGTTGGGGGCTCCGGCACGTCACCCTGCCGTCATTGATCCTGTACCAAAACTGGCTGGCCCCCACAGCGGCGAAATTCGAAATCCTGGCGATAGGGTTCGGCAGGCCGGATATCTGTAAGGGGTCGACCGGAACCCCATTGGCTCTGATGATGGCGAGATCTTCATCGGTAGGCACATTAGGCTGAACTGCGGTGGCGTAGATCGTATCTCCGATCCGCTGCCTCTGCAGCGTGTCCGGATCCTGAACATCAGGTTCTCCCGGCAGCAGACCGGTCACCAAATTGCTGACAACATGGGAGTTGGTGAGCGCATAGTTCTCAGCGCCACGCCGAAAGGTAAGTCCGCAAGCCCCGATGTTGCCATCCGCCGCAAGGATCACATGCCCGACCCGCATCCCCAGCGTTCTCGGAAGGCTCGGAAGCTCGACAACGTCGGTCGGGATCGCGGTTCGAGTCCCATCGGCCATCGTTAGGTCGACCGCCTTGGGAATCTCCTGGTCCCCGCTGACATCGCCCTTCCTCGCGACGTAGACGATCATCGCCGTACGGCTGGAGCCCCGACCACTTACCAGTTTCTCACCAAGTGTGACGTAGACAACGTTCTCGTAACCCATCAGCGCGTCCGCAGCGGCCCGCGCGGGATCGGCCAGCGCCGCCAAATCGCGACTCCGCGGACTCCCTTGGAGTCGCACCGACGACGGGCTGCGAGCCACGGCTCAATTTCCTTTAGACGGTGGATTCGCCTTGTTGGGGAGTTGGCCGACCGGCGTTCCTCCCGTTACCGGGACCGTTTCGTAGCGCAACTGAGGCGGCGGAAAGTTGCCCTGATTGAACAGAGGCACCAAGCTATCGATATTGCCGTCGCGGAACACGATTCTGTAGACTTGCGTGCTGGTTGCGGTTCTTCCCTCCGCGCCGCTAAATCCTGCACCTTCAGGAAGGAGGTGCTCGGCAAGGCTTCCAGCCACTTCAAGAAGCTTCAACGGAATGGCCGTTGAATCCTGATTGCTTTTGACCATCTTCAAGGCGCCATTGTCGTGAAAGTCGACCTGGACATCGTGCTTGGCGAGAAAGGCGCCGAATTCGATTGCGGTTGCGCGATCAGGGCTGTTGACCATGTCAATTCGCACCACGCCATTTTCTATGACAAGAAATGGAATTCTCTGAGGAATAAGGAGCCCGCGTACATTGGGATCTCGTGGGTCAACCTGTCGCGCTGTAAACGTTGTGCAGCTCGCGACCAGGATTGCGACCAAACCGGTCCGAAGATATTGCATCTTCTTCGTCATCATCTTCCCTCCCCCAAACAATCGACAGAACGCAGGGCGTGAATGCTACGCATCCTCTCGTAACGAGTCACGAAGATTGTTTGGGATCCGACCTGGCGGCCGCCGTGCGATTGTTGGGTAGGATTGGATCTTCCAGCCCGAGTCGATGGCCCCCGGCCCCGCTCGGGGAAGATGGCCCCCGCGATTCCATGTGCCTCTTGCGCCACTCGTGACTTTCGCGCAGCCAAAGGCGCGAGGCCTGCCCCGGACTCGATCCTCCCCATCAACGCCAATATGAATCGCCACATTGGCGCTGCGGCAGGTTGGCACACCCTGATTCTTGGGTCTGTTTCCTCGGGCGCCCGAACCCTTCCGGGCTCGGGCGTCTCGAGAACCCCGCTAACGCCCCCTTCTTACCAGGCCCACCAGCAGCAGCAGGACCACCGCGCCGATCGTGGCGTAGACGATCGACGTCACCAGCGGGTTGCCGACGCTGAAGGCTACGCCGACCCTGGGCAGCAGCCAGGTGGCGAGGAAGGCGCCGATCACGCCGACGACGAGGTTGCCGACCAGGCCCAGGCCGTAGCCGCGGACGATTACGCCGGCCAGCCAGCCGGCGACGATGCCGACGACGATCAGGATCAGAAGTGATTGCATATCCAGGTTCATGTCGCTCTCCCCTTGCCCCCGCGTCCGTTGCCCGGATCGCTCGGCGGCCACAGGCGTAGCAGGTCGCGCCCGCGATGGCGCGGATATTTTTTCCGGCAAGGCACTTTTATCGTCCCCGCGGCCTGATGGTCCGGCCCCTCCACAAGCACGGAGGCGCAAGGATGAGCGACGAAGGAGGGGCAGGGGTGGCGGCAAAGGAGTGGGACGGCTCCGTCCTCGATCCCGACGGGACGATCCGGTTCGAGGCCGGCGGGGCGCTGAGCCGGGGCGCCGCCCGGCGATAGTGCTGTAACGCTCGGTCCGGCTGAGCTAAGCGCCTGTTCGCCAGGCCCCGCACCGTCGCCGGCGCCGCGCGCGGAGTGTCCCGCTTATGGCCCTGTCAGCGCTCGCCGCGCTCCTGCTCGCCCTCCAGGCGCCGGCCGCCTTCGCGCCCGAGCAATTCTTCGTCGGGCGGATCGAAGGGCAGGGAGTGGTGCACGTGCTTCTCTCGGGCCGGCGCGCCGTGCGCGACCGCAGCCGCGGCCATATCGACCGCGGCGGGGCGCTCGTGATCGATCAGATCGTCGAGGAGGAGGGCAAGCCGGCGCGGCGGCGTGTCTGGCGGCTGGTGCGTTCCGGCGCGGACCGCTTCACCGGGACGATCTCGGATGCGCGCGGGCCAGTCACCGGCCGGGTATTGGGCAACGTCCTGCACCTCAGCTATCGAAGCGTCGAGGGCGGCGTCTGGGTCGAGCAGTGGATCACGTTGCTGCCGGGCGGGCGCACCGCGCGCAACCGGATGGCCTTCAGCCGGTTCGGGCTCGCCGTCGCGACGCTCGAGAGCACGATCCGGCGGGTCGATTAGTCCCCGAGCAAACGGGCGCTTACTTGACCGCGAACTGGCCGGCCTCGGCGCCGAAATGCTCCTTGGCGTGGGTCCGCGCCGCGGTCGCGCTCTTGAACGCCTCCTCGATCGGGGTCGCCGTAACCAGCGGATAGCCCTGGCTGTTGTAGCGGGTCTCGCGGACGGTCAGGCGAAACTGGCCTTCGGCGTCCTTGAGGATGAGGTAGGGCTTGACGATCTCTCTCGACATGTTCGAATCTCCGGTCATGAAAAGGCCCTTCCTCGTTGGAGGAAGGGCCGGTCTGTTAGCCGATCACCTGGGTTACGATGCGTCGCAACTCGGTGCCGGAAAGATTGGGGGAGCGGCGCTCCGTCGGTCCCATCGAAAGCAGCGCTTTCGGCGGGTAGAGCTTGGGCCGCGTCGACCCGATAGTCAGTAGGTTCATTTCATTCCTTGGCGGCTACTCCGCCTTCTTGGTTGGTGTTGACTTCATTATCGCCGGAACGTCCGCCGGCGCGGTCCGCCGCCCGGCCCCTGGCCAGGCGTCTTTTCGCGGAAGATGATCCGCCCCTTCGACAAATCGTAGGGCGTCATTTCGACATGGACCCGGTCGCCGACCACCGATTTGATGCGGAAACGCCGCATCTTGCCGGCGGTATAAGCGATGATCCGATGCTCGTTGTCGAGCATCACGCCGAAGCGGCCGTCGGGGTAGATCTCGTCGACCAGCCCCTCCATGACCATCAATTCTTCCTTGGCCATAGCCTTTTAGGAAGCGTCGGCGAGGTTGGTCGCCGAGGTCTTGCCGTCGCGGCCCTGCTCGAGGTCGTAGCTGAGCTTCTGGCCTTCCCTCAGGGAAGCCATGCCGGCGCGCTCGACGGCGCTGATATGGACGAAGGCGTCGGGGCCGCCAGCTTCGTTGGTGATGAAGCCGTAGCCGCGGTCGGTATTGAAGAATTTCACGGTGCCGATAGCCATGATCGGGTCCTTTCGCATGCAAAAATACCCGCGCGCAAAAGGCGCGGCGGGGCCGTTGAAGCTCGAAAGGAAGAGAGATGCCCGAGGGCGTCCGTTTCGCTCGCAGGCGACGTCAGCCCCTTTGATATAGGCGGGTTCACGTTAATTTACAATCCCGGAACGCCCGAACCGCGATCGCTGGACCGGGCGCGGCTCGGGCGCTCTTCAACTGCCCGCCCCTGGTCCGCGCGGGGGCAGGCCTGGAAGCTGGTGCGCGCGGGTCGCCCGCCAAGCAAGTCTGCGCTAGAAGGCGGCCATGACCCAGCATCCCCTGCGCCGCCGCCCCTTGCTCGCCGCCATTGGCCTCGTTGCCTTCACCGCCGCGCCCGCGCCCGCGCTCGCGCAGGACGGGGTCGTCTCCGAAGAGAGTGCCGGCGGCGACGGTGGGTTCGATATCTCGGTGTCCGCAACCCTGGTCTCGGACTATCGCTTCCGCGGCATTTCCCTGTCCGATCGGGATCCGGCGGCCCAGGGTTCGGTCGATCTCTCCTACGGCGGTTTCTATGCCGGCGTCTGGATGTCCTCGATCGCCCGTACCGCCGATACCAATGTCGAGGCCGATATCTACGCCGGCTATGGCGGCGAGGCGGGCCCGATCGCATATGAAATCGGCGCGATCGCCTATCTCTATCCGGGTGGCGACGGCACCGGCGGCGTCTACGAGGCGACCGGCTCCATCGCCTACACTTTCGGGCCGGCGACCGCGCGCCTCAGGGCCCATTACGCGCCCGACCAGGAAAATCTGGCCGGCGACAATTTCTATCTCAGCGCCGAGGCGCGGGTCGGGGTCCCGACCACGCCGTTCACTTTGTTCGCCCAGGCCGGCCGCGAGCGCGGCTCCTTTTACGGGCGCAAGATGGATTGGTCGCTCGGGATCGCGGCGATCCGCGGCCCGTTCACCGCGAGCCTCGGCTATTTCGACACCGACCTCGACGGGGCCACATCGGGTCTCGGCCGCAACGCGGGCAGCGGCATCGTCGCCTCGGCGGGCGTCCAATTCTAGGCGGCGTTCAAGCCGACCCCAAAAAACAAGTGCCCGGTTCCGAAGAACCGGGCACCCGTGAGACGGCTCGCGCCGTCTACCCCCTTATGACGCTTCGGCCCGCGCGCTTTCCTCACCTCGCAGAGAAAAGCGGGGCCGAAGCCTCCCCGAACCAGGGCCGTTAAGTCCTTGGTTGCAGGGGGATGACGGTATGCGCGACGGTCCGCCTTGTCATTGCCTCATTGGCCGAGTGGCCGTTTTGCGCCGTGCCTGTTGCCGACCTGCCACAGCGCCGCACGCCGCGCCCCGAATGTTGCGTTGCGGCATCCACCCCCTTAGAGCAGCCGCGATGCGCCTCACCCATTATTTCCTGCCCGTCGCCAGGGAGACGCCGGCCGACGCCCAGATCGTCAGCCACAAGCTGATGCTGCGCGCCGGCCTGATCCGCCAGACCGCGGCCGGCATCTACGCCTGGCTGCCGCTCGGCCACCGCGTCCTTCGCAAGATCGAGCAGGTGGTGCGCGAGGAACAGGACAAGGCCGGCGCGGTCGAGATGCTGATGCCGACCATCCAGTCGGCCGATTTGTGGCGCCAGTCCGGCCGCTACGACGCCTACGGGCCGGAGATGCTGCGCTTCACCGACAGGCACGAGCGCGAGATGCTCTACGGGCCGACCAACGAGGAGATGATCACCCAGATCTTCCTGGGAAGCGTCAAATCCTATCGCGACCTGCCGCGCACGCTTTATCACATCCAGTGGAAGTTCCGCGACGAGATCCGGCCGCGCTTCGGGATCATGCGCGGCCGCGAATTCCTGATGAAGGACGCATATTCGTTCGATCTCGACGAGGCCGGGCTCGAGGCGAGCTACAGCAAGATGTTCGTCGCTTATCTGCGCACCTTCGCCCGGCTGGGGCTGCAGGCGGTCCCGGTTCGCGCGCCCTCGGGCCCGATCGGCGGCAGCCTCAGCCACGAATTCCACATATTGGCGGACACGGGCGAAAGCGCCCTTTTCTACGACGCCGCGATCGAGGATATCTCGCGCGACGAGCTCCTGTCCGCCGACGCCGCGACCATCGCCCGCCTGACCTCGCTCTACGCGATGGAGGAGGAGGAGCATGCCAGGGTCGCGGACTGCCCGGTACCGGCCGATCGGCTGCGCGCGCGGCGCGGCATCGAGGTCGGCCATATCTTCGCGTTCGGCACAAAATATAGCGAGGCGATGGGCCTCTCGGTCCAGACGCCCGACGGCGGCCAGGTCCATCCGCAGATGGGCAGCTACGGCGTCGGCGTCTCGCGGCTGATGGGGGCGATCATCGAGGCGAGCCACGACGACAATGGCATAATCTGGCCCGAGGCGGTCGCGCCCTACAAGGTCGGCCTGATCAACATGCGCGCCGACGATCCCGCCTGCGCCGCCGCCGCCGACGGGATTTACGGACAGCTCGAGGCGGCCGGCGTCGAAACCCTCTACGACGACCGCGACGAGCGCGGCGGCGCCAAGTTCGCGACAATGGACCTGATCGGCTTGCCCTGGCAGCTGATCCTCGGGCCAAAGGGCCTCGAAAAAGGCGTGGTCGAACTGAAGCGCCGCGCCACCGGCGAGCGCGAAGAGCTTTCGATCGAAAGCGCGCTGGCGAGGCTCAGCACGTGATCCTCTCGCACTACGAGCGGATGATCGCCCGGCGCTATCTGCTGCCGGGCAAGGGCGAGGGGTTCATCTTCCTCGTCGCCGGGATCAGCCTGGCCGCGGTCATGCTCGGCGTCGCCGCTTTGATCATCGTGATGAGCGTGATGAACGGCTTTCGCGCGGAGCTGTTCGACAAGGTGGTCGGTTTGAACGGCCACGCCGTGATCCAGGGCTATGGCGGCCGGCTCGACAATTGGCGGCCGATCGTCGAGCAGGCGCGCCGAACCCCGGGCGTCACCTCGGCCACCGGCCTGATCGAGCAGCCGCTTATGGCCACCCACGGCGGCCGGGTCGAGGCGATCCTGCTGCGCGGCATGCCGCTTCGCGACATCACCGGCAATCCGATCATCCGCGACAATGTCGTGGCGGGGTCGCTCGCCTCGCTGCGCCCGGACGGCGACACCGTGGCCATAGGCTCGCGCCTCGCCGAGTTGCTGGGCCTTTCGGTCGGCGGCTCGATCACCATCATCTCGCCCCAGGGGCGGACGACTCCGTTCGGGACGGTGCCGCGGATCGTCGATTATCGGGTCGGCGCGATCTTCGAGGTCGGCCTTTACGACTACGACAAGGCCTATGTCGTGATGCCGATGGAGGAGGCGCAGAATTTCCTCATCATGGGCGACGCGATCGGCATGGTCGAGGTCAACACGGTGGACGCCGACCGGGTCGGCGAGATCCTCGCCCCGCTCGCCGGCACCCTCGCCAACCGCGCCGTCGTCACCGATTGGCGCTCGCTCAATTCGGCCCTGTTCGAGGCGCTGCAGGTCGAGCGGGTGGCGATGTTCGTCGTGCTTTCGATCATCGTCCTGGTCGCGGTGTTCAACATCCTCTCTTCCTTGATCATGCTGGTTCGCGCCAAGACCCGCGACATCGCGATCCTGCGCACCATGGGCGCGTCGCGCGGCGGCCTGATGAAGGTGTTCATGACCGTCGGCATGGTGATCGGCACGCTGGGCATCCTCGCCGGCATCGCGCTGGCCGCCGTCTTTCTCTATTACCGCCAGGCGGTGGTGACGGTGATCCAGACCGTCACGGGGCAGAACATGTGGGAACCGTCGGTCCGCTTCCTGACCGAGCTCCCGTCCAAGTCCGACCCGTTCGAAGTGACCGCGATCGTCGTCATGGCCTTGGTCCTGAGCTTCCTCGCCACCCTCTATCCCGCGTGGAAGGCGGCGAGCACCGATCCGGTCCAGGTGCTGCGCTATGAATGAGGTTCTCGCGGTCACGGGTCTGAAGCGCAGCTTCGTCCAGGCGGGCGTCACGATCGATGTGCTGCGCGGCATCGACCTCGAAGTCGGCGCGGGTGAGATCGTCGCCCTGCTCGGTCCTTCGGGCTCGGGCAAGTCGACCCTCCTCCAGGCGGTCGGGTTGCTCGAAGGCGGGTTCGAGGGCTCGATCCGGATCAACGGCGAGGAAGCGGCCGAGCTCGACGACAAGGAGCGCACCCGGGTGCGCCGCGACACGCTGGGATTCGTCTACCAATTCCACCATCTGCTGCCGGACTTCAGCGCCGCCGAGAATGTGATCATCCCCCAGCTGATCCGCGGCGCGACGCAGGCTGAGGCCCGCGAGCGCGCCGAATCGCTGCTCGGCGCGCTCGGCCTCGCCGAGCGCCTGACCCACCGCCCCTCGAAGCTTTCAGGCGGCGAGCAGCAGCGCGTCGCCGTTGCCCGCGGCCTCGCCAACCGCCCCGCTCTGGTCCTCGCCGACGAGCCGACCGGCAATCTCGACGAAGCGACCGCCGACATCGTCTTCGCCGAATTCCTGAGCCTGGTCCGCGGCGAAGGCAGCGCCGCTTTGGTCGCCACCCACAACGAACGCATCGCCGCCAAGATGGACCGCGTTCTCCGGCTGCACGAGGGCGTGCTGGAATAGGCTGTGGAAAAGCCGAAACTGGCGCTTCCCCGACTCGCGCGCAGTCCCCATAGTCGCCCCATGTCCTCCGCGCCCTACGTCCCCTTACGCATTTTCTCCTGCTATACGATGCTTGAGGGCGCGATCGAGCCCAAGGCGATCGCCAAGCACGCCAGGCGCCTCGATTTTCCCGCCGCGGCGGTGACCGATCGCAACGGGCTCTACGCCGCCATGCCCTTCTCCGACGCCTGCATCGAAGCCGGCGTCCAGCCGATCATCGGCACCATGCTCGGCGTCGCGCGGCCGGGACCATTGGAGGGCCGGGCGCCGGTGATCGACTGGCTGCCGCTCTACGCCCAGGACGAGACCGGCTATGCCAATTTATGCGCCCTGGTTTCCGAGGCGCATCTAGGCCGGCCGGTCGAGGAAGAAGCGCACGTCCGCTTCGAGGCGCTCGAGGGGCGCACCGGCGGCCTGATCGCCCTGACCGGCGGCGGGGAAGGGGTGCTGGCGCGGCTGATCGCGCAGGAGCAGCCCTGTGACGAGATCGCCGACCGCCTGCAGGAACTGTTCCCCGGCCGCCTCTATGTCGAGCTCAGCCGCCGCGGCGACGCGATCGAGCGGGCCGCCGAGCCCGCGCTGATCGAGCTCGCTTACGCCCGCAATCTGCCGCTGGTCGCGACCAATCCGGCGGCTTATGCCGACGCCTCGTTCCACGATGCCCACGACGCGATGCTCTGCATCGCCCAGTCGAGCCAGATCGACCGCGACGACCGGGTCAAATCCTCGCCCGAAGCCTGGCTTAAGCCGGCGGCCGACATGCGCGCGCTCTTCGCCGATCTGCCCGAGGCGATCGACAACAGCTCGATCGTCGCCCGGCGCTGCGCGTTCGCCGCGCCCCGGCGCAAGCCGATTCTGCCCAGCATCGCCGGCGATCTCGACGCGGAAGCGGCGCAGCTGCGCGCCGACGCCGCGGCCGGGCTCGAACGCCGCCTCGCCGTCTATGCGGACCTCTCGGAGACCGAGCGCAGGGGCTATTTCGACCGGCTCGATTACGAGATCGGGGTAATCGTCGGGATGGGCTTTCCGGCCTATTTCCTGATCGTCGCCGACTTCATCAAATGGGCCAAGGAGCGCGACATTCCGGTCGGGCCGGGGCGCGGCTCGGGCGCCGGCTCGGTCGTCGCCTGGTCGCTGACCATCACCGATCTCGACCCGATCCGATTGGGCCTGATCTTCGAGCGCTTCCTCAATCCCGAGCGCGTGTCGATGCCCGATTTCGACATCGATTTTTGCGAGACTCGGCGCGGCGAGGTGATCCGCTACGTCCAGGAGCGCTACGGCGCCGACAAGGTCGCACAGATCATCACCTTCGGCAAATTGAAGGCCCGCGCCGTCCTCAAGGATACCGGCCGCGTGCTGCAAATGCCCTACGGCCAGGTCGACCGGCTCGCCAAAGCGATTCCCAACCATCCGACCGACCCCTGGACGCTCGACCGCGCGCTCAAGGAGGTTCCCGAACTCGCCGCCGAATATCGCGGCGACGCGCAGGTCCGCCGCCTGTTCGATCTGGCGATGAAGCTCGAAGGTCTGCCGCGCCACAGCTCGACCCACGCCGCCGGCGTCGTCATCGGCGATCGTCCGCTCGCCGAGCTGGTCCCGCTCTACCGCGATCCGCGCTCGGACATGCCGGTCACCCAGTTCGACATGAAATATGTCGAGGCCGCGGGCCTGGTGAAGTTCGATTTCCTCGGCCTGAAGACGCTTTCCGTGCTCAAGAAAGCGGTCGACATGCTGGCCAAGCGCGACATCGAGGTCGACCTCGACCGGATCGACCTCGAAGATCCCGCAGTCTACGAGATGCTTCAGCACGGCGATACGGTCGGCGTGTTCCAGCTCGAATCGGAAGGCATGCGGCGCACGCTGGCGGCCGTGAAGCCGACCGGCTTCGAGGATATCATCGCGCTCGTCTCGCTCTACCGGCCGGGGCCGATGGATTCGATTCCCGCCTTCGCCGCGCGCAAGAACGGCCGCGAGCCGATCACCTATCCGCATCCTTTGCTCGAGACCGTGCTCAAGGACACGTACGGCATCTTCGTCGTCCAGGAGCAGGTGATGGAGGCGGCCCGGGTGCTCGCCGGCTTCTCGATGGGCGAGGCCGATCTCTTGCGCCGCGCCATGGGCAAGAAGATCAAGTCCGAGATGGACGCGCAGCGCGCCGGCTTCGTCGCCGGCTGCGAGCGGGTCAACGCCATCCCGCCGGGCTGGGCCAACGACCTGTTCGACCTGATCGACAAGTTCGCGGGCTACGGCTTCAACCGCTGCCACGCCGCGCCTTACGCCCTGCTCGCTTATCAGACCGCCTGGCTCAAGCGGCACCATCCGGTCGAATTCTACGCCGCCTCGATGTGCTTCGACATCCACCAGACCGACAAGCTCGCCATCTTCGTCGACGACATGCGGCGGATGGGGATCGCCTGCCTGCCGCCGTCGATCAACGCCAGCGAGGCCGAATTCTCGATCGAGGCCCATGGCGAAGGCCACGCCGTCCGCTACGCGCTCGGCGCCTTGAAGGGGGTCGGCGAGAAAGCGATGGAGCAATTGGTAGTCGAACGCCAGGCGGGCGCCTTTCGCAGTCTCGACGATTTCGCCGCCCGGATCGATCCGCGCCTGGTCAACCGCCGCCAGATCGAGAGCCTCGCAGGCGGCGGCGCGTTCGACGACTTGGCCGAGCGCTGGGCGGTGTTCGCGGCCGCCGAGACCATCCTCTCCGCCGCCTCCAGCGCCGCCGACGCTCGGGTCAGCGGGCAAGGCGGCCTGTTCGGCGAGGGCCCCGCCAATGTCGTGCCGATCCGCATGCCCTCGGCCGAGAATTGGTCGCTCGCCCAGCGCATGACCGCCGAGAAAGAGAGTTTCGGCTTCTATTTCTCGGCCCACCCGGTCGACAATTACCGCCATCTCGCCGCCGCCCACGGCGTCAAGAGGTTCGGCGAGCTCGCCGCTTTGCCGGCCGCGGCCGAGGGCGGGCGGACCCCGGCGGTGATGGCCGGCCTGATCGAAGACACGCGCTGGCGCACCTCGGCCAAGGGCCGCCGCTACATGATGGCGACCCTGTCCGATTCCTCGGGCCAGTTCGAAGCGATGATCTTTGACGATCACGTCGCAGATCAGGTCGCCGCTTTCGCCAAGGAAGGGCAATGTGCGCTGTTGAGCGTGGAGCTCGACCGCCGCCCCGGCGAGGAGACGCCGCGGGTCACGATCCGCTCGCTGCAGAGCTTCGAGGGCCTCGCGAGGCGCACCCGCCTCCAGCTCGAGGTCGAGGTCGAGGACGAAGCGGCGGTGCGCACGCTCGCCGCCATCGTCGCCGGCGAACGCGGCGGCAACGGCCAGCTTCGCCTGTTCGCAGCCTGGGAGGGGGGCCACGCCGATGTCGTCCTCGGCCGCGACTTCCTCGTCGATGCCGAGATGGCGGCGCGGGTCGAGCGCATTCCTGGCATAAAAGCGGTCCGCCTCGCGGTCGCCGAAGCGCCCCGGCTTGCGCTCGTCTCGTGAGGCTATAGAATTCCCGTCGACCAGCGAGAGAGGGACCGGGATGTTTGGCGGGATGCAGGATTTCGAGCTGCGGGTGCCGCGGCTGATCGATCATGCCGAGCGCGAGCATGGGAAGCGCGAGATCGTCACTTCCTGGGCCGACGGCACGATCACCCGCACCAACTGGGCCGGGATTGCCCGCGATTCGAGGAAACTCGCCCAAGCGCTTGAAAAGATGGGCGTGAAGCGCGGCGACCGCGTCGCGACATTAGCGATGAACCATCACCGCCATCTCGTCGCCTGGTACGGCGCGATCGGCATGGGCGGGGTGATCCACACCATCAACCCGCGCCTGTTCGACGAGCAACTGGTCTATATCGCCAACCATGCCGAGGACAAAGTCCTCTTTTATGACAAGGTATTCCAGCCGATCGTTGACAGGCTGAAGCCGCAATGGACGACGATCGAACATTATGTCTGCTTCGACAGCGACGGGCCCGACGGCTTCGAGGCGCTGATCGCTCCCAATGACGGCCACTATCAATGGGTCGAGGGGTCCGAGCGCGAGCCCTGCATGCTTTGCTACACGTCGGGAACGACTGGCAATCCCAAGGGCGTGCTCTACGAGCATCGTTCCTCGGTCATCCACGCAATGGCCGAAATCGCGCCTTCCTGCTTCGATCTGGCGCCGTCGTCGGTCGCGCTGCCGATCGTGCCGATGTTCCACGCCGCCGCTTGGGGCCTGCCCTTTTCGGGGGCTATGGCGGGGATCAAGTTCGTCTATTCGGCGGTCAACGATCCAATCGTCCTGTGCCGGCTGATGAACCAGGAGAAGGTGACACATTCGGCCGGCGTTCCCACCGTCTGGCTCGCCATGTTCCAGCATATGGACTCGACCGGCGAGAAGCCCGAGCATCTGAGGATCGTCACCATCGGCGGCTCGGCCGCCCCGCGCACGATGATCGAGCGTCTGATGAAGATGGGGATACGCGTCGGCCACGCTTGGGGCATGACCGAAACCTCGCCGATCGGCACGATCGGCTCGCCGCCGGCCAATTGGGACGAATTGAGCTTCGAGGAGCAGGTCGATCTGGTCGCCAAGCAGGGGCGGGTGCCGTTCGGCGTCGAATTGCGCGTCATCGACGACGAGGGCGCCTTGCAGCCGCGCGACGGCAAGAGCTCGGGCCGCCTGCAGATTCGCGGCCCCTGGGTGATCCGCCGCTATTTCCAGGACGAACAGGGCGATTGCACGGGCGAGGACAATTGGTTCGACACCGGCGACGTCGCCGTCATTCACCCCTGCGGGACGATGCAGATCACCGACCGCTCCAAGGACGTGATCAAGTCGGGCGGCGAATGGATCAGCTCGGTCGATCTCGAAAATGCCGCGGTCGGCTGCCCCGGCGTCGCCGAGGCGGCGGCGATCGGCGTCAGGCATCCCAAATGGGACGAACGGCCGCTGCTGCTGGTCGTGCGCAAACCCGGCTCGGAGGTCGGCAAGGAGGAGATCCTCGCCCACCTCGCGAACCATGTCGCCAAATGGTGGCTGCCCGACGAGATATTGTTCGTCGACAGCCTGCCCCACACCGCCACCGGCAAGCTGCTCAAGACCGCGCTTCGCGAGCAATATCGCGATTATGCGCTGGAGAGCGCCTGAGAGGGCGGGCGCACCTTTAATTTACCTCTAAGCTTTATGGCGCGGGCATGGGTGCGGCAGGTCAGATCATCGTGGCGGCGGATCAGCCTTGCGCGCCGCGCGTCCGGCGCGAGGCCGGGCCCGGCATCTCGGTCATCATCCACCGCGCCGCCGAGGCGATCGACGCGCTTGCCGCCGACTGGACCCGGCTCGCCACTTATGCCGCCGAGCCCAACGTCTTCGCCGAACATTGGTTCGTCGCCGCCTCGCTGCGGACGATGGCGGGGGGGAGCGACGTCCGGCTGCTCGAGATCCGCCGTGCCGGCCGCCTGATCGGCGTCCTGCCGCTGATTGTCGAGCAGGGCTATGCCCATCTGCCGGTCCGCTTCGTCCAGAATTGGTATCACGATCACATGTTCCTCGGCACGCCGCTGGTCGCCGCGGGCGAAGAGAAGGCCTTCTGGGCCGCCGCGCTTGAGGCGATCGGCGAGGCCGACTGGGCGCCCAATTTCCTCCATCTGCGCGGACTTGCCGAGGGCGGGCCGGTCCATCGCGGCCTTGGCGCCGGGGCCGTGGTCCACCGCAGATTGCGGGCGTCGCTGCACAGCGCGCTCGGCCCCGCCGCTTATTTCGAGCAGGCGGTCGGCGCCAAGAAGCGCAAGGAGCTGCGCCGCCTCAGGAAGCGGCTCGCCGAGCTCGGCCCGGTCGAGACCCGGTCGCTCGGGGACAAGGCGGATCTCGATCTCTGGTGCGACGCCTATTTCGCGCTCGAGCGCAAAGGCTGGAAGGGAAGGGAAGGCAGCGCTTTGGCCTGCGACGCCGCGACCGAGCGCTTCTTTCGCGAGACCCTCGCCGCCGCCTGGGATGCCGGAAGGCTCCAGTTCCTGCGCCTCGACCTCGCCGGCCTGCCGATCGCGATGCTGGTCAATTTCCTGAGCCCGCCGGGCAGCTTTTCGTTCAAGACCGTGTTCGACGAGGATTATGCGCGTTTCTCGCCCGGCGTCCTCATTCAGATCGACAATCTGGCGATCCTCGATCGGCCGGACATCGACTGGACGGACAGTTGTGCGGTCGACGATCATCCGATGATCGACAATCTGTGGCGCGAGCGCCGCGCGATCGTCCGCGTAACGGTGCCGCTCCCCGGCGCGCGCCGCTCCGCGATCCTGGCCCTGTGCCGTGCGCTTGAGCGGGGCTCGGCGGCGCTCAGGGGAATCAGGCTGTGACCCCCGAGCTCTTGATCGTCGTCGACACCGAAGAGGAGTTCGACTGGACCAGGCCCTTTTCGCGGGAGAGCCGTTCGACGCGGGCAATCCCGGCCCAGGCGCGCGCTCACGAAATCTACGACCGGTTCGGAATCGTTCCGACCTATGTCATCGACTATCCGGTCGCGACCGATGCCGATGCGGTGTGCTTCCTCAAGAATTTGCGCGACGCCGGGAAGGCCGAGATCGGCGCCCATCTCCACCCCTGGGTGACGCCGCCCTATGTCGAGGAGGTCACGACCCGCAATTCCTATCATTGCAATTTGCCGCGCGAGCTCGAGCGGATCAAGATCGAGACGCTGACCGGCGCGATCCAGCGGAGCTTCGGCGAGCGACCGAATATCTTCAAGGCGGGCCGCTACGGCTACGGACCGCATACCGGCAAAGCGCTCGCCGATTTGGGCTATGAGGTCGATTGCAGCTTCGTTCCGCACACCGATTTGTCGGGCGACGGCGGCCCCGATTTCCGCGGCCGTCCGGACGTGCCGCACTGGCTCCCCGAGGGGCTGCTCGAAGTCCCGCTCAGCGTCGGCTTCCTGGGCGCGCTGCCCCGTCTCGGCGAGAAGGCGGATTGGCTTTTCGACAGCCGCAACGCCGCGCGGCTGCGGCTCCCCGGCATGCTCGCGCGCACCGGCCTCGTCGCCCGCTCGCGCCTGACGCCCGAGGGCACGCCGGCCGCCGAGCAATGCAGCCTGATCGCGGCGATGGCCGCCCGCGGCCACCGCCTCTTCAGCCTGACCTATCACAGCCCGAGCCTTGAGCCGGGCAACACGCCTTATGTCCGCGACGCGGCCGATCTCGCCGACTTCCTCGCCGCGATCGAACAGGTGCTGACCTTCTTCCGCGACCAGATGGGCGGCCGCTTCACCACCCTGAACCAATTCCATCTGCGCGAAACCGCCCGCCGCGAGGCGGCCTGAACCAATCCTCCCCTGCAAATGCAGGGAGGAATTTGCTTATTCCACGGGCCGCGGCTGGCGCGGCTGGTCGCCGCCGAATGCGTCGCCGAAGAAGCTGTCCTCGTACCAGCGCGGTACCTCGCGCGCGTCGGCGATCTCGCGCGCGATCAAATAATTCAATTGGGCGAAGCGCGCGCCGGCCTGCCAGTTGAACGCCTGGGCGAGGTCGTCGCTCGGGCTGTGATAGCGGGTGGCGAGGAAGTTGCGGAACAGCTCCCCGCCGCCATTGTCGAAGCCGGTCATCAGGAAGACCGAGGGCACGCCCTGCTGGACGAAGCGATAATGGTCGGAGCGGGTGAATAGGCCCTCCCGCGGCAGCGGGTCGGGCGACAGGCGCACGTCCATCCGCGCCGCCGCCCGGGCGACGATCGGGCCCAGCGTCGAATGCTCGGCGCCGAACGCGGTCACGTCGCGAAAGTCGTAGGTCAGGATCGGCATGTCGAGATTGACCACCGATATCACCCGGCCATTGCCGACGACCGGATGGTGCGCGAGATATTGGGCGCCGAGCAGGCCTTTCTCCTCGGCGGTCACCGCGGCGAAAAGGATCGGGCGGCGCGGCCGGTTGCCCGGCCGGCTCATCGCCCGGGCGACCTCGATGAGGGTGGCGATGCCGGTGGCATTGTCCATCGCGCCATTGTTGATCCGGTCGGCGTCGGGCGCGTCGCCTGGCCGGCTCTCGCGAATGCCGACATGGTCGAGATGCGCCATCAGCAGCACATATTCGCCGGCCACGCTCGGATCGGTGCCGGGCAGGATCGCCAGCACGTTGGGGCTGGAGAAACGGCTAACCGCGCCCGGGCTGCGTGCCAGCCGCGCCGTCTGCCGAAGCGCGAAGCCGGCGGGGCGAAAGTCCGGTCTCGCCGCTTCGGCGAGCACCGCGTCGAACGGGCGCCGCGCGCCTTCGAACATGGCGGCACCGACCTCGTCGCTCACCGTCGCCGAGAAACGCAGGCCCGTGCCGTCCGCAAAGGGCGCGCCGTCCGGCTCGACCCAGGTGGTGAGCGGCCGGTTGGCGCCGCGGGTCATCCGCGCCCAGGGCAGGGCTGCGCTGTCGGCGCGGGTGCGGATTGTGATCAGGCCGACGGCGCCGCGCGCGGCCGCCATTCGCCGCTTGTCGCCGTTGAAATGGGCGGCGACGTCCGAAGGGACATTATCCGGCGTGCCGCTCAGCACGACCACGATCCGGCCGCGCACCTCGAGCCCGCGATAGTCGCTATAGCCGTGCGAGGGCAGATCGAGCCCGTAGCCGGCGAAGACCAGGGGCGCCTCGAGCGCCACCGGCTCGGCCTCGGCGCCGGCGCGCATCGCGATCTCGCGGCCCTGCGTGAAGGTGCGGCCGCCGACGGTCAAAGTCGTGCCCGGATCGTTCGCCACCCGGACGAAATCGACTCCCTGGAACCAGCTGTCGCCCGCGCCCGGACGCAGCCCCAAAGCCGCGAATTGGGTGGCGACGTAGCGCGCCGCGATCTCGTATCCGCGGCTGCCGGCGTCGCGCCCTTCGAGGAGATCGTCGGCAAGGAAGGTGACGTGGGCGCGAAACGCGTCGGCGCTGAATTCGGGGGCGGGGGCCTGCGCCTGCTGGGCGGAGCCGGCGACCGAAAGCGAGAGCGCGGCCAGGCCGGCGAGCAACGTCTTGAACCGCATGAAGAGCCCCTCGAAAGCGAAATCGTGGCGCCCGCCTAATATGCGCCGGGCCCCGTGACAACCGCCGCCGCCGATGAACGCCAGTCGACCGGCGCGGTCAGCCGCCGTTCAAGCCGTCCATGGAATATACCGGTTCGCCGCACTCGATCCGAAAGCGGCGAGGGAGCAAGAAAATGTCGGCCCGGTTATTCGGTCAAAAGGCGAGAAGCTTTGCGCAGAAGCTCGCGCGGCGCGGCTATCATGTCGCCTACCGCGAGGGCGAGGCGAACCGCTGCCCCGGCTGCGGCCGCTCGCACTGGTATGTCGGCCGCCTCTCGGCCGAATGCGGCTTTTGCGGCACCGCTCTGCCGCTGACCGACAGCGCCGGCGCCGGCGCCGGCCTGTTCCGCACCACCGGCCGCCCCCATCCCGACTTCGCCCCGGCGGCCTGAGCCGCCCCGGGCAAGCCGCTTGCCCTCTCGCGCAGCCTTGCTATAGACGCCGGCTTGCCGTGGCCCGGCGGGCGTGGCGGAACTGGTAGACGCGCCAGGTTTAGGTCCTGGTATCGAAAGATGTGGGGGTTCGAGTCCCTTCGCCCGCACCAGCGGTCCGCCTCGATCCTCTGCCGCCGATCGCTGACATGAAGGTTTGAATCCGAGATGCAGACTGTCGAGACGTTGAACGAGGGGCTGAAACGCGCCTACCGGATCACCATTCCCGCCAAGGATATCGACGCCCGCGTCGATCTCGAGCTCAAGAAGGTCGCGCCGCAGGTCCGCATGCCCGGCTTCCGCCCCGGCAAGGTGCCCGCCAATCTGATCCGCAAGATGCACGGCGCCTCGCTCCAGGCCCAGGCGCTGCAGGAAGCGGTCCAGGACGGCGTCCAGCAGCTCATGAGCGAGCAGAAGATCCGCCCGGCGATGCAGCCCGCGGTCGCGCTCGAGGAAGGCGGCGACGGCAAGGATGCGGTGGTCACCGTCGAGGTCGAGGCGCTGCCCGAAATTCCCGAAGCGAATATCGAAGGGCTGAAGATCGAGCGGCTGACGGTCGCGGCGTCGGAAGAAGCGGTCGACGCGGCGGTCGCACGGCTCGCGCAAGGCCAGAAGAGCTTCGATCCGGCGCCCGCGAAGCACAAGGCCGAAAAGGGCGATCTCGTCCTGATGGACTTCGAGGGCAAGGTCGACGGCGAGCCGTTCGACGGCGGCAAGGGCGAGGGCATGTCGGTCGAGCTTGGGTCGGGCCGGCTCATCCCCGGCTTCGAAGATCAGCTCGTCGGCGCCAAGGCCAACGACCAGCTGGTCGTCAGCGTCACCTTCCCAGCCGATTACAATGTCGATTATCTGAAGGGACGTGCAGCGACCTTCGACGTGCTCGTCAACGAGGTCCAGATTCCCAAGGAGATGAAGCCCGACGATTCCTTCGCCAAGGCGATGGGCCTCGAAGGGATCGGCCAGCTGCGCGACCTCCTGAAAGCCCAGGTCGAGCAGGAATTGAATGGCCTCACCCGCACCCACATGAAGCGCCAATTGCTCGACCAGCTCGCCGCCGCCCACGATTTTCCGGTTCCGGAATCGATGGTCGAGGCCGAGTTCGACCAGATCTGGCAGCAGCTCGAACATGAAGCGAGCAACGAGGAGGACCCCGCGGCCGCGCGCAAGGAGATGGAGGCCGAGCGTGCCGATTATCGCGCCATCGCCGAGCGTCGCGTGCGGCTCGGCCTTTTGCTCTCCGAGATCGGCCAGAAGAACAATGTCGAGATATCGAGCCAGGAGATGAACCAGCTGATCACGCAGGCCGCCCAGCAGTACAAGCCCGAGGAGCGGCAGCGGTTCGTCGACTATGTCCGCGAGGAGCCGATGGCCGCAGCCCAGCTGCGCGCGCCTTTGTTCGAGGACAAGGTGGTCGACTATCTGTTCGGCACGGCGAAGATTTCCGAGCGCGAAGTCAGCCGCGAGGACCTCGAGGCCGCGATCGAATCGGAGGAAGCCCATGTCCACGGCCCGGGCTGCGGCCACGATCACGGGGACGAGGCCAAGCCGAAGGCGAAGAAGGCCGCGGCGAAGAAGCCGGCCGCCAAGGCCGACGGGGCCGACAAGCCGGCGAAGAAGATTCCGGCGAAGAAGCCTGCCAAAAAGGCCTGACCTAGCTTAAGGGGGCGGGATGCCAGACGAGACCAGGCAGCTCCGCATCGCGGTCCTGCTCCCCTGCTACAATGAGGAAGCCGCGGTCGCGCAGACCGTCGCGGCGTTCCGCGCGGCGTTGCCCGACGCCCAGATTTACGTCTACGACAATAACAGCACCGACTCGACCCGCGAGGTCGCGGCGGCCGCCGGCGCGTTCGTCCGCTCGGAGAGGATGCAGGGCAAGGGCCATGTCGTGCGCCGGATGTTCGCCGACGTCGAGGCCGACATTTACGTTATGGCCGACGGCGATGCGACCTACGATGCTTCGGCGGCGCCCGCTTTGGTGGCCAAATTGCTCGACGAGCAGCTCGACATGGTCGTCGGCGCGCGCAAATCGGAGGTCGAGGAGGCCTATCGCCGCGGCCACGCGCTCGGCAACAAGGTCTTCACCGGCCTGCTTTCGAGCCTGTTCGGCCGCTCGTTCAGCGACATATTCTCGGGCTACCGGATTTTCTCGCGCCGCTTCGCCAAGAGCTTTCCGGCTTTGTCGCGCGGCTTCGAGACCGAAACCGAGATTTCGGTCCACGCGCTCGAGCTCGCCATGCCGGTGGGCGAGGTGGTCACCGCCTACGGCGCCCGCCCCGAAGGCTCGGTATCCAAGCTCTCGACCTGGGGCGACGGCTGGCGGATTCTGAAGACGATCATCCACCTCTACCGGATCGAGCGCCCGGTCCTGTTCTACGGCAGCTTCTCCTTGTTCCTCGCGACGCTGGCGATCGTCCTCGCCGTCCCGCTCGCCATCACCTATCTCCAGACCGGCCTGGTCCCGCGCTTCCCGACCGCGATCCTGGTCACCGGCCTGATGATCCTCGCCTTCATCAGCTTCTTCTGCGGGCTGATCCTGGACACCGTGGTGCGGGGGAGGCGGGAGGTAAGGCGGCTCCACTATCTGAGCTTCCCGGCGCCGGGCGCCGACGGCTCTTAGCGATAGGCCTCCCGCCGGTGCGCCACCCGCACCACCAGGATCGTGATCCTTTCGTCCTCGATCCGGGCGATCACCCGATAGTCGCCGATCCGCCAGCGCCAATAGCCGTCATGCCCCCCCTTGAGCGCCGCGCCGAGCCTGCGCGGGTCGTCGAGCGGCGCGATCCGCGTCTCGAGCGTCCTGACGATCCGCGCCGCGGGCTCGCGGCCGAGCTTCTTCAGCTCCTTCGCAGCCTCGGGATGAAATTCAATCGCCCAGGCCAAGCTCGGCCTTCAGGTCGGCAAGCGGGATCGCGTCTCCATCGCGGAAATTCTTCATCCGTTCCTCGGCGAGATGGAAATCCTCCAAATCGTCGAGATGCGTCTCGATCGCCTCGCGCGCGTAGAATGTCTTGGTCCGCCCCGTGCGCGCCGCGAGAGCCTCCAGCCGTCGCTCCACATCCGCATCCAACCGCACCGCCAGCATAAGGGCCTCCCTCTGTGCTATATATGTATAGCGCTGGACGCCGTAGATCAACCAGCCGTCCCGCCGCCGCCCAATTGTAGCGCTTGTGCAACGATAGCGGGGAATTCGGCGCGGCTCCCGAGATTGTGCTTCCTCGCGCCCGTCGACACGGTTTAGCGTCTGCTCGTCGGGGAGGGCGCATCCAGCCGGCTTACCGGCGCGCCCCAGCTGGGAGTGACCGCAATGAGCAGGATTTCAAACCGGATCCGTTTCGGCAGCGCGGCGCTCGCGATCGCCGCCGGCATGACCGCCTGGGCGGCGCCGGCCGCGGCCCAGACTCCCCCGACGGCAACGACGCCGGCCGAGAACGACGCGCCGATCGTCATCACCGGCTCGCGCATCCGCCGCGATCCCCTCAACCAGGAGCAGCCGGTCGTGTTCCTCGACCGCGCCGACCTCGACCGGACCGGCCTCACTTCGACCGCGGAGATCCTCCAGCGGCTGCCCGGCTCGGGCGGCGCGCTCAACAGCCGCTTCAACAATAGCGGCAATTTCGGCAACCCGCCCGACGGCGGCGGCGTCGGCGCCGGCGCGGCCGAGGTCGATCTGCGCTATCTGGGGTCGCGCCGCGTGCTCGTGCTGGTCGACGGCCTGCGCTACGTCAACGGCGCCTCGGCGAGCGGCGTTCCCGGCTCGGTCGACCTCAATTCGATCCCCGAAGCCATGGTCGAGCGGATCGAGGTTCTGCAGTCGGGCGCTTCGGCGATCTACGGATCGGACGCGGTCGCAGGCGTCGTCAACATTATCACGCGGCGCCAGCAGGAGGGCTTCGTCGCCTCGGCCCAGCTCGGCACGTTCGGCGAAGGCGATGGCTTCGCCCAGAATTACCAATTGAGTTGGGGCTCCGGTACCGCCGAAAGCGGCACAAGGATCGTGATCGGCGCCAATTACGTCAAGCAGGACGAGGTCAGCTCGGCCGACCGCTCGATCTCGCTCTTCCCGACCCCGGGCGCGACCGCCTGCGACAATACCTGCAGCTCGGGCACGCCCAACGGCCGCTTCATCGTCCTCGGTTCCGATCTGACGTTGATCGCGCCGGTCATCGGCCGCGCGCCGACTCTGGCGGATTATCGGCCCTTTGCCGGCGCTCCGGATCGCTTCAACTTCGCGCCGTTCAACTTCATCCAGGTGCCGCTCGAACGCTATGGCGGCTTCGTCAACTTCACCCAGGAGCTCGGCGAGCGCACTAATTTCTCGCTTCGCGCCGTCTACAACAGGCGCAATTCGAGCAACCAGGCGGCGCATTTGCCGCTGTTCGTCGGCCCCGACGCCGGCAATGGCAATCTGCTCGATACGATCACCATCCACTCGACCAACCCATTCAACCCGTTCGGCCAGACGCTCGACGCGACCAATTACGCCTTCATCGGCCGGCGCGTCGTCGAAAACGGGCCGCGGCGCTACGATCAGTCGGTCGACACTTATTATGCCGCCGCCACCCTCGACGGCGCATTCCAGGCGTTCGACCATGAATGGTATTGGGACGTCAACGCCGTCTGGGGCCGCAACCGCGCGGAGCAGGAAGTGCACGGCAACATCAATGCCGCCAACCTCGCCCGCGCTTTGGGCCCGGTCGCGGCCTGCACCGCGCCGTGCGTGCCGTTCAACATCTTCGGCGGCACCGGCTCGATCACCCAGCCGATGCTCGATTATGTCGCCTTCACCCAGCGCGATTCGAGCCGCCAGCGGATGTGGGACTTCTCGGCCAATCTGTCGGGCGCGCTGTTCGATCTGCCGGGCGGTCCGGTCGGCATCGCGATCGGCGTCCAGCATCGCGACCTTTCCGGCAGATTCGATCCCGATCCGACGGTCGCCGCCGGCCTTGGCTCCGACATCCCCGCCTTGCCCACTGCGGGCGGCTTCGATGTCGACGAGGCCTATGCCGAGCTGCGGCTGCCATTGCTTCGCGACACGCCCTTCTTCCATCGCCTGGAGGTGACGGGGGCCGCGCGCTATTCCGATTATTCCACATCGGGTTCGACCACGACCTTCAGCGCCGGTATCAACTGGCAGCCGGTCGAGGAATTGCTGTTCCGCGGCAGTTGGGCGGAGGGCTTCCGGGCGCCGAGCATCGGCGAATTGTTCGGTACGCCGTCGCGCTTCGACCAGGAGATCGTCGACCCCTGCTCGGACTTCAACAATAACGGCTCCTCCGCGACGGTCCGGGCCAATTGCGTCGCCGACGGCGTCCCCGCCAACGGCTCCTACGTCCAGACCAACGCCCAATTGCCGGTGGTCACCGGCGGCAACCCCGATCTCGACGCCGAGAGCTCGGAGAGCTGGGGCTTCGGCGCGGTCTGGCGGCCGAGCTTCCTGCCGCGCTTCTCGATCGAGGCCAATTATTACAACATCAGGGTCGATGGCGCCATCCAGTCGATCGACGCCGGCACCTTGCTCGGCCGGTGCGCGAACAGCGCCGACCAGCTGAGCTGCGATGCGATCGACCGCACCGCCTCGGGCGCGATCTCGCAGATTCGCGGCTTCCTGCAAAACATCGCCAGCATCGAGACCGACGGCGTCGATCTGAGCCTGATCTACCGGGGCACGCCGGGCTCGGCGGGTGCGTTCAGCGTGATGTGGACCAACACCTTCCTGTTCAACTATCGGGTCACGGTGCCGGCGACGACCGGCTTCACCGTGATCGACCGCGAAGGGACCGAGCAGGGCAGCCCCGACCAGGCGTTCCCCAAGTTCAAGTCGACCGGAATCATCGACTGGAATCTGGGCGAAATCGGCGCCTCGCTCACCGGCCGCTACATCTCGTCGGTCGAGGAAGCCGACGGCAACACGATGAATTCGCGCTTCTACACCGACCTCCAGCTGCGCTGGTCGCCGCGCTGGATCAACGAGGGCCTGACCCTCGCGATCGGCGCCAACAACCTCTTCGACACCGATCCCCCGCCGTGCTTCACCTGCGGCCTCAACAATATGGACCCGACCACCTACGACGTGCCGGGGACCTTCTTCTACGGGCGGATCACCTTCCGGATGCGGTGAGCGAAGGGGAGCGCCACCTTCACTTCCTTCCGCCTTGATGGCGGAGGGAGGGGGGTGAACGCCCCCGCGATGCTGCGCGTCTGGCGGAGACCGGTGGAGATGGCCGCGCCTCAGGCGGAGCGGGGTGCCTTGCGTGGCGAGGAGCCGCGCAAGGCACAGCCCGCGAAAGATCATAGTCCCTCGTTTCCTCTCGGCCCGGTTCTAGGAAGACACGACGTCGAAGCGGGAACGAAGCCTTTCAATCACTTGACAAATTCTCCGCAACGATCTTCTTGAGCGCCGAGAGACTTGGCTTCCTCGCTGTGAGCTGGAGCCAGGCTGTCGGGGGGGATCGTGCCGCCAGTTCATCTGGGTAGCCTTGGCGCACGCGGATTCAGATTCCGCGGACCGGAGCAATATGCCCTGTTGGGCGTGGTCGGGTCGGCAGGCGACGTCAATCGCGATGGCATCGACGACTTCATCGTCGCCGGCCACTTCAATGATTCGGTCAACGACGGATCGGGCAACAGTTTTGTGATCTACGGCCGCGCCGACGGCCAGTTCGGAGGGGTCAACCTCGCCGCCTTGTCGGCGAGCGACGGCTTCCGGATCCACGGTATCCCGGACACGGCCGGAAGCAACCTCGACGTCGCGTCGGCCGGCGACTTCAACGACGACGGCTATGACGACGTCGTCATCGGCGGCGTGAACAATTCGAACGGCACGTGCGGCGCCTGGCTGGTGTTCGGCGGCCCGACCGGCACGGCGAACATCGACCTGGCGACGCTCACCGCCGCCCAGGGCTTTTTCATTCAGGGCGCCCATAACGATTCGACCGGCTTCAGTGTCTCCTCGGCAGGCGATATCAACCATGACGGCTATGACGACATCATAATCGGCTCGCCCGAAGACCATACCGGGGGCAATTACGCCGGCCAGGCACATGTCATCTTCGGCAAGGCGAGCGGTTTCGGGACGATCAACCTGGCCGCTTTCTCGGCGTCGGATGGCTTCTTCCTGCGCGGCAATGCGGATTGGGAGCTCGTCGGCGACGATGTCACCGCGCTCGGCGACGTCAATGGCGACGGCATCGACGATCTGGCGGTCAGCGCGCCTTTCGCCGACGAAGGCGGCACGACGGACGCAGGCGCCGTCTACGTCGTCTACGGCAGGACCACGGGCTTCGGCGCCAGCGTCAACCTCGCCACACTGGGAGGGAGCGAAGGCGCCATCCTCCGCGGCGGCGAGAAGATCGGCTGGTCGGTGTCGGGGGCCGGCGACGTCAATGCGGACGGCTATCAGGACATCATCATCGGCGCGCCGCTCGCCGACGGCGCCAAAGGCCGGGCCTATGTCGTGTTCGGCAAGGCGGGCGGCATCGCGAGCCTCGATGTCACCACCATGACCGCGGCAGAGGGCTTCGCCATCCTCGGCGGCAATAGCGACCAGCAGGCCGGCTACACCGTTTCGAGCGCGGGCGATGTCGACGGCGACGGCTTCGACGATCTCCTGGTCGGCGTTCCCTTCGACAATAGCGGCACTTCCTATGTAATCTTCGGCAGGGCCAGCTTCACGACGATCAACCTCGCCGACCTCAAGAATACCGATACGCCCGGCGGCTATTCGCTCTTCGGCGAGGCCTATGGCGATGGAGCGGGCCGGACTCTGTCTTCCGCCGGCGACGTCAACGACGACGGCGTCGACGATATCCTCATCGGCGCGCGCGACAACCATGGCGGCGGATATGTGGCCGGCGCCTCCTATCTGGTCTTCGGTCTGCTGCCGACCGCGGCGGTCGTCCGCACCGGCACCCTCGCCGGCCAGAATCTGGCGGGCGGCGCCTTCGATGACCAGCTTTACGGGCTGGGCGGGGACGACCGGCTATACGGCAATGGCGGCAACGACCTGATGGAGGGCGGCGCCGGCAGCGACCTGCTCCGGGGCGGCGGCGGCAACGACCGGATCGGCGGGAGCGCCGGGGCAGACATCGTCCGCGGCGAGGATGGCGACGACTTCCTTTACGCGTTCGATATCTCTCCGCCGTTCAACAGCTCCAACTTCAGCAATCTCCTGATCCCGCCGCTGCTGGACACCGGAACCGAGACCGACTCGCTCGTCGGCGGGGGCGGGGCGGATAGTCTCTTCGCCGGCTATGGCGACAATGTCGACGGCGGAGCCGATTCCGATACTTTGTATATCAGCCTCATGGGCGCATCGAGCGGCGTGACCGTGGATTTCCGGCAGCTTTTTGCTCAAGGAACGATCACGCTCGGCGGCGGCACGCTCACCGGCATCGAAGCCGTCGCCTGGATCGAAGGCAGCGATTTCGACGACTACATCACCGAGGGCCCCGGCACCTATTCGACGACGTTCGGTCGCGGCGGCAACGATCATCTCGTGGCGAACTATTATTCGGGCGATGCCTATGGAGGGGACGGCAACGACGTGATCGACCGAACCTTGGCCTCCTATAGCTTCACCTCCTATGGCGAGGCCGGCGACGACCTGCTCATCGGCGGCGCGAGCTTCGACAAGCTCTATGGCGGCGCCGACAACGACATTCTCCGGGGCTATGGCGGCCAGGACGACATGTTCGGCGGCACCGGCAATGACGTGCTCGACGGCGGATCGTCCCTCGACGACCTGTTCGGCGACGCCGGCAACGACACGCTTTACGGCGCCGGCGATTCCGACATTGTCGAGGGCGGGGCCGGCGACGACATTCTATATGGCGACTTCAGCCTGATCTCGTCGAACGGGTCGCTCATCCCGGCGACCAACAACGACAAGCTGTTCGGCGGCACGGGCGCGGACATCATTCACGGCGATATCGGCAACGATCAGCTCTGGTCGGGCGATCGGATCCTCCTCACCTCACTGGGGCTCGACGATGCCGGGCTCGAGCACGACCAGCTGTTCGGCGAGGATGGCGACGACATGCTCGCGATCGGCTTCGGCGACGATGCGGATGGCGGGAGCGGCAGCGATTCGCTTCGCCTCTCCCTCGCCGGGGCCGCATCGGGAGTGACGTTCGATACCGGCGGGTTCACGCCCGGCGGAATCTGGTCGGTGAACGGCGGCACGATCCAGAACATCGAAACGCTCACCCACGTTATCGGATCGGCCTTCGCCGACGCCATCACGATCGCCACCCACGCCTCGGGCGTCACCGTCGACGGCGGCGACGGCGACGATTCCATCGCCGCGTCCAACAGCTCGGTGTCGGTGGCGGGCGGCAACGGCAACGACCGCTTCATCAGCGGCGCCGCCGGCGATGCGTTCGACGGCGGCGCCGGGATCGACACCATCGATTATCGCAATGCGACCACCGGCGTAACCGTGAGCCTCGGCCTCGCCGCCGGGCAGACCGGTACCGGCCCGGGCGGGGACAGCTTGGTCAACGTCGAGAATATCGACGGCTCTGCCTTAGGCGACACGCTGAACGGCAGCAACGATGCCAACTTTATCCAGGGCATGGCGGGCATCGACACGCTCGACGGCAAGGGCGGCAACGACTATCTCGACGGCGGTGCGGGCGCGGACACGATGATCGGCGGGGCCGGGAACGACCAATATTTCGTCGACAATGCCGGCGACATCGTCACCGAGCTGGTCGGCGAGGGCTATGACGTCGTCTATGCGGCGGGCAGCTATACCTTGACGGCGGGCTCTTCGGTCGAGGTGCTGGCGACGATCGACGAGGCGGCGACGGCCGCGATCGGCCTCACCGGCAACGATCTCGACAATTACGTCACCGGCAATGCCGGCAACAATCTGCTCGACGGCGGCGCCGGCTCCGATCAACTCTGGGGCCGGGGCGGCGACGATAGCTATTATGCCGACGGCAACGATGTCGTGCTGGAATATGCCGGCCAGGGCTATGACGTCATCTACGCCCGCACCAGCTTCGTGCTGGGCGTCGGCGTCTATGCCGAAGTGCTGGCGACGATCAACGAGGCGGCGACGAGCGCGATCAACCTCACCGGCAACACGCTCGACAATTACATCACCGGCAATGCCGGCAACAATATCATCGACGGCGGCGGCGGCTCGGACATTCTGTGGGGCCGCGGCGGCGACGACAGCTATTTCGCCGACGGCAACGACATCGTGCTCGAATATGACGGCCAGGGCTATGACGTGATCTATGCCC
>Ga0190275_10000593_pt1 | contig 30422 bp, 20 predicted proteins | sample Popmic550T_FD_133745 | JGI IMG/M metagenome (GOLD analysis project Ga0190275, IMG submission 133745) | Populus adjacent soil microbial communities from riparian zone of Yellowstone River, Montana, USA - 550 T | ecosystem: Environmental > Terrestrial > Soil > Riparian zone > Trees stand | place...
CAACCTGCGCCGGGCCCACCACCTGGCGCAGCTGTCTCCGGATGCGGCCCTGGACAGGGTGGCCCAGGACTACAGCGATCGCATGACCCGCGAGGGCTTCTTCGCCCACGTGGCGCCGGACGGCACAGATCTGCGCCAGCGGCTGGCGGGCGCGGGCTCCGTCTACCGGAGCGTAGGAGAGAACCTCGGCCAAGCCACCGGGCCGCTAGCGGCTCACTTCGGGATCGAGCACAGCCCGGGCCACCGCAAGAACCTGCTCTCCCCCCAGTTCACCCACGCGGGCATTGGCGTGACGTTCCAGGCGGTGGAGGGCAGGCCCCAGGCCATCGTCACCGAGGTCTTCTCCGCCTCCATCCAGCCCCCCTCGAGCGATCCGCTGACAGAGGCTTACAAGGCGCTCGAGGCGAAGCGCAGACAGTTCAAGTTGCAGCGGCTCAAGCGCAGCCAGACGCTCGAGCAGATCGCCATGGACCATGTGCGCCGGGCACTCCAGCAGGACACACTCATACCGCACCTGCCCGACTCGAACGTGCACGATCGCGTCTCCAGCGTCCTGGAGAACGTGGACACCTTAGCGGTGGACGTCTATGTGGCGAAGGATCCCACCGTCGCTTCCGCATCCATGAGTCTGCTGGATGCCCGCAACACCGAGGTGGGCGTGGGAGTCATCCGCGGAGACTCGCAGACCTTCGGCAAGGACCAGTACTGGATCGTGGTCATCTACACGACGCCGCTGTGAATTCCCGCTCGGGAGGCCTCCTCTCAGAGGCCGCTGAGCGAGCGTGGGGACCCTCCCACGGCGAGGGTCCCTGGGTGAACGGCCTTAGACGGGGCGGCGCTGGGTGGCGTAGGCCTCGATGCCCATCTGCGGAGGCGCCACCTGTTGGTACAGCGGGCATTTCATGCAGGAGAAGGACTGCCAGCCTCGGCGCACCGCCTCATCCAGGCAGTTGTCATAGTGGTGGCAGTTGAGGTTGCGGTGGGTCTCGACGCCAGCGCGCTTCGGACCGGCCTCGGGGTTGATGGTCTGCGATAGATCGGACGGACACGGCTTCATAGATGCGGAGCCCTCCCAGGTAAGCAAAATCCCCCCCGAGCTCTGATGTGCAGCGGTGCGACGGATAGAGACAGTCCCTACCAGCGGTAGAGGTCAGTCTCTGACGGCGGCCCAACCTAATGAGGCACTCACGGTGACGCAACGGGTCGAGGCCATATGTCTCCCTACATGACATTCCCCCCGAAGGCGTGGACACCGAGTGACTTAGGGTGAACACTCCCCAGGACTTCCTGGGCGCGCCGATCTAGGACGTGTTGGGGCGGCTGTCAAACCGCCCCCAGGGCACCCCTCCGAGGGAATGCCTCCTGAACGCCTCGCGTTCAAATGCGCTCAGGGTGAGACCGGAGAGGAAAGACCCATGAAGTGGAGTGGTTTGGTGGCGGGGCTCTTCTCGGGAGTAGCGCTGGCGCAGGCCCCCGCGACGTTGGAGGCCGCCCGGCTGCACCGGCCTGACGCCGCGGCGCTCGTCCGTGAGGAGCTGAAGGCCTGCGACGCCAAAAAGTGCCCGGAATCCGGGCGTCTGGCGCTTCTGGCGGGCACGCTCGTCCTCTCCGAGGGCGAGGCGGCGGAGGCCCGGCAGATCCTCGAGTCCCACCCTGCTCCTCCCGCCCTGGAGGCGTTCCACGCTTATTACCGGGGTCAGGCGCTCTTCTACTCGGGCGACGCGGAGGGGGCGGCAGCGGCCTTCTCCGAGGCGCTGCAGAAGGCTCCCCCCTCGCTGGAGGCCCGCGCTCGGGCCCGGCTGGGCGAGGCGCTGCTGAAGGCCGGCAAGCCCGCGAAGGCCGCGCCGGTGCTGGAGACCGCGGCGAACCAGACGCCCTCGGCGGAGCTGCTCTACCAGCGTGCGATCGCGCGGAGCGCCACGGGCAACGCCGCGGGTGCACGGGAGGATCTGCGCGCGGTGGCCCTGCGCTACGCCACGCACGCGTACGCGGATGAGGCGCTGGCTCGCTTGGAGGCGCTCACCCCGCCTGCGCGGCTGACGCTGGCCGAGCACCTGCGGCGGGCCCGCGCGCTGATGGAGGGCGGCCAGGCCTCCCGGGCGCTGACGGAGCTGGAGGCGGCGGAGGCGCGCAAGCTGGTGAAGGGCGAGCAGGCGCGGACGCAGGTGGCCCTGGTGCGAGCGCTGGCGCTGTTCGCCACGGGGAAGGGGGAGGAGGCGGAGAAGGCGCTCGCCGAGGCACGCAAGGGGCCGCCGGCGGTGGCCGCCGAGGCGGCGCTGGTGACGGCGCGGCGCGCCCTGAGGGCCAACGAGAACGAGAGGGCCCGGCAGCTGATGGCGGCCCTGGACAAGGCCTACCCCAAGCAGCCCGCCGGGGACGAGGGGGCCTTCTTCGCGGGCTGGCTGGATCTGCAGGGCCAGCGCTTCGAGGACGCGGTGAAGGCCTTCACCCACTTCGAGCAGCGCTACCCGCGCTCGAGGCGGCGTGACGAGGGCATGTGGTTCCGAGCGCTGGCGCTGCTGCGGCTGGAGCGGTACGGCGAGGCGCGCGAGGCGCTGGGCCGGCTGGCGGGGAGCTTCCCTCGCAGCAGCCTGGTGCCGCAGGCGCGCTACTGGATCGCGCGCAGCCAGGAGCTCGGCGGCGCAACGGCGGAGGTCACCGCGCCCGCCTACGAGAGCGTCCTCTCCCTGGCTCCGGCCTCCTTCTACGCGCTGCTGGCCGGCGAGCGGCTGCGGGCGCTGGGCCGTACCGTGCCGCCGGCCTTCCCGGAGCCGCCCAGGCAGCTCACCGTCCTGCGCCCGCCGGATCTGGAGCTGGCGGTGGCGCTCACCGAGGCGGGGCTCTTCCCGGATGCGTCCGAGGAGGTGGAGTCTCGCGCCTCGCGCATCCACTCTCCAGCGCAGGCGCTGCCCTTCGTACACGCGCTGCTGTCCATGGGTGAGTACGGCTATGCCTATGCGATCGCCGCGCGGCACCTGTGGGGCCGTGCGTTCGGCGAGCGGGCCCCGGACGCGCTGGCGGCCTTCTACCCGAAGGCCTTCACCTCGGCGGTGGAGGCGGCGGCCACACGCCACGAGGTGGAGCCATACCTGGTCTGGGCGATCATGCGCCGCGAGAGTGCCTTCCGACCGGAGGTGGCCAGCTCGGCGAACGCGCGCGGGCTGATGCAGATCATCCCTCCCACGGGCTCGGCCATCGCCGAGAAGCTCTCCGAGCCGCGCCCCAATCCGGCGGATCTCTTTGCGCCGGATCTCAACATCCGCTACGGAGCCTGGTACCTCTCCCAGCTGATGAAGCGCTTCTCGCACCCGGTGCTGGCGGCGGCGGCCTACAACGCGGGCCCGAAGGCCACGGCGAAGTGGGCGCAGGAGAAGGGCACGCTGCCGCTGGATCTCTTCGTGGAGGAGATCCCCTTCCGGGAGACGCGCGGCTACGTCAAGCAGGTCGTCGCGGATCTGTACCTGTACCGCTCGTTCTACGGCGGAGGAGCGGCGCTCCCACCGCTGGCGCTGACCGTCCCTACACCCTCCGTTGAGGGTGTGAACTTCTAGTCCGACCTTTCAAGGGGGGCTCCCTTGCTTTTCGGGACGCCTCCCTTCTATGCCTGGGCTCGGTCGAACGTCCCCTCCCCGAGTGAGGGGCCACTCCTGGGAGGGAGCGCATGATCGTCGTCACGGGTGCCACGGGTCAGATCGGCAGTGAACTGGTGCTTCAGCTCGCCGAGAAGGGGGAGAAGGTGCACGCCGTCATCCGCGATCCCAAGAAGGCCATGCACCTCAACCACCCGAATGTGATGTTCGTGATGGGAGACTTTGCCGACCCGAAGTCTCTGGATGCGGCCTTCAGGGGTGCCCAGAAGCTGTTCCTGCTCACCAACGCCGATCCGAAGCAGGTGGAGCTGCAGCACAACGCCATCGAAGCGGCGAAGCGCGCGGGCATCCAGCACGTGGTGAAGCTGTCCGCGCTCGGGGCCAGCCAGGACGCGCCGGTCAGCCTGGGGCGCTGGCACTACCAGACGGAGGAGGAGCTGAAGAAGTCCGGACTGAAGTGGACCATCCTGCAGCCGCACTTCTTCATGCAGAACCTGGGGATGATGGCGGGCTCGGTCAAGGCGCAGGGCGCCATCTACGCCCCCGCCAAGGACGGCAAGATCGCCATCGTGGACACGCGGGACATCGCAGCGGTCGCCGCGGGCGTCCTGACACAGCCGCGCCACGAGGGCCAGACGTACGTCATCACGGGCGGCGAGGCGATCTCGTTCAACGACATCGCGAAGCAGATCGGCGAGGCCATCGGCAAGCCGGTGAAGTACGTGGACGTCCCGCCGGAGGACGCGCGCAAGTCCATGCTGGGCATGGGGATGCCGGAGTGGTTCGCCAATGATCTGGTGGGCCTGTACGGCATCTTCGCCGCGGGCCACGGCGCCGCCACGACGGACGTGGTCCAGAAGGTGGCCAAGGCGACGCCGCGCACCTTCGCGCAGTTCGCGAAGGAGAACGCGGAGATGTTCCAGTAGGCCTACGGTCCGCCCCGGGTCCCCAGGGCTCAAGCGCCGCGCTGGTTCAGGCGGCGCCGGATCTCGTTCTCCAGGTTCTGCACCACTTCGGAGAGGGGGATGGAGCTGGAGTCCACGCGCACCGCGTCCTCGGCGGCCTTCAGCGGGGCCACGGCGCGGGCCGAGTCATCCTTGTCTCGCTGAGTCTGGTCCGCCAGCACCTGGCCCAGTGAGCTCTCCACGCCCTTCTGGAACAGCTCCTCGTAGCGGCGCCGGGCACGCACCTCGGGCGAGGCCTCGAGGAAGAACTTGGCGTCCGCGTCCGGGAACACCACGGTGCCGATGTCACGGCCCTCGAGGATGGCGCCCTTCTCCGCCTCCAGCGCCAGCCGCCGCTGCAGCGCCAGCAGCCCCGCGCGCACCACCGGCCGGCTGGACACCTGCGAGGCGCCCATGGAGATCTCCGGCGTGCGGATCTCCGCGGACACGTCCTGCCCGTCCAGGAAGACGCGGTTCTCCTCGCCCACCACCTGGAAGTGGATGTGGATGCGCCCCAGCAGCTCGCCCAGCCGCGCATCGTCGTCGGAGGCAATGCCCTCGCGCCCGGCGATCAGCGCCACGCAGCGGTAGATGGCGCCGGTGTCTACCAGGGCGAACCCGAGCCGCCGCGCCAGCAGCTTGGACACGGTGGACTTGCCGGCACCTGCAGGCCCGTCGATGGCGACGATGAACGGTCTCACGCGCGCACTCTCCCTCAGCGCCCGGAGAAGACGCCGAGCGAGCGGAACTTCTCGTAGCGATCCTTCACCAGCTCGTCCGGGGTCAGCTCCGCCAGCTCGCTCAGGTGCTTGCGCAGCGCCTTGCCCAGGTTCTCGGCCGCCTTCACGTGATCCCGGTGAGCGCCGCCCGGGGGCTCGGGGATCACTTCGTCGATGACCTTCATGCCCAGCAGATCCTTGGCGGTGAGCTTGAGCGCGTCCGCGGCCTTCTCCGCCTGGGCGGAGTCGCGGAAGAGGATGGAGGCGCAGCCCTCGGGCGAGATGACCGAGTAGACGCTGTTCTGCAGCATCAGCACGCGGTTGCCCACGCCGATGGCCAGCGCACCGCCCGAACCGCCCTCGCCGATGACGGTGGAGATGATGGGCACCCTCAGCCCGCTCATGATCTCCAGGTTGGTGGCGATGGCCTCGGCCTGCCCGCGCTCCTCGGCACCGATGCCCGGGTAGGCGCCGGAGGTGTCCACGAAGGTGAGGATGGGCTTCTCGAAGCGCTCGGCCAGCTCCATGAGCCGCAGCGCCTTGCGGTAGCCCTCGGGGCGCGGCATGCCGAAGTTGCGCGCCATGTTCTCCTTGGTGCTGCGCCCCTTCTGGTGGCCGATCAGCATCACCGTCTTGCCGTCCAGCCGGGCAAAGCCGCACACGATGGAGGGATCCTCGCCGAAGCGCCGGTCCCCGCACAGCTCGAAGAAGTCGGTGAAGAGGTGCTGGACGTAGTCCAGGAAGTACGGCCGGGAGCTGTGGCGGGACAGCTGCACCACCTGCCAGCGCGACAGATCGCTGAAGATCTCCGTCTGCAGCTTCTTGGCCTTCTTCTCCAGCTTGGAGATCTCCGAGGAGAAGTCCACCGCGCCGCCAGTCGAGAGTACTTTGAGCTCCTCGATCTTCTTCTCCAGCTCGATGAGCGGGCGTTCGAAGTCGAGCGCGTAGCCGATACCAGTCGCCATGGGGCCGACGTAGCACCTGCCCCTGGGGGCTTTCAACGAGCAAGCCGCTTCGCACCTCACCTTGTGTTACGCGCTGCGTAGAATGCCCGCCCCCCGCCTAGCGTCCGGAGAGACATGATGCGCCCGCTCCTGCTGCTGCTCGCCCTCTCCCTGTCCCTCCCAGCCTTCGCCCAGTCCGTCCCCTCCACCCCGTCCACCCCGTCAGCCAAGGAGCTCAACACCACGGGCTTCCGGCTGTACCAGGCGGGCAAGTACGCCGAGGCCCTGGAGAAGTTCCGGGCCGCCGTTCAGGCGGATCCGAAGCACGCACTGGCTCAGTACAACGTGGCCGCTACGCTCGGAGTGCTGCGCAAGCAGGGCCAGATCTGCGAGTACGATGCCTACCAGTCCACCATCCTCCAGTACCTCACGGCGGCGGTGAAGCTGGACCCGCGCCGGCTGAAGCGCGCCAAGGAGGACGCGGACCTGGACCCGATTCGGGACACGGTGGGGTGGCAGCGCCTCCTGGGCCGCTCGCCCACGAGGGCAGCGGACGTGCCGGTGCTCCTCCGCAAGGTGAGCTGGTACGGCCCGGGCGTGGGCGTCTACGGGACGCTGGTGACGCTGCGCTTCGAGGACGGCGGGAAGGTGTCCCTGGGAAAGAAGGTGCCCCAGGAAGAGGGCCTGCCGAAGACAGAGACGATCACCGGCACGTACACCGTGAAGGGCCGCACGGTGCAGGTGAAGCTCCCCGGCCAGAAGCCGGACACGGGCTCCCTCAACGCCCAGGGTGTCCTGACGTTCAAGGAGCTGGGCGCCTTCTACGACTTCCCGTCCGAGTGCGAGGCCTAGCTACGCAGCCTTGATCTTCACCGGAGCGGACAGGGCGTACCAGGCGGTGCGGAACGCCTTCAGCTCGCGCAGCCCCGCCGGGTGACGGCCGAGCGCCGGCGCCATTGTGACAGGCAGGCCGATCTTCTTCTCGATGGCCTTGGCCGCGTTGAGCTCCAGCTTGCGGCGGTTCTCACACTTGGGGCAGAGCGACTTCGGACCCACGCGGTTGACGAGCACCCGCTCCACCTGGAGCTTCTTCTCCTTGAGGTACTCCACCAGCCGCTCGGTGCGCGAGGCCGCCAGATCCTCGCCGCGGGTGACGACGACGAAGCGGGACTCGTTGGGCGAGGCCAGCGCCTCCTCGAAGCGCTTCACGTGCTTGAGCTGCGCGGCCACGTCATCGGCCAGCTCGCTCAGGCCCTTGGTCTTGTACTTGGACAGGATCGCGTGGAGCGAGCCCAGCCAGGTCTTCGCCGTGTCGGCCAGCTCCACCACGCGCATGGAGGTGATCATCGGCGCCGGGTCCACGACGATGCGCTTGAAGCGCTCCTGGACCAGCGCGTCGGTGAGGCACGCGAGCGCCGCCAGCTCGTCGATGCCCGGAGGCGCGCACTCCAGCAGGTTGCGCAGCGCGGCCAGATCCGCCGGCACGTCCCCATTCTTCGGGGCGCCCTCGAAGCCCTTCTCCGCCTTCTCCTTGAGCCGCTTGCGAAGGGCGTTGAACCAGCCATTCACGTCCAGCTCGCGGGCGTAGAGGCCCTTGGTGCCCTTCACCTGCGTCTCGGTGTCGGTCAGCCGGCTCTGCAGCACGTCCGACAGCGAGTGCGCTGGATCCGTGGAGATGAGGAGCACGGGCCCCTCCTTCTCCGTCAGCGTCACGGCGGCCGCGGCGGCGCAGGAGCTCTTGCCCACCCCACCCTGCCCCACGAAGAAGATGAGGCGCGTGGGCGGCAGCGGCGGCGCGGCGATGGGCGGCATGGACGGCGCGCGGACCAGGGCCGGCGGCCCCTCCGCGGCGGAGAACTCCAGCGCCTTGGTCTCCTTGCCGCTGGTCCACTCCTTGGAGAACTTCTTCAGCCCATCCAGCCCGCGAGGCGCCAGCTCCCGCTTCGCCACGAGGTTCACCGGCACGGCCTTGTCGAGCCCCTGGAACTTGCGCACATGAGGCGCCTGGAGGCCGCGGCGGCCCTGACACGCGGGACAGCCACCCCGCTCCTCCACCTGGTTGACGATGATCTCCGTCACCGGGATGCCGCGCTCGCGCAGCTGCGCGAAGTACATGCGCGTCTGCGCCTCGGGCACCGGCTCGGCCAGCGCCACCAGGTGGAATGCCGAGCGCGTCCCATCCTTGATCAGCCCCAGCAGCCGCTCCGCCTTGGCGCCCACCTCCTCCAGGAAGCCGCCGCCCTCGGTCGGCGCGGGCTCCTTCTTGCCCTTACCGCCCGCGGCAGGCTTGTCCGAGCCCGTCTTCACGATGCCTAGGAACTTGCGCAGGCCCTGCGGCAGATCGAACAGGCGCAGCGTGTGGCTGGTGGGGGACGTGTCGATGACGACGCGATCGAACTCCTTGGACTCCAGCAGCTCCAGCACATGGAAGAGGCTCGCCAGCTCCTCGATCCCCGGGACCGCCTGGGCAAAGAGCTTGCCGAGATCCTCGTCCGTGAGGACCGTCCCCTTGGCGGCGGCCTTCTCCAGCGCGGGCACGTACTTCGCGGCGAAGGGCTTGAGCAACACCGCGGGCTCCAGCTCCGCCGCAAAAAGGCCACCTTCGCCCTTGCCAGGGACCAGCTTCGTGGGCTTGGCTGGGAGCTTCTTCTTCACCAGATCGGACAGCGTGCGTGCTGGATCCAATGAAACGAGGAGCACTTTCTCCTTGGGAGCTTCCTCGGCAAGATTCAACGCATAGGCTGCGGCGAGCGTGCTCTTTCCAACACCGCCTTTACCGCCGAAGAAGTGGAGAACTCGCGCATCACTCATTGCGTCTTGGCCTTCCTTGACGCCCCCCGTCGGCTTCCGAATCGTCCATCCGTAGACAGCCGCGGATCAGGCGGTGGAGTCCCCAGCCAGATCGTGGCCTGAACCGGAAACCCCGTGTATGAGAGGGCCCGAAGAATCCCCTGTCCAGAGGGTAAAAGTCAAGAGTTGACGCGGGTTTTGCAGCACTGGTACCCCCATTGACGCGGTGTGCCAGGCTGCCTGGAAGCCCTGCTGCCTAGGAACTCCAAAGGCGCGAAATCCGGACCGGAATTCCTACCTGGAGGGTCGACTACCGGGCGTCAATCTCACCAGATCCACTGCTGCCATCTCCACCCGCTGCTTTCGCCAGCCCACCGGCCAGTGTCTGCCCCTGCTGGCGCGCCTCGGCGGCATACCGGTTGAGCTTGTTGTAGAGGGTCTTTTCAGACACCCCCAGGATCTCGGCGGTGCGGGCCTTGTTGTTCGAATTCCGCTGGAGGCTGCCGAGGATGTACTCGCGCTCCACGGCGTCGAGCGACAGGCCGAAGGGCAGGCGGAAGGTGTGGCGCTCGGGCGCCTTGCCCGCCATGTCGGGGGGCAGGTGCTCGCGGGTGATCAGCTCGCCGTCGCAGAGGATGACGGCGCGCTCCACGGCGTTGCGCAGCTCGCGGATGTTGCCCGGCCAGTCGTGGCCCTTGAGCACCTCCAGGGCCTCCGGGTGCACGCCGGTGACGCGCTTGGCCGAGTCCCCGCCGAACTTCTCCACGAAGTGCTGCACGAGGATGGGGATGTCCTCCCGGCGATCACGCAGGGGCGGCAGGTGGACCTGGAACACGTTGAGGCGAAAGTAGAGATCCTCGCGGAAGCGCTGGTTCTTGATCTCCTGCTTGAGATCGCGGTTCGTGGCGCACAGCACGCGCACGTCCACCTCGATCTCCACCTTGCCGCCCAGCCGCCGCAGCCTCCCCTCCTCCAGCACGCGCAGCAGCTTGGCCTGGAGCTCGATGGGGATCTCTCCCAGCTCGTCCAGGAAGAGCGTGCCGCCGTGGGCCATCTCGAACACGCCGGGGCGGCGCTGATCGGCGCCGGTGAAGGCACCGCGCTCGTGGCCGAAGAACTCGGACTCGATCAGCGTGGCGGGGATGGAGGCGCAGTTGATGGCGATGAAGGGCTTCTCGCGCCGCAGGCTCAGGTTGTGGATGGCGCGCGCCACCACCTCCTTGCCCGTACCGGACTCGCCGGAGATGGCCACGCTGGCCTTGGAGGGCGCCACCTTCTCGATCAGCTCGCCCACCTTCCGCATGGCCCCGGACTGGGCGATCATGTCCTGCTGTCCCAGCTGCTTGAGGCGCCGGCGCAGGGTCTGCACCTCTCGCTGCGTCTCCTTCTTCTCCAGCGCCCGCTCGATGCAGACCTTCAGCCGCGCGATGTTGAGCGGCTTCTCGATGAAGTCGTAGGCGCCCTCCTTGATCGCCCCCACGGCGGCGTCGATGGTGCCACGGCCGGTGAGGAAGACGACGGGGCACTCCGGAAGCTCCTCGCGCAGCTGGCGCAGCAGCCACAACCCGTCCGTCTCCGGCATGGCCAGATCCGAGAGGACCACATCGGGCCGGAACTCACCTGCCTTGCGCAGGGCATCGTGCCCGTCGAACGCGACCTCGACTTTGTGCCCCCAGGAGCTGAGCATCTCTGCCAGCGCCTCGCACGTCGCTCGTTCGTCATCCACGGCCAGAATTCGTGCGCTGCCCAAGATGGAAACCTCCCTACAGCTTTCGCTCATGAAGAAAAACTGAAGTCGTGATGAAACCCTGGCCGGTGATCCGGCTCAGGCGCGTGGGAAGAGGAAGCGACACACTCCGCCGCGGATCTGGAAGTCGACGCCCAGCTGCGCGCAGCGCAGGCCCAGTGCGGCCACGACGTCCGGCACCGACTCGGGCGCGCTGCCCGCGCTGTCCGTCACCTCGAGCACGGCCACGGAGCCCTCGGCGCGGACGGCCACGCCGACCTCGGTCCCGGCCTCCGAGCGCCCGAACGCGCGCAGCAGCGCCTGGATGAGGAAGAAGCTCAGCTCGGTGGTGTCCTGGAGCCTCACGCGGAGGTCCGGATCGATCGAGATCTGCAGCTTGAGGCGCCGCCGCCGGCTCTCGTGGGCGACCACGTCGAGCGATCGCTTCGTCGTCTCGGAGAGCCCCACGTCGCCCGCGCTACCGCCCCTCAGGACGATGAAGTCGGCGAACTGGCGCAGGATGCCGTCCACGCGCTGGATCTGATCGCGCATCGCCTTGATGTTCTTGGCCTGCGAGGCCGGCACTTCCCCCGTCTCTCCCTTCAGCTTCTCGGAGAGGACCTCGAGGTTGATGGAGAGTGCGTTGAGCGGGTTGCGGACATCGTGCAGGAGGCTGTCCATCAAGGGGGGAACGGCGACGTAGCGCGCGGCCCCTACAACAGGATCCGCGCCTTCCTGAACCGCAGGCATGCTGGTCACAGCTGTGGACATAACCACCGGTAACTCCTCAAGAAATGCCACCATCCGCCGCGCCTCGCCTACCGCTGCGAGGATTTAGGAAGTGCCCTGTAAAACGGCAACCCCTGGCCCGGTAATTCTTGCCGAGATCGGGGAATTTCCCTGTCAGTTCGCTTGCTTGGCACACCTGGGAAGTGTCTGGAGCGCAACGTTCCCGCGGCCCGCGGACTGCAAGCGCACATCTCAGGTGTCAGCGGGTGGACGGAGCGTGGCCGAGCCGCGCGGCCGATCAGCGCGGCTCAGGTGGCTGGGCGGCGTCACCGAGGCCGGTGAGCTCGAGCCCGATCTTGGCGGCGTACTCGAAGATGCGGGGGTCCCGGTAGAACTCGCCGAAGACGATGCGGGCGCAGCCGCTGTTGGCGATCAGCTTGAAGCAGGGCCAGCAGGGGCTGGCGGTGGTGTAGATGGTGGCGCCGTCGATGCTCACGCCGTTCTTGGCCGCCTGGATGATGGCATTGGCCTCGGCGTGGACGGTGGCCACGCAGTGGCCGTTCTCCATCATGTGGCCCACGTCGTCGCAGTGAGGCAGGCCGCGGATGGAGCCGTTGTAGCCGGTGGAGAGGATGGTGCGATCGCGGACCAGCAGCGCGCCCACGTGCTTGCGATCACAGGTGGCGCGCGTGGCGACCTGGCGCGCAATGTCCATGAAGTACTGATCCCACGAGCTGCGAGGCTGGCTCAAAGCAGATCCCCCTGATCCGGAAGTGCGCGCGGTGTAGCGCGGCGGGGCCTGGATTCCAATGGCCGAGGCCTGTCGGCCAGCCGACGAACGGTCCGCCTGAACCTTGGTCCGAGGCCGCGTCGTCCCCAGTTTCCCTACCAGGGGGCAGGTGGGATGGGTCGACGGGTCACGTGGCTGGGAGTGGTGGGCCTGGGGGCGGTGCCCGCGCTGGCGGAGGAGCCGCCCGCCGAGGTGCGGAGCCTGCGCGAGGTGCAAGGGCCGATCAGCGCGGTGGACACCCGCGAGGGCACACTGAGCCTGACGTTGGAGGAGCCGAGCGGGCGCGTGGAGCTGCGGGTAGACGGTGAGACCACCATCTTCCTGCCTGGTCGCACGGGGCGCCTGGCGGATCTGAAGACAGGCCAGCGCGTGAGGGCAGCGTACGAGCAGCGCGAGCGCGTCTTCGTGGCGCAGTGGATCGAGCTGCTGGAGCCCTGAGGTTCGCCCTCGGTGAAAAAAAGGCGGGTCGCCTCGGGGGCGCAAGTGACCTAAGAAGGGATTGATGCGCTTCCTGGTCGCCGCCCAGTTCCTGCCGGATCCCAACAGTGGCTCGGCGGGATCCGTGTTGGCGGTGGGACAGGCCCTGGCGGCCCGGGGGCACACGGTGGAGTACGAGTGGCTGGCACCGGACCGAGGGCTATTGCCCCACCCCGCGCTGCGCCGCCACTTCGAGGTGCCGGCCCAGCAGGTTCGAGCGCTCGCCGCGCGCCTGAGAACCGCGGCGTATGACGTGGTGATGGTGAGCCAGCCCCATGCCTACCTGGCCTACGAGCTGCTGCCCGCGCTGCACCCGCGGACGCTCTTCGTGAACCGCACCCACGGGTGGGAGCACCGCCTGCTCAAGGCCGAGCAGCGCCTGGGCTACGAGCTGCCGAGGGCGCTGGGGCAGCGCGTCCTGTCCAAGGCCAGCTCGGCGATGACGGTGATGGCGTGCTGGCGGACGGCGCGGGCGGCCCACGGGCTCGTCTCCCCGTCCTCCCGCTGTGCGACCTTCATCCGCGAGACGTATGGCCTGCCCGAGGGCAAGGTGGGCTTCATCGGCTACGGGCTCGATCAGGACTTCCTCGAGTGGCCTCGAGTCGAGCGGCGCATCCGCCTGCCGCGCCTGCTCTTCGTGGGCAACTACCTGGCGCGCAAGGGGACGCGGATCCTGGAGGAGGTGCTGCCCCGCGTGGCGCAGCGCTTCCCGGGGGTGGAGCTCACCTTCGTGGTGCAGGAGGAGGCCGTCGTGGAGGTGGAGCGCATGTACCGGCCGGCCTTTGGCTCACGGCTGAGCGTGCACCGGTGGATGCCGAGGGCCGAGCTGCGGGAGATCTACGCGGCGCACGACGTGCTGTTGTTCCCGTCGCTCTTCGAGGGGTTCGGCAAGACGTGGCTGGAGGGCATGGCCTGCGGGCTGTGCGTGGTGGGCTTCGACGAGGGTGGGCTGGGAGATCTGGCGGAGCATGGCCGCGACGCCCTCTTCTGCGAGGCGGGAGATGTGGCCGGCTGGGAGCGCTTGCTGGTGGAGGCGCTGCAGCACCCGGAGCGCGTGGCGGCGCTCCGCGAGCGAGGGCAGGCCCGCGCCCGCGAGCGCACCTGGGACGAGACGGCCAAGGACACCGAGCTGTTCTGCGAGCGGCTGCGCTCCGAGCGCGGCTGGGGATGATCGAGCGCACCTGCGTGGCGGGCTCGCGCTCTGGCTGGTGAACAGTTGCGTGCGGGGACTGTCCGCGCGTGAACTCCCTTGGTTGACGGCGGTGGGTGCTCTGGCCTACGCCGCGCGCCGACCACCAACACGGAGGGGTCGCGAATGAAGCGTTCGATTGGGCTATGTGTCGCTGCCGTTGTTCTCGCAGGTTCCGCCTGGGCTCAGGCCCCGGAGGCGAAGCCGTCGGCTGCTCCCGCGCAGGGAGCACCGATGATGGACATGACGAAGATGGGGCCGGGGGCTCGCAAGCCCACCAACGAGAAGCAGACGAAGAAGGAGATCGAGGACAGCTACAAGAAGATGGAGGAGGCCGAGAAGAAGGGGGACATGGAGGCCATGTTCGCGGCGGTGGACTTCCCGGTCTTCATGATGACCGACGACCTGAAGGGCGTGCCCGAGGCGAAGGAGTACAGCCGCGAGGAGTACGTCGCGATGATGAAGCCCTTCATGGAGAACATGCCGAAGGACATGAAGATGACCCACAAGCGGCAGATCTTCGTCCTCTCGGACTCGCTGGCGAACGTGATCGACGACTTCACGATCACGATGGGCAAGCAGAAGATCACCGGCCGCAACATGACCATGCTCGTGAAGCGCGACGGCCAGTGGAAGTGGAAGACGATGGCCGAGGCTGGCTGGGGCGGGATGTCGCCTCCGCAGGGCGCGGGCGGTAGCGGGCAGCAGCCCACCGACGGCAAGAAGTAGACGCCGTTCCCGTGTCCCTCCCCTGCTCTGCCTTCATGGGACTGGGGAGGGGCAGCGGGTGTCAGTGATTCGGCGCGTCCGCGCCCCAGAGCGCCTTCAGGCGTGCATCGCGGCCACAGCCGAAGCGGTAGTAGCGGTAACGCACCGGGTTCTTCTGGTAGTAGTCCTGGTGGTACTCCTCCGCTGGGTAGAACGTGGAGGCAGCGACGAGCTGGGTCGCGATGGGCGCCTTGAAGCGCGCCGCGGCCTCGATCTTCCGCTTGGACTCTTCGGCGAGCCGCTGCTGCTCCGCATCATGGAAGAAGATGGCGGAGCGGTACTGCGAGCCCTTGTCGCAGAACTGCGCATTGGGCGTGATCGGGTCCACGTTGTGCCAGAAGATCTCGAGCAGCTGGGCATAGGTGACCTTGCTCGGGTCGTAGACGATCTGCACGGCCTCGGTGTGGCCGGTGGTCCCGTCAGAGACCTGCTCATAGGTCGGGTCCGCCTTCGTCCCGCCCGTGTAGCCTGAGGTCGTCGAGATCACCCCCGGCGTCTTGTCGAAGGGAAGCTCCATGCACCAGAAGCAGCCGCCGGCAAAAGTCGCGGTGGCGAGCTTGGGCTCCTCCTTCTTGGCTGGCGCAGGGGCAGCCGGGCTGGCGGGGGCTGCCTCCTTCTTCGGGAGCTCAGAGGAGGAAGGCCCGGAGGCCAGCGCGCCGATTCCTGCCAGGGTGGCGGCGACAGCGATCAGGGTGAGGCGTGTAGAGCGAGAGATCATGGCCATAACTCTCTATACGTCCCAGCCCCGATCGGAGTTACGCCTGGAACTAGGGTGCGTAGAGCTCCGCGGTGGCCAGCGGGCCGCTGCTGTCGTGCCCCCCGACCACCAGTACCTGTCCCGAAGGTAGGACGCAGGCCGCATGGTGGGAGCGAGCCGTCGCCAGGTTGCCCGCAACCGACCACGTTCCATTGCTCGGGTCATACGCCTCTGAGCTGAACAGGGCGATGTCGTCCATCCCTCCCACCACCAGCACCTGCCCGGAGGGCAACAACGTCGCAGTGTGATGGGCTCGCGGCGTGGACATGGAGCCCACGACCCTCCAGGTGTTCGTCGTGGGATCGTAGATCTCCGCGCCCTTGTCACCCCCACCCACCACTAACACCTGCCCCGAGGGCAACAAGGTCGCCGTGTGATGGACCCGAGCCGTGGCCATGCTGCCCGCCCGTGACCAGCTTCCTGTGGCCGGGTCATACAGCTCCGCACTGGCCAGCACGCTCTTGGTTCCAAGTCCCCCCGCGATGAGCACCTGGCCGGAAGACAGCAGGGTCGCCGTATGACCGTATCGGCCGGATACCAGGCGGCCCGTGGATGCCCATCTGCCGGGAGTCGGCCCGTACAGCTCCGCACTGGCCAGGGCACCACCGACTCCGAATCCGCCCACGATGAGCACCTTGCCGGAGCGCATGACAGTCGCCGTGTGCGCAGTGCGGATCTCTGCCATGTGGCCCGCGGAGGACCAGGCACGCGAAGTCGAATCGTACAGTTCCGCGCTCGCCTGGATGCCCTGGTGGGTGTTGTCTCCGCCGGTCACGAGCACATGACCCGCATCCAGCACGGTGGCGGTGTGACCTTTGCGCGCCACCTCCACGTCGCTCGTCCTGGACGACGTCTTGGCTACGGGGTCGTACACCTCCGAGCCGTCGAGAACAGCGCCCGTGGCGCGGCCCACCACCAGCACATGCCCCGAGGCCAGCACGCTCACCGTATGGTCATGACGGGCCACGACCAGGGAGCCCGCGGTCTCCCAGGAGGCCTGACGGCTCACGATCCGGGTGCTCACGGGCTCTGAGCGGGCGTGCCCCACGGAGACCTCCTCTGCTAGTACGGGCGGCTCCTCAACGAGGTTGCTACACCCAGCAATGGCAGCAGCGACCCCGCCCACGAACAACCACCGCTGAGCGTTCTTCACTCTCCCGACACAAGCCGTGAGCACGCGTTGCGAGCCTCCTCAGCGGAGGAGCGCTCCCCGGCCCATCTGGAGGGGTCCCCCGATGCGACAGCACGGTACGCAGCGCACGGGAGGGTGGCTGTACCACCAAAGTGGCATTGCCCTGATGTAGGGAGCTTGCTGGGCTAGCTATGGCTCGTACAGCTCCGCGCCGGCCAGCGGACCGCTGCCCGCGTGACCGCCCGCCACCAGCACCTTGCCTGAAGGCAGCAGGCAGGCAGCATGGTGAGAACGTGCCGTCACGAGGGAGGCAGCTGGCGACCACGTCCGGGTGCTCGGATCGTAGACCTCCGTACTGGCCAGGGGAGTGGACGTCATCCCTCCCACCACCAGCACCTTCCCCGCGGGCAATAAGGTCGCGGTGTGGTGGGTGCGCGCCGTGGCCATGGACTCCACCAGAAACCAGGTGTTGGAGGAGGGTACGTAGATCTCCACCCCCGGGTTGCCCCCACCAGCCACCAACACCTGGCCCGAGAGAAGCAACGTAGCCGTGTGATAGGCGTGGGCCATAGCCAGATGGCCAGCTGGCGACCAGAGACCCGTGGCTGGGTCGTAGAGCTCCGCGCTGGACTGCACCCCACTGGCTCCGTCTCCGCCCACAATGAGCACCTTGCCGGAAGGCAGCAGGGTCGCCGTATGCCCGTAGCGGCCCGTGGCCATCGCCCCTGTCGGGGCCCAGCTGCGCGAGGCCGGATCATACAGTTCCGCGCTGGTCAACGCGCCGCCGACTCCGAATCCGCCAGTGATAAGCACTTTGCCCGAAGAGAGCACGATCGCCGTGTGCGCGGTGCGGATTGCACTCATGCTGCCAGCCGATGACCAGGGCCGAGCGGTTGCAGCCTGGTCGTACAGCTCCGCGCTCGCGAGGATGCCCTCAAGATTGTTGTACCCCCCCGTCACCAGCACCTTGCCCGAGAGCAGCACACTGGCCGTGTGGCCCCGGCGCGCCACGTCCATATCGCCATCCCTGGACCAGCTGTTGGCCACCGGGTCGTACTGCTCCGTGCTGTCGAGCGCATCGCCTGTGTAGCGGCCGGCCACCAGCACTTTGCCCGATGCCAGCAGGCTAGCAGTGTGATCATGGCGGGCCATCACCATGTCTGGGGCGGCGACCCATCGGGGACACACCACGGCGATCTCGAAAGCCGTCGAGGAAGAGAGGCCCGAGGATTGAAGGAGCGTGACCTGAAGCGTATGGGTGGTCCGTCCCGTTCCACAGGCGGGAGCCGTCCAGACGATCTCACTGACAGTCGCGGTGTTGCTCGGGGCGCCGAAGGTCCCGGCCAGGCTCTGCCAGGAGAAGCTCAGGGAGCCTGCGTGAGGTGGGCGGGCTCGGACGCGTAGGGTGACCGAACCACCTCCGAGCATCGAGGAGACAGCTTGCCAGGACTCCAGGATCTCCGGGGCCGTATTGGGAATGACGCCCGCATCTTGTTCCTCGGAAGCTCCGGCATCGGGCTGGAGTCCTCCATCTCTTCCAGGCGGGTTTGCGATGGAGCCTCCATCCTTTGGCGAAGGGCGAGCGTCAGGGAGAGCCACCTCGTCCGGCCATGAAGGGGGGGGCTCCTGGGTTGGCAGGCCACAGCCAGACTCGAGAACAAAGCTAAACACCATACCGATGAGCAGCAGAGGCTGAGCACTTCCGAGCACGTCTTTCATGACCCCTCCAGGCATGTCCGCTCATGGCCTCAGCAACTTGTGAACCAATGCCAAGCAGAAGGGCTGCAGCTGAGGGAGAACGCGTGAACGTGTTCCTAGAGGTTGGACGCATCCGGCCTCTGCGGCGCAAGCTTAGGACAGAACTGTCCAGAGCCTGCCTCATCTCCAATCAGAGACGAAGACTCGGAGCAGCGGCAGTGCATGAATGGCGCGCGTGCTGACGGCGGTGTTCCGCCACGCGAACTGCCCGCTGGCATGGATGCCCATCACAAGACCCGTCCGCGGATCCAGGAGCGGAGAACCCGAGCTGCCCGGCAGGGTGGTGCAGTCGTGGTACAGCCGCTCGGCCTCCATGCCCAGCGACTCTCCGGGGGAGATCCGCTTGACACCGTAGACATTCTCGAAGAGCGCATCAAGAAACAGCGGCGTGCCAGCGCCATAGACGGGATAGCCCACCACGAACACCTGCGCCCCCCTGGGGAGCCAAGGCTCGCGCGCCAGACACAGTCCCCGCTCCACCGGCCCATCGTCGGCCAGTTGGAGGAAAGCCACGTCCTCCGTTGGATGAAGAGCGAGGACGCGCACGATGTGAACGGCCTTCTCCGGCCGGCGTTCATCCGCGTTGAACCGGGCGACGAAGTGTCCACGGGCCAGATCGTCGTCGTGCAGCAACCTCTCCGCCACATGGGCGCTGGTCACCACCACGCGTGACGACACCTGGAAGGCGGTCGCGAAGGGCAGGTCCCGGCTCAAGCCCACCGACGCAATCCCAGGCAAGAGGGCCTCGATGCGGGCTCGTGCCGCGCCCTGCAATCCCAGCATGAGAGCCGAAGGGAGCCGACTGTTTTCGATGCGCAGCGCCGGACGCACTAGCCGGAGTCCCATCTCCAGTGCATCCACTTCGGTAGGAAGGAGCCTGCCTCCCGCCCGGAGTTTCTCGGCCGCGCTCCGGGCGAGTCTCACGTCCCTGCTCGCCTCGGCTGCGGCGCCGATCCCAGCCAGCGCTCTTGGAAGCGGAAGGACTTCTTCCAAGGACCTGCCACCCAAGGCCCGTTCCAGCCGTCCCTGGAGACACATCATGTCGTCCGTGTTCACGCTCATCGGGCCACGCCTCTGCAACAGACATTCCGGCCGTGGGGGAGGGCCGCACGGAGAGCCCTGTGCGGGTACCGTCCTTCGTGGTCACTTCCGTCCATGGAGTGGACGCAAGCAACCGGCTCTGGGCCCTACATGAATGTCTCTGATGGAGATCTGGCCATCTACGTCCGTCCGCCAAGCAGTACGGAGCAGGAGGCATGCAGATTGCTACCGCATCCGGATCGCCGGACTTGCATGCCTCCCAAAGTAGTATGTCTGTTGCTGCTGCCCTCTCGTAACCTGCCCTCCCATGACAACGAATGAATTTTTCGTTTCATGGGGATCTGGCCCGCCCCCGCCATGAGCCCTACTCACTCGCCTCTTCACAGGGCTGGCTTCGAGCGCAGCCTCGCTGTCGTCGTCGGTGTCAACACCTACTCCCACGGCGTGCCGCCTCTTCACAATGCCGTGCGCGATGCCACGGCCGTGGCCGACACCTTGGAGCAGCAGGACTTCGAGGTGATCCGCCTCCTCGATTCCCAGGCCTCTCTCGAGGCCCTGTCCGATCTGCTCTCGAACCACCTTCCCTCCCTCCAGCCTCCCCTGGACAGGCTCCTCATCTACTTCGCTGGCCACGGTCTGGCGCACACCAATGATCAGCACCAGCTGAGCGGTTTCCTGCTCCCCGCGGATGCACGTCGGGACGTACCCTCCTCCTACTGGCCCATGGCCTCCCTGCGCGAGGCACTTCGCCGGCTGCCCTGCCGCCACCTGCTCCTCATCCTCGACTGCTGCTTCGCCGGCGCCTTCCCGCACACCGCCGTCCGCGATCTCCGGCCCGCCGCCTCCTGCGCACCCCTCTATCTCGAGCGTTTCCGTCACTTCACCTCTCACCGCTCTTTCCAACTCCTGCTGTCCACGGCGCACGACGAGTTGGCGTCCGACAGGCTCCTGGCCAAGCCGTCCCAGGAGACCCTTGGAGATGGCCAGCATTCCCCCTTCGCACTCGCGCTGCTCCAGGCGCTTCAGACCCGTTCCCCCGCGGACTTCAACGAGGACGGACTGCTCACCGCCTCCGAGCTCTACACCTTCCTGCGTGACCGGCTCGTTAGCCTGTTGCCCTCTCACCACCAGCAAACCCCCTCCCTGTGGAACCTGGACTGGCATGACGGAGGCGAGTTCCTCTTCTGCCTCACCGGCGCCTTGCCCGATTTGCCCCCCGCCGCTCCCCTGTCCAAGAACTTCAACCCCTACCTTGGCCTGCGCCCCTTCTCCGAGGCTCACCGGCACCTCTTCTTCGGCCGCGAGCGTGGCATCGGCGCGCTGTGCGAGCACCTCCGGCTCCACCCTCTCCTGCTGCTGTGCGGCCCGTCGGGCGCAGGCAAGTCCAGCCTCGTTCACGCGGGCCTCCTCCCTCGCCTCTCGGAGACCTCCTCGTGGCAGGCCCCCCCCTCGCTCCGGCCTTCGGCCCGGCCCCTGCACGCCCTGGCCGCCTGGCTCTCCTCGCTGGCTCCGGCAGAGTCCTCCCCCTCCGCCGCGACCCTTGCGTCTCGGCCTGAAACCGCCAGGGACTTCTTGTGCACCGTCCTCTCCCGCCGACCGGGACTCTCACTCCTGCTCGTCATCGACCCGCTCGAGGAGCTCATCACCGCATGCCTGGAGAACCACAGGCGAGAGGCCTTCCTCCGCGCGCTCTCCAGCATCCTCCAACTCGCGCACCCACGCTTGCGCGCCGTGCTCTTGCTGCGCTCCGACTTTGAGCCCCACTTTCTCTCTCTCCTGCCAGCCGCTTCCTTTCTCCTCCAGCTCTGGCACTCCAGCCGTGTCACCGTGCCTCCCATGAACCGGGACGAGCTGCGCCGCTGCATCGAGAAGCCTGCGGAGGCGCGTACCCTCTTCTTCACCCCGGGATTGGTGGAGCGCCTGCTGGACGACGTGGAGCAAATGCCCGGAGCGCTGCCGCTGCTGTCTGTGGCACTCAGCGAGCTGTTCGACGCTCACCTCGACAGCGGCCGCGAGGATAGGACCCTGAGCTTCGCTGACTATGATCGGCTCGGTGGAGGCATTGCCGGAGCACTCCAACGGCGCGCCGAGCTTGTCTTCTCGGGAGCGCCGCCCCCATTGTCCGAGGGTCAGACAGCAGTGCCTCCCCCCCCCGCTTCGGAGCTGCCCGCCTTCCAACGGACGCTGCGCAATGTGCTGCTGCGCATGGCCTCCCCAGAGGGTGGCGAGCCGACTCGGCGCCGGGTCCGCCGCGCGGAGTTGGAGTACCAGCACCCAGAGGAGAATGCCCGCGTCCAGCGCGCGCTGCTCACCCTGGAGGCCAGCCGGCTCATCGTAGCCAGCGATGACGGCGGCCCCTGCGTCGAGCCTGCTCACGACGCGCTGCTCGCGGCCTGGCCCCGGCTCCATGATTGGGTGCGCCAGACCCAGCGCGAGTTACTGCTATTGCGCCGCATCTCCCACGCTGCCTCCGAGTGGGCGCTGCAGGGGTATGCCGCGGACTTTCTCTGGACAGACGCACGTCTGGACCAGGCCAGCCTGGCTCCCGCCTCGCTGCATCAAGAGCACCTTCCCCTGGCGCTACCAGCCTCCTCTCCCGGAAGCCAACCGGCTGAGCCGCTGGCCTTCAACGCGGAGGAGAGTGCATTCCTCCGCGCGAGCGCGGATCGTCGGCGCTTCCTACGCAGGCGCCGCCACTCCCTCCAGCTCCTGGCCGCTGCCAGCATCCTGCTCATGGCCGCGATCGCCCTCTTCCAGGCCGACAGCGCCAGGCGGGAACAACGGCGCGCCGAGGAGAACGCCCTGCAGCTCTTGAAAGAGAAGAACGCTGTTCAGCAAGAGAAGCTACGTGCGGAGGCCAATGAGCAGAAGGCCCTGCGTCAAGAGCAGGCGGCGCTCGCTAGCGCATTGGAAGCGAGCAGACAGAAACAGGCCGCGGATGACAGCGCCCAGAGAGCGGCCCAGCAGGAGGAGCTCGCGAAGACCCAGGCCCAGGAGGCCAGCCGGCAGCAGGGGATCGCAGAGGCCCAGGCCCAGGAAGCCAACCGGCAACAAGCGATCGCGGAGGCCCAGGCCCTAGAAGCCAACCGGCAGCGAGAGCGCGCGCGGGCCAGTGCCCAACGGGCGCACGAGCAAGAGCAGGCCGCGCTGGACAGCGCCCAGGAAGCCCAGCGGCAGAAGGAGGCCGCCGACACAAGCGCGAGGAGAGCCCGGCAGCAAGAACAGGCCGCGCTGAACAGCGCCCAGGAGGCCCAGCAGCAGAAAGAAATCGCCGAGCACAGCGCCGCTGAGGCAAGCCGCCAGCAGCACCAGGCTTCCCTCAGTGCCGAGGAGGCTCAGACACAGAGGGACTCCGCCAACACCCATGCCCGAAGAGCCCAGGCCGAGGCAGATCGTGTCCTCCTCAGCACGAAGCTCGCCCAAGCCGAGAACCTCCTCAAAGAGGATCCTACCAAGGCAGCGCTCGTCCTCCGAGACGCCATCTCCTCCTCCTCTCCAGACAACCTCTGGCTACAGACAGCTCTGGCGCTCCACCAGCAGGAGGTCAGCGAAGCCCTGCTGATGGGGCTCGATTACTCCGTCACACTCCCACCTCAGTTCAGCCCTGACGGCGCTCGCGTCCTCACACTCTCGGGAAACACCCTCCACCTCTGGCGCACCGATGGTACCAGCCAGCCCCTTCTACTCACGGGCTCCGAGAAGCCTCCATACTCCGCCACCTTCAGCGCTGACGGCTCTCTCATCCTCGCGTTGGCTTCAAACAAGGCTCTCCTCTGGCGCACGGATCGCCCGGAACTCCCTGCCATTCTCATGGAAACCCAAGTCGCGGCCGATCTCGGCAGCAGCGGCTTCAGCCCGGATGGCTCTCGCCTGCTGATCACAGCCCGCAACGCCCTGCACGTCTGGCGCACGAACGGATCAGATCCACCCATGGCTCTCGTGAGCACTCAGGCCTCCTTGGACTCCGCGGTCTTCAGCCCGGATGGGTCGCTCATCCTGAGCAGCGCGTCGGACGGAACCACACAGCTTTGGCACGCTGACGGCACGGGCCCGCCGCGCACCCTCTCCCTTCCCTCCGCGCCAGCCTACTCAGCGCAGTTCAGCCCAGATGGAGGACGCATCGTCGCGCGCTCGGGCGCAACCCTCCTTCTCTGGAGCATTGACGGCCCAAGCGCTCCTCGGATCATAAAAGCCCCTGTCGAGTTTCTCGACTCCGTCGCATTCCACCCTCAAGGAGATCTCGTCCTCGCCACTTCCTCTCAGGGTGAGGTGATCGTCTGGCGCGTCACAGCAGAGGACCTCCCAACAGTCCTCTCCCCGCCTTCGATGCCCATGCGATCCGCTCGCTTCAGCCCGGATGGACAGCACGTCCTCGCCCTGGCGGACAACGCGGCTCACCTCTGGAACTTGAGGCACTCAGGCGCGGCCAGGATCCTGTCTGGATCCTGTGACTACATGAAGTCCGCTCAGTTCAGCCCGGATGGAGAGCACATTGCCACCCTCTGCCTGAATGGGACCGCCGTCCTCTGGAAGACCGAAGGGCCCGAGGAGCCTCAAGTCCTGTCCAACCCCGCCGTCCCGGTGAACACGCTCACGTTCAGCCCTGACGGGATGTATGTCGTCACCACCTCCGGCAACTCCGCTCAGATCTGGCGTGCGGATGTCCCTTCCTCGGTACGCTCCTTGAACGGCCACACTCAAGATGTCCAGCACGCGATCTTCAGTGCCGATGGATCACGCCTGCTGACCACCGCGGGCAACTCCATTCGCATCTGGCGGACCCATCCCTTGAACTCGGTCCCCTTCCCTCGGAGCGTGACCCCAGGCGTGGCCAGCGCCGCCGTCAGCCCTGATGGCTCCCAGGTCGTGACCACCAGCTTCGACCACACCGTCCATCTTTGGAGTACCCAAGGCTCTCAGCCGCCGGAAGCCATCGCGGATCCCTCGGCCCAGGTGTTCCTGGCCGAGTTCACCCCGGATGGATCACGCATCCTGACGTACTCCTTCGATGGCACTCGCCGCGTCTGGCAAACCGATGGCTCTGGCCTCCCTATGCCGTTGCCAGCACCCGGAGGACCCGTGTCCGGGAACTCCACGGAGGATCCGCTACGCTCCAGGTGGGGCTCCCGCTTCTTGAAGGTCTGGCCCGCTGTGGGGCTCTCCATTGAAAGCGTAGACGAGAAGACACCTCCCCTGCTCCTTCCCCATGCCGGACTCTCTCAGGCCTTCTTCCTTCCAGAGGGTCTGCGCATCGCGACCTTGTCCCCCCATGAGCTGCGGACCTGGCCCCTGGCCCCCTCGCTCGTGTCCACCTCCCTCCAGCACATGACGACCTCCTGCCTCTCCACCACGGAGCGCATCCACTTCCTCCGCGAGAAACCCTCCGAGGCCTACCAAGGCTTCTATCGGTGCGAGCGCTCGCATGGGCGCACCCCCGGAGAGCAAAACAGCCGCTCCGCTTCAAACCCTATCGACGACCCTGCGTTCTTCGTGAACCAGCTCTACCTGGATCTCCTGGCGCGGCCCCCCAGCCCCACAGAGCGAAGGCAGCTGCTCTCGCTCATGGATTTTTGCGGTACCCATGCAGGCTGTATGTACTCGGCAAGGCTGGAGGCCGCACGGATCCTCTTCGAGTCACCCGAGCACCGGAGCAACGAGAATCTCTACGAAGGTCCTCCTGGCTACTCCGTTCGCTACATCACCCGCGGATATACCGGCTTCGCGCGGCGGCGCCCCGAGGAGAAGGAGGAGTCCTTCTGGCGCTCGGGCAACTACCACGTGGAGGGTTACGCCGACATGATTGAAGGGTTCTTGATGGCCCCTGGGTACCGCGCGCGTTTTGGCCCTCCCTGAGGTGAACTCCCAGATGAACTCAGCCACTTGCTTGTCATTTTTGTTGTACCTCTTCTGCATGGGGCTCCTGCTCCCCGGTTGCTCGGAGGAAGCGCTCAGGGGCCCGGCGTGCAGCCAGCATACAGACTGCCCGGAGGCACCCGCCTCCTTTTGCGACCCGGAGTCCTCACGGTGCACCCCTCTCTGTTCGCAGGATGCGGACTGTTCGCCCCAAGCATGCCGGAATGGCCGGTGTGTGGATCCTCCCTCCGCCGAGGCCGCGGCTTTCTGTCAGGTGCTCCCCGGCTTCGTCCTCGGCCGCGTTGGCATGCGCGTGCGCTTCGACGTCAAGGCGAGAGACGCCGCGGGCGAGCCCCTGGTCCCCGTGGACGGCATCACCTGGACAGCAACGGCCGAGGCCGTGACCGGAGGTGGCTCGGGAACTCAAGCGACCTTTACGCTCACTGCTCCCACTGAGACCACCGCAGTTGTAGAGGCGCTCGTGGGCAGCACCGCATGCCAGGCTCAAGTGACCGTGCTCCCAGCAGGCGTGCCTCCGGGCCAGGTGCGCGTCCTGGTCACGGACGAGCTGACGGGACGCCCGCTGCCAAGAGCGCTCGTGGTGGCCTCCGATGCTCTGGGCAATACCACGGCCACGAGCGAGACGGACTCACATGGTGCTGCATGGGTGCCGGCCACGGGAGAGGTGGGCTTGAGCGTTTTCCACGAAGACTACGGCTACCTCACCCTGGCGCATTACGACACGGAGCGGGGCACACGTGATGTGTTGCTGCCGGTACGCAGAAATCCCCTGGACCTCTATGGCGGCGCACGCGGCACATTCTCCAATGTGCCTGCATCGAAGAACGTTCTTGTCGGCGTGTCAGGCCTCTCCGCCCCAGCCATGGGGTTCAATCTTGCGGAGCGGCAATTTGTGGGTCCTTCCGTGCCGGTGAGCGTGGACATTCTGGGAAAGCCACTGACCTTAAATCTTCCCTCAAACAGCTACGTCTCTCTGTCCTCCGAGGTGCTCCGGCCAGAGTACGCCACACCGGGAGTCGCGGGCATCTGTGATACGGAGCTCGCTGGCAACCCCATCCCTGAGGATGCCATCCGCGCGGGCGTTTGTGGAACACGCACCAGTTGGGCGATCACGGGAGAATTGCCACTCTCGGAGCTGAACTTCAACGGGATCGACCCGAGACACAATTTCCTATTTGTCCTGTTTCAAAACACCAACGTGCTGCGGCGATTCCACTCCTCGGTGGTGCGCGACGTGCAGTTCCGATTGAAACCCTTCTCTGATCTCAAGCCCGAACAACGCAACTACGAGGACACGGCTCACTATACCCCGGTGAACCATGGCTTCCAGCAGCTGCCGCTGGGCTTCCAGTTCCCCGTGATCGTGCCCACTCCCCCTCCCTACAGCAAAATCCCTTTGGACAGAATCAACATTATGGGAGTCGCAGACGAAGCTGAACGAGGAGCGACACTGCTGGGAGGAGGCTCCGCGGTCGTTCCAGACGCACTCAAAACGACCACTCTTGTTCGCGTGTACATGGCGCCCACACACCACGGACTCGAGGGCAGCCCCTACCGGCTGTTAGTGATTGCCAGCAGTACCAAGGATCAAGAGCCTTATATTGAAGACACCGCGAGCAGCATCCTGATCGTCCCCCTGGCAAAACTGCCCACGGATCCTCGGACCAGTCCTCCCGTGAAGATTACCAGCACCTTTCTTCCTGTACCCGGTGACGGTCGATTCAACTTCAACTCGTTTCCGTACGAGGGGCTCCAAGGCCGGGAGTTCCGCTTCCTCACCGATCCTGGGCTCGATGACGCTACCCTGGTCAACGTCCTCTTCAAGTCCAACGACTATCGCAACTGGGTAGTGCTGATGGATCCCAAGCACGCCATGACTGGCATCCGCCTGCCCCTGCCACCCAGCCACTTGTGGGATCGCACCCACATGGTGCAACTGTATTCTGAGGAGGCCACCTCACGAGCACGGCTACACGTCCAGGCGCTCTCCACGCGCAAGGCCGACAACAGCAAGCTGGATCTGAGAACTCTGGCGGAGGCTGAGGATGCCAACCTCGCTCTTCTGAGCGACTTCACCACCGCCATCTCAGAGCACGACCACGGGCGTCCCAAAGTGAAGTGGGTTGTCCCAGAACGGGATCCCAACATTGTCCCCAGAGTCGATCACACCACCTTGTTGATTGTGAGCGTCAGCGACTTTCACATCAACAGAGACCCTGCCGATGATGGCCATGTGCTGCTTACCTTCGAAGGCGGCACTGGGTGCGCGGCTCACAAGCTGCGTCGTGATGTACCCGCGAACCAGTCTCAGGGCGAAGCGCGCTTCCTCATCCCCTCAGGTTGCAGAGGGAATGGGGTCCGAATGACAGCGACCCTGGTGGACTCCAACAACGTCCCCCTGAGTCCACCCATCTCCGGCACCGTCATCGTCAATATCATCTGACCTGCGCGGGAGGACGCGGGTCCAGCCAGAACCCGATACGCTTCACGGCATACCTCATGGGAATGGCCTCGCCCTCCGGGGCCATGGCCACCCGCATTCCTCCCACCAGCAACTGATGCAGCAACCGCTCCAGCGGCGAGCCCGCGGCCCACACGCCCCGGTGCTCGGACGTCTCAAGCAGGCGAAGATCCACGGCTGTATCCGACGCGATGATGATCAACGACTCTGGCCGCTCTCCCTCCCGCGGCACAGCGGGGGGCCACTCCAGTTCCAGCCCTGCGAGTGTCCCGTCCAGACGCGCCCCCAGCAGCTCCACGCGCTCGGGCCCCATCACAAGCCCTGAGGGCTGCGAGGTGCTCAACAGCGTCACGGCTCCGCTCACCCCCACGTCGAATACCGAGACATAGAGCCGGGAGCGGCTCCGGTTGTGAAGCCGCAGGTAGAGACGCTCGCTCGCGCGCAGGCAGCTGCCCGCAATGGGCAACCGTACCTCCCGCCCGCCCACCACCCGCCCCCACTCCAACTCCAGCCCCTGCTCAATCCACTCCGCCCCCTCGCTGCTGACCAACTCGCGCAGCGCTTGTGCCCGCGCCAACACCTCCACCGCGCGCACAACCTCCCCCACACTCTCCAGCACCACCGGCAGCGGTTGGACGATCCGGTCCCTCTCCTGGTCCAGAACGTCCAATCCTTCCTCCGTCAGCCACACGTGCGCGAGAACTGGCTCCTGTCCGCCCTCCAAGGCCCGCCGCACGAAGGGAGAGGACTCCAGCCCCTCCCTCAACCGCAGCCAGAGCGGCGAGGTGGCCTCCCATGGCCCCCCGAGCGCCACCGCGCGCCGGGGATGTGCGAAGCGGATCCGGAATGCTGGAGCCCCCGTGGGCAGAGCCACCCCTGCCTCCCGCTCCAGAACCACCCGGCTGCATCCCCCCTGCACCTCAATGACCCGCGCCAACGCCAGCGCCCGTTCCGGGTCCGGCCCGAGCGCTCCCAGCGGCATCACCGCATATTCGTCCCCCAGGTTCACCCCGTGCAGCCTTCCTCCTCTCAGCCAGTGCCAGTTGCGCTCCGGGTAGTACACCAGCGCCGTGTCCTGCTCGAGTTCCTCAAGGTGGAACAGCAGCCGCCGGGCTGGGCCTTCGAGTTCAGGGCGCTGCATCGGACAGCGCGCCAACACCCGCTCGCGGACATGCCGGGCCAGCTGCCCCCACGACACCTGAAGCCCTCGTGCCTCCTGGAGCACCTCAAGGAACGTGTCGGTCAGCAGCCCCGTCCTCACGCCTCGCGTGTTGGTGTACTCGTAGGCGGGTTCATCGATCGCGCTGGCCACCAGCCGGACCGCGTGGGGGTTGCTCTCCACGTAGGGCCCTCCGAGCGCCACGCCCTGGGCTTGCAGCCGCGTCAGGTGCGCGCGCACGGCCGGCAACGACACCTCCGGCAGGGCCCGCGGCACCATGTCCATCCCGCGGAACATGCACGCCGCGAAGCAGCAGTCCAGCACCACCGTCACGTTCCGCGTCTTCGCCGTCAGTTCCTGCAGCAGCCCCGATAGCTCCGGCGAGGTGATGCCGCGGAAGTCCTCTTCCGTGGACTGATCGAAGTCCACCGGCACAATGAACTGGAACCCGCGCCCCGGCTCCGGAGACCACGCGCCATGGCCCGCGTAGTACACGAAGGCTGCCTCGTCCGGCGCACAGGTCTCGATCAGCCGCCGGTAGCTCTGGAGGATGCCCTCGCGCGTCGCGTCCGCGCCCACACAGGGGCTCACTTCGAACCCGCGCCCTCCGAGCACCTGCGCGACCCGCTGCGCGTCCCCCAGCACCCCGGTCAGTCCGTGGGTCTGGCTTCCAATGATGAGTGCATGTCCTGGCATGAGCCTGCTTCACAGCAAGGGGCGTACCGGCCTCAGACGGACATCTCCGTCCACCTGGAGGATGAAACTGTCCATTCTCTTCGAGGGCAAGACTCGTGACGGAGGGCTCGCCACCTGGAAGGGTCACGTCACGTTTTCAGTGTCCGAGGTCCTGAAGCGCGGAACCACCCCTTGCGCATGGCACACCTGTTGCTGAGTCACTGAAGCGCGATGCCTGAAGCATCGCTTCACACGCAGCACACCTGACTGGAGCACCTCCCCATGAGTCTCGCCTCCTCCGTCGTGCCCACCTACCCGATTCCGAGCCCCAACGCCTCGCCCGCCGTGACGTTCGGCGATCTCTACCTGCTCCTGCTGCGCCCGGATCGCAGCGGCCCGGAGCACCTCCAGCAGGTGCTCGCCGCCGCCGTCCGGTACGAGCCTCAGTTCCCCGCCACCGCCAGTGCGCTGGAGCAGACCCTCACCCGGATCCTCGGCCAGCCCGTGCGGCTCCGCGCACCCCAGCTCCACGCGTTCAAGCGGCTCGCGGACAGGCCCGTTCTCGCCGAGCTGTCCCCCTGGAACCTCCCGCCGCAGTACGGTGAGCTCCCGGAGATGGTGCCAGCCTCGAGCCTGAACGACATCTACCTGGCGCTCCTCAAGCCGGACGGGGGAATGATCAAGCGCTTCAAGGCGGTGCAGGCCGCCGCCGCCCTGTACGAGCCCGGCGTCCCGGGCAGCCAGGAGGCGCTGGAGCAGGAGCTGTCCCAGCTCATCGGCCGCCGAGTGCAGCTCAGCGCGCCACAGCTGCGCTGCTTCAAGGAGCTGCTCATCGACGAGCCGGCCTTCGCCCACATCGATCCCGACCCCTATTACGACTTCACCCAGTCACGTCCGCG
>Ga0190275_10000594_pt1 | contig 30413 bp, 18 predicted proteins | sample Popmic550T_FD_133745 | JGI IMG/M metagenome (GOLD analysis project Ga0190275, IMG submission 133745) | Populus adjacent soil microbial communities from riparian zone of Yellowstone River, Montana, USA - 550 T | ecosystem: Environmental > Terrestrial > Soil > Riparian zone > Trees stand | place...
CGGGGACAAAGTTTGTCGAGACACTCGCTAAAGTGCCCGAAATTCTGACCATTCTTGCCTGAAAGCGACTCGTGAGAGCCGAATCCAGGTTCGTCCGATCTTATAAATTAAGATTTCCTCGAGCCACCTGTCGCGCCGTAGCCCCGAAGGGCGAAGGCGGACGAAGGGCCGTCGGAAAAATGTTTTAATCAAAGAAATTACCCATTCCAAATTAGCTTAAGGAACAGGCAACCCCGAATTGCTTCGGGGCTCTGACGTATAACGCACAATTCAATTTTCGCTGACTTACTTCACCTTTTGGATCCCGCGGATAAATTCCGTCGTGCTGCGAAATCCAAAATTAAACTGTCAAAGATCACCGTCCTCCCTGTCGCGCCGTAGCTTTAGGCGTAGGCGGATCTGCCTCCGGTACACGACAAAATCCGATCCGATCAGCTGACTGATAAAACCGGCTCGCCCATGAGCCCGAAGAGAAGAACACTCCGGGAACCCCCGGAGTCCGCATTTCAGCGGGACAGCAACATATTGCGTCCAATCACCTCGTCAAAGAAAATTTCCACCAAATCATGAAAAATTTTCTCTCCGCACAAACATGGTAGGGACGCCGCGCTGCGGCGTCCGCCGGCGCCTTCGATGTGGGGGTGGATCGGCCGCTCCGCCGGGCGATGCCAAACAAATGCGGCTTCGCCGCCAAAATGCCATCGAATGATCCCGCACGCGCGGGACTCGATCCACCTGGTCCTCCAGTAGCCGCGGCCCTGTGAGCCGCGCCCGCTGCATCTCCCTCCCGCACGGATTGCACATTTTCGGAAATCCACTCCATTTGCGCATGCCAGAGCTGTCCATTCCGTTTAGTTTTCGTCCGACCTTAATAGCTGCCCTCGCCGCACTCTCATTCCTCGTCTTTTCGACCACGGCGTCCGCGCAAGGACCGCTGTTTCAAGGAGTTGCAGTCCAACCAGGCAAAACAATCTCGGTCTCCGTCCCGCTCAATTCGGAACAAAAAACCTTCGCGACGATCGGCGGCAATCAGGTCCCGCCCAACGCGGTCGCGGTCCTTGCCGTGCCGCCCGGATTCGATCCGCAAAAGACGTGGCCCGTCCTGATCGTCTTTTCGACGAGTGATTTTCAACGCCAGAACCGCGGCGATATCCACTTCTATATCAGGGAGGCGCTGAGCCAAGGCTGGCTCATTCTCGCCGCCGATGGACCCGCGCGCCCCCGGGACGACAGCACCGGCTGGCGCGCCGCCATGACCCTCGCCGCTCTGGACGCGCTCCATCGCAGTTTTCCCGGCTCAAACAAATGGCCCGTGGCTTGCGCCGGCATCTCCGGTGGTGCCAAGCGCGCGTGCCTCATCGCTCCCTTGCTGGCGATTAAAGGATACCGTGTCGCCGGTCTTTATCTCGCCGGGGTGAACGAAGATCTACTCGGCGCCGGCGTTCGAAAATTTCATCCCGGGCCAGGCTTCTTGAGCACGAAGATTTTCATTACCAGCGGCCAGCGCGACAAGATCGCGACCCCGGAGCAAACGCTGCGCGTCCGAAACTCCATGCTTGCTTATGGTTTTCGCCAGGTGCGCCTGGAAACGTTTCCCGAGGGCCACAACGTAAAACGCCCGCTGACTCGAGCCGCGCTCCGCTGGTTTCATTCCGGTTCTTTCGCCGCCCCTGCGCCGGAGATTCAGACCGCTGACGTCTTGGGCCTGCGCATGGATGCAAACGAGATTGGTTCGGGCCCGCAGAAACAGATCGCCGTGACGGTCAGCGATTCTTCGCGCCACGCCGCGCCGATCGCGGTGCGTGTCTATTTTGTCGGGAAAGCGCCGAATGCCGGGGCCCGTTTCATTTACTCTAACGCCGAGCTTTCCGTCCACCTCCGGGGCGCGCCCGTGGCCAGCGCGAAAGTCGACGTGCCCGCCTTGAAATCCGATCCCCACAGGCGCGCCCCGAAAGGCTTCGCGTATGTCGGAGTGGGGGATGCTGAGGGTTGGATCGTGACCGCCCAAACAAACGGCAAGACTTTCCAGATGCGCGCTTCAAGCGCCGCCCTTCTCAACGTCGCTCAAGGACGATCGCATGATTCTCTAAGCGCGATGATTGCCGATTACGAGAAACGCTCCGCCGAGCCCCGCCGTTAGCCCTTTCTGTAGCCGCGGCCCTGTGGGCCGCGTTTTTCCGGGGAGCGCACGCGCCCTCGCGTGCTGGTTTCGGCGCCCTCGCCGAAACTCTTCTGTCCAGGAACGCATGCGAAGGCGATTCGTCTTCGCCAAGTCGCCGCGGCGACCGCTGCCGGTCCCTGTCATGCCGTAGTCCCGCGACTGCGGGCCGAAGGCGGATTCTCAAAAATCACGCTACAACACGTCACGCCCGCCTCCGCCTTTTGCAGCTCCGATACATCAACCGTCCGAACTCGAAAGCCGCGCTCCTCGAGCCGGGCCCGGGTTTTCGGAAACGAGCTTGGCAGGACGACCGTATCATTGATCAGGAGCGCATTCGCAGCGGCTGGCTCGTCCTCCGGCACATCGAGCAGCTCAAATCCCCGCAACGGCTCCACATCGATCCACGATCGATTGACCAGGATCGTGTCGTTGCCCACGTAGGAGCAGGCGCTCTTCAGATGCAGGCAGCCTATCGCTTCGACCGGTTGGACTTCGTAACCATGCGGCCGCACCAGCTCGCTCAACTGCTCCACTCCCTGCCGATTGGTCCGCCTCGATAATCCGACGAACAGGGTGTGGCCGATCCGCATAACATCGCCACCATCCAACGTCGCAGGCGCTTTCAGAAATTCGAGCGGCCGATAATCCGCCAGCGCCTCCGCCACACTCGCGGCCTCCGGCCGCCTGCTTGCCGCTCCCATGTTCGAGATCACCGCGACCTCATCCAGCACCACCGCCGCATCCTCGACAAAGACCGCATCCGGAAGTCCCGGCTCCGCCGGGAGAGAAACGATCCGCGCCCCCAGTTCCGCCAGGCAATCCCGATACGCCTCATGCTGAGCGATCGCCTCGGCCACATCGATCCGCTGCCGCTCATGAAACGACAATTCGCAGTCGTTGATGTTGGAACTCACATCGCGCGTAATTGCCGCGAGGATCATATTCGAACTCGTGAGACATCACGTTCACTCAGAACGAACCCGCCGTGTGGGTCACGCGTGATCGCCGTCAGACCCCCAAATAAAAGATAAATCGAATAGCGTTCCTCACGGCGTTGAATGGAGCCGGAGGGAACCCAGCGACATAGATGCTGACTGTGATGACAATCCAAATGAAGAGGAGCATGCTTCGAAACGAGATATATCGTTCCTAGCTTTAGCGACAACGACATTCTTAGATTCTGATCGTTCGAAAATGCGTTACTGGCAATGCCGGTGCGCAGCGGCATTCATCCCCGGTGTCGGCCCCCACTCGTCACCGCCCACTTCCCGTGATCACTTCGGAGATCGGATAAATCGACTTCAGCACAAGCGAGGGAATCACAGCGCGGTGCGCGGCAGATTGGGAGAGGCATGTTAAGCCTATTCTCAAAGACTCAACTTTGACTATCCAACCGACAATTGTTGCCCCCTAACAATATCAAAGATTTCAAATCCAGTGGTTGAAAAGAAACCGCTTTAGCGAGTGATTTGCGTGTTTCCGGAAAATAATGCGTGACAGCGATAGCACCGGTTGGCAAATTCTGGCAATGGCAACCAGCCTGTAAGCACACTCCCCCACTCACGCCATGTCCCCCGTTCAAACTCTAGAGAACGCTCCCTCTGACCCATGGGCTCGCCCTGACCGAACAGGGTGCTTCGAGGCCGTTTATGCAGCTTTGTTCGGTTACACTTATGGCATTTTGTGGATCGCGATTGCTGGCTGGTTAAAGCTCCTTTCGGTTGCTTTTTCACAACGGCACAATGCATATCCGACAACATTCGATCTGCAAGGTGAAGCGTTGTGGTTCGATTTCTTGATGGCGCTCTCTATTCTCTTAGCAATTTTCCAAGTTGGTCGGGCCTACCATTATACGCACTTGTTCGATGAGCAGCACGAGAATCCAGCCCACTTCATAAGTCGGTTCACTAGCGGGCCGCGTTTTGTTGATCGACTGCTGCGTGTCGGAGTCGCAAGTTTGGTTGTGGTAGCTGTCGAACTGTATGCAAGGCATGGTCTTGTCCAATATCATTTAACGCGACTTAAAGACGGAGTTTCCAACTATCAGTTACTCTTACCACTTGGGTTTATATTGTTTTTTATATTTCTTCTTTTACTCGTCTGGGACTTGAACCTTCTCTTCTGGAGAAAACGTGGAATGACCCGCATCGAAGATCAACGGACCTTTGAAACCTCCTTGATCATATATGATCCTCCATTGAAAATGGCACAGCGCGTAGGCGGTTTTGCTTACAGCGGTATTCTATGCGCGCTGTTGTATTTCGGACCGAATATCCCATTGTTAGTGATCTTCGGTGCGTCGTTGTTATTATTTGGCCTTGTCTGGTTTGGCGACTACTTACCTAATCGACATCGGTTTTGGTGGCGTGATGCTAACCGTGTGATACCGGATAAAGGCAGCGTATGGCTACGGCGGTTTTTTACGGAAAACTTATCGTGGTTATCAACTCTCTTGCGGTTATTTTTCCCACGCGCACTGTCTTCTAAAAGCACGCGATATTCAAAAGCTATGAAAAAAACTATTGTGATTGTAGTCATGTTGGCGGCGTTGATTTCTGCGTGGTGGCTTTTCGCCCCGAGACATCAAAGCCAAAGCGGGGCTATCTCGATGGCAATTGGGAAAAATGTGTGGTGTAGCCTGCCGATTGTCGCGAAGGAAAAAGGGTTTTTCAAGGAGGAGGGATTGGATGTGAACTTCAACTTTCAGGATGCTGGACGGTATTGTATGGACGCATTGCTCTCCGATTCGGTGGACTTGGCGGCGGTCGTCGAAGCTAACGTGGCGTATATCGGATTCGCCGGGAACAGGAAACCGGTCGTCGTTGCGGAGATAGTTTCTTCTAGTTGCGGAATTATTTCCCGCCGAAGTGCCGGAATAAACAGCGAAAGCGATCTTCGTGGCAAGAAAATCGCCTATACCCCCGCGACTGGGGCGGAGCCCTTTCTCTATCGCTTTTTGGCGAAGCATGGAATCTCAAATGGGGAGGTCGAATTGCGTAAGATGCAACCAAAGGCTTTGCAACCGGCGTTGGTCGCTAAAGAAGTAGATGCCGCTGCGACGTGGGAACCATTCATTTACAACTGTAATAAGGCGATGGGTGGGGATGCTGCAGAATTCCGCGATCCTGAGGCATTCACGGGGTTTATGATGCTGGCTACGAGTCGCGACTTTGCCGCGAAGAAACCTGATAGCGTTCGCGCAGTTCTACGAGCTCTTAGAAAGGCGGAATTGTATCTCAAAGATAATCCTAAAGATTCGCACGCTATGCTTGCGCGATATCTTGGAATGGAGCCGGAGGCGATTCAGCGAATATGGCCTTATTTCACTATGAGCCTTCGTATGAACAGAACAGACTTAATAAACGCCATCAATTACGTTGCAGATAATGCGCGGACTATCGATCCCGAATTTACGGGTAAGGAGACGCCTGACTACAATTCCTATATCGACGACTCTTTTCTCGCGGGTATAGGAAAGTAGAGCACCTGGCTTCAGAATTCAGAATGGTCATGGCTGGAAAGTGGTACCACGTCTGGCCTTGGCTCCTGCGGATCCTTGGCTTTGGATGCCTTGCTTTCGCGTGGGAGGTTGCACACGCTTTCTCCATTTTTGATCCTACGCTCCTCCCGGGGCTTAGCGCGGTTGCCAAAGCGTTTGTGAAATTGTTGGGCTCCTGGAATACGGTATCAGATGTTGGTATGACAGTGGTGCGGACTCTTGCGGGCTTCGGTTTGGCTGCAATCGCTGGGATTCCATTGGGAATTGGTATGGGAGTGTTCCGGCCTGTCTATTTGGCCGCGATGCCTCCCGTAGATTTTTTTCGGAGTATTCCCGTTACGACCTTGTATCCGGTATTTGTCCTTCTCTTGGGGGTCGGTGATAAATCAAAAATTGGAATGATTTTCACCGCGTGCGTATTCGTAGTGATGCTGAATAGTGCGTACGGAGTCCTACAGGCGCGTCCAACGCGTCGACAGATGGCGCGACTGTATGGATGCTCCGCGCCAAATGTTCTTCGTTGGGTAACTTTCTACGAAGCCCTACCGCAAACGCTGATTGGATTGCGGATCTCGTTGTCGCTTTCATTGATTGTGGCTGTCCTCACCGAAATGTTTATGGGCAGCGAATATGGGCTTGGCCAGCTCTTGACGGATGCGTATACGACGTTCGCGATTGATAGGTTGTACGCGATCGTAATACTTACAGGCACTATCGGATTTATTTTTAACAGACTGTTCGTTCGTCTGGAAACATGGTTGGTTCCATGGTCGTCCAAATGACAACTGTCGAGCTTAACGGGGTGTCTAAGGTTTTTCAGAAGCCCGGCGAACTCCCAGAGGATCTTTTTAGGAATGTTGATTTAAGCTTGGCGCCTCAGCGATTCGCCGCATTGATCGGACCCAACGGGAGCGGAAAAACCACACTATTGAATGTAATAGCGGGGCTGGTGGAACCAACGCGAGGTTCGGTGGAAATATTCGGCGGGCGCATGCCTAACCCCACATTTGGGTACGTATGGCAAAACTACAGAGACGCTCTGTTGCCATGGTTTACCGTTGAGGATAATATCGCTTTACCACTCCGTGCGAGGGGGGAGTCTTGGCAGTTTGGGCGGGATAGGGCGCGGGCCCTCTTGCAAGAGTTTTTGCCAGATGTTGCAGAGAATGCTAAGCCGTATGAACTGAGTGGAGGCCAGCAACAGTTAGTGAGTTTACTTCGAGCGATCGTATTGTCGCCAGATGTTCTGCTGCTTGACGAGCCATTCTCGTCTCTCGATCAGCATCGAAGTTGGAATGCGGCCCTTTATGTAGAGAGAATTTGGTCACAACATCAAGTTCCTGTTCTCTTTGTGTCTCATGACGTAGACGAAGCGGTCCTATTGGCCGACGATGTGTTCCTGCTGTCTCGATGGCACCGCGGCATTGTCGGGCGCGTAACGAATTTACTGCCTCGACCGCGAACGCTAGATATGTTAACCAATGCGCGGCACGTTGAATGTCGAAACAAAATCATCGATTTTCTGCGGTCCGAAAGTAATGACGGCTGCAGGACAGAGGCTAATTGGGAAAAATGATTATTGAAAGGCATAGGACTGCGCTTACTGCGGCCCAGGCCGAGCAAGTTGCGAGGCAGTTCGCCTTGCATGTGAAATGCGACAAGCCTCAATCGATTGATTCGATCCCGCTCGATTCCGGTATCGACCTAGAGGGCTTAGAAATTCATCCCGGAGTTCTTAGACCGATGAGCTCGAAGCGACTCGCCGCTTTTCTTTACCGAAATAGGGAAATGCTGGATTCAAAGGAGGTAATAGACATAGGATCAGGATGCGGACTGCAAGGAATTGTTGCGGCGTTGTATGGGGCGTCACGGGTAATTCTGTCAGATCTAACGGTTGAGGCTTGGAGGAATACGTCCGAAAATATTTCCCGGTTTGACGTCACAGAGAAATGCGAAAGCCGGCGTGGAGATTTATTTGAAAAAATCCCGGAAAGCGGAGACATCGTCATTTTTGCTCAACCTTATTTCGCCGGCTGTCCGGACCCACGGTATCCATTCACGTATGGAATGCTCGATGAAGGTGAGCTAATTCACAGGTTTTTCGAACAAGCAAAAGCACATGTACGAGAGCGCATATTGATGACTTATCTGGATTTAGCGGGCGATGTGAACAATCCAAGAGTCCAAGGTCCTAAGCATGGTTATCGCGTGATCGAACACGGGCCAGAAATCCTGACTACGGGTGAGCAGCGCGGACTTTTCTGGGTGCATGAACTAACTTTGAGACACTGAAGATGCCCCAGGGGTGAAATATGCGTTTGAGCTTTTAGAGCGGCTTCAGCATCGGTGATTAGTTTTTGGAAGCTCGCGTCGGAGCCTTTGAAAGTAGGACTTAGGAAGTAGGAAGTAGGAATCGAGAGGTCGGAGATCAGAAGTCGGATGTCAGAGGAACGGGACGAGCATGACATGCTGTTTTGCTCATTTGCTCGGCTGCGCCTTGAGCGCGGCTTCGGCGTCCGCGACGAGTTTCTGGAAGCGAGCGTTCGCGCGAGACCATCCCATTCTGGCGCCCAACGCAGGTTGGCAAGGTGCACGAACGATACAGGCTCGCCCGCCAAACGTTCCAGGGTGGCCAAAGCTTCTTCGTTGCGGCCGCAAAGGGCGGCGACGGTGGCGACGTTGCCGACGAGGAGGGCGCGGACGAAATGGTCTTCGCCGGCGCCGAATACCGATCTTTGATCCTCAATCCCTCACCAGGACACCCGTTTCGACGCATCGTAAGCGGCTTACGATAGATCTGCCTGACCCCAGAACTGTCCGAATTTGTCGTATCGTAACCGGCTTACGATAGACACGCTGGGGTTCCAGTGTTTCGAAGGCACTCTACCTTGACACTTCCAACATCCGATTCCAGACGATAGATCCGCTTGGGCTGGTGTTCTTAGAGGGCTTCCTGCTGCACAATTGAACCCTTCATCGCGATTGCGGGGTCGCGTGTTTTGTGCAGAACAGACAGGTATCGTAAGCCGGTTACGATAAACTCGGAATATTCAAATCCTTGATGACCGGCGGCGATGCTCGCCGTCTCATGCCGTCAATGCTTGGGTTTGCGCAGGGGTGCGAGTTGTTTTGGCGGTGAACGTGGGTGGTGGCTCGCCGGCTTTCTTTGCGGCCCGCTTTGCCTCGCGGATTGCCACCAAAAGCTTCGCTTGCTGGCGGGTCAGTTCGCGTCGACCTGAAGCGCCACCGCGCTTGCCGATCGCCGAGAAATAGTCCCGCACTTCACGCAGCAGGGTTACTCGCTCGGGGGGCATTTGAAAACATCGTAAGCGGCTAACGATGGATGACAAGGGCCGTTGTCCTTCCCGGCTGGAGGCTGGCGATGGTAGAAATGGGGTCACGGCCGGGGCATCAAATTGATCGAGACGGCCCCTGAAAGAACGCGTGCGCGCTCATTTGTTTGCCTGCGCTTTCATCGCTGCTTCAGCGTCCGTGATCAGTTTTTGAAAGCGCGGATCGGAACGCAGATTGTTCCATTCCGGGCCAGAGCGGAGCTTGCCAAGATGGACAAACGAAACGGGCTCGAGGGCGAGGCGGTTCAGGGTGGTGAGGGCTTCTTCGTTTCGGCCGCAGAGGGCGGCGACGGTGGCGACGTTGCCCACCAATAGGGCGCGAACGAAATGGTCTTCGCCGGCGGCGGTGACGGATTTGTTGGCCTCGAGCATAGCAGCGTCGCAGTGGCCGAGGCCGGCTTCGAGGGTGGCGAGGGAGGCGGTGATGTAGCCGTTATCGCCCAGTCTTGAGCGCAACGCGGTGAGCTTTTCGTGGCCTTCTTTGAAGGTTTGCTGCGCGCCGGCTTCGTCGCCGGCGCGGCGTTGGGCCCAAGCAAGCTCGGGATATAACCAGCTGACCCAGCCGTTCAGCTCGAATCCGGGGGAACCGAGGATGGCCTTGAGGGTTTCGATGAGCCAAGACCAGTCGTGACGGAGGTTCCGATACTCGAGCTGGATGGCAAATGTCGTCGCGCTGGTGAATTGCGGCGGGAGCGGGTCGAGGATCTGGCCGGCGGCGTCGAGGTTTCCTTCGTAGACGTAGCTTTGGGCTTTCAGCGGCGGGATCGAGGCATCGGCGGGATTGATGGAGAGGGCGCGGTCGTACCATTTGCGAGCTTCCGCGGTGCGGCGCATGGGGAGGAGGGTGTCGCCGAGGCCGGTCATGACGGAGACGTTGCGCGGGTCGCGCTCGAGCGAACGTTCCATCAGTTGGTTCGATTTTTCGTAATTGCCGCGCCGACGCTCGACGGCGGCGCGAGCATGCAGCACTTCCGGATTGTTAGGCGAACGTTTGCCGGCCTCTTCCAGCGCAGTCAACGCGGCCGCGTAGTCGCCTTTGCCGCGGTAGAGATAATAACCTTTCGCCAGCCAGGCTTCGACAGATCCAGGGGCAAGGCGCATCGCTGTCTCTGCGCCCCGTTGGGCTGCGACCAGCCGTTCGGTGGTGTGATCGAAAGCCTGGAAATAGAGGAGGCCGTCCACCATCGAAGCGTGCGCCCAGGCCAGCGCAAAATTCGGATCGAGCTTTACGGCCTCAGCGAACGCCTGCGACGCGGCCGCCAGATTTTCCGGGCCGAAGCTCTGGTTTTTGGCAAAGAGACCGCGCAGGTAGGCGTCGTAGGCGGCGGGGTTGTTCGTCGGGCGCATTGCCAGGACTTGTTGCTCCTCGCCGGTGAGCTTCGCCTTCAGCGCCGCCGCGATCGCCCCCGCGACCTCGGATTCGACCGCGAAAATATCGTCGAGCTTTCGGTTATAGCTCTCCGCCCAGATATGCTCGTCGGTCGCGGCACGGATCAACTGGACATTGATGCGCACCACGTCGCCGGCCCGCTGGACGCTGCCTTGCAGGAGATTCGCCACGCCCAGCTGCTGGCCGACTTCCCGGATATTTCCAGGCTTGCTCTCGTATTGCTTCGTCGAGGTGCGCGAGATCACCTTCAACGCGCCGATCTTCGCCAGACGCGTCAGGATTTCGTCCTGGATGCCGGAGGCAAAATAAGTATTCGCCTTGTCATCGCTCAGGTTCTGGAACGGCAGCACCGCGATCGACTTCTCGAGGTCTGCGGCCTTGCCGGCTGATGGTTGGAATAATTGAAACGCCAGCAAACCGGCTGCGATCACGCCCAGCGCGGTGATGGCCGCGGTGAGATTGCGGCCGGTTTTCCGCGGGAGCGACTCGCCCGGTGCGAGATCCTCGGTGCGCTTGATGCCATCCGGCGTCAACTCGAACGCCCAGGCAAAGATGAGCGCGATCGGAAAACCGAGCGCGACCAAGACAATCACGAGCCTCGTTGCCCATGTCGGAATCTCGAGGACGGGGAACGTCGAAGTGGCGAACTGGATCAACAGCCAACCCACGACTGCATACGCGACCGCCACCTTGTAAACGTGCCGCCGCTTCAGCTCCGCGAAGAAGTTGCGCTGGCTCATTTCGGTGCGGAGATACTCATCTTTCTGCAAGGTTTCGAGGCTAACGCTGGAGCGGGTTTTGCTCAGGGTTAGCGAGCAATTTTTGAAAGCGCGCATCTCCGCGGATTGGGTCCCATCCCCAACGCAGCTTTAAGTCGCCGGGCGTAATGCTCTCTTCAAAGTTATCGACCATGCCAGGGCGCGTAAGGGAGTGCTCGATGAGTGGCAATGCCAGATCGGCCTCGCCCACGCGGGCGTAGATCAACGCCAAAAAAGCCGTCATCAAGGTCCCGCTGAGGGCGTCTGTGGACTCCGGCTTTAACTCACACGCACGCCGCCCTTCGCGGATCGCATCGTCCTTTTCTCCCATGTGGGCGTAGAGCAAACCGAGATAGGCGTGACGGAAGGCATTCTCTGGACTGGCGTTCACCTCTGCCTGAAAATGGGCGCGTGCTGCCTCGAAGAACGGTTGGGCACGGGCGGCGTCACCGCGCGCCAGCTCGATGCAGCCCCGAAGATAACTTTTCGGCAACGGCGGACCACCACCCGAATAGCCCGCGGAGATGAGTTCGAACTGAGATGCGGCGAGTGCCCGCTCGGCCGCAGCAAAGTCACGTTCAAGTAATGCGATGTCCCATCGCGTCAAGGTGGCGAGTCCATTCGGATCTACGCCCGCTGGAACCTCCGCGAGAACGCTCTTGAGCAAGCCGGTGTTGCCTTTCCACCAGATGTCAACGTAACCGCGAACCACCTTGTAGATCAAAGCCGGCGAGATTGTTTGGGCTCGATCCCAGCTCCGCGCACAAGCGGCCCAATCGCGGACGTGGGCGTAAGTGTCGCCGAGGTTAGCCACCGTATGCTCGTTGCGCGGGTCGATGGCGGCCGCTTCCTCGAATTTTGCCAGTGCCTCAGGCCAGCGTCCTTGCCGTCGGCGAACCGCGCCCACGCAGCCTGGGATCTCGGCATTGTTCGGCATCGTGCGCGAAGCCAGCTCAAACTCGGCCAGGGCGCGCTCGTAGTCGGCGTCGATCCAGAGATAGCAGAGGCCGAGCGCTAGGTGAGCCTCACCCAGGGCCGGTTGCAGCCGGAGCGCTTCATGCGCTTCATTTCTCGCTTCTGTCGCACGCGCCTTCGTGGGCTGAAACTCGTGATAAATATTGGCGATGGTGTGCGCCAGGCGCGCATGCGCCATAGCGAAGTTCGGATCCAGCGCGATCGCCTGCTTGTAAAGCTGTTCCGCCATCTGAGCGTCCTCCAACAGGATACTCAGACGGTCCTGGGACTCGCGCGCGCGAAGGAATAGCAGGTAGGCTTCGGCGTTTTCGGTCGGCTTGCTTTCCACCCGCGCTTTTTCTTCCGGAGTAAGTGTGGCGCGCAACGCACTGGCGATCTCGGTCGCAAGTTCGCCCTGCAGAGATATCGAGTCGGCCAGCGTCCGATCGTAATTCTCGGCCCAAATATGCCGGTCCGTGAGCGCGTCAATCAACTGCACCGAAACGCGCACCCGATTACCAGCGCGCCGCACGCTGCCTTCCACCACGTTGCTGACACCGAGGTCATGCGCGATCTGGCGAAGGTTGCGCGCGATGCCGCTCTTGTACTGCATCACCGAGGTGCGGCTGATTACCTTGAGCTGCTTGATCTTCGCCAGGTTCGTCAGCAGCTCGCTCTGAACTCCATCGGCGAAGAAGGCGTTCTCTTTTTCGTCGCTCAGATTTTCGAGGGGCAGCACTGCGATCGACTTATCGGGAATTCTCGCTGTCGTTGTTCCGGTGCCGGTCGTGTAGCGCCCGATGAAGAACAAGCCGATTGAAAGCGCGGCGCCGACAAGGACGACGTAAATCCAGCCGCGACCGCGCCGTTTCGGAGCTTCACTATTGTCCTCGGTTCGTTTGATGCCTTCGGGCGTCAGCTCGAAGGCCCAGGCGATCACCAGCGCTATCGGGAAGCCGATGATGATGGCCAGCACAACGAGCCGCACGGCCCAGTTCGGAATATCGAAGAACGGGAATGTCTGCGTTGCGATCTGGATGAGGAGCCACGCAACCACGCCATACGCGACCGCAACCTTATAGACGTTGCGGCGCTTCAGCTCGGCGAAGAAAACCCATCCTGCGTCCATTTAGCCGGATACGGACTGTTTAGACAGCCAAAACCGGGTCCAGCGTTCCCAGGACTGCGATTGACTGCCGAAAACACGCCGCCCAGATCCTGATCGACGGCTATCCGCTGAAAAATATGCGCGACCTCGACAAGATCACGACCCTGATCAAAGGCGGGAAAGGCTACGATCCGGCGACGATAGAGGAGGCGCCAGGCATCCGCTACTCAGGCGCCGTTCTGCCGGGCCGCGAGCAACCATCACGGGGCCCAAGAGGCATCAGGCCCAAAAAAGTGGCCAGTGACCGTTGACATGTGACAAGCAAAAACGCTGGCCGCTTGTCATCTATCGTAAGCTGGTTACGATGCTGTTGCCTTGCCTCCCGAACGAATAACCCTTCCCCGCAAAGTGCGAGAGTACTTCTCTGCGATCGGCAAACGCGGGGGTGCGGCTGGTCGGCGAGAGCTGACCCGTCAGCAAGCGAAGCTTTTAGTGGCCCTCCGTGAGGAGAAGCGCGGCGCAAAAAAGGCCGGAAAGCCAGCACCCGCCTTCACCGCCAGGCAACTCGCACCGCTGCGAAAACCAAAATCATTGCGCCCTTAGCGTTGACCCTCTGCGCCCTGTCAACCCGCAGATTTCGGCTATCATCGTAAGCGGCTTACGATGTTATAGCCTGGTCGTCCCCAAAAACTTCCGCGCCGCCGAACGGATCTATCGTAAGCCGGTTACGATGGGATCACCGTCTGACCAACCAAATGGGAGATTAGTGTCGAAAGTAAGCTCTGACCCCTCCTCTTCGGCCGAGGTTGACCCTCTGCGCCCGGCCCTCCCCCGATCTCGGCTGTTATCGTAAGCGGCTTACGATGTTATAATCTGGCGATCCCAAAAATTCCGCGCCGCCGAACGGATCTATCGTAAGCCGGTTACGATGCGACCCAGTCGTGTGCACAGCGAGTTCCTCAGTGTTTGGATGAAAGGAAAGGGGAATTCTGGATGCATCTCCTCAGGCCTCGCTCCTGCCGGTACCGGCGGCAAACGAAAACAATTGCGCCCTTAACGTTGACCTCTGCGCCCTGCCAACCCGAAGATCTTCGCTTTTATCGTAAGCGGATTACGAGTTATATTCGGGGCGTCCCCAAAAACTTCCGCGCCGCCGAACGGATCTATCGTAAGCCGGTTACGATGCGACCCAGTCGTGTGCACAGCGAGTCCCTCAGTGTTTGGATGAAAGGAAAGGGGAATTCTGGACGCATCCACTCCGGCCTCGCTCCTGCCGGCGCCGGCGACCGCGACCCGGCTCCATGAGTTTCGTAAGTTACCCGGCCAAAGAGGAAGGCATTGGCCTGGGCGAGGTTTTCTGCCGCGTCACGATGCCATTGCGCCCTTAACGTTGACCCTCTGCGCCCTGCCATGCCGCGGATCTCGGCTGTTATCGTAAGCGGCTTACGATGTTATAGCCTGGCCGTCCCCAAAGACTTTCGCGCCGCCGAACGGATCTATCGTAAGCCGGTTACGATGCGACCCAGTCGTGCACAGCGAGTTCCTCAGTGTTTGGATGAAAGGAAAGGGGAATTCTGGACGCATCCACTCCGGCCTCGCTCCTGCCGGCGCCGGCGACCGCCAGCCTCTGCGCCTGCCATCCGGCAGATCTCCGCTTTTATCGTAAGCGGCTTACGATGGTATAGCTTGCCCCCCCAAAAAACTTTCCGCGCCGCCGAACGGATCTATCGTAAGCCGGTTACAATACGACGACTCTGGAGCATCGCTTTCGTTTATTATCTGTCGTAAGCCGGTTACGATGCGACAACTCTGGACGCATCCACTCCGGCCTCGCTCTGCTGGAGCCGTCGGCCGAAACGCTGCCTCCATCAGTTCGTTGGTTACCCGGCCAAAGAGGAGGGCATCGCTGATCGCTGCCCACCACGGCGGGTTGATTCGATCGCAGCCCGCAATCTCACCCTCGCCCCTCGGGTTGTGTGATCCTTGTCGCGGCTTCCCAGCGCGCTCCATTCGTCTACTGCGAACCTGGGCGAGGTTTTCCGCCGCGTGACGATGCAACTTCTCTGGCACGCCGTAGCCTCGTTCAAAGGCGGCTTCGTCCGGGATCATCTCACGAAGAGGCCGCACCGCCAAGGTGACGTTGATGGAATAACGAAGCGGTCGTATTACGCACGATTACAGCCGACGACATCGACGAGCCAGTCGCGGAAGCGTGTGACTCCCTGCGCGATCCCCGTCCGATCAGTGACCTTCTTTGTTTTCGTTACGGTAAAACTCAGAGCCGCAGGGCGCGCTCACGCGATCTGATTTGGCAACAGTCAGTTGTCCGTTCGCGAGATGAATGGATCGCGTGTCCGAATAGCGGCACGTCTTGTAGCAGCGAAGGCGAATTGGGAATGCGGCCTTCCACCGGCTGTGCGAAAAGCGCGAGCAAGCTTCTCGTGTAACTCTCAGCCACACGCGCGTAGCATCCAATCGCTATAAGCTTCCGCCTGCGGCTGGAGCGCCGATCGAGACGCGACCCGAGGAGCGGTGAACTGTTGAATGCAAAAATGCGAACCCGCTGTTCCCGGCTCTTTCCCGCTCCCACTCTCAACGCCCAGGCGGGTTCTCCGGCACCGCACTGGAAAAATTACCTAGCAGCAACCGCTTTGCCCTGTCATAGATTGGGATAAATTCCCTCACCATGGATCCCGTATTTCTGGCCACCGTTACCTCTGCCATCACACATCTCGCTATGGAGGTGATGAACGGCGTTGCATCTGAAGCCAGCGTATCGCTTTGGAAAACCATTTCCGAGAAGCTGGGTTTTTCTGCCACCCCGAGAAAGGAAGAACTTGCTCCACTCGTCGCAGGTAAGCTGCAAACCGACCAGGATCTCGCTTGCGTCATCGCTGACCTACTCCAGAACAAATTAAGCAGCACGGATGTCACCGCCTTGGTAGGCCGCATTGATGCGAAGGGTGCCAAGGTGACCGTGATCCACACCGTGAATGTCTCCAGCGGAGGCTTTACAATAAGCAACTAATTCCTCGCACTAGGTCATGGCCGGAGTAGTCAATATCGCTCAGGTAATATTGAACGACGGTGATTTCGAGATCAACGGAGGTTTGCAGCCCTCAGGACATCCCCACGCCAAGTCGTGCCAAGCGCCACTGCCCCCGGAATACTGCCTGAGCCGAACCGGGATAGAGGACGTTCTCGTGAAAGCTGTTGTGGAGCAGAGCTCTGCTGCTCGGCTGCGAATCGTTCGTGGTCCCAGCGGTTGCGGCAAAACCACGGCTGTGGCGAACGCGTTTCGCGAAATCTGCCAGGATCGCGCTGGAACTTGGGTCGATTGCCGCATCCACCGCTCCGTCCCGCCCGAGATCAACTCCGGCGCGGTCGCGGTTTTCGACAACTTGAACAGCCTCAACCATCCTGCGATGAAGGAGGACTGGTTCGCCCGTTGCCGTGCCACTGGAGCGGTAGTGTTCGTCACGACCACAGCGGAGATCGTGGAGCGTGCATTGATTGCAAAGTTTGCCTGCGCTGCTTTTCATGATGTTTCGGTGCCGGTTGATTTTCTATCGAATGCGGAAGCCCTGACCTTCCTTGAAAATACGGTCGTCGGCTTCGATTCCAATCGCGCCACCTACGAAAAGCTACTCGATTGCGCTCGCGGCCGACCCCTGATGTTCCAGCTTCTGTCAGCGCTGGCCGGGCATGGCGTGCCGACCGGGGAATTGAACCATCAAGCGTGCCCGGGTGATGACCCGCTCGGCAATCTTGTCCGGCAATGGCTGCTCGAATGCGTGCAAAACCAAGCGACGAATGACGTCTTGGAAGTTCTCTGCAAACTGACATTCATCGGCATGAGTGTTAAAACGCTGTCAGCCATACTGGAGAAGAACATTGAGGATGTGGGCGAAGCGGTAAAACCGCTGATCGCTCGTGGGATCGTAACGATTTCGTGCCGGAATCGAGGCGGTCACGAGCAGATACTGGCCGTTCACGACACGGTGCGAGAAAGCGATTTTGCACACGCAGTTGAAAGCGAAACCGAAGCCGAACGACGTGCGGTGTATCTGAAGCTCTTGCGAAAGAGCATCAACACGGAAAGTGGCTCGGACGTAGACATGCTTGCATCTCTCGACGCATGGATCGCCTGTTGGTCCGCCGTCTTTCAGCCCGCGCCAGGGACGGAAATGGATAATCAGAAGTTTCAGGCGCTGTATCAGGACTGCGAACAACTGCTTCCCAAACTGGTCGATCCAAGCAACAGCTGGACGTACTTCGAGCGCGACGTGGAAAGCTTCCTCGACCACAAAATATCCGAGGACATGTGGTGCGCCCCGTTAACCGCCCTCGGTCATCTGCTGCGGGATCTGCCTCCCAGTTCGTTGCTGGCGGAAATGATGTGGCGGGCGTCACGCAACTACGATGGTTGGGGTCGCGCCTCGGCAATGGGTGTTTCCTGCTCGCACTGGTATCGATTGGGGCGCGACGCAAGAAAGCGCGGAGCAAAGAAGGTTCGGGAATGGCTGCAATATGCGGCTGCCAGGGCAGATCAGGCGGACCCAGATGATGATTCGTGGGGAAGGCGCGAAGATATTCTCGGCCTCGATGTTCTTGTCGCAATTGCAAGCTTGGCCCGAATGGAAAGCGACCACACTGCATTAGGGGCGATGGCCGCCAGTGATTATCAACAAAACTTTTCGCAGCTCCAATTGCCCCGCCTCGCCATGCTCGTGAAGTTGGGTGACAGTGGTCTCCTTAACGCATCGTCGTTCGAAGAGTTGTGGAGGGGGATTAACCACATCACTCCCATGCTCCTGCGCGTCGGGGAATACCTTTTGACGCACAAGCAGTTGGATCCCGAAACTCATAGGCTTTTGAATCATTTGCGAGATAAGTACGGTCCCGCAGAACAGGCCCCCAACAGTCTTTCCATGGATATCGCTCGCTACGCCTTCTCACCATGCTTCGCGGAGTACGTGCGCAAGACGGAGCCAGGCGCGCAGCGTCACTTCTGATCCGCCATGGGCGTCCCTGCGTGTCGACGCCGACAGCGGTCACTCCTACTTCCAGACGATTACTTGCCGAATGCGACACGCCCTCTCCCCGGCACTCACACGACGCCAAGAATTTCAAAGGCGCGGCAAGGGTATACCTAAACCGTCCGTCAGGGAGTGGAGAATTAGGCAAGAAGCTGCTGGGGATTGGAGCTTCATATCGTCAACTCCGCTGGCCCGGATTTCTGAACCCCTGACGATCTCAAGCTCTCATCCGAGCCGGCTCCGCAAGCTCTGACCCTGACCGGCTCCGCACCGCGGCCTTCTGCCGGACCACGCGTAGTGCATAATTGCATCGAGCAGAAGGTCGTCCGTGAGGACGCCGTCACTCCGCGGCGAGGCCGAGTTGCTCGCGCATGGCTTCGACGCGTCGCTTCATGACGGCGCGGCCGAGCGACTCGTTGCGAAACTCCGCGAACTGCGGTGTCGCGCAGGGATTCCAGCCCCGAAGGAGCGACAAGGGGTCAGAGCTCACCATCGGCGGCGGGGCCAAGTTGGTCGCGCTTGGCTTCGACGCGTTGCTTGTGACAGTATAGTCACCAGTGGTATATTTGGTCGGGCTCGACTGGCAGGGCGCCCCCAGAATCGTGATGAGCAACGCAGACATCTTTGGCTTCGAGGAAAGCGGATGGGCCGAGATCCGCAACGGGATCGTCCACATCGTGAAGAACCACCGGCGCAGCGCGCAAGATGCGGCGGTGCCCCCGGGCCAGGCGATCGAGTTCGAGTTCTACGTTGCGCAGTTTCCTTTTCACATGAACGTCACGCACGGCGAAGACTACATCGGAACTACGGAGCGCCGCGTCCCGGTGCGCGACGCCGGCTCGTTGATCCGCGATCTGCAGCGCGAAACCGCCTTGGCGGCCACGCCCGCGGCCGCAAGCGCGACCCCTATCACTACGACGACCACGACCACGCCCACCACGATGCTCGCGCGCCGGCGCCCGCTCGACATCGTGGACTTCAACGGCGGGACGTTCGAGCCACCGCTTCCGGACCCTCCGCAGGATCGGGTCGTTCCATTCGAGATCACGCTCACGCCGCCGAACCGGCTCGCGCCGATCGTGTTCACGAACCCGTGGGCGAGCACGATCTCGCGTTGGCCGAACGACACGCCCGGGGCGTGGATCAACCCGTCGTACATCGAGCGCGCCAAGGGCCGGTGGAAGATTTCGGTGCGCAACACGAATCCGATCGCGCGGCGGATGCACGTGGACGTGCAGTCGGTGCACGCGCTCACCGGCGTCCGCCACCAGGACATTCCGCTGTCGCTGCTGAACACGTTGTCGGCGTTCGCACTCGCGAAGGCGCTGCCAACGATCGAATATGATGGCGGCAACATCGTCGTCTCGACGCCGACACATTTCCTGGATCTGAAGGGCATCGACCGCGTGTACTCGCTCGGCTCGGTGGCCGCGAAGGTGATCGACCATCTGCCCACGTTCACGCCGTTGTCCGCGAAGGTGTTGTCTCAGGCGGACTTCGCGGCCCGTATCGAGCAGCGCATCGCGGCGCTCAAGGTGGAGTTCAAAGCGCTCTTGTTAGAGTTTGGCTCCTCCGCCGCCATGCAGACGAGACAGCTGCATGCCATCGAGGCATGTAAGAAGTCCCTCAAACGGCTGCGGGAAATTCCGGCGGCGGGCGCTGCGTTCTGCATCGTTCTCGAAGGCATGTTCACGGAACCGAACGTAGATCTCCGCGTGATCGGAACCGTCGCCAAGATCGACAACCGGATCCCGCAGATCGGCCTCGTGTTCGACGAGCAGTTTAAGTTGACGAGAGTGATCACGAACCTCGCGATCGACCTGAGCCCGCTGCTCACGAAGACGATCCTTGCCACGGCAGCGCTGTCGGCGATCGTGAACCCCGTCCTCGGCGCGTTCGCGCTAATCGGCGGCGCGCTACTCTACAACTCCATTGACGATTTAGATCTCGAGGAGGAAATCCGCATCAAGCTATTCGCCAAAGGGCCCGATATCGCTGACTACGTGAAGCGCGCGCTCGAGCGCATCACGGACTTGGGCGCGAGCGGCCTGCACGTGCGCATCCATCCGGGCGCGGCGGCGGACGGCTCGGACAATCTCCACATCCAGTACTTCAATCCGTCCGATGCGCAGCCGCCGCGGCCGCGGCCACCGGCGGTAGACGGCACGTTCGCAGGAGCGGTCGAGACGCTGGTGCTCTCGACCGGCGAAGGCGTCCCACGTCCGAGGCGGGCGCTGACCAACGTCGCTCATCGCAGCCCCGTGGGACTGGCGGCTTCAGCGGAGGGCGCGCTTTCGGGGGAACCCGCGGCGTCGGCCGAGCCCGCGGCGTCGGCAGAGCGCGAGATCACCCTCGCGCGTGAGGCGCCCGGTCCACTGCCGCCCGGATTCGTGGTGCCGTCGGCCGAGACGCTCGGCCGCCTCGATGACCACGACTGCATCGTCGTGGTGATGATGGAGAACCGCTCCTACGACCATTTCTTCCACGACTTGCCGCTCGCGCATCCCGGCAGGGGTTACGTGAAGCCGCCCGACGGCTACCAGAATCCCGCGCCGCCGGGCTTCAAGCACCCGTTCTCGATCGTCCGCAACACGAGCATTGGCATCGGCAACAGCCTGATCTTTGTGCCGAGCAAGCGCTCGACTGATCCGAACCACAACTACTCCCACACGAAGTTCCAGATCGGCGGCGGCACGGAGGAGACGAAGGGCAGCGGCGAGATGAAGGGCTTCGTCGCGGATCTCGCGCGCGACTCGGATTCGCCACAAATCGCGATCAGCTACTTCGGCATGGAAGACTTGCCCGTCTATCGCGCGCTCGCGAACTGGTACCCGGTGTGCGATCGCTGGTTCGCGGCGCTACCGGTCGGCACGTACCCGAATCGGCTCGCGAGCCTCCAGGGGAACGTGCCGTTCCTGTTCAACATCCACATGGACGACCCGTCCTTGGGCTACATGGAGGACTATTCGATCTTCGATCTGCTCGACGCACAGGGCATCGGCTGGAAATTCTTCGAGAGCGACATCGGCACGCTGCGCCTCTACGACCGCTACAGGCTCAACGTCAGCAACGTGCGGCCGATCCAAGAGCTCGACGCGACGCTGCAGGCGGCGCGAACGAGCGGTCAGTTGCCGCGCGTGATGTTCATCGAGCCGCAGTTCCTGTTTGGCAACGACGACCACCCGCCGATGGACATTCAGCAGGGGCAGAAATTCATCCGCCAAGTGATCGGAAAGTTCATCGAGTATGGACAACTGCACCGGACGCTGTTCGTGATCACCTACGATGAGCACGGCGGATTCTTCGATCACGTGCCGCCGCCGGGGACGCCGGCTGCCGCGTATTTCGGCGACTCCGTCGCCGATGCCGGCGTGCGCGAATATGGTTGCGTGGAATCGCTCTACCTGCGCGAGCCGATTCCCGGCGACGAGGATTCCGTCGCGCCGACCTGCCTAGGCGTGCGCGTGCCGAGCCTCGTCCTCTCCAAGTATGCGTCGCCGCGCGCCAACCACACCGTGCTCGACCACACGGCGATTCTCAAGACGGTGCTCCTGCACAACCGCGACCGGATCAGCACGGAGCAGTTCACGCGGTTCGGCGAGCGCGTGATGAAGCGCAACCACTTGGGCCAAGTGCTGGACCTTCAGAGCGCCCGGCCGGTCGACTATTCGGCGCTCTCCGCGGAGATCGGGTATCGTAACTCGTGGTTGGACAGCATTATGCCCGGCGTCGTGTCGGCGCGCGCCGTTGGAATGACCGCGACGCATCCGGCGAACGTGATGCGTGGGCTTGCGTTGCCGCGGGGCCGCAGCGTGACCGGGAGCTGAGGGCGGCGTGGGGGCTGTTCCGAAAGCGCGGCTCGGTCGCGATCGCAATTTCTATGTCCTGCAGCACGCTCGCGGCTTCGGCCGTTTTCCCGAGCTTCAACAATGAATAGCCGAGCTTGAGCTGCCGGCGCCGGGTCCGCATCGTCGGCTGCGAGTCGCCCTTCACGTTTCCGTCCAGGACGGAGACGGCGTCACTCGCAGCTCTCTGCCGGCCGGTAGACCTGGTGCTGGGTGCCGCCGTTGCTGCCGCCGATATCGGTGCCGCCGCCCGGGACCCAGATCAGACCGTCGACGAAGGCTGAGCCGTAGACGCCGTGAACGGGGAACGGCATGTCGGGGAGGCTTGTCCAGGTGTCGGTCCGAGCGTCGTAGTAGTCATGGTCGGGGAACATGCCGCCCGGTCCCTCGCCGCCCCAGACGTGGAAGCAACCTCGCGCCATGACGCCGTTCATGCCGCTACGGGCGCGCAGCATGGGGGCGGCGGTCGTCCAGGTCCGCGTTTGTGGGTCGAAGACTTCGTGCACGGTCGTCATGAGGGGCGACAATCCGTTGCCTTGACGCCCTCCGACGAAGTGGATGCGGCCGTTGATCGCCGCGCCGGTAAAGTGGTTGCGCTGGGTGGGCAGGTTCGGCAGCACCTCCCAGCTGTTGGTCGCCGGGTCGTAAACGGCGAAGTCGGCTCCGCGCGGCACTCGTCCACCGGCGACGTAGATTTTGCCGTCGTGCACAATGGCCACCCCGGAGCTGCGCGCCGTGGGCATCGGCGCCTTCGTGACCCATACACCGGTCGCGGGATCCAGCTCGTAGACTGTGTTCACGTAGCTGTTAGTGCCCGGGGGGTCATCCGCCTGGGTCTGGCCGCCGATCAGGTAGATCTTTCCGTTCACGGTGGCGGCCATCCCGTGGTTGTTAGGCAGCGGGAGCTGCGGTCCGAACTCCCAGCGGTCGCTCGCGATGTCGTAGACCTGGACCGTACGGACGGTCTGCCGACTCTCCGGATAGCCGCCGAGGAGGTAGAGCTTGCCGTTCAATTCGGCGAAGGCCAACTCGGAGTTGGCTTCGAGCAACGGGGCCCGCATCCCCCATTCGCCGGGCGCCGGCTCTGTCGGCGAGTTGTTCAGCGCGTATATTTCGACCACGGCGATGCCGGTTGAGCCGCCAGCGCCGCGGACTACCGCGGTGTAGGGCCCGGGCGAAACGATGTGCACAAGCGCGGCTTCGGAGTCGTGCATCGGCGCGACGCCAGTTGCTTCGATCGCCGTTTGCTGGTGGCTCCGCCAATCGTCGTTTGCGCGCACAACCGTGCCGTTCCCGTCGACGAGGTCGAGCGTCGGATCCGCCAGCTTTTCATTCACGGTGAGCGACGGACCGATAGCGCGGATGAGCACCCGGCGCGAAGAACCGGTCTCGCCTACGACAATCGTGCCGGCGATCATGACATCGTCGTCGCCACTCTGCACAACGCCGCGGGTCGAGATGTTCGCGAGCTTCGAGTTCGCGGTGGTGTTGAGATCGTAAACCTCCACCAAACCTACCCCGGTGGTGTCACCCTTTCCGCGCATGATGGCGGTGTAAGGACCGGGATTCAGCGTCCGCACGATGGCTGATTCGAAATAGTGGCTGGGCGGGATGGTGCTCGCTTCGATCTCCGGGCGCTCGGGTGAGTCTTTCCAGTTGTCATTGAAGCTGATCGACGCGCCGCTTTGCACGAGGTCGAGGGTGGGGTCCTGCAACGCACCGGGGACGCCAGCAGTCTCGAGGGATGGGCCGATCGCCCGGATCAAGACTCGTTTCGGCGCATCACCGGTGATGATGAAGCCGCCGATCAGGACGTTGTCGCCTGTCTCAACGCGCGTGCGGGTGGAGATATTGGCGAGTGAGGACTGCTGCTGGGCGCTGGCGACCGACGCGAGGGCGAGCAACCCGAAAACCGGAGCGCAGCGGATGAGAAGGTTCGCGATGCGACTCATTGTTTCCGATAAACGCGTTTACCTTTTATCGGGCCTTTCTCGCCGGCGAGGTCAATTTCGATCGTCAGCACTTTTCCGCCTTCCGAGAGTCGCCAGGTGCGCTTGCCCTTGATCGTATCGGCGCCCTGAGGGGTCTCCACGTCCGCTTGTTCGATGACGTCCATGCCGCTCCCGTCGGCGGACCAGCTTGCAGTGCGGGTGCCGTTCTTCGCCGTACCGCCGGCGAGCATCGCCGGGGTAAACTCCGCCGGCTTCCCGTCGAGCGTGAAGATGTCGTTGACGGTGCGGTCTTGCGGACCGGTGATCTTCGTTTCCACCTCCAGGCGGTCGCCGGTCTGCTTCACCGTCATCAATTGCTTCGTCTCCGGTGGAACGCCTTCGCTCTTCGCGGGATCAAGTTCCCACCGGCCGCTGAAATCAGGCCGGGCGGGATCGGCGGCCGGAGCAGTGAGGATCGACAGCGCGAGAAGAATGCTGGTGAAAGAAAATGTGTATCGCATAATGCTTGAAGTAAGCCGAGATGTGACCAGAAGTCAATATTAGTCATGAGTCAAAATACACTGGTCGCAGATGCCGACCCCAGAGTTTCCCGCGAGGAGCTGATCCTGGAGGCGGCGGATCGACTGCTGGCTCGCTATGGCTACCGAAAGATGACGATCGACGATCTCGCGCGAGAAGCCGGGATCGGCAAAGGCACCGTCTATCTGCATTTCCGGAGCAAGGAGGATGTAGTGCTCTCGCACATGGAGCGCCTCGTAAACCGGGTCCTCGCGCGGCTGAAGGAAATTGCCGCGAGCGATGCACCGCCAGCCGCGAAACTTAGCGAGATGCTGGTGGCGCGGGTAATGGTCCGTTTCGATGGCGTGCAGCATTATACCGAAAGTATCAGCGAGGTGCTGCGGGATCTCCGCGGCCCCTTGCTCCAGCGGCGGGAGGGTTACTTCGAGGAGGAAGCGAAGGTGTTGAGCGGGGTGCTGCGGGAAGGCCAGCGCGCGGGAGCCTTTCGCCGCCACGAAGCGCTCGCAACCGCGCGGACGCTGATCCTGGCGAGCAACTCACTGCTGCCCTTCAGCCTCAGCACGCAGGAGCTGGGAAAACGCCGCGAAGTAGAGCAGGCCGCCGGCCGGATCGCTGATCTCGTGCTGGAGGGGTTACTCGCCGACTGAAGAGGGCTGCTCGCCGCCGCTGCTCGATGACACGGCGACATAGCGCCGTGGCTACAGCGCTGCACGAAAGAAGGGCGCTGTAGCCGCCTCGCTACGTCGAGGCGTTGGTCAGGTTTCCACGGTCGTAGACCGCCGCTACAGGCAGCGGATCCCGCAAAGGCGGGAAGGCGTCCCTACCTACACGCTTACTCGGCGGCGAGGCCGAGTTGGTCGCGCACGGCTTCCACGCGCCGCTTCATGACCGCGCGACGGCGTGCGACTTCGTTGCGAAACTCCGCGAACTCCGGAGTGTCGCGCAGGGATTCCAAGAGCGGCGAATCTTCGATCGCCACCGGCAGCGAGCCGATCGGGATCAATCCATCATCCGGCAGCGTCAGCATCGATTTGAGGGCTTCGAGGCTTTTCTCCTTCTCTCCACGCGCGGCGTGCAGCTCGGCGTCGGTATAAAAGATTCCGCTGGTTGTCTCGTAGAAGGAGGACCCGCCGCCGATTGAAAAGCGCGGCTCGGCAGCGACGGCAATCTGGATGCCCTGCAGCAGGCTCGCGGCTTCGGCGGTCTTCCCGAGCTTCAACAAGGAATAGCCGAGCTTGAGCTGCCGACGCCGGACCCGCATCGTCGGCTTATTGGGGTCGTCCTTCGCGCCTGAGCTGTCGATGAGCGCGCGAAAGATGTTCGCGGCTGCCTCGAAGTTACCGCTCAGAATCGCCGCGTCGCCGGCAAAGCCCTTGTGCACCGCGGCGATACCGGGGCGGCTGGGCAGATCGCTCGCCAGCTTTGATATTTCCTCGCCGTTGTCGCGTGCCCCCGCGAGCAACATCTGCAGCGCGCCGACCGCAGGCGAGTCGGGCCCGGTGGCAGACGCGCGCGCCAGCCACCGCTCAGCTTCTTCGAGATCACCGCTGAGCATGAACACCAGCGCCGGATACGCGGTGATCGGCACGCTGGCGTCTACAAACGCCGGTGCTTTGCGGTAGGCCTCAACGAAGAACTGCAGCGCGCGATCCGGCCGGCCCCGAAGCCATATTTCGTAGCGGCCGAGATCGACATGGGCGGGAATAAACTCCGGGTGCGAGCGATGAACCTCGACCATTGTGCGGTGCGCCTCCTCCGGCTGCCCCATGGCGTCCAGCACACTGGCGATCTGGCGGTCCAGGTACAGGTCCGTCATCCCCAATTCCTTCGCATGACGAAGATGCTTCAGCGACGTTGCCAGGTCGCGCGCGGTCAGGCCGAGTCCCTGCCAGGCAAGCTGATCGGCAGGCTTTAACTTCGTCGCGCGCGTGAAGTTCTCGACCGCGGTCGCGTCGTCGCCGCGCCGGCGCGCGATTTCGCCCAGCGCGAAGTAGCCGTCGGCGAGATTGGGATCCAACTCAACCGCTCGCTTCGCGGCGATGTCCCCTTGGGCGACATATTGATCATACGCCGCACTGGAGGTGGTGGTGAACAAGAACGCCATGTTGCTAAGGAGTTTCGCCTTTAAGGCGTAGGCAGCGGCAAACTTCGGATCCAAGGCGATCGCCTGGTCGATGAACGCGAGCGCTCCCGGCACGTCGCGTTTGTTGCCGGTTGCGTCGAGCGCCTTCAGATAAGCGTCGTAGCTCGCTGCGTTCTCCGTTCCGCTCCGGACAGTTGAGTTCGTGCGACCCTCAAAAGTGAGCTTGAGCTCGCGTGCGATGGCTTGCGCGATTTTGTCCTGCACCGCAAACAGGTCTTTGGTGTCACCGTCGAATTGGTTCGACCACAGATGCAAGCCGCTGCTCGCGTCGATCAACTGCGCCGTGACCCGGATACGGTCGCCCATCCGCTGCACACTCCCCTCGACCACATTCGTCACCCGCAGGTTCTTCGCGATCGCCGCGATATCTTCATTCTTTCCCTTGTAGGCGAACGAGGAGGTGCGAGCCGCAACGCGCAGATTCGGCAGATGCGCGATCGCGTTCAGGATCTCTTCGGTGATCCCGTCGCTGAAGTATTCGTTCGCAGGATCGCCGCTCATGTTGACGAACGGCAAGACAGCAACCGACTTCATCTCCGCCGCCGGCGGCGGCAGTGGAGCGGAAGCTGCGCCGGCGCGCTTCTCGTCTGCGCCCGATTGCCATTGCCACACACCTACCGCGGCTGCAGCAACGGCCGCGATCGCCACGAGAGCGATCCACCCACGACGCGGTGACTTTCGAGCCGCGCCGGCATCCGCTGCCCGCTGAATGCCCTCCGGCGTCAGGTCGAAGGCCCACGCGAGAATCAGAGCAATCGGAAACCCGGCGGCGACCAGCGCAATAAAGACCTTCATCACCCAGGCGGGTGCTTCGAACGTCGGGAATAGAATCGATGCGAGTTGAAGCAGCAGCCACGCGACCACAGCGTAGGCGACCGCGACCTTGTAGACATTGCGTCGCTTCAGCTCCGTGAAGAAAGAACCCGAATCCATTACGGCGACTTTTTAGCCGCGAGGGTAGTAATTAGACAGCCAAAAGCGCGCTCGCGCGCAGTGACGAGTGACGAGTGACCCACCACGGCGGGTTCGTCTGATGCGAACATGTGACAAGCAAAGGAGGGGAGGACGAAGGCGTGACAGGGGTCGGCCTGCCAAGCCGTAGCCATAGCGCAGGCTGGAAGTCATTGGAGTGGAGCTTGCGGGTAGGCGGGCGTTTCTCTAGAGAAGAAGGCGGCGATGCAGATTTTTGTTCCTAAAGAACACGCGGAGGAGGAGCGCCGGGCGCCAATGGTGCCGGAGACAGTTAAGAAGTTGTCGTCGTTAGGCGCCGGGCTGGTGGTCGAAAAGGGAATCGGATCGGCAATTCATCGCGGCGATGCGGAGTATGAGGCCGCCGGCGCGCAGGTAATCGACGATCGAGCGCGGGGACTGCGCGAAGCCGACATGGTTCTGCGTTTGCGCAAACCGCCGGCTGAGGAAATCCCGCTTCTGCGCGAAGGCGCTATCCATGTGAGTTATCTAGATCCGTTCAATGAACTCGAACTGATTGAGCGCCTGGCTGCGGCGCGGGTTAGCGCGGTGAGCATGGAAATGATTCCGCGCACGACGATCGCGCAAAAGATGGATGCGCTTAGTTCGCAGGCGAATCTCGCGGGATACCTCGCCGTGGTTTTGGCGGCGGAAGAAATCGACCGGATTTTTCCGATGATGATGACGCCGGCCGGGACGATTCAGCCGGTGCGGGTGTTCGTGATTGGCGTGGGCGTGGCGGGACTTCAGGCAATCGCCACCGCGAAACGGCTGGGCGCGCGGGTGGAGGCGTTCGATACGCGACCAGTCGTGGAAGAGCAGGTGCGCTCGTTAGGCGCGCGGTTTGTGAAGGTAGATCTGGGCGAAACTGGCCAGACCGAACAGGGCTATGCGAGAGCGCTCACCGAAGAGCAGCTCGCACGGCAACGGGATGTAATGGCGAAACATTGCGCCATGGCGGATGTGGTCATCACGACCGCGCAGGTGTTCGGACGAAAGGCCCCGGTCGTCATGACGACCGCGATGGTGCAGGGAATGAAGCCGGGAAGCGTGGTCGTCGATCTCGCCATCGATACGGGAGGAAACGTCGAGTGCGCCAGCCTCGACGAAGTGGTGGAAGTGAACGGCGTGCGCATCTTCGGCTACGCGAATATGCCGGCGCGCGCGGCCATCGCGGCGAGTGAGATGTATTCCAATAACATCGGAAATTTTGTCGAACATTTCTGGGACAAGGAGCGCAAGGTGTTTGCGCTCGATCCCGCGGATGAATTGATGCGCGGCTGTCTCATCACGCACGCCGGAAAGGTCGTGAACGAGACCGTCAAAACCCACCACAACTTATGATCCCAACCCTCGTCTTTATTTTTGTGATCGCGATTTTTCTCGGGGTGGAACTCATCTCGAAAGTGCCCTCGCAGTTGCACACGCCGTTGATGTCCGGCTCGAATGCGATCTCAGGCATCACGATTGTCGGCGCGCTCATCGCGGCCGGTGCGCAGGGCGGCGCATTTGCGACCGCGCTCGGATTTCTCGCCGTGATCTTGGCGACGATAAATGTGGTGGGCGGTTATCTCGTCACCGATCGCATGCTGGCGATGTTCAAAAAGAAGGAAAAATAGGGTGGAGTGGCTCTACATCATCGCGGCATCGCTCTTCGTCGTCGGGTTGAAAATGCTCGGCTCGGCCGCGACTGCCCGGCGCGGGAACGTCGTTTCCGCGGTCGGCATGCTGCTCGCAGTGGTCGCGACGTTGCTCCAGGGGGGTTTGCATTTCACCTGGATCATCGCGGGCGTATTGGTCGGCTCCGCGGTGGGGGCGGTCGCCGCATATCGGGTGAAGATGACGGCGATGCCGGAGATGGTGGCGCTCTTCAACGGCTTCGGCGGCCTCGCCAGTCTGCTCGTGGGGTGGGCGGAGTATCACATGCATCGGGATGCGGAGCCATTCACCGCCGCGTCAATTTTCCTGGCGGTGCTGATCGGCGGGATCACATTTACCGGCAGCGTGCTCGCGTTCGCGAAACTCTCGGAGCGCGTTACAGGCAAGCCGGTGATGTTCGGCGGGCAACAACTGGTGAACGTGCTGTTGTTCGCCGTGGCCATTCTGTGCGGCATAATGTTTACGCTGCGGCCAGAGGCGAGCTACGCCATCCTGATTCTCGGTGTGGTTGTTTCGCTCGTGCTCGGCGTTCTGGCGGTTCTGCCGATCGGCGGCGCGGACATGCCGGTCGTCATATCGTTGTTGAACAGTTATTCCGGACTCGCGGCGGCGGCGGCTGGATTTGTCCTGGGCAATCAGATGCTCATCGTAGCGGGGTCCCTCGTTGGTGCGAGCGGCATCGTTCTAACTCAGATCATGTGCAAGGCGATGAATCGCTCGCTTACCAATGTTCTCTTCAGCGGGTTTGGTTCCGCCGTGACCAGCGGCGCAGCCGCGGCCGGCCAGGGTGAAGCGAAAGCGCTTTCGCCCGCCGATGCTTATTTCGCGCTGGAAGCAGCGCGGTCGATCGTGATCGTGCCGGGGTACGGAATGGCGGTGGCGCAGGCGCAACATGTGGTGAAGGAACTGGCCGATCATCTCGAAGCCAACGGCGTGGAAGTGAAGTATGCCATTCATCCAGTTGCCGGCCGCATGCCCGGACACATGAACGTTCTCCTGGCCGAGGCCGACGTGCCGTACGATCAGCTCGTGGAAATGGATGGGATCAATCCAACGATGCCGAC
>Ga0190275_10000595_pt1 | contig 30397 bp, 29 predicted proteins | sample Popmic550T_FD_133745 | JGI IMG/M metagenome (GOLD analysis project Ga0190275, IMG submission 133745) | Populus adjacent soil microbial communities from riparian zone of Yellowstone River, Montana, USA - 550 T | ecosystem: Environmental > Terrestrial > Soil > Riparian zone > Trees stand | place...
CGATGCGTGACGTGCTGCAGCATCTGAGCGAGTAGCCAGCAGCCGGCTCTACAACGGTGGCCCGTCTCCTACCGGGGACGGGCCACCTGTCGGTGTTACTGCGTGTCGTTTAGTACCAGCCCACCGACTCGGAGTGGTCCCAGGCAGCGCACGGGGAGCCGTAGCGGTCAGCGATGTAGCCAAGGCCCCAGCTGATCTGGGTTGCCGGGTTGGTCTGCCAGTCGGCGCCCGCCGTCGCCATCTTGTTTCCGGGCAGCGCCTGCGGGATGCCGGTGGCGCCGCTCGAGGAGTTGTAGGCGTTGACGTTCCACCCCGACTCGCGCTGCCAGAGCGGCACAAGGCAGCCGAATTGGTCAGCTCCCCAACCGTACTTGGATGCCATCATGTCGCGTGCGATCGCCTGCGCGCCGCTCGGGTCAGTCGGAGCGGAAGGACGCGACCCGCCTGAGGACTGTCGCGATGCAGCGGAGCTGCTGGCAGAAGCGGCAGCTTCCGCAGCGGCCTGCTCAGCAGCGGCCTGGGCGGCAGCAGCCGCGGCGGCCTGCTCAGCGGCGATGCGGTCAACTTCGAGTACGGCCGCCTGCACAGTGGCAGTCTGGGTTACCGTCTCATCGACGAGCTGGAAGACACGCTCTGGCGCCAGGAGCGTGAAGTAGCTCAACGCGGCGACGGATGTGGACAGCGCCGTGGCATCCGTTTTGCCCTGGGCCGAGGCCACAGCTGCGTTGGCCCCGTTGATGGCCACTTCGGCGCTCTGCTCGGCGAGCTTCTGCACGACTGCGCTGTAGGAGTACTCCGCCTCTGGCAGGACATCCGAGCCAGTGGTGAGGTCGGTCGCGACGGCAATCCGCTCGTCGTAGGCCTGTGCCGCCATGGCGGACTGGACTCCGTAACCGGTACTGGCGAGCGCTCCGAGGGCGATTATGGAGCCGATCGCAAGCAGCCTGCGGCGGCTTGGTCGGGTGCGTTTCGCCGAAAACGGAGTGGTGCTGGTGTCGGTGTAGCTGGGGTCGATGGTGCTGATGGACGTGTTGGACGTAGATATGTATGAGTTAGGCATGTTCTTCACTTGGGGGTCGTCGGGCACGAATGTGCCAGTATCGTGACGCTCAATGGGCGTGTCCACCGCATCACCTGTGAATGTCCTGTGTGCCGTTTCCCTGCAGAAAACGATCTCGGTGCGTGCCGGGGGCGCGTCGATCCCGCGCTATGAGTGGCCTCCGGCGGTGTTCGCCGAAGTCATGCGGGACAGATCCACGCTGGCTGTTTCCCCGTTTTTCTCAGAATCCAGACAGGGGAATCGTCTATGCGGCGACCTCGTCGACGACCGTGATCACGACATTTCCCGTTTTCATGCCCGACTCGACGTACTGGAAAGCCTCCCGGATCTCCTCCAGCCGATATCGCCGGTCGATCACCGGCCTGAACATCCGGCGTTCCATCAGTTCTTTGAGGAGGACGATGTCGTCCTTCTTCTCCTCTGGAATGGGAAACAGGACCTTCTGGGTGCCGACGACGCGTGTGGTGAGAGCGAGGATCGGATTCTGTGCCAGTCGTCCCAATCCGGTTGACAGGTAGAGCCCATTAGGTTTCAGGATCGGCTTACAGGCCTCGAACGAACTCAGGCCAACGGCGTCGAGGACGACGTCGTATTTCTCGTCCTGCTTCGTGAAGTCATCCCGCGTGTAATCGATCACCCGGTCGGCTCCGAGCGACGTAACGAGAGCGACGTTCTTCGAATCGCACACGGCCGTGCACTCAGCACCGTAGTAATTCAGGAGCTGGACGGTCGCCGAGCCGATCGCACCCGTCGCACCGTTGACGAGGATCTTCTGCCCGATCTTGACCCGCGCGGCATGAATGAGAGCGAGGGCATAGTGGGCACCCTCGGTGGCGGGAGCGACCTCGCCATAGGACATCCCCGCAGGCATCACGGTTACGAGTCCGTCCTCCGTTGTGGTCAGGTATTCGGCATGGGCACCGAAGTTACGCCCATCAAAGCCGAATACCCGCTGACCGACAGTGAAAGACGCGACATCACGGCCGGCCGCGACAACTTCACCGGCGAACTCGTTGCCCAGGATCTTCCGTCTGGGTTTCGTCAGGCCGGTGAAGAGCCTCATGATCGCCGGTTCGGGGCGGAGCATTCCGCAGTCCGTCCGGTTCACGGTCGTGGCATGCACCCTGATGAGCAACTCGTCGTCCCTGGGACGCGGCTTCGGAACCTCCTCCAGCCGCAGGACGTCAGGCGGCCCGTATCGCGAGTAGACGACAGCCTTCATGCGGACACGGTACAAGCAGCGCCGCCCAATCTCGCGAACTCATCCGGCGATTCATCCCTCGTCGTCGTCGTCGGGAAACCGAAACTCCTCATCCCAGTCGACGGTGAGAACCTCGGCGATCCCGTTCGTCGCATCGATGATGCCCCGGAGCAGTCCCTCAGCGGTGGTGGCCTGGAGCAGCCGCACCTGGTCCAGTGGCCCGAGCGGAGCGATACCTGCCAGCTGCCAGGCCGCTTGTATCGGGTCGTCGGAGAGCTCGACATCCGACGACCAGCGTTGTTCGCTGAACTCGCTCGCCTTGGCGAGAGTGCGGCGGACCACCTGTTCCGCCTCATCCCGAAGCGGCTGGAGTGTGTCCGACCACGCGAGCTCAGGAATGTCTCGCACCTCGGCTTGCGGATGCGGGTTGTCGTCCAGCCACTGCGTCACTTCCACCCGCCGATCGCCCCACGCGACCAACCCGATGTTTCCGGCGTCCGCCTCCAGTTGCGTGATGCGGGCGACCGTGGCGATATCGAATCGCTTCTCGCCTCCTCCGGCCTCCGGTCCCCGCTCGATGAGGACGATTCCGAACTCCGCTGTATCGCGCTGCAGCACGCGCGACAGCATCACCATGTACCGTTCCTCGAAGATACGGAGTGCCGTGGGCATCGCCGGGAAGAGCACCGACGCTAGGGGGAACATCGGCATCGTCGTCATGTGGTGAGTGAAGCACGCCGGGCTTCGAATTTCCGGACAATGTGGTGATCCCGGCTCGGCAGCAACCCGCTCGCGGTCCACGCCTGACAGGCCACCCCTTGCCATAGACGGCTCCGTCCGGTCGAATAGATCAACGCGACGCTCAACCATTCATCCCGGCAGGTCACTGGGCCTGCGTTACTGATCGAGGAAGTTGGTGGAGATGAGGTGGCGCACATTCGTCAAGGGACTAGCCCCGGTGCTCATCGTCGTTGATGTCATCATCCGGATCGGCGCCCTGCTGACAGTGCCCCGTAACCGACGTCCCACCGCGGCGATGGCGTGGCTCATGGCGATCTTCCTCGCCCCGATCCCGGGGAGCCTGCTCTTCCGGATTTTCGGCACCAACAGGCTGCCCAGTGCACTGCGGCAGAAGCAACGTGAGGTCAATGGGCTGATCAACGCGGCAACGCGTGACCTCGAACGGGTGCGGAGGGCAGCAACCGCGCCCCCCTGGCTGGAGTCGGTCGTCGAGCTGAACCACACCCTCGGTGCCATGCCACTTGTGGGAGGCAACGCCGCCACCCTGCTCCCGGAATACCGCGGATCGATCGCGGCCATGACCGACGCTGTCCGTGCATCCGAGCGCTATGTTCACGTCGAGTTCTACATCTTCACCCGGGACCGGACCACCGCCGCATTCTTCGATGCGCTTCGGGATGCACGCCGTCGCGGCGTGGTCGTCCGAGTGCTTTACGACCACATAGGCACGGTGCGATTCCCCGGATTCCGGGCGACCAGGCAGTGGATGCGCGATGAGGGCATCGAATTCCACGAGATGCTCCCGTTCCATCCCTTCCGGAGCCAGTGGCGTCGTCCCGACCTGCGCAACCATCGAAAGCTTCTGATTGTCGATGACCGCGTCGCGTTCATCGGGTCCCAGAACATCATCGATGCGACGTATAACCGGAGAAGCAATCTCCGGAAGGGCCTCGAGTGGAAAGACCTCATGGTGCGCGTGGAGGGGCCGGTCGTGCAGGAGGCGAATATCGTTTTCATCACGGACTGGTACAGCGAAACCGACCAGCTGCTTGACGAGGAGTTGGACCCTCATCACGAAGTGCCGGCGGCAGGTGTTCTCGACTGCCAGGTTGTTCCGAGTGGGCCTGGCTTCGAAGGCGAGAACAACCTTCGCCTGTTCAATGCCCTGCTGTACAGCGCTCAAAAACGCCTGATAATCGTGAGTCCCTACTTCGTGCCGGACGACTCGATGCTGTACGCCATCACCACTGCGGCCGAGCGGGGCGTAGAGGTTCAGCTCTTTGCGTGCGAAGTGGCCGAGCAGCCAGTGGCGTACCATGCCCAGCGGTCGTACTACGAGACGCTCCTCCGGTCTGGCGTGCGAATCTTCCTCTATCGAAAACCCGTGGTGCTGCACGCGAAGCATTTCACCGTCGACGATGAGGTGGCGGTCGTGGGCTCGAGCAACATGGACATGCGATCGTTCAGCCTGAACTTCGAAGTCTCGCTGATGATTCATGGCCGTACCTTCGTGGAAGACCTACGCAAAGTGGAAGACGAGTACCGGCTCAAGTCGCGGGAACTCACCCTCGATGAGTGGACCGGCCGGCCCGCGCCCCTCCAGATCCTCGACAACCTCAGCAGGCTGAGCGCGACGGTTCAATAGCCCTCCTCCGCCGGATACCAGACCCGCGTGCCATCCACTTTCGCGAAATCAGTCATCACATGCGGCCGCGTCGACGACTCCGTCATGATGTCCTCCACCCTGACGCCGTGCGCCAGCAGCGCGTCTCCGATGAGCGACCGGTGACAGCGCCAGGGCACCGCTTCGGCGCACATGATGGCGACGGTTTGTTCATCTGCTCGTGCGATCAGGGCGTCGATTCCCCGGGCAAACGCAGGCGTCTGCATGTAATCGGCGTAGCTGCGGAAGCTGGTGTTCCGCCAGGCGCCGTTCATCGTCTCCGCCTTCACGGGGCTGTGACGCAACCCTCCGAGTTCCGGGAGTCGCAGGTAGCGGATGCCGGCAGCCGGCATCGTGGCGGCGAGTTCATGTTCCCCGAATTGTGGGTTGTGCCTCGATCGCGGAACGGTGCGTACATCCACCAACGCCTGAACACCGTTCCGGTCCAGCATCCGGACGAACTCGTCAATGGGATGAGTGGAATGCCCGATCGTGTACACGGTGGTGGACGTCACCTTGTCCATTGAAGCAGCCTCGTCGTCCGCCGCCCCTCGCCGCTTCCGAATCCTCGTCGAACTGTGAGAAATGCAGGGTGTTCGGCCACCCGCACCCTGCTTAAGTCACAGTTCGGCGGGGGCCAACGAGTTATAATGTTGTTACATTTTTCCAAACTTGGAGCATCGTCATGGCGGTAAAGCAGCAAGAGACCATCCTTCCGATGGAACTCTTCATGGACCTGGACCGGTCGGGGCCGGTACCCCTCTACTTCCAGGTCTCGCAGCGAATCGAGAAAGCCATCTTGAGCGGGGAACTCCGTGTGGGCTCGCGACTCGAGAACGAAATCGCACTCGGAGAACGACTGGGGCTGAGCCGGCCAACCGTGCGCCGGGCGATCCAGGACATCGTCGACAAAGGACTCCTGGTGCGCCGGCGAGGCATCGGCACGCAGGTCGTCCACGGACAGGTGACGCGCAATGTCGAACTCACCAGCCTTTTCGACGACCTCGCTCGAAGCGCGAAAACGCCGACAACGCGATTGCTCGCTTTCGAGACGGTGTCGGCGAATGCAAAGCTCGCCGAGGAGCTGGCCGTCGAGATCGGGAGCCCAAACCTGTACATCCGACGGCTGCGCCTATCCGACGACGTTCCGCTGGCCGTGATGGAGAACTGGCTTCCGGCCGAATTTCTTGACATCGAACCCGACACTCTCGGCCGCCATGGCCTCTACCAGGTTTTGCGGGCCAGAGGGGTCACGATCCGGGTCGCCAGGCAGCACATCTCCGCGCGCGCCTCCACCAACGAAGAGTCTTCGCTCCTCGCCATCGACAAGCGTTCAGCGCTGCTCACTATGGATCGCACGGCCTATGACGATTCAGGCCGAGCTGTCGAATTCGGCCGGCACTGCTATCGCCCGGATCTCTACTCGTTCGAAGTCACGTTGGTCGAGAAGTAACGAGCGCGGGCGTTCAGGCCCGTTCGAGCTCATGGGCAAGGGCCGCGAGCTCGGCACCGCCGGCCATCAATCCGGTCATCTCTTCGATCGTGATCTCGCTCTTCATGAAATCACCGAGGCTCGTGCCGCGTTTCAGCAGGAGGAACCGATCGCCGACCGGATACGCATGATGCGGATTGTGCGTGATGAATACCACTCCGAGCCCTTGGTCTCGGGCCTGTGCAATGTATCTCAGGACGACTCCTGCCTGCTTGACGCCCAGCGCGGATGTCGGTTCGTCCAGGATCACCACTTTTGCTCCGAAGTACACGGCGCGGGCGATCGCCACCGATTGCCGCTCGCCCCCGGAGAGTGTGCCGATCGGCTGGTCGACGTCACGCAGGTCGATGCCCATCCGGCGGAGTTCCTGCTTGGTGATCCTGCGCATGCCCTTCACGTCGAGTTGGCGGAAGGGTCCGCGACCCCTGGTGAGCTCGGAACCGAGGAAGAAATTGCGCCATACCGGCATGAGCGGCACGACTGCGAGGTCCTGGTAGACCGTCGCGATGCCGAGATCAAGCGCCTCGCGAGGGCTGCCGAAGGTTCGTTCGACGCCGTAGGCGAGCAGTTCTCCTTCTGAGTGTTCGTGCGCCCCTGAGAGAATCTTGATGAAGGTCGACTTGCCGGCGCCATTGTCACCGAGCACGCACAACACCTCGCCCACTCCGACCGACGCAGACACTCCCTGCAACGCCAGGATGGATCCATACGACTTACCGATGTTCCGCACTTCGAGGATGGGTGGTGCAGCGGATGGAGAGACCAGCGTCATGAACGAACTCCTGCCTGTCGTCGTACGTAGAGGTTGACCAGTACAGCGAGCAGCAGCATCCCGCCGAGGAAGGCCTTCAGCCAGTTGTTGTCCCACTGCGCGAAGACGATGCCCTGCAGGGTCATGCCGTAGATCAGGGCGCCGAGTGCCGCACCGATTGCGGAGCCGTAGCCGCCCGTAAGGAGGCAGCCGCCGACGACCGCACAGATGATGTAGATGAACTCCTGACCGATGCCGGTCGTAGCCTGCACAGTCGACACGTCGAAGAGCTGCAGCATACCGACGAGCCAGCCCGCTCCCGCCGTGGTCATGAACAACCCAAGCTTGACCTTCATGACGGGAACGCCGACCTGACGCGAGCTCATGACCTGTCCGCCAACCGCGAAGATCCAGTTACCCGGTCGCGTCTTCAGGAGCACCCAGGTCGCCAGTCCGGTAAGCGCGATCCACCACACGATTGACACTTTGACGTCCATGCCGAGAAGCGGCAGGGATGACCCGAAGAAGACTTTGACCTGATCGAAGCCGGGCACCGCTCCCATGCCCTGGATGGCGACCGACCCTGTGATCATTTTCGTGATGGCCAGGTTACATCCCTGGAGGATGAAGAACGTCGCCAGCGTGACGATGAAGCTGGGCAACCCGGTTTTCATGACCACGTAGGCGTTGGCAGCCCCGATGGAGAGTGCCGCCGCAAGGGCGATGACCATCGCCAGCCAGATGTTGAGGCCCCACTGGGTGGTGATGACTCCAACGATGAGTCCCGTCGTTCCTGTCATCGCCCCTGCGGAGAGGTCGAATTCCCCGCCGATCATGAGCAACGCAACCGCAACCGCCATGATTCCGAACAGGGATGCCGAGTACAGCCATGTCGAGATTCCGGAAGGAAGCAGGAACGCGGTCGTCGTGACCGAGAAGAAGATGAAGATGGCCAGGGCGGCCACTGCTGCGCCCACCTCGGGCCGACGCAGCAGCGTGATGATCGGATGGACCATTTTCAGCCGCTCATCGGTCGATGCGGGCGCAGCGATGGTCATCGCGTGCCGGCCTCTGCGAACTTCGCGACCTGCGCGGCGTTCTCCTTGGTTACGAAGCCCGGGCCCGAGTACACCGGCTGTCCTCCGCCGACTGAGTCGCCATTGCGCTTCTGCAGGGTCAGGAACACGACAGGAAGGTAACCCTGGGAGTAGGGCTGCTGGTCGACCGCGAACAGGATCTTGCCGTCTTCGATGAGCTTCGTCACGTCGGCGGAGACGTCGAAGGTGGCAAGCGTTGCTGTGCTCTTCGCCTCGCCCACCGCCTGGTTCGCCGCGATCGCGATGCCCGGGTTGAGGGTCAGGACGCCGTCGATGGAGGAGTCGGCCAGGAGCTTGCTCTTGATCGTGTTCTGGGCGTCCGCGATGTTCGCGATGTCAACCTGCACATTGCTCACCGTGCCACCCAGCGTGTCGGCCGCTCCTTCGCAGCGTTCTTCCAGCCCGGTGTTGCCCGCCTCGTGGATGACGCAGATCACATTCGCGGCGCCGGCGTCTGCCAGCTTCTCGCCGGCTCCCTGGCCAGCGATGAACTCGCTCTGGCCGATGTGGGTTTGAGCACCGAAGGCCTTGGACTTGTCCAGGCCCGAGTTGATCGTGATGACCGGGATTCCGGCTGATACCGCCTTTGCCACCGCATCTTCCACACCGTCCGGGTTTGCCATGGAGACGATCAGTCCGTCGGGCTTGGTGGCGATCGCCGACTCGATCAGCTGGCTCTGCTTCACCGGGTCGCCGTCCCCCTGGTAGGTGATGGTTGCGCCGAGGTCCTTGCCTGCCTGCTCGGCGCCGCTCTTGACGACGTCCCAGAACGTGTCGCCTGCGCTGCCATGGGTGACAACGGCGATCGTGACCTTCTCCCCCGTTGCCGCGGAGACGTTGTTGGATGGCTCCGCGGGTGTGCCCGTACACCCGGCGAGTGCGAGAGGTACGACGATCAGGCCGGCGAGCCAGCGCTTCTTGATTTCCATTTGTGTGTTTCCTTCGTTGGATACAGCGGGATGAATGATTGTGTTCGTGTTCTTGTTCGTGCTGTGCAAGTGCCACACGCCCGGTTTGCGGCGTGCGTCACGACTGTGGGGCGGCTGTCAACGCCTCACTTCATCGAGGCTCACGACGCGAGCTTGGGCGCGAGACAGCTCCGCTGCTTCCGCGATGAAGAGTGCTTCGAGCGCATCACGTGGAGTGCACGGGCTGGCTACCGCGCCCGCTGCCACGGAGACGAACATCTCCAGTTCAGCGGCGTACGCGCCGGCGAATCGCTCCTGGAAGTTCGGCCATGGTGTGCCGGCTGGGAAAGACTCCGTGGGTTCGGCACTTGTCAACGGCACGCGCTCGTCCAGGCCAACAGTACGATTTCCCTCGGTCCCGGCGAGCTCCATGCGCACGTCGTATCCCGCACCGTTGTACCGTGACCCTTGCACAGTGGCGAGTGTTCCGTCGTCCAGGGTCAGGAGGGCTGCTGACTCATCGACATCGCCGGACTCGCCGAAGAAGGCAGCGCCCCGGTTCGCCCCTGTCGCGTATACCGAGGAAACCTCCCGCCCGGTGACCCAGCGGAGGATGTCGAAATCGTGGATGTGACAGTCGCGGTAGATACCGCCGCTATTGGGAATGTACTCGGCGGGCGGCGGGGTTGGATCGCAGGTGAGCAGGTGCATACGACGCAGTTCGCCGATGTCGCCTGAGTGAAGTGTCTGCCGTGCGGCACGGTAGCCGGCATCGAAGCGCCTCTGGAATCCGATCTGCACGGGCACATCGTTTCGCTCGACTTCCGCCACGACCGCGATGCTCGAGGCGAGCGACTCGGCCAGGGGTTTCTCACAGAACGTCGGAATGCCGGCGCTCACGGCACGCAGGATCAGCCCCGCGTGCGCGGACGTCGGGGCCGCGATCACGATACCGTCCGGACGAGAGGAGAATGCGTCGTCGATGGTGCCGAATAACGGGGAACCGAAGCATACAGCTGCTGCTTCCGCCCGTGCCTGGTCCAGGTCAGCGATGAACAATTCATCGACACTGGCCTGCGCCATCAGGGTTCCGACATGAGCCAGGCCGATCCGGCCGGCGCCGAGGACTGCAAGTCGCATATCACTCTCTCCTTTTCGAGTTGGGTCCGACGTAGGAGCGTTGTTTCGCCTTGTCGATGAGGTAATTGGCGCGTGCGTCCTGGGTGGTCTCGAGAGTCGACACCTCGGCCACGGGAACGTCCCACCAGCTGTCCGTGTCCGGCGAGGACAACATCGGGTCACTGTTGATGTGGATGAGCGTCGCAGATTGGGATGCTTTGGCCCTCGCCACCGCATTGGACAGGTCAGCTATCGCCGTCGGGCCCGGTTCGACCCGGATCACCTCGATTCCGAGACTCTCGGCATTCGTGGCGAGGTCGATGGGCAACGTCCCACCGGTGTCGAAAGTGTTGGCGTCCTGGTCGCGGAAGCGATACCGGGTTCCGTAGCGCTGGGATCCGACGCTCTCACTCAAGTTGCCGATGGATGCGTAGCCGTGGTTCTGGATCAGCACGATGATGACCTTGATGCCCTCGGCGACAGCAGAGACGATCTCGGTGTGCATCATCAGATACGAGCCGTCGCCGACCATGACGATCGCATCGCGATCCGGAGCGCCACGTCGCACGCCGATGCCTCCGGCAATTTCGTAGCCCATGCAGGAGTAGCCGTATTCAACGTGGTAGCCGAGTTCGTCACGCACGCGCCACAGCTTGTGGAGGTCACCGGGCAATGAGCCGGCCGCACACACCACGACATCGCGCGGGTCGGAAGCCTGCTGCACGGCACCGATGATCTCCGCCTGAGCGGGCAGGGCGAGGCCGCTCGGCACGAAGACGGCATCCACAACCGCGTCCCATGCCTTCTTCTCCCTGGCGATCTGCTCCGCATAGGGAGTCTCGATGTGGAAGCGCCCCAGCGCTTCCGTCAGCTCAGTCACCGCCTCACGGGCGTCGGCGATCACGGGGATGGAGCTGCCGTGCTTCAACGCATCGAACGAGGCGACGTTGATGTTGATAAACCGCACGTCCGGGTTCTGGAATGCGGTCCGGCTGGCAGTCGTGAAGTCGCTGTACCGCGTTCCGATCCCGATGATGAGGTCGGCTTCCGCCGCCACATGGTTGGCCGCGGTGGTCCCGGTGGCGCCGACGGCACCGAGGCACTGCTCGTGGTCCCACGGCAAAGACCCGACCCCGGCCTGGGAGGTACCGACGGGAATGCCCGTCTGCCGGGCCAGGGTTGCAAGCGCCGAAGCCGCGTCGGAGTAGATGACGCCGCCGCCTGCCACGATCATCGGTCGTTTGGCCTGCCGGATCGCCGCTGCCACGGCGCCGATGACGCCGCGATCCGGGCGGGGGCGACGGATGCGCCACTCCCGGTCGACCAGGAATTCCAGGGGCACGTCGATGGCCTCGGCCTGCACATCCTCCGGGAGCGCGATTGTCACCGCCCCGGTTTCCACAGGGTCCGTGAGCACCCGCATCGCTCCGAGGGCCGCCGAGAACAGCTGCTCGGGGCGGGTCACCCGGTCGAAGAAGCGGGACAGGGGCTTGAAGGCGTCGTTGACGCTCATGCTGCTGTCGTGCGGCACCTCGAGCTGCTGCAGCACCGGGTCGGCGACACGGGTCGCGAACGTGTCGGACGGCAGGAGCAGCACGGGCAGGCGGTTGATCGTCGCGAGGGCCGCCCCGGTGAGCATGTTGGTGGCACCCGGGCCGACGGATGCTGTGCAGGCGAAGGTGGACCGGCGGCGGCGCATCCGCGAGTAGGCAACCGATTCATGGACCATTGCCTGCTCGTTGCGGGCCTGGTGATAGGGCATCAGTGCGGGTTGCGTGTCGGCGAGTTGCTTGAGCGCCTGACCGACTCCAGCGACGTTGCCGTGGCCGAAGATGCCGAAGGTGCCGGCGATGGTGCGTTCGCGCACATCCCCGTCGACTGTCCACTGGTGTGCGAGGAACTCAATCAGGGCCTGGCTGACGGTCATTCGACGGGTCGTCATGACGCGGTGGTCCTTTCAGGTCCTGCTGTGTACGGCAGGCGTGGGTCGCTGTCCTGGCCGGTCCAGGTATCCCTGATCCAGGCGTGGGCGGGATCGTCGGTGATCTGCCACAGGCGGTCAGGATCGGGTCCCGCCATCACGTTGAGGTAGTAGAGGTCGTAGCCGGGGGCGGCTACGCAGGGACCGTGCCAGCCCCAGGGCACGAGGGCGATGTCCCCGGTGCGCACCTCCGCGAGCGTGTCGATCGGCCCGGCATCCGACGCGTAGGTGCGCATATACCCGAACGGTTGGGCGGTGGCTTGGTCAGTCTGGGCCGGAGCAAGACTCCGGGATACAGCGGTCTCGAAGTAATAAATCTCCTCGAGCCGTGATTCGGTGCCCGGGATGAATTCGTCGTGCTTGTGCGGCGGGTAGCTCGACCAGTTCTCGGCCGGCGTGAGGACTTCGCAGACGATCAGGCGGTCGGCGGCCAGGCGTTCGGGGGTGCCGAAGTTGTGCACCTGACGACTGGAGCGGCCAGCGCCCCGCAATTCGACGGGCACGCTCCCGGCGGGTATGTACGCAACCGGGAATGCCTGGTTCGTAGGAGCTTCCGCCACGGCAACCCGGCCTGAACCGGTGATGGCGAGACTGGTTCCGGTCGGCAGGTACAACACGTCGGTCGGACCATGGAAGACGGATGTGCGACCGGCCATGTCCTGGCTGTGTTCGCGCGACTCCCCTGCCAACCGGTATCGCACTGTGTACGCCCCTGTCAGGGGTACCACTATGCGTTCGACGGGGAGGGCCGCCAGGGTGAGCGGACCGGAACCCGACGCCAGTTCAGCGATCCGCAGCCCGGTGTGGGTCCAGCCGGGGATTGAGGTGTCGACGACGGCTTCCCACCCGTCGCGGCCCAGCGAGTCGCGCGGATAGAACCACTCGGTCACTGCGGGGCGTGCGTCGCCATCGTGCTGCGGAGAGTGCGTCATGGTCAGCCGTTCTGGGGGAACCCGAGGTTGATACCGCCGTGGCTGGGATCCAGCCAGCGACTGGTGATGGCTTTACCCCTCGTGAAGAAGTGCACGCCCTCGGCTCCGTGGGCCTTGGTGTCACCGAAGAGTGAACTTTTCCAGCCACCGAAGGAGAAGTACGCAACCGGTACCGGAATCGGGACGTTGACGCCGATCATCCCGACCTCGATCTCGTTCTGGAAGCGCCGTGCTGCACCGCCGTCGTTGGTGAAAATGGCGGTTCCGTTGCCGTACGCGCCGTCGTTGATCAGATCGACGCCTTCGTCGTAGCTCTGCACACGGACGACGCTGAGCACCGGGCCGAAGATTTCCTCGGTGTACGCGCGGGAGGTCGTCGGGATGTTGTCGACAAGGGTCGGGCCGAGCCAGAAGCCATCCGAGTGTCCGTCCACCGCGATGCCGCGGCCGTCTACGACGATAGTGGCGCCGTCCTGCTCTGCGATCTCGATGTACCCTGCGACCGTGTCGCGGTGCGCTTCCGTGACGAGAGGGCCCATGTCGCAACCGCGGCGGCCGTCACCGACCGTCAGATTCTTCATCCGCACCTGGATTTTGTCGATCAGTTCGTCGGCGACGGGCTCGACGGCCACGACGACGCTGATCGCCATGCACCGCTCCCCCGCGCTGCCGAAACCGGCGTTGATCGCCGAATCGGCGACCAGGTCCAGGTCAGCATCCGGCAGCACGAGCATGTGGTTCTTGGCGCCGCCCAGGGCCTGTACCCGCTTGCCGTGACGGGTTCCCGTCTCGTAGACGTATTGGGCAATGGGAGTCGATCCGACGAATGAGATCGCCTTGACATCGCGGTGGGTGAGCAGCCCGTCGACAGCTTCCTTGTCGCCGTGCAGCACGGTGAAGACGCCGTCGGGAAGGCCGGCTTCCTTCAGCAGTGCGGCAATCCAGATGGCGGCACTCGGGTCCTTCTCGCTCGGCTTCAGGATGACGGTGTTGCCGGCCGCGAGGGCGATAGGGAAGAACCACATGGGGACCATGGCTGGGAAGTTGAAGGGGCTGATGATCCCGACGACGCCGAGCGGCTGGCGAGTGGAGTACACGTCGACGCCGGTCGAGACGTTCTCGGAGTATTCGCCTTTCAGGAGGTGTGGGATGCCGCAGGCGAACTCGACGACTTCCTGGCCACGAGAAATCTCGCCAAGCGCGTCGGAGAGCACCTTGCCGTGCTCGCTCGTGATGATCTCGGCCAGCTCACCCTTGCGAGCATTGAGCAGCTCGCGGAACGTGAACATGATCTGCTGGCGCTTGGCAAGGGAGAGGTCGCGCCAGGCGGGGAAGGCGGCCTTCGCGGACGCAATTGCCGCCTCGATCTCGGCACTGTCGGCGAGGGGAACCTCCCTGGTGGCGGCGCCCAATGCGGGGTCGAAGACCGGTGCCGTACGCCCAGACACGCCGGTGCGCAGGGCACCATCAATCCAGTGCGGAACAACGGGGAGTCTGCTCATGGCGTTCTACTTCCTTCAGGATGGGGGGATGGGATGTGAGGACTCACTCAGGAACCGTGAACGAGTTGAGCTGCCGTATCGATCGCCGACACGACATCGCCATCCTGTGGATAGAGCAGCGTGCGACCAACGACAAGCCCGCGAACGCCGGGCAGCGCGAGTGCCTTCTCCCACTCCACGTACCGGTCCTCCTGGTCCCCGACCGGATCGCCGCCGAGCAGCAGCGTCGGCAGCGTTGTGGCAGCCATGACGCGCTCCATATCGTCGACCACGGGGAGCTTCAGCCAGGAGTATGCGCTCGAGTCGCCCAGTCCCTCGGCGATCGCGATGGAGAGGATGACGGCATCCGTCGACAGGTCGTTGCTGACCCGGCCGCCGACCCAGTGGCTCATGAAGGGCTCGAGCATGACCGGGATGCGGGCTCTCGCCGATTCGCTGACGGCTCGAGCAGTGGCTTCGAGGGTCGCCAGGGAAGCGGGGTCGGAAAGGTTGATGCGCACGAGGTTCTTGGCGAAGTCGAGCCGGTTGGCCTGGATCCGGTCGATCGAGTAGGCGGTATAGCGGTCGTCCATCTCGAACGACGCTCCGCGCAGCCCGCCGCGGTTCATGGACCCGACGACGATCTTGTTCTCGAGCAGGCCGAGCAGCGCCAGGTCGTCGATGATGTCCGGCGTGCCGAGTACGCCGTCGACCCCGGGGCGCGAGAGGGCGACGGCGAGCTTCTCTAGTAGTCTGTACCGGTTTGCCATGGCGGTGTCGTCGTCGCGAACACCCAGCGCGCCCCGCGCGCGGTGGTCCGCCGCGACGATGAACAGTCGACCGTCACCCTGGACGAGGGGCCGCCTGGTGCGCGCGGCCAGGACTTCTCCGATGCGGTTAGGGCGCTCCGCTCGGTCCTCGCGGAGTGCGGCGAAGTCGAGGGCGTTCATGCAGTCCGCTGCTTCAGCAGGTGGTCGACCTCAGCCGTTGTGGGCATTGCCGTGGAACATTCGCGGCGGCCTGCGACGATGGCACCGGCAACGTTGGCGAATTGCAGGACACGCTTCAGCGGCCAGCCGCGCAGAAGGCCGTAGCAGAGGGCGCCACCGAAGCCGTCACCCGCGCCGAGCCCGTTGACGACGTCGACGGGAAACGGCGGAACCTCCACCGTTTCAGTTCGGGTCTTGGCGAGTACGCCCTTGGGACCCTGTTTGATGACGGCGAGTTCGACCCCGTGTGCCAGGAGCGCGGCGGCGGCGCGATGCGGGTCGGTCTCGCCGACGGCGACCTCGCACTCTTCACGGTTGCCTACCGCGATGGTTACCTGGCTGATCGCCTTGGCAACCTCCTCGTGGGCGGCGGCGGCCGACGTCCAGAACATGGGTCGGTAATCCAGGTCAAGGATTGTGAGCGGCGCCCGGCCCCGAGCGGCCCACGCGGCATGGTGTGCCGACCTGCTCGGTTCCTCCGACAGTCCGGTGACCGTCGACCAGTAGATCCGCGCGGAGCGGATCGCATCCAGGTCGAGCTCATCTTCGTTGATGACGAGGTCCGGTGCCTTGGGCGCACGATAGAAGTAGAGCGGGAAATCGTCGGGCGGGAAGATCTCGCAGAAGACGATGGGTGTATTCAGTCCGCTGACGCTGGAGACGAACGCGTCGCTCACGCCGAGTCGCCGGAGCTCCTGCCGGACGTAGGAGCCGAACGGATCTTCACCGGTGCGGGTGATCACCGCGGAGTCCAATCCGTGCCGTGCGGCAGCGACGGCGACATTGGTGGCGCTGCCTCCCAGGTACTTCCCGAAGGTGGAGACCTCTTCGAGAGGGACGCCGTCCTGCAACGGGTAGAGGTCGACGCTGACGCGTCCGATGGTGAGGACGTCGAGCGGTGCCTCGATTGAATTCGTCATGCGTCGCTGCACAATCCCCTTTGGTCCAAAGCTGTGATGTCTCGACATTAGTACCTAAAGACCTAATGTCCTAACATAATCGTACCCCTACTCGAAGGCGGCACTGACCCCCGGGATCTCAGCCCGATAGGTGTCGAGCAGCTTCCGTGCGACTGCGACGGAGTCGACCAGCGGATGCGCGGCTATAGCGCGCCAGGCCAGGGTCTCGTCACGGGTGGCCGACGCCTCGATAGTCAGTCGCTCGACGGCCTTGACCTGCTGCATGAGACCCAGCATCTCGCCCTCGACCGGCGCTACCTGATGCGGCGTGACTCGGCCGGCATCCACCGTGCACGGCAATTCGATCACAGCGTCGTCGGACAGCTCTGGCACAATGCCCCGGTTGGCGACGTTGAGGATCATGCGCGACGAACGCCCGTCAATGAGTGCCGACATGAGGTCGAGGGCGACCGTCTGGTAGCCGCCGCCATCGATGTCGCTCTCCTCGCGGTTGTTTCTTTCGTCCACGGGGCGGCTCTCGGCCATGTAACTGGATTCGCGATCATGCTTGGTCTGGTGCCACAGCGCGAGCGCACGATCCGGCTCGTTCCGGGCAGCGCGATAGAAGGCTCCCTGCTGGCGCTGGAGGAACTGGCCCCGTGTCTCAGCCGCTGAGCGGATGCGCTCGGTCGCCTCGCGTTCGAAGTAGTAGTAATAGAGGTACTCATTGGGAATCGCGCCGAGCGCCCGCACCCAATCGGCTCCCATCAGCCGCGCTTCCTCGATGCCGCCGAGCAACTCGTCATTGGCCAGCAGCGCCGGCAGCTTGTCGTGACCGTCCACGGAGATCCGGCGCAACCAGCCGAGATGATTGAGCCCCACATAGTCGAAGTCGACGGCTTCGGGAGTCGAACCGACGGCGTGCACCGCGCGACGCATAAGCCCGATCGGGGTATCGCAGATGCCGATGACCCGGTCCCCGAGGTAGGCGCGCATGGCCTCGGTGACCATGCCTGCCGGGTTTGTGAAGTTGATCACCCAGGCGTCCGGTGCCAGAACACCAACGCGCTCAGCCAGCCGTCTCGCGTGCGGCAATGTCCGCAGCGCGAAGGCCAGGCCGCCCGGCCCTATGGTCTCCTGCCCGAGCAGGCCCAGGTCAAGCGCGATCCGTTCGTCAGCGATGCGCCCTTCGATGCCGCCGATGCGCATCGCGGAGAACACGAAGGTGGTCCCGAGGATGGCTTCGTCGAGATCCGTCGTGACGGTGACCAGGGGTGGCCTGGCCAACGACTCGGTCATCTGCACGAGCACCGAATTCATGATGTTCAGTCGTTCGGTGGAGACGTCGTAAAGGCACAACTCTGTGACCCTGGCGTGGTCGCCATCGGAAGCGAGGGCTTCGTAGATCTGTGGCACCCGGAAACCGCCGCCGCCGATGATGGTGAGTTTCACGCGAGTATTACGTCACTTCCTGCTTGCCGGAACACCTCGAGCGTTGCGGGATCCGCATCCGCCGAAGCGATAAGGGTGTTGATTGCGGAGGGACTGCACACCGACAGGATCCCGGTTCCGGGAAACTTTGTTTCATCGGCGACCAGGACGCTGCGCGGCGAGGATGCGAGGATGGCGCGCTTCACAGGGACTTCGATGCCGGTCGAATCCATCACCGTGCCATCCGCCTGGATCCCGCTGGTGCCCAGGAAGCAGATCGTCGCGCGCAACTGGCTCAATGCGCCTTCAGTCAATGAGCCGACCAGCGAGTGGTACGAGCGCCGCAGCACACCACCCAGCAGGATGAGCTCGATCTCATTGTCGGTTCGCAACTCGTCGAGCACCGCGATGCTCGAGGTGATCACGGTGATGCTCTTCCCGTGAAGGTGGCGAGCGATCAGGGCCGTCGTCGTGCCGATGTCCAGCACGACGACATCCCCGTCCGACACAAGGCCGGCAGCCAGGGCTGCTACACGGTCCTTGGATGAGGCGGATTGTGCCGCCACGTCGTGGAATGGAATCTCGTCGGACTCCACGCTACCGCCGCCACGCACGCGGCGGAGCAGCCCGTCGGCGCTCAGGGTGTTGAGGTCACGACGAATGGTTGACGGGCTCACATGCATGATTTGAGCAAGATCGTGCACGGATGCCTCCCCCGTCTCCTTCACCCGACGCAAGATCGTGGCTTGACGCGTAGTTGTCAGCATGGCGCTCACTCTAGCAAGCAGTATTGAGCAGCTTCAAGCAGATATGCGCTTGTTGTGCTCAATGCTGCATGCTATTGTCCTGACAAGCGATGGAGCTCACCCTCTGAGTCGGCTTGCCTGGGCACCCGCCCACCGTGACCCCACAACGCGCACGTCAGCGCTGACCCGGAGGAGATCTCAGTTGGCACCATCCCCCGCCGTCGTCGGCGACCTGGACCTCTTCCTGGCCGGACCGCTCTTCTTCGACATCGTCTTCACGGGACTGGCTGCCGAGCCGAAGCCCGGTACCGAGGTGTGGGCGGACGGCATGGGGTCGTTGCCGGGCGGCATCGCCAATCTTGCCGTTGCCGCGGCGCGCCTGGGCCTCAACACCGGACTAGCGGCGGGCTTCGGTGACGACGCCTATGGACAGTGGGCATGGTCACTTCTCGAAGATCAGGAACACATCGACCTTTCCAGGTCACGGACATTTCCCGGATGGCACTCCGCCGTGACGGTCTCGCTGGCGACCCAGGATGACCGCAGCATGATCACGCACGGTCACCCCATTCCTGTCAGCCAGCTTGAACTCATCGGCACTCCTCCGCGCTCGCGGGCACTGGTCATCGATCTCATCCCACCGGACGATGAAGAGCCATGGTGGATCCAGGCGAGCACGAGCGAGACGAAGGTGTTCGCCGACGTCGGGTGGGACCCGAGCGAGACGTGGGACACCGCGAAGCTCGCCGACCTCGACCGGTGCCACGCCTTCCTTCCCAACCATGTCGAGGCGATGGCCTACACCCGCACCAACACGCCCGAGGCGGCACTCGGCGTCCTGGCTGGACTGGTGCCGCTGGCAATCGTCACCAAGGGAGCGGATGGCGCGATCGCCATCGACTCAACGACCGGCGAGTCGGCATCCGTGCCCGCTCTTCACGTCGACGCCATCGACCCAACGGGCGCCGGTGATGTCTTCGCGGCCGGCATCGTGGTCGGGACCCTCGACGGCTGGCCCCTCGAGCAGCGCCTGCTGTTCTCCGCCCTGTGCTCCTCGCTCTCGGTTCAACATTTCGGCGGATCCCTCGCATCGCCCGGCTGGGGCGAGATCGCGGGATGGTGGGAGACCACCAAGCGCACCTCCCGCCGCAACGCCGCCCAGGCGGAAATCGCCCGGCGTTATGGGTTCCTCGACGACATCGTGAGTCAGGTCTCACACGACGCCGTTCACCGCGCTGAAGCCACGTTCAGACACCTCCCCCCACAGCACCACCGTCCACAGCTCCCCTCGAAAGGAAACGCATGACTATCACGAGTCGATCCCTCAGCCGTGGCATCGCCATCGCGGCGTTTGTTGCACTGACGCTGACCGGGTGCACGCCCGGTTCCGGGGCCGCGACAGCGCCGACGCTGGACCCCGATCGAACTGTCGAGACCGACGTCTCGAAGATGGGCGACCTGACGCTCACTGTGTGGGACCAGGAGGTCCGCGGCGGGCAGGACGAGCAGATGAAACAGCTGAACAAGGCCTTCGAAACGACGTACCCGAATATCACCATCAAGCGGCAATCGCAGTCGTTCGACGACCTCGGCAAGACGTTGCGCCTCGCGCTGAGTGGCGACGACGCCCCTGATGTTGTCCAGGCCAATAACGCCCGCAACTCGATGGGTGCATTCGTGGAAGCCGGACACCTCATCCCGCTGGATGCCTGGGCCGACGAATACGGCTGGGCGGAGCGCTACCCGGAGAGCATCCTGAAATACTCGCAGTACAGCGAGGACGGCACGACCTTCGGCAGCGGTTCCGTGTACGGCCTTCCCCAGGTCGGTGAAATCGTCGGCGTGTTCTACAGCAAGAAGAAGCTCGCCGATCTCGGAATCGCCCTTCCCGAGGACTGGGCCGGCTTCGAAGCGGCGCTTGCCGCAGTGAAGGCCGCCGGTGAGACTCCCCTCCTGCTCGGCAACATCGAGAAGTGGCCGGCCGGTCACGTCTTCGGCCCCATCCAGGGCGCGACAGTGCCGAGTGGCGACATCGAGAAGCTCGGCTTCGGCAACGCCGGCGCGTCGTGGGTGACGACGGAGAACGAGGCTGCGGCTGAGACGCTGGCAGCCTGGGCGAAGGACGGCTACTTCAACGAAGGCGTAAACGGCACCGACTACGACGCGGCCTGGCAGAAGCTCACGACCGGCGAGGGCGCCTTCCTCATGGGTGGTTCCTGGCTGGCAGCCGACCTTGAGGACGCCATGGGTGACGATGTCGGGTTCTTCGTACCTGCGGCATCCGCAGGGAGTGGCGCGAACACGACCGGTGGCACCGGACTTCCCTTCACCGTGACCAGCGCCACCAAGAACCCCGACCTTGCGGCCGCCTACATCGACTTCATCACCAACGATGAGGCCATGGCGATCCTGGCGGAAACCGGAAACCTGCCGGTCGTGAACACCCAGGAGTACGCCCCGGAGTCGGGCGTCCTGCATGACATCTACACGGCTTTCGGCTCGGTGTCGTCCGACGGCGTCCTGCTCCCCTACCTCGACTACGCAACACCAACCATGGGTGACACCCTCGGAGAGTCCCTCCAGGGCCTCATCGACGGCCGCTTGTCTCCGGCGCAGTTCACGGAGGCCATGGAAGCCGACTATGCGCAGTTCACCGCGGCGGATTGACGCGCGCGCTTCTGCCAGGCGGATCGGCTCACCCCGGTCCGCCCGGCAGGGTAAGCGCATAGTTCCTTACCTCTTCATCCTCCCGGCGTTCCTCGTCTACGGCGCGTTCCTTCTCTACCCACTCGCGAAAGCGGTGCAGCTCTCCCTCTTCGACTGGGACGGCCTGACCCTTGCCACGTTCGTCGGCCTCGACAACTACGCGAGCGTGTTCGTCGACCAGCGGCTGAAGGACGCATTCGGTCACGCGCTCGTCTTCGTCTTCTTCTATGCGATCCTTCCGGTCGCCATCGGCCTGGTGCTCGCGGCGGTCCTCAGCCGCGCCCGGGTACGGGGGCTGTCCGTCTTCCGGACCATCGTGTTCCTTCCGCAGGTCATTGCAATGGTGGTCGTGGCCGTGGCCTGGCGCCAGATCTACGCACCGGACGGCGCGCTCAATACCGGCCTGCGGGCGGTGGGCCTCGATGTGCTGACCCGCGCGTGGCTCGGCGACTACACGTTCTCGCTGCCGGCCGTCGGCGTCGTCGGAACGTGGGTGTCGACGGGACTCGTCACCGTTCTCCTGCTCGCTGGGATGGCGAAGATCCCGCTCGAGCATTTCGAGTCCGCTCGCCTCGACGGCGCCGGCGCGGCCTGGGAGTTCTTCTCCGTCATCGTCCCCGCCGTCAGGGCGGAGATAACGGTCGCGCTGACCCTCACGGTCGTCGCGTCATTGAAGACCTTCGACCTGATCTACGTCACCACCAGCGGCGGGCCGGGCAGCTCGACCACGGTTCCCAGTTACGAGATCTACCGGCGTGCTTTCGAATTGGGACAGGTGGGGTCGGCCGCGGCCGTCGGTGTGACGCTGACCGCGCTGATCTTCGTCGCCAGCCTGGTCATCAACCGGATCGGAGACCGCACCTCATGAGAGTCAGCAACACCGAGCGGCTGCTGAACTACGCCATCCTCATCGTTTTCGCTGCCGCCGTCCTCGTGCCGATGTTCATCATCATCACCGCCGCAATCGCCCCGGCAAGCGCTGCGGCGGCCCGGGAAGGCGCTTTCCACCCGGGCAACTTCGTCGAGGCGTGGCAGGAGGGCCGGTTCGGCCAGTACATGGCGACCTCGGTCCTCGTGGCGGTCATCGTCGTGACGCTCACCGTCGTGCTGTCTGTGCTGAGCGGGTACGCATTCGGCACGATGTCCTTCCCGGGGAAGCAGGTGCTGTTCTACATGTTCCTGCTCGGCATCATGATCCCGGCAGAAGTGATCGTTGTGCCGCTCTTCTTCGACCTCAGGAGCATCGGGCTCACCGATACCGTCTGGGCGGTGGTGCTGCCTCAGGTAGCGCAGTCGGTCGCCTTCGGTACCTACTGGATGCGCACCTACTTCAGGGGCGTGAACCCATCCATTCTCGATGCGGCGCGGATGGACGGCGCCTCACCGCAACGCATCCTCTGGTCGATCCTGGTGCCGATGGGTCGCCCGGCGATCACGACGATGATCGTGCTGGTGTTCATGTGGACGTGGAACGAGTTCCTCATCCCCCTGATCATGTCGCCGACCGGGTCGTTCCGCACGGCCCCGCTCGGCCTGGCTTTCTTCCAGGGCCAGTACACGCAGGGGACGGCACTGCTCGCCGCTGGTGCAGTGCTGGTGGCGCTTCCTGTCGTGGTGCTCTACTTCATCCTGCAGAGGCACTTCATCAAGGGAATGCTCGAGGGCGCCGTCAAGGAGTAGCGGCGGCTGCCCGCCGCGCCGCGTCGACCTCGGGCGCCGCTCGCGCGCCGCCGTCCTTCCGTGCGGCCAAATCGTCGGTATGGCCGTCGCCAACCGACGATTCGGCCGCACGCGTGAACCACAGGGACGGCGCCGCTCGTGCTAAATCAGGTCCGAGCTCTTCAGCCAATCCGTGGCGATGTCGGTGAGCGAGTCGCCCGCGGCGATGCGGCCGTTCATCTCGATCAGGCCTTCGGTGGTGAGCTTGGCCGACACCTGGTCGAGCACGCTCGTGATTTCGTCGCTGGACTTCTCAGTGCTGATCACCGGCACGACGTTCTCGGCGGCGAACAACGACTTGTCGTCTTCCAGCACGACGAGCTTCTCTGACTCGATGGCCGGGTCGGTACCGAAGACATCCGCCACCTGCACCTGGTTGTTCACCAGGGCGGTCAGGGTGAGCGGCCCCCCGGCGTCCAGGCTGACGAACTCCTTGAAGGTGAGCCCATAGACGCTCTCGAGGCCGACAACGCCGTTGACGCGCGTCTTCCACTCGGGCGGCCCACCGAGCGAAAGTTCCCCAGCCACCTCCGCGAGATCCGAGATGGTCGTGAGGCCGTACTGCTTCGCCGTTGCCTCGGTCACCGCGAGAGTGTCCTTGTTCTGCGCATCGGCCGGCGCAAGCGTGGTGAGGTCGTCCGGAAGGAGCTCAGCCAGGGCGTCCAGCACCTCGCCGGACTCGCTCGCCTTCGCCTCGGCATCCAGGTACTTCAGCAACGCGCCGGAATATTCGGGAACCAGATCGATCGAGCCATCCTGCACCGCAGCGATATAGACCTCTCGGCTGCCGATGTTGAACTTCTCGGTCACCTCGATGCCCGCATCCTGGAGCGCGAGCGAGTAAATCGTTGCGACGAGCTGGCTCTCGGAGAAGTCCGCCGACCCGATGATGACGTCCGACCCGGATCCGGACCCGGCCTCGCTGCCTGAGCTGAGCGGATCGCTCCCGGCACAGCTGGTGAGGGCCATGGCTCCGGCGATGACGGCCGAGGTGATCAGGAATCTGCGTTTCAAGGTGGTGCCTTTCTCGTGGTGGATTAGTGCGCCGCGACGGCGTCGACTCGGCGGGCCCGTCTCCTAGGCGAACGGGCTACCCGCAGCAGCCCCGGCGAGACGATGACGCGGCCCAGGGCGATGAAGGCCAGCTCAAGAGCGAGGGCAAGCAGCGCCAGAAGCACGGCGCCGGCAGCCATCTGCGCATAGTCGTTGGAGGCCCGGCCGTCGATGATGTAACGGCCAAGCCCCTGCAGCGACACGTACGCCGCCACCGTTGCTGTGGAAACGACCTGCAGCGTGGCATTGCGGATGCCCGAGAGGATGAGCGGCAGAGCGCACGGCAGCTGCACGTGCCACAAGATCTGCAGGGGGGTGTAGCCCATCCCCCGGGCGGCCCCCACGGCGTTCTCGTCGGCGGCCTGGATTCCCGTGTACGTTCCCGTGAGAATAGGCGGAACCGCGAGCAGGATGAGCACCACGGTCACAGGGATGACGAAGGCCAGGCGAGACGAGATCATCGGTGCTAGCAGCATCACGGCGAGGATGAGCACGCCCAGTGTCGGCAGCGCTCGAAGGGTGTTCGCGACGCCGGCCACCGCAATCTCGCCCCGACCGGTGAAGCCGATGTAAATCCCGAGCGGCACCGCTATGGCCAGGGCGATCAGCAACGCGACCAGGGAGTAAAGCAGGTGGTATCCGAGCTGGCTCGGGATCCCGTCGATGCCGCTCCAGTTCGCCGCATCCAGGAACCATTCGATGATGCTCATGCGGTCACCACCTTCTGCCTCCACGGCGTCAGCGCCCGGCTCAGGGCGAGGATGATGAGGTCGAAGACCACGGCGAGGATGACGCAGAGAACTATGCCGACGACAATCGGCAGCGTCAGGCGCAGCGAGAATCCCTGGGTGAACAGCGAGCCGAGCTGCGGTATCCCAAGCAGTGCCGCCATCGTGACGATGCTGACGTTCGCGACGACGGCGACGCGGAGGCCACCGGCGATGACGGGAACGGCGACAGGCAACTCGACCAGGACGAGTCGCTGCCAGCCGCGGTAACCCATCGCCTCGGCAGCCTCGCTGGTCTCATGCGGCACGGAGGACAGTCCGTCGCAGATGACCCGAACCAGAAGGGCGACGGTGTAGACCGTCAGGGCGACGACGACATTCAGCGGGTCGAGGATCTTCGTGCCAAGCACCTGCGGAAGGAGAACGAACAGTGCCAGCGACGGAATCGTGTACAGGAGCCCGGCACCGCCGACGAGCAGCGGGTACGCCCGGCGGGACCGGTGCGCCCACCAGCCGAGCGGAAGCGCGACGGCGAGACCAAGCACTGTGGGGAGAAGGGTCAGGCCGACATGCCAGAGCGTGAGCTCGCCGATCCGTCCGCCGTTGGCCACAATCCAGTCGATCGTCATGCGGCAACCGAAGCGATCTTCGCCGCCCGGATGGCGACCATGACAGCATCCGAAGCGACTGTTCCGCGGTAGCGTCCGGAGTCGTCGACGACGATGGCGTGATCGCTCGGACTGGACAGCGCCGAGTTCAGGAGATCCCGCATGGTGCCCGAAGCGGAGGCCACCGTTCCCCCGCGGTGGATGTCGGACTCGCCGATCTGCCGGCCGGCAACCGTGCGAGCGCTCACCCAGCCGAGCGGCTGGCCGCCGTCCGCTACCACCACAGCCCAGCCTTCGCGGGCAGCTGCCACGGATGCCACGGGGTCCCCCACCCGGACGGCTGCCGTGTCGTCGATGACGAGGCCGTCTCCCCCGGTCAGGAAGCCGAGGGCGCGGTAGCCCCGCGCAGATCCGATGAAGTCGGCAACGAACGCGTCGGCCGGGTGCGCGAGCAGTTCGGCTGGCGCATCCAGTTGCGCCAGCGTTCCGCCCTCCCGCATGACCGCGACCTGGTCCCCCAAGGTGAGTGCCTCGTCGATGTCGTGCGTCACCATCACGATGGTCTTGCCGATCTCGCGTTGCAGGCGCCGGAACTCCTCCTGCAGCTGCGCGCGCACAATGGGGTCGACCGCGCTGAAGGGTTCATCCATGAGCAGGAACGGGGGGTTCGTCGCCAGCGCACGAGCGACTCCGACACGCTGCTGTTGGCCACCGGAAAGCTGCCACGGGTAACGGTGGGCGAACTTCTCGCTGAGGCCCACCCGTTCGAGGAGCTCCATCGCATTCGACCGCGCCGATCGCTTGTCCGTACCGAGGAGGCGTGGAAGCGCGGCCACGTTGTCGACGACAGTCCGGTGCGGGAAGAGGCCGGCGTTCTGGATGACGTAGCCAATGCGTCTGCGGAGTTCGACCCGGTTGAGGGATGCGGTCGAGACACCATCCAGCGTGATCGTTCCGGACGTGGGTTCGATCAACCGGTTGATCATCCGCATGGTGGTTGTCTTGCCGCATCCCGAGGGCCCAACGAGAACGGTCAGCTGACCGGTCGGCGCCGTGAAGCTCAGCTCGTTGACGGCGGTCGTGCCATCCGGGTAGACCTTCGAGACGGTGTCGAATCTGATCACTTCTGCGTGTCCTTACTGGTCGAGCGGCCATCTGCGCCACTGAGTCCCGCGGAAATCCGCGTACATTCCGCCACAAGCAGCTCGCCGTAGCGGGCGACGTCGTCGTCCGTGATGCGGTAACTGGGAACGACGATGCTGAGAGCGGCGATGATGCGGTGGTTGGAGCGGATGGGAGTCGCTATCGCGGTCACGTCGCTCTCCACCCCGCGTTCCACCACGGTGTAGCCGGCGTCCCCGATGCTCCCGCGGAGTACCTGGCCGGCAGCGGACGACTCAAGGGGGATGGTTCGCCCTACCCAACTCGTGTGGCGAACGGAATGGGTGCCCTCGACGATGGCGATATACAACGCGGTCCGAGCGTGCCCTTCGACGCTGAGGTAGACGGACTCACCCGTCGTCGCCGAAAGCTCCTCCATCGTGGCTCGGCAGATGTCGATGAGCGATTCGCTACTGAGCGACTGGGCCCCGAGTTGGATGATGCGGCTGCCCGCCCGGAAATTGCCAACGTCGTCGCGGCGGATGAATCCCGTGTTCTCGAGCGTGCGGAGCAAGCGGAGCGCTGTGCTGGGCGCGAGTTCAGCCTGGCGTGCGCTCTCGACGAGATTCATGCTGCCGTGGTCGCAGATGTTCGCAAGCAGGATGAGCGCCCGTTCCACGGCTCGTGTGGATGGTTCGCTCATGCCGGTTCCTCTCTTCGTCGAGCGCAAGTATTTCCATTCAGCAAAATCTGACTTTCACCTGATGGCAACCTTGGGTTATGCAGCACTATCCTGTCAAGCACGCGATGCAGGGTTAGGAGTTCCATTGGTCGAGATCTCGGGCAACAGCACAATCAGCGATATCGTCGCGATCGCAAGCGGTGAAGCGGTCGAGATTAGCGACGCGGTCGTCTCCTCCATCGCGAAGGCCAATGATGACGCGGATGCGTTGAGCCGGCGCGTGCCCACCTACGGTCGCACCACCGGAGTAGGGGCAAACCGCCTCACCGGTGTGGACAGTGACGACGACGCCCACGCCCTCCGTTTGCTGCGCAGTCACGCCGTTGACGCGGGAACTCCACTGCCGGCACCGCTGGTGCGCGCGATGCTGGCCGTTCGATTGAGCCAACTCAGCGTCCCGGGATCAGGGGTGAACCCGGAAATCCTGCCGGGCCTCGTTGCCATGCTGAACCGGAAGGCCTTGCCGGAAATCCGGGAGTTCGGTTCGATCGGCACCGCTGACTTGTCGGCCCTCGCCGGCACAGCGCTCGCGTTGATGGGGGAACGCCCGACAAGCGCGCCGCTCGAACCAATGCCGACCTGGGGAGTTGACAGCGCGCTGGCTTTCATGAGCAGCAGTGCGCTGACGATCGGTCGCGGCTGCCTTGCCGTGGCCGAGCTGGATGGCCTCGAGCGCGCCTCCAGCGTCGTCTACGCCTTGAGTTTCCGTGCCCTGGACGGCAACGATTCGGCGTTGTCGGCTGCAGCCGCAGCGGCATCCGGAGCTCCCGGTGTGGATGATCTGGCCGCACGCGTACGCTCTGTACTCGAGTCTTCGGGTTCGGGTCGTGACGCGGCCAGAATCCAGGACCCGTACGGCTTGCGGGTCTATGCGATCGCGCAGGGGGCCCTGCGGCACGCTGTTGATTTCCTCGGCTCCCAGCTGACGCGGCTAGCGGACACGGCGCAGGAGAACCCGCTTTTCGACTTCGCCGGCGACACGGTGGTGCACCACGGCGCGTTCTTCCAAGGCGCACTTGCCCTTGCACTCGATGGCGCGACTCTCGCTCTTGCCCAGTCGGCGCCGATCACCCTGTCACGCATCCGGATGCTGAACGAGCCGGAGTTCAACGGAGGGCTGCCGTTCCTCGCGTCCGGCCCCGCGGGATCCTCTGGGCTGATGATGGTCGAATACGTTGCGGCCAGCGCCATCGCCGAGATGCGCGCTTCGGCGCAGCCGGCCTCGCTCGGCACCGTTGTCCTCTCCCGCGGCGCGGAGGATGACGCGTCCTTCGCGAGCCAGGGCGCCGTGCAACTCGAGCGCGCCGTCGCCGCATATCGCGTGCTGCTCGCCAGTGAACTCGTCGGCGCCGTGCGGCTACTGCGGCAGAGGGGCATCACCGAGTCAGCGCCGGGGATCATCCGCGACGCGTTGACCGTCACTGCCGCGCTCCCCACCGATGACGCGGACCGCGACCTGCGCGGCGACATCGAGACCGCGGGGCGCCTGCTGGGCGACCTCGCAGCGCTCGTGCCGGGCGGCCTGAGCTAGGTCACTACGCGGCGGAAGTCCAGAAGCCGACGAAGGATGATCACGAGCAGGGCGATCACTGTCGGCAGCGCCGTGATCAGCCACAGATTCGGATGCGCGAGAGTGAGCGCGGCATGCACAGCGAGGATGCCGGCGCTCCACCACGACCGGGCGAGGAACCCCTCGAGGAGCGCGACCACTGCCAGCGCCGCGGCCGTGAGAGCCAGGATGCGGAGCCCCTCCCCCGCCGTATCCGACGGTTGGCCGTCGAAGCTGATCAGCAGCGCCCAGCCCCGACTGGCGGCAGCGTTGCACCAGACGACGAGCAGCAGGCATCCCGTCATGATCGCGAGGGAGGGCGTCGCTGATCGTTGCTCCTCGAGATCCATGTCCGTCAGCCCACACCTGAACCAGGCTAGGTCGTCGGCCGGCCGTAGGAGGTGGGAGCCAGGGCGGTGTTGGGCTGGCACAGCAAGACGATGAGGATGATCGCACCCACGAACGGAATCAGGAGCAGGAACAAGTACGCCCAGGAGTAGCCGGCGTCACGGAGGCGTCGCACCGCCAGGGCAAGCGACGGAAGCAATGTCCCCAGCGACCATAGGGTGGATAGCGCGCCGACGCCATCCTGACCGCTGATGCCGTCGATGACATTGAATGCCAAGGAAACCAGCACCACGAAGAGCGTCCACCACCAGTACTCCGACCGACTCGCCGTTCCACCGAATCGCGCGTAGTTGCTGAATCCCGACGTGATCGCCTGCCCGAAGTCCATGTGTTCGTGCCTTCCCGTGCGCTGCAGCACCGATGACACCATCGGCCTGCGCCGAGCGTATCCACAGTCGTCGACCCCCTTGTGGCCGCACGTGACCCCAATGGAAGGGTCAACGCCGGTGAGTTACGGAGAACGCACCTTCGTTCCGGAAACGAAGGTGCTTCCTCCGTAACTCGAGGGCGACGGCGGTCGCTACACCCCGACGGAGCGCAAAAACACCACGAATGGCGGCCGTTTTAGGGCCTCACGGCCAAGACACACAGGTCGAGCGACTACCGTTGAAGCATGACTGCTCCTGACACCACCACGCGGAGCGAGGCAGACACTGCCGACGTCGCGAAACCTTTCTCTGAACTCGGCCTCAATGACGCTGTACTGAAGGCGCTCAAAGACGTCGGATACGAGACTCCGTCGGCCATCCAGGCCGCGACTATTCCTCTCCTTCTCGACGGCCGCGACGTGGTCGGCCTCGCCCAGACCGGAACCGGCAAGACCGCCGCATTCGCGCTGCCGATCCTGTCGAAACTCGACGTTTCCCAGAAAACCCCGCAGGCGCTCATCCTCGCGCCGACGCGTGAGCTCGCCCTGCAGGTATCCGAGGCGTTCGAGAAGTACGCCTCCCACATGCGCGGTGTGCACGTGCTCCCGATCTACGGCGGCCAGGGCTACGGCACGCAACTCTCCGCTCTGCGGCGCGGCGTCCACGTCGTCGTCGGCACGCCCGGCCGCATCATGGACCACCTGGAGAAAGGCACCCTCGACCTCTCGGAGCTGAAGTACCTGGTGCTCGACGAGGCCGACGAGATGCTCAAGATGGGCTTCGCCGAGGATGTCGAGACGATCCTCGCCGACACCCCCGAGTCGAAGCAGGTGGCCCTGTTCTCGGCCACCATGCCCGCGCAGATCCGGCGGATCTCCAAGAAGTACCTGCACGATCCCGAAGAGATCACGGTCAAGAACAAGA
>Ga0190275_10000596_pt1 | contig 30327 bp, 22 predicted proteins | sample Popmic550T_FD_133745 | JGI IMG/M metagenome (GOLD analysis project Ga0190275, IMG submission 133745) | Populus adjacent soil microbial communities from riparian zone of Yellowstone River, Montana, USA - 550 T | ecosystem: Environmental > Terrestrial > Soil > Riparian zone > Trees stand | place...
ACGAGCACGCGCATCCATTTCGCTGGTCGAAAGCCTCCTTCGCCAAGGTTCTTGCTGCGGCCGAGGACTCGCTCTCCCGTGCGGCCTGATACTGGACACCCGATTCTGGGGAGCTGTACTAAGGACGGGCGTCAAAAGCAAATGCAGAATGCAGAATGCAGAATGCAAAATGGAAAAGGACACGAAGCTCACTTTTTCCATTTTGCATTTTGCATTTTGCATTCTGCATTTCCGGCCCTGGCGCCTACCCCATCTCCCGCGCCACCTCCACCATCTCCCGCCGGATGGCTTCGCGTTGCGCGAGCAGGCGCGTGTAGCCGTATTTGCGGAACAGGCGATGTCCTACGGCGCGCAGGTCGCCGATGACGTCGTCGATCTCTTCGAAGACGTAGAGGGCGATGTAGCCGAGAAATGGGACGGCCAGGGCGGTCACGACGCCGGCGAGCCAGCCGAAGCGCAGGCCGGCCACAATGGCGATGGCGAGATACGTCAGTGGATAGAGCGCCAGTGCGCCGAGGAACTTCATCGTGGCGAGCACGTTCCGCTCCCCTTTCGACAGGCGATGGGCGAGGAAGCCGACGAGGCGGTAGGTCGGATAGCTGATGACCGCGCCGAGGAGCGCGAGCGGCAGGAGGACGAGCACGCGGAAGAGACGCACGCCGTCGATCTCGGGACGCAGCTCGTGCACGTCGAGCTTCGCGCGGCGCAGCTCCGCCTCGAACTGCGTGATGGCCGCCTGCAGCTTCTCCAGGCGTGCCGGGTCGCGCATGCGCAGGTAGTGGTACCCGTCGATGAAGCGGCGGCGGAGGTCGAACTCTTCGACCAGCGGCTGTTCATCGTCCGCGGTGAAAATGTCCTCGGCGCGTCCGACCAGCTCGAGCGCGGCGTGCGAGTCGGCCTGCAGCGTGACCGAGCGCAATCCTGCCTCGATCGCGGCAGTGAGGTCCTCAACGTCGTCTACGGGCGGCTCACCCGTGGCATCGGTCGGCACCGGCTTCACGTGCAGCGGCTCGCCGAACAGCACCAGCGCGGAGCTGCGGAAGACGTGCTTGGCGGTGTAGTAGATGCCGGTCGGGACGACCAGCAGCTCTTCCTCCAGTTCCGCACCGAGGGCGATGCGGGCCGCGCCGGTCTTGAGGTCGCGCAGCTTCGGGTCGTCGTGCGTCGTCCCCTCGGGGAAGATGGCGATGCTGCCGCCGCGGCGCAGCACGTCGCGGGCGCGGCTGAACGTCTCCGCGTTGCTGCCGCCGCTGTTGTCCTGCTTCCGGTAGACCGGAATCATGTCGAACGTTCGCGCCAGATAGCCGATGACCGGATAGCCGAGCAGCGGCGCCTTGCCGAGGAACGACACCGGCGCCGGCGCATGGCAGAGGAGGAACAGCGGGTCGACCAGCCCGTTCGGGTGATTGACGGCGAAGATCACCGGCCGGCCGCCCGGGACGCGCTCCATGCCGAGGAGCTCGATGCGACGGAAGAAGATACGGAGGCAGAGGCGCAGGAAGGCGGTGATCGCGCGTCTCACGTCACGCGCTCTCCGTGGCGCCCCGGGCCGCGCGCGCGGCGGCATAACACCAGATCATCCCGGAGATCGCGATCGCCACCGGCACGATCAGGATTGCTTTGCCGAGCGAGCTCGAGTCGGAGAGGATGCCGATCAGCGGCGGCGAAGGGATGTCGCCGAAGAGGTGCATGATCAGGACGGACATGCCGACCGCGGTCGCGCGCTCGACCGGCGGGACGGCGTTGAGGATCGCGGAGTTGATCGGGCCGGTGCTCATGAAGATGAGCACCTCGGCGAGGATGATCGTGGTGAGGTAGACCGCAGGAACGCGGCTCATCAGGCCGATCAGCGTGAGCGGCGCGGCGATCAACGTGGCGATCCCCGAGACCCAGAGATACGACTGCCGCGTGCGCGACAGCAGCTTGTCGCTCAGCCAGCCGCCGAAGAACGTCCCGACGAACCCGGTCACGATCACGATCCCGCCGAACGTGACCGTCGCCTGCGAATGCGACATCCCCCGCTCGCGCTCCAGAAACGCCGGCATCCAGTAACCGAGCCCGCCGAGGGCAAACGTGTAGGCGGCATACCCGAGCACCGCCAGGATGTACGGACGGTTCTGCCAGAGATCGCGATAGGCGGCCGCCAGCCCGGTACCGGAGGCGCGCGGCGCGTGCGCATCGTCGTGCTGGCCGCGCGGCGGGTCCTTCACGAACATCACCAGCACCGCCAGCAGGACCCCGGGGAAGCCGGCGATCCAGAAGGCCGACCGCCAGCCGAAGTGCTCGTTGGCCAGCCCGCCGAGGACATACCCGGCCGCCGAGCCGATCGGAATCGCCGCGAAGAGCACCGACATGATCCGCCCGCGGCGCTCGAGAGGGAACTGGTCCGCCAGCAGGGCCGGCGCGATCGTCCCGAACGCCGCCTCGCCGACGCCGACGGCCGAACGGGCGGCGAACATCGTCCAGAACCCGCGCGCGAAACCGGCCAGCCCGGTGGCCAGGCTCCAGACCGCGACGCCGATGGCGATGAGCGGAGGACGGCGGCGGCTGTCGCCCAGCCGCCCGAACACGGGCGAGGTCACCGAGTAGACGACGATGAACCCGGCCGCGAGCCATCCCAGCCGGGCATCGCTGAGGCCGAGATCTTTCTTCATCGGCTCCAGGACCGCGGCGATCACCCAGCGGTCGACGTAGTTGAAGATGTTGATGAAGGTGAGCACGGCCAGCGCGTAAATCGCGTGGCGGTCGGTACGGGTGTTGGCAGGCACGGGGGGAGTTTGAATTGAAAATTGAAAATTGAAAATTGAAAAAACCGAGGCCGCCCGCCGGAGCCCCGCCTTTTCTTTCAATTTTCAATTTTCCATTTCGTGTCGGCGAAACCACTTCGCCGTCGCAACGTACTCACCCACGACGGTTATCATTTGAGACTCATGCGACGACTGGTGCCCTTGCTGGCGTTCCTGGGCGGAATCATCGCCCTCGCGCTGCTGATCCCCCGCTACAACGGCGTGCAGCCGCGCGTCGAGATCACGCGCGGCGAGGCCGAGCGCATTGCCAACGAGGAAGCCCGCAAGCTCGGGATCCCGGTCGAGAAGGCCTGGACGACCACCACCTGGGTCGGCTCCGGCCTGCTCGACAAGGAGCTGCAGGAGGATCCGGAACGCTATCGCGCCGCGCAGGACGACCCGGTCATCGGGCCGCGCCTCGGCGGATACCGCATCACTTATTACCGCCGCGGGCTCGAGAAGTTCCCTCCCTACGGACACGTCTACATCAGCGGACAGGGCGAGACCATCTCCGCCCGCCTGCGGCAGCGCCCCGAGACACCCGGCGCCTCCATGACCGAGGCCCAGTTGCGGCCGCTCGCAGACGCATTCATCGCCTCCCGGCACATCCCCGGCGGACCATCGCTGGTGTTCGAGTCGGCCCGGCCGATCGTGGCCCGCAGCCGCACCGACTGGACCTTCCGCTACAAGGCGACGCCGAAGATGCAGATCGGCAACGTCGTCACCTACGTCTGGGTCTACTACAACGGCGACCGCTTTGCCGGCTGGGATCTCATCGAAGAATACGCCGACGGGACGCCGTTCCGCGGCGACCCCGAGATCGCCGGCGCGTTTCTCGGCTTCGGCGCGCTCTACATCCTGGAGCTGCTGCTCCTGGTCATGTTCCTCAAGAAGTACCACGCCGGCGAGGTCGGGGTCGGGACGGCCACGTTCCTCTTCGCCGCGGTGCTGCTGATCGCAGTGGGGCTCGACGTGATCATCGCCCCCTCCGCCTCGGACGGCTCGACCCTGGGGAGCATCGACGCGCAGCAGAACGCCTGGGCCGTGGCCGGCTTCAAGGTCCTCTTCGTCGACATCCCGCTGGCGGTCCTGGTCTTCCTGGCCTGGGCCGTCGGCGAAAGCTACGCCCGCGAGCGGTGGGGCGAGCGGCTCGCGTCGTTCGACGCCATCCTGCGCCGCGACCCCGTCAACGCCACCGTCGGCAGTTCGCTGCTCACCGGCATCCTCGCCTCTCCGGCCATCGCCGCCGCGTCGCTGCTGCTCGGATTGATCCCGCTCCTCCTCGGCTTCGCCCATCCGGTGATGGGCGACACGGCGATGATCCTCTACCTCGGCGGGCCGCTGGCCGCGGTGCTCGCAGCCGCGGGAAACGCGCTCCTCGCCGCAATGGTGGCCATCCTCTTCGTGCTCGCGTTCGCGCATCGGCGGCGCATGCTGTGGCTGGGCATTCTCGCCGCGGTCGTACTGATGGCCATCGGCGGCGTCGCCGCGCCGCCGATCGCGCCGCTCGTGCCACGCCTCCTGTTCGGGTGGGGCGCGGGCATCGCTGCGATCCTCGTGTTCCTGCGCTGGGACCTCCTCACCTCCGCGATCGCGCTCTTCTTCGGCACCCTGCTCACCTCGGTGCTGCCGCTGCTGAGCGTCGCGGACGGCCCGCTGGCGCAGCAACTGAGCCTCGCCATCGCCATCCCCGCGCTGCTCGCCGGGGGGATCGGCGTGGCCGGCCTGTTCACCGGACGCGACGTCGTCTACTCCTACGAAGACCTCGCCCCGCACGTGAAGCGAATCGTCGAGCGCGAACGGGTCAAAGCCGAGATCGACGCCGCCAACCGCATCCAGGCCGCGCTGCTGCCGCTCAACGCCCCGGCGTTCGCCGGCGCTTCCGTCTCCTCGCACTACCGCGCGGCGACGGAGATCGGCGGCGACTACTTCGACTTTCTCAAGCTCGGCACCGGCCAGATCGGCATCGCCTTCGGCGACGTCTCCGGCCACGGCCTCACCAGCGGCATCGTCATGGCCATGGCCAAATCGGCGCTGCTGGTGCAGGTCGACTACGACTCCTCCCCCCGCGCGGTGCTGAACATGCTGAACGAGGTGGTGATCAAGACCGCGCCGAAGCGGATCATGATGACCTTCTTCTTCGGCGTGCTCGACGCGAGCGCGCAGGTCCTCTGCTTCTCCTCGGCCGGCCACCTCGACCCGTACGTCTACCGGGCCGGTACCGGGAAGCTCGAATCGTTGTCGTCCTGGGGCTTCCCCCTCGGCGTCCGCCGCCGCGAGCCGTTCCGCGAGCACAACGTGGAGTTCTCGGCCGGCGACCGCCTGGTCCTCTACAGCGACGGCCTGATCGAGGCCATCGACGACGACGGGAACCCGTTCGGCTTCGACCGCTTCGAACAGACCATCGTCTCCAGCGGACACGGCTCGGCCGACGAGATCAAGAAAGCGCTCCTCAACGCCGTGAAGAAGTTCACCCGCAATCGTCCGCCGGAGGACGACCAGACGCTGGTGGTCGTGGCGTTCGAGGAACTGGCCGCTGACGTCGTACCGACCGACACGCGCCTGATTTCCCTCGACGCCGCGGAAACGGTTCACTGAACTGTCGCGTTCGTTCGTCCGGAGCGCGTGCTAGATTTCCTCATCCACCCAAATCGGTTCGAGAGGAGAGAGATCAACCATGGCAGACAGTTACTACGGGTTTTCCCTCAGCGCGAGCGGCACTACGAACGGCTCGGCGTACTACTACATCTCGATCACCCAGAACTCCGGGGAGTACGACGGCGCGGCGATTACGCTCTACCCGACGAGCTCGAGCCCCTCGTACTTCAACTACCGTTCGACCTCCGTACAGTGGCAGGCGCCGCCGGCAAGGATCAGCGGCGGCCTGACCGTCGTCACCGGCGGAAACAACATCATCGGCGTCCTCGGCGCCAGCCCGGCGCTGAACGTCAGCCTCACGGTGATCTGCTACGGCGCCGGCAACACTTTCGGCAGCGTCACCCTGCCGGCCGGCGAGACCGAAGTGCCGTTCAACTTCAGCGTGAACAGCAGCGAGTCGCTCGAAGCGGGCGGCGGCGACTTCCTCGCCAAGAACGCGCCGAAGCCGGAGGCGGAGTAACGATTCTTCTAGGGAGCGCCGGCTTTCAGCCGGCCGGTCCGCCGACCTTCGGTCGGCAGTCTGAGGACCGGTGTCCCGAGAGCCTGCCGGCAGAATGCCGGCGGACCGGCCGGCTGAAAGCCGGCGCTCCTGAGAAGCCGTTAGAATGCGCCGCTATGGCGCAACCTGAACCAAACAAGATCATCTACTCGATGGTCGGTGTCTCGAAGTTCCACGGGAAGAAGCAGGTCCTGAAAGACATCTACCTCTCCTATTTCTACGGCGCGAAGATCGGCGTGATCGGCCTCAACGGCTCCGGCAAGTCGAGCCTCCTGCGCATCCTGGCCGGCCGCGACCAGGACCATCTCGGCGAGACCATCCTTTCCCCCGGTCACACCGTCGGCTTCCTCGAACAGGAACCGCAGCTCGACGAGACGAAGACCGTCCTGGAGATCGTCCAGGAGGGCGTCCGCCCGGTCCTCGACCTCCTCAAAGAATTCGACGAGATCAACGACGCCTTCGGCGATCCCGACGCCGACATGGACAAGCTCATGGACCGGCAGGGGAAGTTGCAGGACAAGCTCGACGCCGCCGGCGCGTGGGACCTCGACTCCAAGCTCGACATGGCCATGGACGCCCTCCGCTGCCCGCCGGGCGACACGCCGGTGGCGACGCTGTCGGGCGGCGAGAAGCGCCGGGTGGCGCTCTGCCGCCTGCTCCTCCAGGCGCCCGACATCCTGCTGCTCGACGAGCCGACGAACCACCTCGACGCCGAGAGCGTCCAGTGGCTCGAACAGCATCTCCAGAAATATCCCGGCACCGTCATCGCCGTCACCCACGACCGCTACTTCCTCGACAACGTCGCCGGCTGGATCCTCGAGCTCGACCGCGGCGAGGGGATCCCCTGGAAGGGGAACTACTCGTCGTGGCTGGAGCAGAAGAGGAACCGTCTGGCTCAGGAAGAGAAGTCGGAGTCGAACCGCCAGAAGACGCTCGACCGCGAGCTCGAGTGGATCAAGATGTCGCCGAAGGCGCGTCACGCCAAGGGGAAGGCGCGCATCAACGCCTACGAGAACCTGCTCAGCCAGGAGACGAAGGAGAAGGTGCAGGAGCTGGAGATCTACATCCCGCCCGGCCCGCGTCTCGGCAACATCGTCATCGAGGCCGACAGCGTGGCGAAGGCGTACGGCGACCACCTTCTCGTCGAGGACATGACCTTCCAGCTCCCGCCGGGCGGCATCGTCGGCGTGATCGGCCCGAACGGCGCCGGCAAGACCACGCTCTTCAGGATGATCATCGGGGCGGAAAAGCCGGACTCCGGCAACATCCGTCTCGGCGAGACGGTGAAGCTCGGGTACGTCGACCAGGACCGCACCCTCGACGGCGAGAAGAGCATCTTCGAAGAGATCACCGGCGGCGGCGACGTGATCCAGCTCGGGCCGCGGGAGATGCAGTCGCGCGCCTACGTGGCCCGCTTCAACTTCTCCGGCTCCGACCAGCAGAAGAAGGTGGGCGTACTCTCCGGCGGCGAGCGCAATCGCGTCCACCTGGCGAAGATGCTGAAGGAAGGGGCGAACGTGCTGCTCCTCGACGAGCCGACGAACGACCTCGACGTCAACACCATGCGCGCGCTCGAAGAGGCGCTGGAGAACTTCGCCGGCTGCGCGATCGTGATCAGCCACGACCGCTGGTTCCTCGACCGCGTGGCGACGCACATCCTGGCGTTCGAGGGCGACAGCCGGGTCTTCTTCTTCGACGGCAACTTCAGCGAGTATGAGGAAGACAAGAAGAGGCGTCTCGGCGCCGACGCCACGCAGCCGCACCGGATCCGCTACCGCCAGTTGAGCCGCTGATGCGTTCCGCGTTCGCCGCGCTGTTCGTCATGCTGCTTGCCGCGGCCGGCGCGTCCGCATCACTCCCCACCTCCGCGCTCACCGGCCGGGTCACGGCCGGTGATGCGCCGGCGGAGGGGGTGACGGTCACGCTCACATCCACCGCGTTGCAGCAGCCGCGTACGACCGCCACCGGTCCGCGCGGCACGTACTGGGCGGCGGCGCTGCCGCCTGGCGTGTACGACGTCACGTTCTCGCGTACGGGCATGACGACGCTCACGCGCCGCGCGGTCGTGGAGCTGGGACGGGTCGCGCGCGCCGACGCGCGGCTGGAGCCGAGCGAGGAAGAGGACAGCGTCACCTCGACCGCCACCACGATCAGCGTCGGCGACACGACCCCCGTCACCACGCATTTCACGGAGACGGAGCTCGACCGCCTGCCGACCGGCCGCGACGTCGCGCCGCTCGCACCCGGCGCGAACAACGAGGAGGTGCTGCTCGACGGCGCGTTCCGCTCTTCTCCGGCGTTTCTCGGCGAAGAGCTGGTGCACGAAGTCACGGTCTTCCGCGGCGGGCTGCCGGTCGACGAGAAACTGCCGGCCGTCGTCCACGCGAGCACGCGCTCCGGCGGCGAGGAGCTTTTTCTCTCTCTGCGCGCCACGCACGCGAGCGTGAGTGGCGACGACGGGCTGCTGCTCGAGTCGGCCAGCGGCGGGCGGATCATCCGCGAGCGCCTCTGGTTCTTCGGCGCCGGCTGGTCGGGCGATCGTCCGATGACCTCCCATGGGACCCGCAATCTCCGCGGCCTGCTCTTCAAGCTCACCGCGCAGCCGTTCGCGGCGCACAGCGTCAGCGCGATGTACCTCGATGCCGAGGAGAGCGACGTTGCACTCATGCACACCGGCACGTACGGCGCGAGGGCAACGACCGAGCTGCGCCTGAACGATCGCAGCACGCTCGGCAAGGCGACGTACTTTCTCCCCACCGCGCGCGGCGGCGATCACGTGCTCACCGCGGGTGCGGGCGATTCGGCGCTCTTCGTCAATGACCGCTGGTCCCGCGGCCACTGGACGCTGAGCGCCGGCCTGCGGCACGAGGACAACGACACCCTGCCGCGGCTCGCGCTCGCGTACGACGTCCATCAGGACGGGCGCCGCGCCGTCATCGCCACGCACGGCGAGTACGGCGCCACCCGCGTCGAGCCGTCCATACGCCTCACCACCCTCGGCTACGCCGCCGCCATCGGCACCTCGGGCACCGCGCGCGCGGATCTCGTACGCCGAGGAGATGTCGACGAGCTGCAGATGGAGGCGCGCTACAGCCTGTTCGGACGGCTCGACACCGGCGCCAGCCTCACCCTCTCCGACGAAGAACATCGCGGCGCCGCCTGGGCCGGAGCCCAGCTCCCGGCCGGCAATCACGAAGCCGGCTTCACCCTCCTCGAGAGCTACGAAGAAGCGGAAGGATGGCGAACCGGCCTCGCGCTCCGCTACGCCATTCCCATCTCGCGGATCCGGCTCACCCTCGCCGCCGACGGATTCACCGGCCCGCGTGTCGTGCGGTTCTGGGCACGGGTGCGGATGTGAGCACATCGCCCGCCGTTTCCGGTTTTCGCGTGCGCCTTCGCCGCTAAGCGTCCATTTTCCAGAACGTTCCGCAACGGAAATCTGGATCGCCTTTCCGACGCGTTCTGCGTTACCCTATCGCCTCCAAACATTTACAACTTTTGACATCCGGGCGCGCTCCGTGCTCGGGTTTGTTCAACTCCAAGTACGTCCGCAGTCTCAAGGTCGCCAGCAGTCGCTTTCTGTCCAGGTCCATCATCGGAAGGAGGAGATATGACGCGGTTTCCCCGGTTTTTCATCGTCGTGGCAGCCTTGCTTTGCGCTTTTTCGGCGCTCGCGCAAGGTACAACAGGAGTCCTGACCGGTACAGCCACCTCAGAGGGGGCGCCACTTCCAGGCGTCAGCGTTACGGTCTCGTCGCCGTCCCTTCAGGGCACGCGCACGACGGTCACGAGCGAGACCGGCGGGTACGTCGTCCCGGCGCTGCCGCCGGGTGAGTACACCGTCAGCTTCGAGCTCTCGGGCATGGCCGTGGTGACCAAGAAGGCCACCGTCATGCTGGCGCAGACCTCGCGCGTCGACGCGGCCCTGCAGGTCAGCGCGATCGCCGAGTCGATCACCGTCACCGCCAGCGCCCCGGCCGTGCTGGAGAACTCGCAGGTGGCCGCGAACTTCACCGGAGAGCTGATCGACGCGCTCCCGGTGACGCGCGACATCCGCAGCACGGTCATCCTCTCCCCGGGCGTCACCCCGACCGGTCCGGGCAACAACCTGATGATCTCGGGCGCGCCGGCGTACGACAGCGTGTATCTCGTCAACGGCGTGGTCGTGAACGAGAACCTGCGCGGTCAGGCCCACCAGCTCTTCATCGAAGACGCCATCCAGGAGACGACCGTCCTTTCCGGCGGCGCGATCTCCGCCGAATACGGCCGCTTCACCGGCGGCGTGGTCAGCACCCTGACCCGGTCGGGCGGCAACGCGTACACCGGCTCGCTGCGGGACAGCCTGAGCAACGCCGCCTGGACCGCGAAGACCCCGTTCCCCGGCCAGGCCGATGCGCCGGACGAGCTGATGCACCTCTACGAGGGCACGCTCGGCGGCTTCTTCGTGCGCGACCGTCTCTGGTTCTTCGGCGCGGGCCGCTACTCGGCCGGCGTCCCGGTCGCGGGCGCGAACAGCACCCAGCGCTTCACCGCCACCACGGCCCTTCCGTACCAGAATTCCGTCGACGAGAAGCGCTACGAAGTGAAGCTCACCGGCCGCATCACCGACCGCCACTCGCTGATCGGCTCGTACCTCGACGTGAAGCTCGACGAGACGGGCAACGCCTTCACGCCGATCTACGACCTCGACAGCGTCGTGCCGGTGCGCTCGCTCCCGAACACGCTGATGGCGCTCAACTACAACGGCGTGCTGACCAACAACCTCCTCGTGGAGGCGCAGTACTCCGACAAGTTCTTCGCCTTCCAGAACAGCGGCGGCCTCTTCACCGACCCGGTCCGCGGCACCTGGATCCAGGACGGCACCACCGGCGTCCGCTTCAACGCCCCGGTCTTCTGCGGCGTCTGCACGGCTGAGGAGCGCAACAACGATTCGTGGATCGCGAAGGCGAATTACTTCCTTTCCACCTCCAGCCTCGGCAGCCACAACATCATCGGCGGCGTGGAGAACTTCGCCGAGACCCGCATCGCCAACAACTTCCAGTCGGCCAGCCAGTACCAGGTCACGACCGGCGGCACGCACCGCGTAGGAAACACCATCTTCCCGCGCTTCGACGCCACCACGGCCCTGATCTACCGTCCCATCCTCGAGCTGACGCCGGGGACCGACTTCAAGACCCAGTCGGTGTTCGTCAACGACAAGTGGGACTTCAACCAGCACTGGAGCTTCAACCTCGGCGTCCGCTACGACAAGAACGACGGCAAGGACGCTTCCGGCAACGTCGTCTCCGACGACAGCGCGTTCAGCCCCCGCCTCGGCGTGATCTACGACGTCATGGGCAACGGCATGTATCGCGTGAACGCCAGCTACGCCCGTTACGTCTCGAAGATCGCGGACGGCAACGTCGGCGGCTCGGCCCAGGCGGCCGGCAACCCGGCCTACTTCCGCTACAACTACAACGGACCGGCCATCAACCCCGCAGGGACGGCGCCCGACCAGCTCATTCCGACGCACACCGCGCTGCAGATGCTCTTTGACTGGTTCGAGGACGGCGGCGGCTTCGCCGGCCGGACGCCGAACGGCACGTTCGTCCCCGGCTTCGGCACCCGCTTCGACGACCCGATCGTCTCGCCGTACGTCGATGAGCTCAACATCGGCGCCGGCACGCGCCTCGGCGCGAGCGGCTTCGCCCGTCTCGACCTGATCTCCCGCGAGTGGGGCAACTTCTACGCGGCCCAGCTCGACACCTCCACCGGCACGATCGTCGATCCATTCAACGTGCGCGGCGACATCGGCGTCACCGTCAACGACGACAGCATCGAGCGCACCTACAAGGGCGCGTCGCTGCAGGCCCAGTGGGCCATCCGCCGCGTCAGCCTCGGCGGCAACTACACCTGGTCGAAGCTCGAAGGCAACGACGAGGGTGAGGCCCAGGGCACCGCGACCTCGCGCAACCAGCCGCTCGCGCTCTGGTATCCCGAGTATCTGAATTACGGTCAGCGCCTGCCGGACGGCTACCTCACCGGCGACGTCCGGAACATCGGCCGCGTGTGGGCCTCCTACGACCTGCCCACTCCGGTCGGCAAGTTCAACTTCTCCGCACTGCAGACCTACGCCTCCGGCCAGGCTTTCTCCGCCATCGCCCAGATCGACGCCACCGGTCTCGGCGCCACCAACCGCGTCGGCACCGGCACCACTCCGGCCTGGACCGCCCCGGCCAATCCCGGCTACACGCTCTCGCAGATCGGCAATCTGCACAACTACTACCTCGGCCAGCGCGGATCCTTCCGCACCGATAACCGCACCACCACCGACGTTGCGGTGAACTACACGCTGCCGATCGGACGGGTGAGCCTCTTCGCCCAGGGCGAGCTGATCAATGCGTTCAACGAGGCGGGCGCTTACGACCTCGCCTCCAGCCGCATCAACACGACGGTCTTCACGCGCCGCCAGCGCCCCACGGTGCTCGACACGTCCATCCCGGCCGGCTCCGTCACCCCGATCTTCGCCGCCTTCGATCCGCGCACGGCGCCCGACCAGCTCAGGCAGTACATCCCGGGCGTCTCGCCGAAGACGAACCCGGACGGCTCGGCCGCCATCTACCACTACCAGCTCCACCCTGACTTCGGCAAAGCCGCCAGCCCGGAGGGCTACCAGCAGGCGCGCACCTACCGCTTCTCGCTGGGCCTCCGCTTCTAACGCCACACGTCGCAGTCGTCGAAACGCCCCGGCCGCAAGGCCGGGGCGTTTTGTTTTGTGCCGCGCGGTACCATCGCCCCGATGCGTCGTATCGCGGTCGCGCTGCTCGCCCTCGCGCTCTTCACCGTCTGCGGACGGCGGGAGACCGCTTCTTCGTACGAAGGCGCGCCGATCATCGTGATCTCCATCGACACGCTGCGCGCCGACCGCCTGCCGATGTACGGCTACCGCGACGGGGCCACGCCTCATCTCGACGCCCTGCGGCGCGACGGCATCCTCTTTACCGCCGCCTACTCCCAGGTGCCGCTGACGCTGCCGTCGCACGCGACCATCCTCACCGGCCTGCATCCGCCCCATCACGGCGTCCGGAACAACATAGGCTACACCCTCGATCCGCGGACGGCCACGCTTCCATCTCTACTGCGCCAGGCCGGATACGCGACCGGAGCGGCGGTGTCTTCGTACGTCCTGCGCGGCAGCACCGGTCTCGCGTCGTCGTTCGATTTCTACGACGACGCCATCAGCGGCAGCGGCGGCTCGGCCCTCGGGCACTTGCAGCGCGGCGGCGAGACCACGGCGGCGATCGCGAAGACGTGGATCGCCGGCCGGCAGTCGAAACCGTTCTTCTTCTTCCTCCACCTCTTCGAGCCGCATTCGCCCTACGAGCCGCCGGAGCCGTACCGGTCCCGTTTCGCCACGGCTTACGACGGCGAGATCGCCGCCGCCGATGCCGCCGCCGGCAACTTCCTCGGCGAGCTGAAAAAACTCGGCATCTACGACCGCGCGGTGATCGTCCTCCTCTCCGATCACGGCGAAGGGCTGTCCGAGCACGGCGAGGCGGAGCACGGCATTTTTCTCTATCGCGAGGCCATCCACGTCCCGCTGGTGATCAAGCTTCCGAAGAACGCCCGCGCGGGCCAGACCATCGACGCCCCGGCCGCCCTCGCCGACGTGATGCCGTCGCTCCTGCAGCTCGCCGGCATCGGCGCACCGGAGAAGCTCGACGGTGTGCCGCTTCTCGGCCAGCCTGCGCCGAACCGCAACATCTACAGCGAGACCCTCTACCCGCGCATCCACCTCGGATGGAGCGAGCTGCGCTCGCTGCACGGCCCACGCTTCCATTTCATCGAGGCGCCGCGGCCGGAGCTCTACGACACGCAGCGCGACCGCCGCGAGACGACGAACGTGCTCGCCGCAGAACGGCGCGTCTTCAGCGAGCTGCGGAAGGAGCTCGCCGCTTACGGCACCGACGTCGCCGCACCGGCGAACATCGAGCCGGAGGAGGCGAAAAAGCTCGCTGCCCTCGGCTACCTCGGCTCGGTCGCCGCAACCGGAAAAGGTCCGCTTCCCGATCCGAAAGACCGCATCGGCGACATCGCCACGATGGGCCGCGCGTCGGCGCTTTCCCGTGCCGGACGCCATGGCGAGGCCATCGCAGCGCTGCGGGACATCGTCGCGCGCAACCCGGGGTTCACCGACGCCTGGAACCAGCTCGCCGTCACGCTCGACGCCAGCGGTCGCCTCGAGGAGAGCGCCGAGGCCTATCGCAGCGCGATCCGCCAGTCACCCGCCATTGCCGGGGAGCTCGGCCTCTCCCTCGCCGCCGTCCTGCTGCGGCTCGAGCGCTACGACGACGCCGCGCAGCACGCACGCCTCGCGGAGAAAACCAACCGCGGCAACGCGCACCTGATGCTCGCCCGCATCGCCCTCGCCCGCAAAGACCACGACACCGCCACCCGCGAAGCACGCGAAGCGCAGCAGCAGCGCGAGACCTTCATCGCCGCATCCGTCGTCCTCGCCCAGATCCTCGCCGAACTGGGGAACGCCGCCGAGGCATTGCGGCTGCTCGACCAGGCCGAAGCGCGCGCGAAGAGCGAAGGCGCGGCCCCGGTCGAATCACTCGACTCCACCCGCGGCGACACCCTCGCGCGCATGGAGCGCTTCGCCGAAGCCATCGCCGCCTTCCGCCGGAACATCGCTGCGTTCCCCCGTGACGGCAGCGCCTACTCGCGGCTGGCCGTCGTTTACGCCATCACCGGCCGGCCCAACGAAGCGCGCGCCCTGCTGGCCGAGCTGCTGCACAACAACCCCACCCCGGAAGCACGGCGGCTGGTGGAGAAGACGCGCGGCGAGTTGGGTCTTTGAGGGATGGACGGATGGGACTCATGCTCCCCGGAAGTTGGTGTCCAGTGCCCGCGTAGCGGAGCATAGAAAATAGCGCACGGCTTCAGCCGCCATGGCGTCCACTCTAGGCCTGAGGCACGACCCCTCACCCCGCCGGGCACCTGGTCTTCTAACCGTCATCCACGTCAATTCTGCACTCGTTCGCATCAGCCACGCGCAGGTGCCCGGCATCCCTCTCCCCTATACAGGGGCGAGGGGCAACACCCCGTGGGTTGAGCAAGTTCCGCTTCGTTGTCCGCGCTTTGTTGCCCAGGGGCGAGGGGCACCCCGTAGTTGACCAAGTTGCGCTTTGTTGCCACCGCGTTGTTGCCCCTCTCCCCGCCGGGCCGGGGAGAGGGATGTTCGGCGCCTGCGCATGGCATCTGCGTCGATGATCCAAATCGGAGTGCACTTGATAGAAGTTCAGGCGCCGGACGGGGTGAGGGGCTGTGCCACAGGCCTCGAGTGACGCCCTTGCGGGCTTCAGCCGTGAGATGCGGCGGCGCATGAACGCAGCCCGCGCAGCGGGCGACAGCCGGAGCGCCGGTCTTCGACCGGCCGGTCCGCCGACGTTCCGTCGGCAGTCTCTCGCGAAAAGCCTCTGTCACTGACAATGCCGGCCGAAGGCCGGCGGACCGGCCGGTCGAAGACCAGCGCTCCGTCAGGCCTCGCTTTGCTCAGGCGCTACAGCCCCTCTTCCGCCAGCACATACGCCAGTGCCGCCAGCGCGGCGCTGTTCTGCGCGAGGGCCTTCGGGTCCACCTTGTCCAGAGTGTCCGACGGCGCGTGGTGGTAGTCGAAGTAATGCCGCGGGTTCGGGACCAGCCCAAACCCTACGATCCCTGCATCCGTCAGCGGCGAAGTATCGGCACCGGTGTGCTTCGAGCTCTCAAAGTACATCGGCGCAATCCGCGACAGGACCCGCATGCGCGTCTTCACCCGCTCCAGATTCTGCCCTTCGAGCGTCGTGATGAAGCCGACCGGCGGGGCAGCACCGGCGTCGCTTTCGATTGCGGCGACGTGACGGTGCAGTTCCTCGCGCTTCGCGGCATTTGCAAAGTACGTCTTCCCGCCGCGCAGGCCGTTCTCCTCGTTCATGAACAGCACCGCGCGGATCGTCCGCTTCGGACGGATGCCGAGCTCCTTCAGCGCGCGCATCGTCTCCATCACCATCGCGCAACCGGAGCCGTTGTCGATCGCTCCGGTGCCGAGGTCCCACGAGTCGAGATGCCCGCCGATCAGCACGATCTCCCCGGGGCGCTCCGTCCCGCGGATCTCCGCGATCACATTCGCCGAGGCGACGTCCGGGAGCGTGCGGGGAGTCAGCACGAGATGCATCCGCACCTTCTCCCCTTTCGCCAGCAGGCGATGCATCAGGTCCGCATCCTCGGTCGTCACCGCCGCGGCCGGGATCTTCGGCTTCCCTTCCTCATAGCGCAGCGAGCCGGTGTGCGGCGTGCGCAGCGACGCCGAGCCCACCGACCGCACCACCGCGGCCACCGCGCCATACGCCGCCGCGCGGCTCGCGCCGACGCCGCGGAAGATCACCGCCTTCGAATACGCCTCGAACGCGCGGCCGCTCTCGATGAGGGCCAGGTCCATCGCCAGGTTGTAGAAAACGATCTTCCCGCGGAGCTTCGTCCCGAGCGCGTCGAGCTGCTCGTACGACGTCACCTCCACCACATCCGCCGTCACGCCGGCCGCCGGCGTCGCGATACTGCCGCCGAGGGCTGTGAGGATGATGCGCTGGTCATTGTGCGAAACCAGCCGGCCCCGCTCCTCCCCGCGCACCCAGTGCGGCACCATCACCCGCTCATTGCGGACGTCGATGCCCCAGTCGCGGAACCGCTGCGTCGTGAACCGCACCGCCAGCGCGGCATTCTTCGAGCCCGAAAGCCGCGGCCCGATGTTGTCCGTCAGATACGAAAGCACCTCGTACGACTGCCGGGAGGCGAGGATGTCGTCGATGAGGCGCTCGGCGGTGCGATCCGTCTGCTGTGCTGCGACGGGCAATGCGAGCGCGAGAGTGACTGCTGCAATCGTGAGGCGCATCGTTATCAGTTGTCCGTTGTCAGTTGTCAGTTGTCTGCGCCGCATCGTCCAGGCGAAAAGGCCCCCGGACAACCGACAACCGACAACAGCCTCTATCACTCCGTATCGATCTGCGCCCTCTGCAGGTTCCCCGAGTAATCGATGTAGATCGACTTCCACTCCGTGAACACGTCGATGCCCGCCACGCCGGCCTCTCGGTGGCCGTTGCCGGTCTCCTTGACGCCGCCGAACGGCAGGTGCACCTCGGCGCCGATGGTCGGGGCATTCACGTAGAAGATGCCGGTGTACATGTCGCGCATGGCCACGAAGGCCTTATTCACGTCGCGCGTGTAGATCGACGACGACAGCCCGTACTTCACGCCGTTCCCGATCGAGATCGCGTCCTCGAGCGAGTCGCAGCGGATCACCGCCGTCACCGGGCCGAAGATCTCCTCCTGGGCGATGCGCATGTCCGCCTTCACCCCGGCGAACACGGTCGGCTCATGGAAGAAGCCCTTCCCGTAATCGCCGTCGCGCAGCCCATTGCCGCCGGCCACGACCTGCGCCCCCTCGTCCTTGCCGATCTTCACGTACGACTCGACCGTCTCCAACTGCGACGCCGAGACGCTCGGTCCCATGTCCACCTTCGCATCGAGACCATTGCCGACGCGCAGCTTCTTCGCGCGCCCGGCCAGCTTCTCCACGAACTGGTCGTACACTTTGTCGTGCACCACCACGCGCGACGCCGCCGTGCAGCGCTGACCGGTCGTGCCGAATGCGCCCCACAGCGCGCCGTCGACCGCGAGATCGACGTCCGCGTCGTCCATCACCATGATCACGTTCTTGCCGCCCATCTCCAGGTGGACGTGCTTGAACTGCGGCGCGCAGGCGATGCTGATGCGGCGGCCGACTTCCGTCGAGCCGGTGAACGAGATCACCCGGATCTTCGGATGAGCGAGCATCGGCTCGCCGACCTCGCGCCCGCCGCCGGTGACGACGTTCCACACGCCGGCCGGCAGTCCCGCCTCTTCGAAGGCCTCGGTGAGCAGGATCACGGAGAGCGGAGTCTGCGACGCCGGCTTGATGACCACCGTGTTGCCGCAGATCAGCGCCGCCATCCCCTTCCACGCCGGGATGGCCATCGGGAAGTTCCACGGCGTGATCAGGCCGGCCACGCCGAGGGGCATGCGCACGGCCATGTTGAACTTGTTCGAGAGCTCCGACGGCGTCGTCACGCCGAACAGGCGGCGCCCCTCGCCGGCGGCGAGGAAAGCCATGTCGATCGCTTCCTGGATGTCGCCCTTGGTCTCGTCGACGACCTTCCCCATCTCGCGGGTCATCTCGCGGGCCATCTCGTCCTTGCGGCGCTTGAGAATGTCGCCGACGCGGTAGAGATACTCCGCGCGCTTCGGCGCCGGCACCAGGCGCCACTTCTCATACGCCTTCGAGGCCGCGTCGACCGCCGCGTTCAGGTCGTCGCCGTTCGAGTCCTGGAACAGACCGACCAGGTCGTCGTTGTTCGCCGGATTCCGGTTCTCGAACATCTTCCCGGTGCCCGACTTCACCCACTGTCCGTCGACGTAATTCGAATACTCGCGCGTCTCGCGGAGCTTGTATTGCTCCGCAAAAGAATTCATGGCTGTAGCTGACATTCAAATACTCCTTTGAAAACCATGGGACAAATGGGACTGATGGGACCTATGGGACTCATGGGTCCCATTCGTCCCATCAGTCCCATTTGCCCATCCGGGGTAACAACTCTCTATTTCGCTTTCGCGGGCAGCGGCTCTTCCTTCGGCACCCTCGACCCCATGTCGACGTTGCCGCGGAACTTCGCCCCTTCGGCCACGACGATCTTCGGGGCCTTGATGTTGCCGTCGACGGTGGCGCTGGCGACCAGCTCGACGCGGTCGTCGGCCGAGATGTCGCCGGTGATCTTTCCTTCGACTGTGACGTTGCGGGCATGGACGGTCGCCTCGAGACGCGCCTTCGTCCCGACGCGCAGATCCGCGCTCAGGTCGATCTTCCCGCGAATGCTGCCTTCGATCGTCACCAGCTCCGAGCCGGTGATCGTCCCTTCGATCGAGATGTTGGGACCGATATACGTCCCCCCCGCCGGCGGCGGCACGCTGCTGCGCGTGTCCGCTCGTGTCGCGGGTGCGGGATCTTTGGAGAAAAGGGCCATTGTTTGCAGACCTTTCGAAAGTGGGCGGGAAGCATACGATAGACTCCCGCGCGCTTCAACGAACCTGCCTGACGGTCGTATCCAGAGGGGATCTTTCAACGTGCGACGTATCGCAGTTTTTCTCTTACTCACGATCATTGCCACCCTCGGCTGTAAGGGCGGCGGCAGCAAAAACGAGCAATACAAGACCGAGAAGGCCGGCCGCGGCACCGTGACCATGACGGTTACCGCCACCGGCACCCTCTCCGCCGTCACGACCGTCCAGGTCGGCAGCCAGGTCTCCGGCGTCATCTCCAGCCTCTCCGCCGACTTCAACAGCACGGTCAGGAAAGGCCAGGTCCTGGCCGAGCTCGACCCAACCCCCTTCCAGCAGCAGGTCGAGCAGCGCCGCGCCGACGTCACCCGCACCCAGGTCCAGACCGACGACGCCCGCATCAAATACGAGCGCCAGCGCCGGCTCATGGAGAACGGCCTCACCTCCCAGGCCGAGGTCGACGGCGCCGAGGCCCAGTACAAATCGGCGCGCGCCCAGGTTGCCCAGTCCCAGGCCTCGCTCAGCCAGGCCGAGACCAACCTCCTCTACACCAGGATCATCTCCCCGATCGACGGCATGGTCGTCGACCGCCAGTACGACGTCGGCCAGACCGTCGCCGCCTCGTTCCAGGCCCCGACCCTCTTCCAGATCGCCCAGGACCTCACCAAGATGCAGGTCCAGGCCGACGTCGACCAGTCCGACATCGGCCGCGTCAAAGTCGGCCAGGTGGCCCGCTTCACCGTCGACGCCTACCCCGACGAAGAGTTCCGCGGCCGCATCGCCCAGATCCGCTACAACGCCCAGGTCAACCAGAACGTCGTGACCTACCCGGTGATCATCGAAGTCGCCAACCCCGAGGGACGCCTGCGGCCGAAGATGACCGCAAACGTCACCTTCGACGTCGCCTCGGTGGAGAACGTCCTCCGCGTCCCGAACGCCGCCCTCCGCTTCAAGCCGCCGGCGGAAGAGGGGAAAGAGAAAGAAGCGCGCGGCGGCAGCGGCGGTGGCGATGCGATGGCGCGTGCGGCGCGCAGCGGCCAGGCCGGCGGTCCCGGCGGCGCGGCGAGCCAGCTTCCCGGCGCCCGCGGCAAACGCACCGGACAGCGCCCGCAGACCGTCTACGTCCTCGACGCCGAAAAGAAGCTCGTCCCGGTCGAGATCCGCACCGGCATCACCGACGGCCGCTTCACCCAGGTCGTGTCGGGTGCGCTGAAGGAAGGCGACGCCGTGGTCGTCGGCCTCTCGACCTCGAAAGTCGAAGGTCCGCCGCCGATGGGTGGCTCGGGCGGGCCGGGCGGAGGTCCGCGCGGCGGAGGCCGCAGAGGCTAGTGTCGACACTCGTGTCCACGGTCATCGACATCCGCGATCTCACCAAGGTCTACCACCTCGGCGAAGTCGACGTCCGCGCACTCGACGGCGTCGACCTCAACGTCGATACGGGAGACTTCGTCGCCATCATGGGACCCTCCGGCTCCGGCAAATCGACGCTGATGAACATCATCGGCTGCCTCGACCGCCCGACCGCCGGCACCTACGTCCTCGACGGCGCCGACGTGTCGGAGCTCAGCCGCGACCAGCGCGCCATCATCCGCAACGCTAAGATCGGCTTTGTCTTCCAGAGCTTCAACCTCCTGGCCCGCACCTCGGCCATGGAGAACGTCGAGCTCCCGCTGCTCTATGGTGACACCGCCCTGGCCAGGAAAGAACGCCACGCCGCCGCCCGCGAAGCCCTCCACCGCGTCGGCCTCGCCGGCCGCGAAGGCAACTACCCGTCCCAGCTCTCCGGCGGCCAGCAGCAGCGCGTCGCCATCGCCCGCGCCCTCGTCACCAACCCCGCCATCCTCCTCGCCGACGAGCCGACCGGCAATCTCGACTCCAAGACGTCCCTCGAGATCATGGGCATCTTCCAGGACCTCAACGACGAAGGAAAAACAATCGTCCTCATCACCCACGAGCCCGACATCGCCCAGCACGCCAAACGCGTCGTCACCGTCCGCGACGGACGCATCCAGCAGGACGAACGCATCGAGCAGAACCGCGTCGAACGCAAAGGAATCGAGGCGCCGGTGGCACCGGTGGCGAGGTAACCATGCGCAACTCCTTCATCCGTCTCGGCAACATCACCGTAGTCGGCCTCAAGTCGATCGCGAGGAACAAGCTCCGCTCGCTGCTCACCGCCCTCGGTGTCGTCATCGGCGTCGCCTGCGTCATCGTCTCCGTCGCCATCGGCGCGGGCGTCGCGGCGTCCGTCTCCGAGATGATCAACTCCCTCGGCTCGAACTTCATCATGATCATGCCCGGCGCCGCTACACAGAGCGGCGCCCGCATCTTCACCGGCTCTTCGACGCTGACCGAGGATGACGCCGAAGCCATCAAGCGCGAAGCCTCGGCCGTTTCCTACGTCTCGCCCCAGCTCCGCACCGCGGGACAGGTCGTCGGCAACGACCAGAACTGGTCCACCCAGGTCTACGGCGTCGGCATCGACTGGCCCAACATCCGCGCCTGGAACGTCCAGGACGGATCCTTCTTCACCGAGGGCGACATCCGGTCGGGATCGAAAGTCGCGCTCCTCGGCAACACCGTCGCCGACAACCTCTTCCCGGCCGGCGACGCCGTCGGCTCCACCATCCGCGTCAAAAACGTCCCCTTCCGCGTCGTCGGCGTCCTCGAGAAAAAGGGCGGCAGCATGATGGGCTCCGACCAGGACGACATGATCGTAGCCCCCTACACCACCGTACAGAAGCGCCTCATGGGCCAGCAACGCTTCGGCATGATCATCGCCTCCGCCGCCTCGGCCGAGCAGGTCAGCGAGGCCATGGACCAGATCGACGCCCTCCTGAAGCAGCGCCACCGCATCCCCCCCGGCGGCGACGCCGACTTCATGATGCGCTCTCAGGAAGAGATGGCCCAGGCGAACCAGCAGCAGGTCCAGCTCATGCGCAACCTCCTCCTCGGCATCGCCATCGTCTCGTTGTTCGTCGGCGGCATCGGCATCATGAACATCATGCTCGTCAGCGTCACCGAACGGACCCGCGAGATCGGCATCCGCATGGCCATCGGAGCCAGAGGCCGCCACGTCCTGTTGCAATTCCTCTTCGAAGCCATCGTCCTCTCGGTCTTCGGAGGATTAATCGGCGTCCTCCTCGGCATCGGCGTCGCCACCCTGTTTGCCCGCGTCGCCAAATGGTCCATGGTCGTCAGCCCCACCTCCATCATCCTCGCCTTCGGCGTAGCCGCCAGCATCGGCATCTTCTTCGGGTTTTACCCGGCCAGGAAGGCGAGCAAACTCGATCCGATCGACGCGTTGAGATACGAGTAGCGGCGCAAAGCGACAACGGAGCGCCGGTCTTCGACCGGCCGGTCCGCCGGCCTTCGGCCGGCAGTCTGCGAAGTAATTGAGACCCGATCGCCCCCCCCACACTGCCGGCTGAAAGCCGGCGGACCGGCCGGTCGAAGACCGGCGCTCCGTAGGGGGTCACACGAACAACATCGACACCCCGAGCACCAGAATCAACCCCGACACCACCCGCTTGAACATCTCCTCGGAGATCCGCCCGAGCACGAGCCGCCCGGCGAACGTCCCGGCGACGACGCCCACGGTGGCGACCGCAACCAGAGGCCAGACGCGCAGGAGCTCACGGCCATCGGTGTAGAGATAGACGGGCACGCGCATGCCGTCGATGAAGAGGGCCACGGCGGTGGAGGTGGCGACGAACGCTTCTTTCGGGACGTCGAAGCCGAGCATCGCGCCGGCGCGGATGCCGCCCTGGTTGCCGACCAAGCCTCCGAGCAGGCCGGAGAGCGCGCCGGCGATCCACGCGCCTTTGCGACCGAACTTCAGGTTGATGTTCAGCAGCCCGGTGATCCCGGCAAAGATCAACAGCGCGGCGAGGATGTACGCCAGCACGCGTCCGCCGATCCACGCGTGCAGCAGCGCTCCCGCCAGCCCACCGATCGCGCTTGTGATGCCGAAGGAGAGGAGCACCCGCCGGTCGAGGCTCTTCCGGAGGAACCAGAAGCGGACCCCCGTACCGATGATGTGCGGAATCGCCACCATCACCACCGCCAGCTTCATCCCGTAGCGCGCCGCCAGCAGCGGTGTGATGATGCTGCCGACGCCGAACCCCGCCAGCGAGGCCACGACTCCGCCCGCGAAGGCAGCGACGGCAACCAGCGCCTCGAACATCAGGCAGGGTTGATCTGCGGACGCGGCGCGTGCTCCAGCGCCGCCGGCAGCTTCACCGCGCAGCAGGTCCGCTCCAGAGCCAGCCGGTCGCGCTGCATCTGCCGCTCCGCCGCAGCGGCCTGCAGCGTGGAATCGAGCACCGCCGCCAGTTGCGGACTCTCCGGCCGGACGAGGCTGTAGTGAATCCACTTCCCGTCCCGACGCGCCGTCACCACGCCGGCCCGGCGCAGGTACGCGAGATGCCGCGAGATCTTCGGCTGCGTCTCATCCAACAGTTCCACGAAATAGCAGACACAGACCTCCCCACGGCTGAGGATGTTCAGGATCCGGAGCCGCGTCCGGTCAGCGAGCGCGGAGAAGAGAGTGACGAGGTCCACGAGGGGATTATACATGCGCGAGAACGCATGGGTTCGCTGCCACAATCTTCCCACCGGCATCCTTTGCGCGAAATGTCGTCGGTTGTCAGTTGTCCGAACCGGTCACGCCAAAGGGCCCTGGACCGACAACCGACAACCGACAACTGACAACATCCCGGAATACACCCCTGCTGCCCCCGCTTACCACCCCCATGCGGGCAACCCACGGCTGGGGGGAAGTGTCGCGCGAGCGGAAGCGCGAGATCATCGACGCCATCGTCGCCAACCGGCCGACGCGCGGACCCGTGCACGCGGAGCTCGACCTCACCGACCGCTGCAATGTCGCCTGCTACTTCTGCAACCAGCAGGACCTCCGCACCAAAGAATCGATCCCCCTCCCGAAGCTCACCGACCTGATCGACGAGCTGGCGGCCGGCGGGCTCAAGTCCGTCCGCCTTTCCGGCGGCGGCGACCCCCTCTTCCATCGCGACGTCCTGAACGTCATGGACCACCTCGCGAAGCGCGGCGTGATCGTCGACAACCTCACCACCAACGGCCTCGCGCTGACCACCGAAATCGCGCGGCGGCTCGTCGACAACAAAGCCCGCGAAGTCATCTTCTCCCTCAACGCCGTCGACGCCGAAGACTACGCGCGGATGATGAAGGTCAAGCCTGCCATCTTCGACAAGATCCTCGACAACATCCGCAACCTCCTCGCCCTCCGCGGCGACTCGCAGTACCCCTCGGTCAGCGTCCAGTTCCTGCTCGATCGCAAAAACGCCCCCCGCGCCCTCGCCATGTACGACCTCGGCCGCTCCCTCGGCCCCGACCGCGTCGCCATCGGCAACGTCCTCGAAGTGCCGCTCGACCGCGTCGAACAGCAGGTCCTCCTCGACCGCACCGACCGCGACCTGCTCGCGCCCATAATCGAAGAGCTTCTCCGCCGCGACGAAGGCACCGGCATCCTCGACCTCGAAATGAGCGCTCCCGGCCTCGAAGACCTCGTGAGCGTGGTCCGCCGGCGCCTCGGCATCGCCCCGCCGCCGCACGACGCCAGCGCCCCGTCGTTCCGCCCCGAGAACGGCGGCTGCTTCTTCGCCTGGTACACCGCCGCCATCACCGGCAACGGCGACATCCGCCCCTGTTGCCTCCTCCTCAACCCCAACGTCAAACCGCTCGGCAACATCCACGACGGCCAGACCTTCGCCGAACACTGGAACGGTCCCGCCTTCACGAAGATGCGCGACGAAATGCGCGAAGTCCTGCTCATGAAGAGCAAGGCCACCTACTCCCCGAAGAAGTTCGAGATCCTCAAGCCCCAGTGCGTCATCGACGGCCTCTGCTGGCTCAAGAACATGTACTTCCGCGTCGACGAAGAGTTCTACGCCGAGCTGGGACGGGCGTTGGACGAAGCGCGCAAGAGCGAAGTGCGCCTGACCGGCACCGCCAAACAGCGCCACCGCGCGATCTCCTTATTCGTTCAGGAGCGGCCGATGCTCAAACGCTCCTGGGACTGGAGCCGCGAGCGCTCCCGCCCTCTGCGCGTCTTCCTCAAGACCCGCCTCGGCATCGACGTCACCGACGCGGTGTAGATCTCGGCGCGCGTCTTCGCTTCATGCCGCCGATCCGCAAGCATCCGGGCGCACAGACTGAGACGCCTGGCCACGAACTGGCTGGCTCGCGGGGACGTGGTATCGTCGACAGGCATGAATCGGTCGGACCTGCAAAAGCTTACCGATTTGCGACTCGAGGATGCAAAGGTACTGCTCGACGCCAGCCGGTTCGAGGCTGCTTACTACTTGCTCGGGTACGCTGTCGAATGCGCGCTGAAGTCATGCATTGCCAAGCAGATCCGTGAATTCGACTTTCCAGACAAGAAGCTGGTGAATGACAGCTACGTACACGATCTGAAAAAGCTGTTGAACATCTCTGGAATCGAACGATTCCATGATGCCGAGATGAGCCGGAATCGCGCCTTCGCCACAAACTGGGGAATCGTGAAAGATTGGTCCGAGAACACTCGTTATCAAGTAACAACCGCGGAGTCACTCGTCCGTGACTTCTTTGCTGCGGTCACGGAACCACCGGACGGAGTCATTACATGGCTGAAGAAATACTGGTAAAAGAAGCCCTGACGGACGAGATGATCCGTGCCGGATATGCGCTTACTCGTCAACTCGAGGAATCGGGGTGGCCGCTCTCGGCCTCGCTCTGGTTCTTCGAGGCGGACCAAAACGATTGGAAGCTGATTCTTGCATCGCCGGCGGTGACGTCCGGTGGGCCTAAGGCTGCATACGATACCGTTAGCCAGGCGCTCAGTGCATTGCACCAGCACTTCACCGATCTCAAACATATTACCGTCGTACCGCCCGACCATCCTGTGGTGCGGTTGCTCGCCTCAGCGGTATCGACCGGACCGACGAACCGCGGCATGCGTTTTTCCAAGAACACGATCAACGGTCGTTTCATCGATGATGCATATCTTTATCGCGTCACACCAACCGCCGCATAAAGTCACGCCCGGCCGAAGTGAGCGGCGGTGTAGCTGAAACGCCATCCAAACCCACCCGTCCGACGTATCCTCTTTCAATGCCCTTCGCCATCGTCTGCGACGCGTTGACGCGCGACTTCGGGAAGGTCCGCGCGGTCGATGGACTATCGCTTTCCGTACCCGAGGGCTCGATCTTCGCGTTCCTCGGGCCGAACGGTGTCGGCAAGACGACGACCATTCATCTCCTGCTCGGCATCCTCGAGCCGACCTCCGGCTCCGCGCGCGTGCTCGGTTTCGACCCCGTACGCGACGGAAGGTCGATCCGCCGGAGCTCCGGCGCGTTGCTGGAGCACCCCGGCCTCTACGAACGGCTCACCGCGGAACAGAACCTCCGCTTCTACGCGCGCATCGCTCACCTCACGCGTGAAGAGACGGACGAGCGGATCGCGGAGCTCCTGACGCGCTTCGGTCTCTACGAGCGCCGCAACGACGTTACCGGCACCTGGAGCCGGGGCATGAAACAGAAGCTCGCCATCGCCCGCGCCCTGCTGCACCGGCCGTCGCTGGTCTTCCTCGACGAGCCGACCGCGGGACTCGACCCCGAGGCGACCGTGGCGCTGCGGCGCGACATCCGCTCGCTCCGGACGACGGTCTTCCTCACCACCCACAACCTCGCCGACGTCGAGAAGATGGCCACGCACGTGGCGGTGATCCGCGGGGGACAACTCCTCGAATTCGGCACCCCCGCCGAACTGCGCGCCCGGGCCATGCGCTCGCACGTCACCATCCGCATGCGCGACCGCGAGCCGCTGGCACTCGAACTGGCCGGCGACGAAAGCGTCGCCCCGGTCGTCACCCGGCTCGTCCACGACGGAGCACAGATCGAAGAAGTGCGCAGGGAAGAGCCGTCGCTCGAAGACGTCTTCCTCCAGCTCGTCAAACGCCCGGCCGAAGCACGAAGCACCGCGCAAACGGTGACAGCGACCGATTCCCTCGGCCCTCAGCCCCTTGCCCTCAGCCCTGTCTTCCCCGACATCCTCACCATCATGCGGAAAGAGTGGAGCGAAATGCTCTCCGCCGCCGAGACCGGTGTGAGCCGCCGCACCGCCACGATCGCGGGCATCGCGCTGCTCGCGATCGCCGCCGCCTTCGCCGCGTCGGCCGGCGAGACGCTCGTGCAGTCGCCGGTGACGATGTCGGTCTCGATGGTCGCCTTCCTGATCGTCCTCGCCTATGTCGCCGACTCATTCGCGGGAGAGCGCGAGCGCCATACCCTCGAGACCCTCGTCGCCAGCGCCATCCCTGACGAGGCCCTCGTCCTCGGCAAGATCTCCGCGGCCGTCGCCTATGGCTGGTGCGCGATGATGATCCTGATGATGGTCCTCCTCGCCGGCGCAAACTTCACCGCCCCGGGCTCCATGTATCCGCTGACCAGCCTCGCCGTCGCCTTCCTCCTCGTCCCCCTCGCACTTCTCCTCTTCTCCGTGTGCGGCGTCTGGATCTCTCTCATCTCCCCCACCGTCAAAGCCGCCCAGGCCCGCGTCTCCGTCCTCTTCCTCGGCGTCATCGTCGGCATGGTCCTCCTCCAGAAGTTCCTCCCCCGCGATTCGCTCCGGCAGGCCGCCGTCTTGATGAAGAGCGAGACCGGCCGCATGCAGATGCTCCTCGGCCAGACCATCTTCCTCGCCGCCCTCGACCTCATCCTCGTCGCCTTCGCCATGGTCCGCTTCCGGCGCTCGCGGATGATTTAGGCCATCGCGCCCGACTAGCTCGGCGATTCACACAACTTACGGTACGCCGTCGGCGTCACCTCGTGCGTACCGGCAAACATGCGGCACAGATGGCTGGCATCGGTGAATCCGGCTTCCGCGGAGATCGCGGCGAGGGAGCGGGAGGTGGCGCTGAGGAGATGGCGGGCGTGGCGGAGGCGGAGGGAGCGGACGTACTCACCCATGGCTACGCCGGTATGTCTCCGGAAGGCGCGCGAGAGATAGACGGGATGGAGGCCAAGGTCGGCGGCGAGGGCCTCGAAGCGTACCGGCTCGTCGAAGCGGGCATCGAGGATGGCGCGCACCTCGGCCAGCCACGGCGGGGCGGCGCCGGTCGCGCGGCGGGCAACGCTGGTGGCCGTCGCCACGAGGGCGATCGAACTGCTCTCGATCTCCGCCCGCACGCCGCCGCGGAAGGCGCGATAGAACGCCACTGCCGCACGCGCGCTCTCCGGATCTTCGAGCCATTGCCAGGAGAGCGATTGCAGCTCCGCGCCGAGAGCGGACGAGCGGCGCATCTCGACGCTGACGGTGCGCGTCCCCTGCCGGCCCAGGATGTGGTTCGCGTGCATCGTGCCGGCGGGCTTCAGGAGGACGCTGCACGAGCGGCCGCGATGCTCGCCGCTTTCGGTCGTCTCTTCCATGTCGCCGCTGACGACGACGGTGATGTTGCTGTAGTCGTGGGCATGCCATTCCATCCGCCGCCCCGCGGGATACACCAGCTCGCGGACGACGAACTCCGGGAAAACGGCGCGAGAAACCTCGCTCATGCCGGTATAGACGCCTGGCGGAGGCAAACGTTAACCGGATAGGCCGAATGGGACCGATGGGACCGATGGGACCGATGGGACCGATGGGACTGATGGGACTGGTCTCATGGGTCCTATAGGTCCCACCAGTCCTATCGGTCCCTGAAAAACAAATCCACCACGATCTCCGGCTTCCGGTGCCCGAGCTCCACGCCCGTGTAGACGCGGTCGTAGGTCATGCCGAGGCGGCGGACCACCGCCTTGGAAGCATCGTTCGGCGGATCGATGATCGCGACCACGCGAGGGTGGCCCAGCGTCTCGAGCACATGGCGCATGGCGGCGCCGCCGGCTTCGGTGGCGTAGCCGCGGCCCCAGACTTCGCGGGCCAGCCACCACCCGATCTCCAGGTTGCCGGTCGTGCCGAGGGGCTGCGTACCGCAAATGCCGACCATGCGGCCGCCGGCCTTTTCGACGAGCGCGCCGATGCAGACGTCGTGCTCCGCGAGCTGGCGGGCCTGGCGCGAGAAGAACTCGTCGACCTCGGCATCGGTGTACGGCGCGCCGCCGTGCACGTAGCGCATGACCTCCGGGTCGTTGGTCAGGCCGAGGAAGGCAGGACGGTCCTCCGGCTCGAGAGGCCGCACGATGAGACGTTCGGTTTCGAGCCGGAAGGCCACTACTTCTTCGCGCCGCCTGCGGACTTGGCGTCCTTCTTCGGCTTCTTCGTTTCTTTCTTCCGGGCGTTGTTGCCTTTGGCCATGATTTCCTCCGTTGCCGAAATGGTAACGCACCCGGCGCGGCTACGCCGCGTCATCCGGCGTGCGTTTCCGCGTCGCGTCAACCCACAGGTAGATGCAGAGCGCGATGAAGAGAGTCAGCGAGACGACCTGCGACACGGTGTCGGTGTCGTAGAACGGCGTCTTGATCCTGTCCTCGGCGTACCAGGGGAAGAGACGCAAGGCCGCGCCGAAGACACCGCCCAGTGCACCTCCGGCCATGAGCCCCGAGGCGATGATCACGCCGCGCTCGCGCATCGTGCGGCCGGCCGCGCCGCCGGCGCGCTCCGATTTCTTTCCGATCAGGTGCGAGATCCAGCCGCCGACAAGGGCCGGCGTGTTGAGCTCGAGCGGAAGGTACATGCCGAGGGCGAAGATCAGCGCCGGAGCGCCGAGCATCTCCATGGCGATCGCAACGAACGCGCCGGCCGCGAAGAGCACGTAGGCGATCGGCTGGCGGTTCATGAAGCCTTCCACGAGCGCCTGCATGATCGACGCTTGCGGCGCCGCCAGGACCGCGCGCGGGTCGCCTGGCGCGGCCTCGCCGAACTGGAAGACCCGGGCCAGCATGACGATGGTCAGGCCGGCCGCGATTGCGGCGCCGATGACGCCGATGAACTTCACCCGCTCCTGCGCCGCCGGCGTGGAGCCGAGCCAGTAGCCGGTCTTGAGGTCGGTGATGGTCTGGCCCGAAACCGACAGCGCGGTGCAGACCATGCCGGCGATGGCCATGACGAAGAACATCCCGGTGGTCCCGGAGAGGCCGAACTGCAGCAGCACCGCCGACGAGATGATGATCGTCAGCATGGTCATGCCCGACACCGGGTTGCGGGCCGTGGTGGCGATCGCGTTCGCGGCCACGGAGGTGAAGAAGAAGGAGAAGAGAAGCGTCAGCAGCAGGCCGGCGATCAGGACGCCGATGCTCGGCCGCAGCGTGGCGAAGAAGA
>Ga0190275_10000597_pt1 | contig 30296 bp, 39 predicted proteins | sample Popmic550T_FD_133745 | JGI IMG/M metagenome (GOLD analysis project Ga0190275, IMG submission 133745) | Populus adjacent soil microbial communities from riparian zone of Yellowstone River, Montana, USA - 550 T | ecosystem: Environmental > Terrestrial > Soil > Riparian zone > Trees stand | place...
GCGTTCGTCGACGGCGTCGCCGACAGACCGCGAATGGTGATGCCGCGCGAGCTAGAGACCGTAACGCCGCCCGTGAGAACTACGCCCCACTTGTTGGCAGCCTGAATGGTAACGTTCTTTTTACGGGCAACGGTAAAGCCAGCGTATGAACCGTTGGCGCACTCAATGACCGCGCCCTCGGGAGCCGTCGAGAGAACAGATGAGAACGTGGCGGGTGTAGCCGAGAGGGTCGCAACGTCTTTGATATAGGGAGCGGCCTCAAAAGGCAGCCCGGTCGCACCCCAACGCAGGACGTCGCCGGTAGGAGCAGCAACGGCACTCGTCGCGTTCGACGTGACCGTGGTTCCGGCGCCGGCACTATTCGACGGTGTCGCCTTGGCGCGGAAAGTATAACCGACGTCGCCAGTCTGAGCCACGTAAGATAGACTGGTTGCGCCACTGATGTTCGTGTAGGCGCCGCCGTTTGACCGCTCCCACTGGACCGCAACAGAGCCCGAATCCGGGGTTCCGGCCGTGAAGTTGATCGTAGCGGTCACCGTCGAACCAACGGTCAGCCCGGTTGTCGGAGCGACCACATTCGAAGTCACGACTGGAACCGTCGCGGCACCCTCGGTCACGTCAGTCACCCGAACGATCATTTCCAGATCGGCCGAGTTGCCAGCCGTATCCGTGTAGCGAATGACCACTGGGTAGTCGTTGCCCGGAGCCCCACCCGGTGTCTCGAAATCCTTCGTGACGTTGCCAGCCCAACGCAGAAGCGTTGTGTTGAACAACTCGAATTGGGCGGCACTCGCTCCACCGACGATGCTCGGGATGAAGGACTCGTTAGCCGTCAGCACGATGCCGAGGGTCTGCCCCTCCGGGACGGTGTAGAGAGCGAGGTTGCCAGGCACAGGAGGCGTGGTGTCGGCAACCGTCGTCGAAGTATCGAGGATTTCGATGGTCGCTGCAGGAGTGCGCAGCGTCCCAACCGACAGGTTCGTAGCAGTCTGGGTTACGAACTGCTGACCCTCGGTCAGTGCGTCTGCCGTCAAAGTGCGGGAGATCCGGAACGGATTCGGTGCCAGGTCGGTGAGCGTGATGGCGCGCGTTGTCGAGACGAGCGAGCCCCAACCAGGATGGGTGACGTCAAGTTCAGCCGCCAGATCAGACAGCTGCTGCGTCATGTTGACGGTGAAATCAGTTGCTTCGGCGCCGGTCGGAATAGCGTTGAACGAGACCGTCTGGCCAGATTCCAGGGCGTATCCCGAGAACAGATAATCCCACCAGACGACAGACCCTTCCGCAGCCGCGGGCGTAGAGGCGAGGACGTCGAGGATCAAGTCGGCAATCGTTCCCACGCTCATCGTTGCAGTCGACGTCGTAACGACCGCTGCTGCAAGCGGCTTGGGCGAGGTGAACCCGACAATAGCAGTAGACTGTGTTATTGCATTCCCGACAAGACGACGAGCGACTGTGACAGCAGCCAGGGTCGACGTCGTCGCTGAAGACGATCCCACAAAGACGTTTGCGTGAGACAGGACGCCGGTTGCTGTCGCAGTCGAGGTAATCGCAGCTTGGAACAATCTACGAACAATGAGGTTGCCCGTCGTTGTTGACGTCGCTGAAACTGCCACGTCAAGGGAACGGCCCACTGTGATGGTGGCTGAGGTCAGAGCGACACACGACCTGGTCGCGGACAGAGCCCGCGCAACGGTGATATCGGCTTCAGCTGAGCTGGTCGGCCGAACAACCGCGTCGAAACCGGCAGCGATCGACAGGACGCTTCGGGCCTCACTCTGAGCGAGGGTGGTTGCAGCGAGAGCCTTATTAGTCGTGATGGCGCCAGTCGCCAAGCTCGTCGTGTTGACGGCAGCCGCAGCAGCTAGACCGACTGCCATGTTAGCAGTCGCATTGCTTAGGGATGCGGTCGAGCCGATCAGGAACTTGATGACGCGCAGGTCACCAACCGCCTCCGACGTCGCATGTGTGCTGCCATCGAGTTGGTTAGCGATGGTCAGAACACCGGTCGCCCCTGACGTTGTTTCAACAGAGGCGACCAGTTCTTTAGGCGGAATAGCCATCGTCGTCTCAGCGAACGACGATGTGAAGACAGCAGCCGATAGAGCGAAGCCGACCGTAATCGAGGCAAGTATGTTCGATGAACCCGACGCAGACGCACTCAGTTCCTTAAGCTCCCGCGGAGGATGCAGGGCGTAAGTCGCCAGAGACAGACCGATCGGTCCACCGAACATACTATAGCTCCGAAATAGACGGCTTCAGCAAGTTTAGTCGGACGTCACCGACAAGGCGCCGATCGCGAACGACACCGGGTCACCCGTGGTCACGGCCTTGGCAGCCGAGAGGGCACCGGAGAACAGTTTGTTACCACCGGTCGGAGCATCGAAGGCGGCAAAGTGTGAAACGGTCGCACCGCCAGCCGCGTTGCCGTAGTCGATGAGGGCGGAGTTCGACATCGAACCACCCGACGCGGCGCCGAAAGTGGCAGCCACTCGACCCGCAGCGCGGACGGTAGTCGTCACCTCGGTGCCACCCGTGTTAGCATCCGTGGGGTCGGACGAGAACAGGCCGATGTGGATTCCGGATGGAGCAGACGGCATGGCCGTTCCGCGCATCCAGTTCAGGACGGCATTTTCGACATAGTCACCAAAACCAGCCATAGATGCATTCTCCTCTGTTGGCTGCTGAGAGACCGCACTTTAGGCGGTTACGGAGCCGTCATTCCCACAATGGTCCAGACGGCAGACGTCTTATTCACGTTTTTGGTCACGCGAAACATGACCTCGTCGAAACGCTCGAGGATTCGAGTATGGTGTTCCCGTGAGGCGGCGACTTCAATCGAAGATCCGGCCCCGGCCAGCCATATTACGTCTCCACCCCCGTCTCGACGAACAACGCAGCTGTGCCCCGGCAACCAAGTGGCCGGCAGCGTGATGGTAACGACACCGGGCGAGTTGACGTTGAGATAGGCGCCCTTGTCGTTGTCATTGAGAATGTGGTCTTCAGTAACGCTGTTCGTCGGCGCCCGGGCGTCGCGGAAGATGTTACCCTGGAAGTCGTTCGGGCCGTCTCTCCGAGCATACTCCTGCATATGCTCTACGAGGACGGCATCGCTGAGCTTGCGTGTTCCTACCATGGGTCTATTCTTCCTCTACCTGCTGGACCAAGTATTCGCCAGTGATATCGTCGACAATATACGTGCCATCTTCATCAACGACGTAGGCGTAGCCATCAGGTGCAGGCGGAATGGCTGTGACGTGCAGACTGCTGTCGACTTTGAATGGACCGATCACCTGGACGCTCTCGCGATCATCCGGCATCACGACTTTCAACTCGTGCCAATGTCGACCGGGCTGAACGCCGGCATCGAACTGCATCTCAGGCGTGATATCCATGGCGACGATACCGTTTGTCGGGGTGTTCGCCGTCAGACCATCGCCAAGAGTCCACTCCTGCACCAGGACTCGACCTTCACGCGTTTCCCGAGACAGGCGCCAAGTTACAGTCGCACCGCCTAAGGGAAGGGCATTTCCCTCATCATCCTTGGTTGGGAAATCGACGCCCCAGGTCTCGCCCAGGTGGAACGCCAGAGGGCGCTTAACGCTCATGTATCCTCACGGCTTTTCATGTTCCCGACAATAGTCGGTCGGTTCATGTGACCCGGGGCGGTTAGACGACGGATGGCAGCTCCTGTAACCGAAGTCACCTGCCAGACAAACTGACTGACCAGAGCACTGGCTGAACTGACGACGTCGAGCACGAAGCTCTTGGTGATCCGTTTGCGGGCAGTGACGAGAGCCGCAACGGGAACAGCAATCGCCTTAGTAAGTGCCCGGCGCATCGAAACGGTGCCCGAGACCACGATTTCGACTGCCAGAGTATAGACGTGAGCTAGTTGGGTGCCAGCAGAGACCGTCGAACTGGCCACTGCCGCGGCAAACTTGCCAGCCTGGCGTCGAGCCGCTACGGTGACCCCAGTAGGGACCTGCAGAAGCCGGCCGACGCTTTTTCTCACGAAGGCGTTGGCCGTGCTCTCCACCGCCAGCCCGGTTGTCATCGCCTTGCGGGCCGTGACCGTGGCTGCAGCTAATACTGTCAACGTCAGAAGAAAGGCCCGGGTAGCCCCCGCGGTGACTGTCGAAGTCGCTGTGGCCGCTATATTTCGAAGGATCGACTTGGCGCCCGAGACCGTCCCGGTGACCGTGGCTAGTGTTCTCTTGCCAACCGAAATGGCCGCGGTAGCGATGGTAGAAACGGGCGGAGACTGTCGAATCCCCACTGACTTCCTGGGTGTGACTACCGAGGTGGCCAGGACGCTAAGCGCCAGGAGGAAGGCCCGGGTCGCGTTGATTACGGTTGTCGACGTGGCCGTGACCGGCAGAGCCTTGGCAATCGCCCGGCGAGCCGAGACAGTCGAGGAGGCCAGGGCAGAGGCCACCTTGCCCGCTTGGACCCTCGCTGCCACTGTCGAGGCCACCGTCGTGACCGTCAGAGACTTCAGGAAGGCTTTCGACGCTGTCGCAGCTACAGTAACAGCGCTCGTAAGCGAAAAGGCGCGGGAGACCCCTTTCCGGGCCGTGACGGTGGATGTGCCTGTAAGAGGGATGGATTTGGCCAGCTGCTTAAGGAACGACACCACAGTCGTGGCCGTAACCGCGAATGGTTTAGCGGTCCGCTTTGTCGCTACGGTTGTGGTGGTCGACGTAAGTGGAAGTGCCTTTGCAATCTGCTTAAGAGCGACGACGGTGGCCAGGGCCGTGATGAGAAGCACTTTGGCCGGAAGCTTGAGTGCCGAGACCGTGGTCGTCGCCGTGACGTTGACGGCCTGCGGGGTCTCTACTGGACCGCCACCCGCCTCCTCAAAGACGACGATGAGTTCTGAGTGGGTCGTGCCACTTGAAAGTGTCGTCGGGTTGTAGGTAACCGTTCCGGCCGACCCGAGGGTCCGAATACCATTAACCGACCGGCGTCTGGCGGAGCCGGAACTATCGACCGTTTCCGTCCAGTTAGCCGGCGGCGTCCAGGCGTTCGTGGCGTCGTGGGTCGAAAAGGCCAAGGCCCCGAGGAGGAAGGCGCCTGCCGCGACCGAGCCGGTGGTCGAGATGGTCGGGGTGTTGTTGTTGCCCGCGACACTGTCTGAAAGAGTGGCGTTGTAGGTGCCGGCCGCGTCGAGTTGGTAGACAGCGACAAGCGGAAAGGCGGCAGCATCCACATTACCCGTGGTCTGGAAGGTGACCGTAACGGTGCCGCTGCTCGCAATCGCTGACGGGTTTTCGACATAACAGACAGAAGCGTTGGACGCGCCGCCCGTGCCAATCTTTTCACCCTGCGTATAGGTGTTGCTGGCGCTGTCCGTAACGACTGTGTTGGCAGCAGAGGCCGTCGAGCGCCACGTGGCAACGACGAGTATTGGCTTACTGGCGACTGCCCCGGCTGGTAGCGTGACCGCAAGAGAGGTAACGCCCGAGTTGGTGGAGTTTTCGGCGAGTAGTGCGCCGCCAAGGGGCATGGATTAGGCCCACGGGTTCCGAACTTCGCGACGGTCGACATAAGCGAGCGTGTAGGAATCCGTGATCTTAATGTCTTTCTCTTTGTCATCAACAAAACCGGCAGTCAGGTTGTTGACGACCTTTTCCCACGCAAGGACCTGTCTGCCATCAGCAAACATCAGAGCTACGCGGACGTAGTGAGTCTTCTTCATGACTAGCCTCACGCGAACTTGGTGTCAACGGTAAAGGCGATCGAGTCCGCCGACGCCAAGGTGATGACGCCGAAGTCAGCGTAGATATTCATGTTGCCGCCCGTCGGTGGCGAACCCGACCCGGCCGCATCGAAAGCGCCAATCTCCGTGATGGACCTGGCACCAGCCGCCGTGATCGTGCCGGTCAGCCGCATCGTGTCGTTAGTGACGGTCGTCGTCTGTTGAGACGTCGTCGCCGCGACACGAGCCTCTGTCGTCGTCGTAGTAGTGACGACGTTGGCTGAGGCTGCAGCAGCCGAACCGGTGCCCCATTGCAGATGCCAAGCGGCAGCCGCGAGGAGCGTGGTGATGCGGGCGAGCCCGTTATTCTGAACGCGTGCGACCACGGAAGGTCTCCTTGGCTTTGATGAACGCCTGACCCACAGCGTTAATCACGGGGTTTCGGTGATAGAATGCGATGACGCCGAGGTCTTCGACCCGACCGTCAGCTCGAGTGACGACAGCACGAACTGTAGAGTGCTTGGCGTTGCCCGCGACTCGCACAGAACTCATGTCCCACCTGCCTGTAATTCGCGCAGACGAGCCTGGGCGCCGTAGGGCGAGCCGAAATCGATCGGGCTGCCGGCCTTGGGAAGCAGACCGCGCCAGCTGCGTTCCCATGGCTGGAAAACAGCATCGTTGTTGCTGTGCCAGTAGTTGTCCCGGACAGTTGCGCCGTTGTTCGGCGCCCCTGTTGGCGCGGGATAGCCCACGCTCGACGCGACGTTCTTTTCGCAGACCAACCCCGTGCAGTTCTTCACGATACGAATCTGGGCGCCGCCTCCAGACGGCTTCCAAGACCGCACCGAATTGCGACCAATGTAACAACCGGCGCGGCCATCCGAAATAAAGATGCCGTTTGAGTGGCCGTTGAGGAGTAGGTTTTCGTGGATAACGATGCCGGTGTAACCGTCCGGGCCTGCGTCATCGAGGAAGATACCCTGCATTCCCATCTCAAGAGGAATGCCCGTCGCCGGATCATCGACGAGGAAGTTGCCGCGGATCTCGATGTCCTTTGGCGTGATGTTGTTGACCCCGAGCATCTGGATGCCATCGGGGTGATCACCAGAGACCGGAGACACATCGATAAAGCTGTTGTTTTGGATCAGCCCGCCGTAGGACGTGCCCGAAATCCGATAAAGATCCGACCCGCCCTTCCGGACTAGGTTCCTGCGGTGGATGAAGTTCGTGACGTGGTTGTTCACGAACACGATGCCACCACTGGAGATGTCGTTGTCCTCGACCGTGATCTGGTCCGAGTGCATCGTGTAGGCACCACCTGCCGCCAGATTGTTGCGGAAGGTGATCTTTTTGCTTTGATTGTCGGCGCGCATCTGAGCAGTGAGATGCAGCCCGTCGACGATGATGTTCTCGCAACCTGACAGAGTGATGCCCGCCATGATGGCGCCGTGCTTGGTGGCCGCCTCGATGGTCACCGGGCTCGTGAACCGCTTGCCCGAAAGAGTCAACTTTGCGTAAGATCCGGAGGCCAGAATGATCCGCTTGCCCCCGGAGCCTGCTGCTGAGAGAGCTGCAGTCAATTCAGCGCTAGTGCGAACCGTTGCCGAAGTCTCTGGACCAGGGGACGGAGGAGGCTCAACTGGTGGAGGAGGCTCGACCGGAGGTTCCTCGACAGCAACTCCTGGAGTGACCCAGATACTAACGTCCGTCGTCCCTAGAAGAGTGCCACCTCCGCTAAGGCTCGAGAACCACTCGACTTTAATATCGTGCGGCCCCGCCGTCAAGCTCCCGATATTGAAGTTGGGAGCGGTGTCCCCGAACAAAGCCCAAGGTCGATTGTTCTCGGTCCGGACGAGGACATCGTCTAGATAGAACTTCACGCTGGCCGGAACTGGTGCCACTGCATGTGGTTGGGCAACGACGTTGATTGCCAAACCGCCAACCGCGTAAGTGCCGCCCTCGGCGAGCTTGGAAATGGTGGCGCCGCTAGGAGCCTGAATCAAGAGGAGGTCACCTAGGACCAGGGGCAAAGGCGGGTCAGGCTCAGGTTCCGGGTCAGGCTCGCCCGTGCCGCCATCAGCTTCGAGTTCGGCGATTCTCGCATTCTTTGTGGCGATGTCTGCTTCAAGAGCCGCAATACGGGCCTTGTCTGCGATACCCTCTGTGAGAGCCACAGTAAGAGATTGCGAGGTCACACCGAGCAGGTTCAAAGCCTCATCGTATTCAGCAATCAGCGTTCGCATCACTTCGATAGTCATGACGATTTTCTCCCCTTCGTAGCAGTCTTCTTAGCTAATTGCGGCTCTGCCTGTTGCGGGCTGGCGGAGAACAGAGTATCAATCTGCTCCTTGCTCGTGATTGTTCCATTGTCGATTGCTTCGTGGGCTTCAGCCTCTTTTGCAAAACAAGACTGGACGTGGGCACCGACTGCCATAGCAATAGCCGTCACAGCCGCGGCGTCGAGATCGACAAATCCTGATGCTACTTTGAACTTGAGAACGATCGACGGATCAGTGGTGACCATGTTGAAGGCGCCGTTGATGAGCGCTTTGCTACGGTCGTCAGTAGCGACCACCATGCCCCCAATCTCGACACCTCCGATTTCCTTCTCAAGACGAAGATTGGAGGCGTAGTCCAGAAGTAGCTCTGAACTGTCGCGCCAGGCAGACGCATTAGTGTCCCAGATCTGTCGTCCGTCGCGAGGAGGCGCGTTGCGTTCGATCGCACCAGGAGGAGCTTTTGCCCCATCCCCAAAAGCCCCCAGATATTTGCCGTTTGCGTCGACGTAATATTTAGCGCTCATGTCCAGGCCCTTACGACGAGACGCCAACTCGTGTTCGTGATTTGGAAGGCGCCGCCCGTTGTTTTATTCATGACACCGAAAGCCTGCGTTGTTGCAGAATTGCTAAACCGTATCGTGATGTTCGTGGCGTCAGGCACTAGCGACATACCCCGCCCACCATTGCCAGCCGGATCGTTTTGAGCCGGGTTAACAATAACACGATCCCCTGGAACGTAGCCGCTCTGCGCCGTGATATTGAGCAAGTGTGGCTGGATAAGTTTAGGAATGGCCCCGAGACCATGGGCTAAGACGAGCTGCCCCGCAAAAGTAATGACCTGTGGAGTGCTCTCGTAGAACGTCGGCAATTTTCCGATCGCTGTCTTGGCAAAAGCAGTCGTCGCCAGCCGGGTTGTATTGTTTCCGGCTGTCTGCGTTACAGCTGTTGGGTTGCCGGTAAAGGCGGCTGCCGTCTTAATGGCATCCAGCGCCGCTTGCACGTTGGTCGGATTTCCGGCCAGACCGACCATCGAATTGTCAAACGGAATATCGCCAGCGTCATCCCCATTCGCCAGCCCGCCCAATTGCAGGAGGCTGAGAATCTGTCCGACCGTAACCTGGAAAGTGTCCCCGACCTCATTCATGCCGGGGATCGAAAAGCCTCTATTCGGGGTCACCGTTACAGGAAGCTGGCTGATTTTGACGGTCATGCCCAGGCCCTTATGACAAGGTTCCAGTTCGTATTGACGATCTGGTGGTTACCGCCCGTCGTCTTGTGGTTGATGCCGATCGAGTTTGTCGCCGTGCTATTAAACCGGATGCCGATGTTCGTAGCGTCGAAGAATATCGCTAGACCCCGACCACCAGAACCGCCGGGATCGTTATGTCCAGGGTTGATGACAACCTTGTCACCAATCGAGTAACCGCCTTCAGCCGTGAGGTTGACCAAGTGTGGCTGGATGAGCTTCGGTGCTGTCGCCAGACCATGAGCGAGTGTTAGGCCTCCGGCTGCCGTAATAGTCTGCGCTGTGCTTTCGTAGAACACTTTGAGACTGCCAGCGATAGCTTGAACGAAAGCGGTCGTAGCCAGGCGGGTGGAGTTTTCTGTCGTTAGTTGCGTCGGCGCAGTGGGGTTGCCGGTGAAGGCTGGTGAGCCGAGGAACGCCTCGATCGCTGCCTGCACGTTCGACGGGCTGCCTGGTAATAGAGCAACCGTGTTGCTAAAAGCTACGTCGCCGGCATCGTCGGCAGACGCGAGATCCCCGACTGCTGCGAGGCCCAGAATCTGAGCAACAGTCAGCTTGACCGTAGCACCAGCCTGAACTGCCGGGACGACAATGGCCGTCGTCGGTGTAACGACGGCCGGGAGGGCGTCTATGCGAACAGCCATTGTTACGCTGCCGCATTTACAAGGATCTGCATGGCAGTCGGCGATGTGAAGTCATCGTTGATCGTGAAGGCGACCCGATAACGGTCCGCAGGTAGGTAGCTGCGGTCGTAGGCACCAGGCGTCGGATACGTCCCCAGTTCGTATACCCAAATATCGAAATCGTCCTGCTGAGAGATACCCTGCGTTGACTTGGCGAGGTATTGCCAATTGCGGTTTTTGGGGGTCCGCGACCAATTGAGCGGCGCAATGACGTCGTAACGAGCACTGTTCGTGACCACGCCCTGGACGTTCGTCGGAACCACGCCCTGCGACGACCACAGGCGGTCCTTGTTTACCAATGGGACGATTGTCGCGATATTTGACGAATTGGTCGTGACCTTGGCGAGGATCGCGTTGTCATAGCTCGAGTCGAACGTCGTGTTAGTCTCGACCACGGCTCCAGCATTGTAGGCGACGTCGGCCAGGTCTTTAAGGGACGGTGTTCCAGTGCCTAGCATGTCCATGCGGAGGTGGTAGGTTTTATTGGCAACAGTGGCGAAGTCGGTCTGCACGGTCGTAATGTCGTAGATACCGCGGTGGCGGATCGTGGCTCCAGCCGGAAGACGGACCGTGCCTGCTCCTTGAGGCGTCGGTGTAATGACGCCGTTTACGTCAGACATGACCTCGGGGTAGTGCAGCATCTTAGCGCGCAGCTGAGACATGAGGATGTAGTCTTCAGCCGGACCGCCACCCGTCGAGGCATTGATCAGCGCCAGAATAGCGTCGAGGAGGCCCCGCATGTTGGCATCGGTGTGAGCGATGCCGGCCTCATCCATGACACTCTTGATCTCGGCTTCTGGCCGATAGATCAGCCCGTTAAACAGAGCACGCGCTGCCGGTCCGCACGGGAATCCGTTCGTCTTTTCTGTTGGCGACGGATATCGCTTCTCAGAATCCCGAGCGAAAGGAATGTCAAAATCTGCCATCTCTACCTCTTAAGCGGCGCAGTCGTAGGGTTTGACGTCAATTTCACACATCCACTCTGCGTCGGTTCCTTGAGGTCCAGTCGAAATCTCAACAGAACCCTCAGTAATCAATTCCTCAAGCTCTCCAGTCTGGAGATTATGCTCGACAGCGTCTTCACAAAACTCGCCCCAGCCCTCACCAAACCCAAACACTCTGATGTCGCCAAAATGGAAGCGAACGCGGAGGCCCGGAGCGATCGGCAACACTCGTGGGTAGAGTTGGAGGAGCAAATTCTCATGCGCCTCAAGCGGCCTGCCAGGTGCGATGACAACGCGCCCGTAACCAGCATCGAGGACCATGGCTGTGTCACCCCAGAAGGTGCGGACAGCCTGCGTCAGACTCTCCAGGTCGTAAAGCGCGAGGAACTGGTAACGACGAACCTTGAGGAACGAACGGTAGACCTCGTCGTCGTTGATACACAACTCCGATGAGCCGAAGGGACCGCAGTCCTCCCAGGTCACTGCCTCGTCGCAGAAGCCCCCAAGCAAGTTTTCCGACGGAACTCCTTCACACTCAAATCCAAAGACAGGCGTGATATTGCAGACGCAGTGACACCGGCCCCAGCCCATGCGCCGGCCGATGAAAGTGAGTTGCTCCCCGACTGCCGTGTCCAGATCGAAGAATGACGGCAGCGAACACAGCGCCTCCGTAATCTGGCCCGCCTCTCTCGCATAGGTGCGAATGAGGTGGAGAAACTGCGGTGCCTCCCGATACTGGGTGGCGATATTGTCGAGCCGCGCGTCGATCGCAGCTTCGATGTCGTAGCAGTCGGCCATTAGACCACGTCCACGGTCACAGTCGCTGACGTCAATGAAGCGATCTCAATGAAGGCGATACTAGCGAACTCAGGAGGGTCGGCTTCCTCCGGGTAGTCTTCTCTGATCGCGGTGAACGACAGCACCTCGACGTTCGGAAACCGGCTCTCAATTACCGACCGAACACGGAAATACGTGATGTCGTGGCCGTTCAACAGCGCCATCCGACCGTTGTAGGCAAAGTCTTCGAGAAGAGCGTCCCGAATGGCTGTCGGCGCCGGTGGAGGACATCCGAAGATATCTTTCGTCACCCGGACATTGATAGTGAGCGTAACCGGCACCAGGATTGGTCGAAGAATAGCGATCGACCGGCAGAAGCCCTCGATGACCGTTGAAACGTAGACGTTTCCGAAAGTCGAGATCCCTGGCACGATGTAGCGGCGCATCTCAGCCGCGATCTCCTCGTCGTCGCCACCCAGAGCTGCAATGCAGATCGTGCCGGGGGGCAGCTGGTTTTCGTCGGGAGCTGTGGACTCATTAAGAAAGATCTGGGCGTAGGTAATACCAGCCACGTTCTTAATAGCCCGGGCGATGTCCTGCAGGTCAACCCGGGCCTGTCCGAAATTAGTGATGGCCTGGCGATAGAGTTCGTTGCTCTCCTCGGTGGTCCGGCTAATGAGCCGGATCTTGCCGAGCCGGTCGAGGCCGCGATCCTCGGCCTGGTTCGGGTCGTAGGATTGATAGTCGTCCTCGGCATACTCCCACTGCTCGCGGAGAATGTCGGCAAAGACGCGGTTCAGCTGTCCCTGAGGAGACTGCGGAGTCTGGATGAGCCCCGGAACCTCGGTCAGCAGCGCCGCCTCGATGTCGGCGATGATCTGCTCGAGCGGCTTTCGATTGAAGCCCTCTGGCGTGACGCCGTAAACAGCCATGCTCAGATGACCCTTGTTCCGTTGCTGTCGGCGTCGTCATAGACCGTCGTGACCACCAGGCGATCGATGATCAGGCCGCGGCTCTTGCGATCGTAGCGGGCCTCGAACTCAGTGATCGCGGTGACCTCAGGGGTGGCGAGGACCTCGCGCTTGATCATCGATTCCGCAATCGCCTGTTCCTGAGGAGGGCGCCCGAGAACGTAGGTCGTCCAAGCGACGCCATCAGTCTCGCCGTTGAACCAAGCAGCTTCATTCGCCCAGAACTTGAGCCGCTGGCGAACGTGTTGGCCAACTGCTTCGGCGTCGTAAACGAAAACCCGGCTGCCAGTGCCGTCAACGTGGATGTCGTTATGAGGGAGAATGGAGAGTCCGACGGCTGCCATTAATCTGCCCACAGGATATTGCTAGGTCCGTCTTCAGTGACAACACGGCTGCCTCCCTCGTCGCCGCCCTGAGTAACATCAACTCGACTACCCCGTTGGCGAACCCGGCTGCCGCTGCCGACCTTGGTGTCGATCTCGCTGCCGTCAGCCTTCATGAATACAGTCGACGTGCCACGCTTCACAGTAACAGATCCGTCCTTTCCGAGGAATATACCCTGCTGGCCACTCTCGCTGCCAAGCCAGGTGCCATTCTGCGGCACATCGGCGGTCTTGCGCTTTTCGTTATGACCGGTCGGGTAGGCAACTGCATCAGACAGGTCGTTCATACGACCGGGAGCGCCGTCCATGCTCTCACCGTCAACTTGGTAAGGGTCGCTCGAGCGGTCCATGAAAAACAGGTCAACTTCATCCCCAACCTCAAGTTCTTTATGGATGACGAACCCTCCGAACCGCTGAAAACGAACTGGGACCTCCTCGAGATCAGGAGCCTCAACCTCTTTGTCGGCGAATTTCTGCTTCAAGAGTGGTTTGATTTTCGCGATCGGGTTGCCGCCGTTGAAGTCGTAAGAAACGATCTTGCCCTTGAGGTGAATACGCATGTCGCGGCGCTCAGCCTCGATAGCGGCAGAGATAGCTTCGTGGATGACCTTGCGGATCGAATTACCAAAATAGCCAGCCATCACTTAACCTTCTTGCCTTGCAACCGGTGCGCTTCGAATGCGACCTGGAACTCATTATCCCGATTGGAGCCACTATAAGTGCAGGTCGAGACCCGGAACAAGCCACCCCCGGCGTCACTCTGGCGCTTGTCGCGGCCTGAGCCTTCGTCGAGAAACTCGGAGCGAACGTCGACGGTGACGCCTGGCAGCAGGTCCGGCTCCATGAGAACGACGGCCGAGACGCCCTTGTCGGTAACCTTGGGAACGCCGATCATGCCGGTCTCTTTGGAGACGATAATCGTGCGCGGCAGAGCCTCATCGTTCTTGAGTGCCTGAAAACGACCGTTCTGGATACTCCAATAAAACCCGAACGTGCGACCTAGTTCGTCCAGCTCACGGTGCGTCCAGCCCCAGACCGACAACGGTCGCTTGGTTTCTGGCAGATCATCGAGGCCACGGATCTGGCCCTTCTGGACACCGGGCAGCCCCTTGACGAGCTTTTCGACAATCTCCTTCGGCTTGGTGCCCTTCTTGAAGGTCTCGCTCACGGAGCCTTTGTTGACGCCCTCGTCGCCGTCACCACACTCAATGGTGGTCTTTATCTCCGGTCCCTCGATGTCGTTCTCGAAGTCGCGGATATTACCGTCGAAGATGACCGCCCGGGTGCCATCGCGATAGCCGGCCTGAATAGTAACCTTGTCAAACTCCTTGCCGAGTTTATTCCGCGTCGACAGCGCCAGGTTATAGATCGTGACGCTGGCTGTGTTCTGTTTCGAACCGAGTGTCTTAGTAGCGGTGAAATCGATCTTCAACCCGTCGTCGGTCCCCTGGCTACCCAACTCCTTACTGCCCGCGCTGCCCCCGAGGGTGACGAGCAGAGTGCGCATCCATTTGATGCTCAAGGGAGAACCGCCACGAACCTGAACTCTCCAGAAGGAAGCTCAGTTAGCCCCGGGACTGAGGTTACTTTACCACCCCAGTTGATGAGGCGGATTTCGCCGATACCAAAACCAAAACCTGCGACCAGGTCCGACATCGGCACCATGCGTTGGCCTTGAAGCCGCATGTCGCCGTCAATCTCCAGGTCGAACGACCATCGATTGATCAAGCGCGAATACTTCACGGTGAACCGGCATTCATGGTCGCCGAGTGTGATCGTAAAGTCCTGCCACTTCGCGGCAATGATCGGCATCTCATAGACGGGCATTGTCAGCCACCGATCGATGACAGAAGCGAGGCCTGCGCAGAGTTAGTCGGGGTCAGCTGACGTCCCTGGATTTGACCCCGGCTGGTGGTCGCGCCTTGAGCACCGCCGATGGTCTGCGTCGAAACCCGGATGACCTCGCGGCAAGTCGCTGAAAAATACAAAATGCTCGACCGGTTGACGTCGCGCGAAGCCTCGAGCGACTTGATGAGCATGTCTTCATAGACGCGCAGACCAGTAATGATAGGGAACGGTTCAGCGATCCGCTGAACCTGGAGGAGGGCCTCCCAGGAAGCGATGTGCGCCGGCGACACGACAATCGCCTCCAGCACGACAATACGTGGCAGACGCCAAGCATGATCGCTGATCTTGGCATCGCGCTCAACTGGATGTTCAGCGATCTCCATTTCCGAAGTATGGGTCTCGGTGACGACGACATCTAAAAAGACGCCACCAAGCGAACGGGTGAGAAGAACGCAGCTCATGGGGCGCCCGTTGACGTCGAGAACGATCCGAGGTTGCCATTCTTAGCCAGATCGGTCGCGCCGTTCACCTTGCCAGCGATACCGCTCATGATCGAACCGACAGAGGCGGCCGTCTCGGACGCCTTCTTCCTGAGTGCTTCGAGAGCAGCAATCGCCGCGTCGGTATTGACCGTGATGGGTTGGCTAATGCCGCCGATGGCCCCGACGGCAGCAGTAGCCGCGCCCTGAACCTCGCCTAGGGCGGCTTTGACGTTTGCGGCGTCACCGATCACCTTGTCGAAATTGAAGCTAGCCGCTCCTCCGAGAGTTGGCGCGATACCAGCCGCAGAGGCGCCCATCGATCCGATGCCGGCCTTAGCCGCATCCATACCAATGTTCCTCGACGCCGCCGGCATCTGAGTGAATTGCGGAACGTTAGGCTGCCGAGATCCTGGTAACAACCCGTGCAGAGGTTTGCCAAGCCAACCCCCAACCACAGCCGCTGCACCCGGAATACCGCGCTTCTGATTTGCGCCTTCGATCAGCTCCGTCAGGCCCCGGATAAAACCGCGAGCCGGCCCGGACTCGCCCGCCTCGCCGAAGCGTGTCTCCGTAGCCGCCCGCAATCTGTTCAGCTCCTCTTGGGCCAAATCCTGGGTGCGAGAATAACGATTATCGATTTCGCTGCCGGCTCCAGCTACGGCCTTTGACCTTGTTTCGCGGTAGAATTTTCGCTCCCGGAGGAGAGCATTCATCATCTCGCCAGCCCCGGCCTGGCCCATAATTTCGGAGGTGCGAAAGATATTTCCGCCCGTCTTTGTCTGAACTACGTCGAGGAACGCGTCTGATAGCGTCTCCCCCGGCTTTAGCTTCTTGGCAAGCGTTTCCAGGTTAACGCCCAATTCTTTCTGCAGCGCCTTACGGGTCGCGGGAGAATTGAGGGTGCGGATGTAGTCACTGACCCAATCAGCGGCAGTGTCAGCCGATCCAGTGATCTTGCCTGCAACCTGGAGCATGGAACCAATATCGGCGGCACCCGATACCCCTCGTAGACCAAGGCCAGAAGCACCAGACGCAGCCACCTTCGGCATCACCCTCGCCATCTCTTTGAAATTAACCTTACCTTCATCAGCTGCGACAGAAAGAGCACCAAACGCCGGCGTCATATCTTCTGCCGACACTTTCAGATTGTCTGAGAGTGCAACGCCGACCTTGGCCGTCTCATTCATGTCGGAAAAGGTTGCCTTCGCTGCCCGAATCGTCGGGATCAGGGCAGCCATGGCCTTTTTCTCGTCACCGAGAGCGCCGACGTAAGCATTGGCAATAGCAAGTTGCTCTTCTGGTGTAACGCCAAGAGCGGTTGCCTGGCCCCGCATCGTTGCTAAGTGCTCCTCGCCCCTAATGTTTGATATGCCACCAGTCAAAGCGAGTTCGCGAGCCGAGGACTGATTCCGCGCGCCCGTGGTGACGGCTCGCCTGACCCCGGCAATGACCCCCGCGGCGCCAGCTACCGCAGCGACTTGTCGTCCCGCGCCGCCCGCGACTACAGTGCCACCCCGAGCGACACCCGCTTGGGAGCCTCTACCAACTGCTGCAACAGCCCCACGAACACTGTTACCAGCCTGTCGAGCCGTCGCTGCAAGACGACTAAAAGCGCCTGCTGTAGCGATCGTCTGACGCTGAAGGTTGCGCACAGCCCCAACCGCAGCGGTGCTCGACTTGGCCGCTTGAGAAAACCCTGCGCTGACAGCCGTGAAACCGGACATCGAACCGGTGACGGTGCCTCGAATTGCCCCGGCAAAACCTCTAACGTTCTTCTTGGTGCTGTCAAGAGCCTTGTCTGCCTGCTTGAGCTTATCAAGGCCGGTGACTTCAAACCCCAGTCTGGCGATGAGGTTCTCGACTACCGCCATTTCTTAACCTCCTGAACAGCGCGCTCAGTTTCGCGCAGATTTTTTATTCTATCAAAAACAGCCTGCCGTAGGTCCAGGATCTCATGGAAGTCGGCTAAATCGTCGAGCGTATAAACGGAACGCAGCTCGTGGAGTTCGCATAGGTGGGGGTCAGCGAAACCACGACACGGACGCAATAAATACATCTTGTCGTGGATGTTGGGTGCGATGTCTTTGATCTGAGCGTCGCTTAGGCCGAGGGCTCGCCCTGCGGAGGCGGCGCCGTGTAGAACGTCCCCACGGCGCTGTCGGCCAAAAAATCCCGAAATTGCACCTCCAAGCAGTATTGTGCCACCTGGAGAAGTTCGGTCAGGGTAAGAATACCGATGACGACTGGCTGATTCCCCTCGGTGCGACAATGCGAAGCGGCGTCGATCACCAGTGCATGAACCTGCGCAGCGTCCATGTCCTTAACGAAACGAAAGAATCCCGCCAGAACCTCCTCGTCCGTGCCGCCACCGCTAAGAACGAACATGAGCAGGTCTTTCGCCGGCTCAAGGACCTTGGACGTGCGGAGGAAAAAGGCGAGGCCCTGGTCCGCTGGTAGTTTCTCGCAGGTATAGACGGTATTGTTGATCGTTCGATTGCTGGCCAAATCGCCCTCCCAGGCTTAATTACGCAGCAACCGGTGCATATTGAATGTCGTTCGGTTGCCAGCAGTTACAAAAGATAACCCATTCACGGACCGAAATCGAGGTTCCAAAAGCGACACTCGGTTCACGGATGATGATAGCCGCCGTGCAACCCCCACCTTCACCACTGGTCGAATCACGAACGGCAACCTGAAGGTAGCGTTGCGAGCCCATACGAAGCAGCTTGACGCGCTGCTCGAGGTATTGGTTCATCGCTGAATTGGGCTGCAGCCGAAGCGTCAAAGTAGCTGATTGGTCGGCCGTAACTGACACCGCATTGGCCCCATCGGCGCCGCGCGTGACGGTGCCAACGTCGGTCTCTCGGGCGATTGACACGACATCGTCGCCTTCCCAAAACCCGACCACCTCACGGTTGTCGATCGTCATTTCGACGTTCTCGAAAGAATAAACTGTAAGTGGAGGGCACTGGACGGTCATGCCGGGGTCCTTTCAGCGAGGGCTCGGAGGTTACAAGGATTAGAAACGCATGATCAGGCTGGCACTGAGCCAATGGAAGGCGCCCGAATAACGGAAATCGATCTTGATATCAGGCGCGATACGGTTACGCCTGATCGTGGGCGGAACGTTTTCGACCCGGTCATGGGTGATCGTGTATTCAGGAATAAAGATCTCCTCCCCACCGGACAGCTCAATGTCGCCAGCGATGATTCCTGCCGCCACCGCGCGCCGCATGACGCCGTCAATAGCGTTGGTGAGAATGGCAACGCCGGGGTTGGTATAAGGAATACGGGCATTGTTAGCGAGGGTCGAAAGCAGCGCCTCACGGGTGCGCGCTACAATCCAATCGCCGGCATGAACTTCGTCGATGAAGGCGCGAGAGCCAACCGTGCCCTCCACCACCATGTCGAGACCGCCGATGTTGACATAAGCGTTGGCCGAGTGACCCGACGCTGCCTGAACACCGATGCCCGGGATGAAGCCGCTGATCGCCTGGACGACCGCCGAACCCTTGTTAAGGGCCGTGATGCCGATGAGCTTCTTGAACTTAGCCGTGTAGGCGTTGCCCGAGTTGATATCACCACGCATGGCAGCACGCAGGTTGCCACGATCGAGATCCCGCGTGGCCAGGAAACCCGTGAGCGCTGCTGCCGGAAACTCACTCGCCGACGTAGTGTAAAACACGAACGTGCGATCGTAGTTCTTCGACTCGATATATTCCGCTGTTGAAGCAGCGGCGAGAGTGCTAAACGTCTCAGTATCGACGTCAGCCGACTCCAGTCCGAATAAGACCGACTTCGATTCCGCCCAATCGGCAAGGTCTCTCTGGCCCTGAACGTCTCGAAGCTCGACGGTATGCAGCCCCCAATACCAGTCGGGGTCATATTCGTAGATGGCGTTCATTTCGTCGGCGATCGGATTGGCTGTATTACGATAAGCGATCTTCAGCTGCCTTGGTCGCGGATTCTGCGAGAACACGGCGTTGGCGACCTTGTAGGCCTCCGTCGTCGACAGCCAGTCGACCGCTATCTCGGTCATGTCCGAGTAGACCTTGGTGCGCTTGGTGGCGTCGAGTTGTCCCGACACCGTGCTGGTCTGAAGGATGAGAGGAACAGAGAAGCCGGAAGCCGCCGCATAGCGGTCTTCCCGGATTAGGCTAACGTCGACGACGCGAGAATAAGGAAGACGGGGCATGGGGCTTAGACCTTTTGCTTAGGGGCAGAGTGGAGGTCACTCCTCGGGATAAAACCGGGACGATTCGAAGCGTTCGTGATAGTTGGGATTTGCTCGATGACATCCACGATCATTGAATCGCTTTGAATGCTTGCGAGTTCGAACTCGAATAGAGCCCGACCTTCCCACCGCTCCTGGCGCATCTGAGGCGTTCGCTGCACATCCTGGACACGGCGAACCGCGCACGGGTAGAGATCGATTTGTGAATGTTCCGATCGTAGTCCTGATTGGAACAGCTTGCAGTATTCGGTCGCATTACTGGCGAAAACATCGAGCCGGGCCAACCACTCCACCGAGCGCGACTTAGTCATGACGACCACTTTAGTATTCTCGACTACGATGTCTGTGTAAACGTCGCAGTTGACCTCTTTCGTATCCCGATCGCCAAGCAGGTAAAGCACAGCGTAAGGGCCTTGTGGGCGCGGGCCGCTCTGATGAGCGCGGATGATATCGGTCAGCGCGACCCGAGCCGGCTGCAGAAGAGTGGCATCCCGATCCAGCTGGATAAAGTAGCCCCGAACCTTGTCAAACAGTTCGTCCTCGGTCACCGATTAGTCTCCCATAGGCTTTTGTATAGACGCCCTCAGAGCGCGGCGAGAGAACTGTAATCCGGTATCGACGTCCGTCTTGTTCGATTTCATCTGCAGCAGTGCCGAGAATTTCGTCCGAAGTCCGCAGAGCAAACCGCGTGTAGATGACAACCTCCGCATCGATATGCTCCGCTTCTGGCTCTGCCTTTAGTTCGATGATGTTCCGCATGGCAGACGGAGGCTGAACGCAGGCTGTGATCGCTATCTTCGAAGCGCCATTTAGCCAAGCCTCGTTAGCATCCGGATCGTAGGTGCCGTTATCGAGCCATGCCGGCTCGTCCCAACGATAGACAGTCGCTGGACGAGACAAGACATCAATGGCGATACCAGCTATTGCGAGCATTTATTCCCAGTCCCAGGTGACACTTTGGCGAAGACGACCAGTGTCGATAAGGGTTCCACTCGAGCCCTTCTGCTGCACGGTCGAAGGCGCGTTTGGTGGTGGCATGCTCGACGCAATTTGGTCCTGGATTAGGCCCGTAGCATACGCCCCGAGCTTTGCCAGCCCGCTCTCGAGTGACGTCCCGGAGCGAATGGCACCGAAAGCGATGGTTTTCATATGGGCTTGGAGTTTGCTCCGATTTTTGTAGATCGCCACCGTGATGAATGGACGAGCTGGAGTGCCCCGGCTGGTCCCGTAGTGGTTCCAGATAGCGTATTGGAGAACGTCACCCGAAACCTTACTACCGGGCAGCCCTACTTGGATCGCCTTGCGACCCTCGATAGCCCGCTTAATACGATTAATAACAGAATCAAGATCTCCTGTCTCAGAGATTTTAGCCGTTAGCCGGATCTGCACCACTGGTCTTGCCTTTCGCACGACGCGGGGCGTCACCCTCTTCGACCAACTGGAGAGGCGGATCGCTGACCTCGACGATCTGGGATGTCACCCATCCGGCGATGCGATCCATGCCTGCCACATGGTCCTCGACGCTGGTCTTGCCATTGGCCGGAAGAACTCGGCCGCCTGGCAGAGGAAGCGGTTGATCGTGCTTACTGGTGAGGATCTTCATTACCAACGTCTCCACAAAATTCGAAAAAAGCGTTTCCACCACGGTTCCGGCTCCAGAGGTGGAAACCGGATTGGGGGGTTTGGGTAGGGCCAGTCAGTCTTCACCCGCGCACCAGCTGGCCAGTGAACGGCATGTTCCGGCTCCGGATCTCAAGGAATCGCTGGCCGTAGGTCGTCTTGACGTAGCCGCCACCGGTCTGGCCGCTACTAGACGAACCGCCGCCCGAGCCGCCTCCGCCGAACTTCACATCAACATCGCCGACCTTGACGGAAGCTAGACCACCTGCGGTCTGGTAGGTGATCCCGCCGACCGTAATCTCGCCCTGTTCAACCGAAGCACCCCCGCCACCGCCGGCAAGGACGCCGGCCAAGACCAGGAGATGGGCCGTGAGGTATAGAATAGCTGGCTGGTAGTCGTTTTCATTCCAGGTGATCGGCACCTCGCCCGCCGCTTCCACCAGAGCCATTGTCGCCCGTTGGTCGCTTACCCCGTCGAATGTCGGGGCGAATTGGAGTTTGAACAACTCCGGGGTCGGGACGACGTAAGGCATCGATTGCTCCACCCTGCGGAGGTTCGGGTTCCGGAATGACGACCCGGAACCCAAGACCTTCCATGATCGCGACGGAGTTGGGGTGGATATCCGCCCGTTCTCCGTCGCGCTCCATTGGGATCAACGCGGCATAAAGATCGTCTGCCGCGTCGCTCATGATGCGTCTGCAAGGCTCCAGCCGGCGCGCAGATAGTCACCGACCATTTCCTTGTGAACCATCGTATAGATGGGGGTGGGGCTGTCCGGAGTGACGCGCTGCAGACGCTCAGTCGGATCGCCCGAAATGCCCGGTGCAAGCTTCGGGTTCTCGGGATCGTTGCCGAACTTCTGAGCGTAATGATCACCGGCCGACATGACCGGGCTCACGAGCGCTGCCGCAAGAGCCTTGGCATCAGCAGTGGTCTCACCACCGCTGGCCTCGGTATACTCGCGACGAGCCTGGGCAGCCTCGGCCTCGAGGTCTGCTACCTTCTGGTCAGCCTTGCGGGCCTTCCGCTGAGCATCGGAGAGGTTCTCCTCTTCGACCTCGGCGCGGGCCTTCTCAGCTTCGGCGCGGGCCTTCGAGACCGAATCCGAGGCTTTGTCAAACTCGCCCCGAGCCTTGTCCTGGGCCTTGCCGCGCTCACGGAGCTGCTTTTCGCGCTCCTTGAGGTCTTCCGCCATGTTGGTGGCGCTGCCGGAAACGGGCAAAGCCGAATCGACAGTAGGACCAGTGCGCGAAAAATCCTCGGAGCGCTGGTCGGGCTTCTGAGTAGTGGCTTCCTTCGCCATATCTGGCTCTCCTAGTTTCGAGTTGAACGATCGTCAAGCAGGCTGCTTAGCCGATCAGGATGGCGATGTTGTCCGACTTCACGGCGCCGACGCCCCAGGCAAGGCCGATCTCGTATTTGATCTGCCTATACTGACGGTAGAGCGCGACTTCGAACGAGATCCCGGAATAGGGAGCCGTTACGATGGTGCGGTCATCCGCCATGTCCATTGCGACACCGGTCGCGTCGACAGGAACGGCCGGAGTGCGGGTCGCCAGGACAATCGCGTCACTGGAGAACAGCAGGTTCGGCGTGTAGCTGTTGCCGACCGTCATGGCGACGCCCGAGGCGAGCGAAGCCCGGAGACCAGGACCACCGAGGGTGATGGTGCCAGGAGCCGCAACACCAGCCACAACAACGTATTTGTTGGTGTCGCCAGCGAACGTGACGATGTCACCGGCCAGGACCGTGCCTGTGCCTGTGACGAGCGGGATCGAGGTCGTGCCGACCGCGAACGGTCCGCCGCCGCCCGTGACGTAGGCCGCGCCTGTGCCCTTGGTTACGGGTCGAACACCCGGAGAGTTGTGGATGCTCGCGCCTTCGAGCCGACCGATGGTGCCTTCGCGGAGTAACTCGTCCGTGCCGGCTTCGTTGGCCTTGAAGAGAACGCTCTGCTTGCCGCGGATGTTGGCCATCGCCGCCGAGCCGAGCACAAGCTCGCGCATCATGGGCGCACCGTTGTCGTCGAGGATCTGCATAGGACCTGCGATATCCGACAGATCACCAGCAGTGCCGAACGGCGCCGTGCCCGCAGTGCCATAAGCGCGGGAAGCCGCCTTATAGCCCTTGAGAGCGATGTCCATTTCGACTTCATTGATCAGGGTCCGGAAACCCTGAGCGAACTGTTGCTGAAGGACCGACTGAGCACCAGGACCGCCGTTATTGAGCGACAGCTGCTCCTCGCCGTTCCAGCGGATCGGGACATACCGAGACTTGTCGATCGTGAGATCGATGCCCGACATGACCTGGTCACCGTCGTTCGGCGCCGTGACGCCAGGGGTGATGTCAGCGGCAGTTGCAACCGGAGTCACGAAGCTGCGGACAGTCTGGCCCTTGGCGGCGCGGGCCACGTCCGGGTCACGCGACACGGACGGAATAAAACCGATCAACTCTCGCTGAACGGTGTTGAGGGCTGCATAGATGATCGGGATCAGCCCCGTCAGTGTATTAGCCATTGCTTAAGTCCTTTCCAGATGGACGATAGGGTTCAGAAAAGTTCGACCATCCGGTCGAGAGCGCCAGTTACCCATCCAGGCCCGGCTGTTGTAGGCGTTTAGTCGACGAGGATGTAACCCTCGCTCATTTTGGCGTTCTTCTGCAGAGTAGGCAGAGCTTCAAACTCCCTGCGAGCGATGGTCTTTTTACCGGAGCCATTGGTGTTGACATTCCGGGCAGCGCCGTCGCCGCGATTACCAGTCCCTTTCAGGATTTGGTCCTTGGAGGGGTATTGATCGATAAGGATTTCCATAGCCTCGTCGAAATCGGCCAGGTCACCGGGTCGAACACGGGAGAAGATCTTGTTCCCGTCGGAGCCGTAGCCGACGAGCTTTCCGCCCTCCTCGATCTTGAATGCCGCCCCGAAACGAGCCTGCACCATATCGTGAGGAATAGCGACCTTCTCAGCGATGACCTTGGAGCCCTTGAAGGCACCAGCGATCTTTTCGCTGTTATACAGATTGCGAATATCGTCCCGCTCCACTTCGGCCCTTTTCAGAGCCTCTGTCGCGGCTTTGTTGGCTGCTGCAACCTGTTCCTCCGCGGACCGCTTGGCTGCGGCCTTGATCTCCTCGACCTGCCCTGCTTTGATGAGGTCGCCGTCCTTGATGTTCTTCGCCAGCTCGAGAGCCTTGCGCGCGGCTTCAGCGTCTTCAATACCGGCAAAATCTTTCAACTTTGCTTCGGCTGCTTCTTTCGCCTCGCGATGCCCTTGGGCCTCGCGATTAAGCTGCGCGATCTTGCCGACCGTGCCGACAGCGTCGAACTCGTGGTCCTTGCCGTCGTCATGAGTGTAAACGGGCTTGCCGTCTTTCACTTCAGCGTAAACAACGCCGTCCTTTTCAATGGTCTTGAGCTTCATCTGCTTACTCGGGCATCCGCCCGCTCCTTGTAAGGGGCATCCGCCCCGGGCACCTGCTCCAGATCCCTGGTAGCAGGCAATTCTTAAAACTCAACTATAGGTCTCGCTGTGCAGCGACACTGGATCTCTTCACCGGGCTTCGGACCGGAATCGCTCCAATTGTAGGTGACGCCTTCACGAACCCTGTGTTCTGACCGAACACGCTCGTCCAATGACGTTGACCACTGGTATTTGTCGATGCCAGCCTCAGTCTGGCGCACTCGATTAAGAGTGCCGTTGAACTTGGCTGCCTGGTCCCGGGCGATGAGCCGTGCCCGCGACTTGCCGAACTCGAAACTCTCCGAAATGGTCTTCTCGATTGACCGGTTCGTAGATCCGGCCGTGATTTCTTGCAGCAGGGTGTTCTCGAGCCGACGAGCGACGTCATCGGAAAGATTTTTGACCAGGGCCACGTTGCGCCTCGTCGCCAACTGGATGTGCGGTTGCACCTCTGGCTGTGCGACGAGGGCCTTTAGGTCGACCCCGAGTGCTTTACGGGCCGTAGCAGTAAATTCCTCACGGTGACGTTCCTCCTCATCGCGGAAGGCGTCGTTGAATCGCTTCGCCACGGGGACGAGCAGCCCGCCCCATACTCGACGCAAGCGTCCTACTGCCGTGCTCGTCAAACTGCCGGGTTCCGCTCCTGCCGCGCGCCACAGATCGCTCTTATCGATCTTGGCAGCTCGTGCCAGGCGTTCAGCCTCTTCTACCTGCCCGGCCCGTAGCAACCCAATGATGATCTGACGCAGCTCCACTTCGACTGCGATACTCGGCGTAACCTCGTTCAGGACGATGCGTCGATCTCGGAATAGACCTCGATCCGGCACCATCTGGTGAATGTCATAGGTCATGCTGCCAGGGCCAAGATCAGTTGATTATCATATTCGACCGCCCAATCGGGGTCGTGATTACCGTCTACCGCGGCCCCCAACGTGATCTGGCCCCGGGCTTGGCCTGTAACGCCGGCCCTGACCTGGACCGCCGACGACAACTGAAGGACTGCCGCACCGAGACCCTCGACTGCAGGAGGCAGGACGATCGCCGGCTGCTCAACTCGCCCTGTGGCCTGCGCCGCAAAGGAAATGACGGCGCCGACTGAACCCTGGACGAGCTGCAGCGGAGCTGCTTCGACGGCGCCCCGGGCTGACCCGGCAAACGATAGGCGCCCTGTTGCTTCGCCACTTCTGGTAGCTGGCCTGGTGACCCCACGGGCACTGGCCGAGAAACTGATGACGCCGATCGAGGCCCCGAGCCGAGGAGCGATCGTCTCGCCAAATGCCGCCCCGACAAACCCTGTCGAAACCTGGGCCGTGCCCCCTGAACCATGCGCCCCGAGAGCCCGGGCACGGAACGTGATCTCAGCTGCGGCCTGGACCGTGATCCTGCGGAAAGCCTGACCGTAAGCAGCCCCGGTGAGACTGATCTCCCCGTAAGCCTTACCTGAGACCACCCGCAGCGGAGCCCGGAATCCGCCCGACAAGGACGTCGGGACTGGTGCCGGGGGTTGTTCAGGCTCCTCTTCACCACCCTCGGCCGTGCCAAAAGCGAGCCCAAGGAGGGCCATCTGGCCCGAGACGCTACCAGCGTATCCAACGACACCCGAAGCGGCGCCGGAAAGCCTCGGAGACCCCGTCGCGGTGCCTTCGACTGGTCCTTCCATGATGCCGACGGCGGCACCAGTAAGGGAGATAGTGCCTGCGGCCGACGCATAAATCCCGAGCGAGGCTGTTGCCGAACCCGAAATGGATAGTGTGGCAGTCGCGGTGCCCGTTATGGTCTCGACGACCGTCCCGGTGGCCGTACCGCTGTAGGAAAGCGTCCCGGAGCCCGTGCCGACCTGGACCCGAACACCAGTTGCGGCGCCCGAAGCCGCCAGAGTGGCGCTTGCTGTTCCCGTAACCGGCCCGGTGAATGTGCCGCTGGCCGTTCCAGATAGTGTTAGTGTCCCGGCGCCCGTTGCACCATAACCGACAGCGCCTGTCGCTGTTCCTGTGAGACTGGACGTGGCTGCCGCGGTGCCAGTTTGAACCCGAACGCCGGTTGCGGCGCCCGTAAAGGCTGTCTGACCCGCTGCAGTGCCGAAATAAGCCGGCGTGAAAGTGGCAGTCGCAGTGCCCGTAAGTGAGAGCGTCCCGACGCCGGTTCCTGTGACCTCAGCTGGTAGACCCGCTCCAGCAGCAAGAAGGAGACCCATTTACGAGAACGCTGCTGCCTCGTGCCAATCGACGTTGACGCCTAGCTGCCAGGTACCGGCCGCGTCCATCGCCACGGGGTTACGGATGGCGAGAACCTGGCCCGGCTCTAGAACAACCGGTGAGTTCTCGGTGGCATGAAACTCCCAGATCACCTCACGGAATCCGCCCGCGGCGCCAACGTGGGTCAGCGTCATCTGTCGAAGTGGGTCAGTCTCAAAGGTCAGGCCGACTACTGTGAGAGCGGCTGTCGTCGAGACGCGAATGTCGCCACCGTTGGCCGTGTCCATCTCGGACGTGCCGCCAAAGTTGGTGTGTTTCTTCTGCGCCGTCGTAATCGCGGTGCCACCAGCCGCCGCTGCGCCGCTTCCACGAAAGAGAGCGAGACGCCTCGCAGCTGTAACCGGAGTAGTAAAGGCCACGATGGTCGTATATTCGAGCCGAATACGCTCGATGAAGGCGCGAACGGCAGCACCAGGGTCGAGACGCATCGCAAAGACTGGTGAGTTCGCAGCGAGGGCCGCGCCAATCGTTCCAGTCACGGTGGAGACGCAAAACGGAGTGCCTCGGCCGACATTGATGGCGCGCACAGCGCGAACCGACGCTTCGACCTCGGCATCGACCCCGGAATAGCCAGTCTGCTTGAAGCCCATGTTAGCTACCTGTGCTCCAAACCCACTGCACGTTCAATGTCCCGGTCACGCCGCCATCGTGGCTGACCCCGTAAATCGTAAAGCCCGTGCCGGCGACGATCGCCCCGCAAACGAGCTGAACCATCGCGGCTGCCATTACGTGTGCGTCGGCGGCATTATCAGCTGATGCCTCGGCCATGAAGTAGGCGTCGATGTCAGATCCCGCCACAATTCCTGTCTGGCCAGTGACCACAACTGTCGCGAGATCTGATCCCGTAGCCCCGAAATCCAGAACAGCGACGCCCTGTGTGGCCATGTTAGAACGTCATAGTCGCCGGAATGGTGATCGTAAACGATGTGATTCGCACAGGTCCACCCGTGGCGATCGTCGTCGTGTTCAGGTTGACCAGGGCACCGGACGTGCCGACGTCGCCATCGAAGACTGCGTTGCCGTCGGAATCCAAGATCCTGGCGAAGGTCGCTGTTGCCGCAGCGTCTGCTGCACTGTCCTCAGTGATAGTCGAGAACGTCAGAGTGCCAGCAGCGGCAGCCGGTGCGGCCGGATCAGCGAAGGTCAGCGTCGCCAAGAGCGTGTTGCCCGAGAGGGCCGTGTCACCAGTCGCCGGCTGAGTGCCGGAATACAACTTGAGAGTGCCGGCACCTGCACCCAGGTTAATCCGCGCGTTGAGTGCGTCCAACATGGCATTTCGAGCAGTGGCAGTGATGCGAAGGTTAGCCATCAGGTTGATTCCTTAACGATCCTGGAAATTCGGCCGCCTTCGTCATGCTCCACCTTCATACTCTCGCGGACTGGTCTCGCCAGGGGGTCGTCCTGCAAGGCCGTCATATCAAGTTCAGCTGTCGCATCAGCCTCCTCCTGGAGGCGCTTTTCTTCGTCATCTGGGTCGAACTGCGGACCAAGCTTGCCGCGACGAGCCAACTCGTCCCAGTAGGTTTCGCGACTAATCTCGCCAGCAACCCGGGCCTTGGTGAGTTCGGCCATGTCCTGGCCGCCGTCAATGTCGACGCCGAAGTCGGTGTGAACCGAGACCTCGACAGTGGGTTGAATCTTCAGCCACTCGCAGGTGTAGACGAAAGCCTGCTCGAGCACGTCCTTAAGGTCATTGGCCCAGGCCTCGATAGCCGAGTGAGATTTGGCGCCGTGGATAGCTTCGCCGGTCGCCGTGACTGACCCCGAGGTCGGGGACGAGGGCTGCAGTGATAGACGCCGAAAATCCCTGAGCAGACCATCCAAGTCGTCGCGAATTTCCTTAATGTTCGCAGCGTCTGGCTGCACGAAATCCCAGTCTGTCGCCTTGCCGTCTGCCCCGGCCGGGGCGTAGAGCACGATGTTCGGACCAATGATCGGGAGAACCACGTTGCCCTCAGCGTCGACCCGCATCGACTGGCCAACTGCCTTGAGCATCGGAAAGCCGGCGTAGGTGAGGACCTGGTCCTTGCGGGATAGTGCCCGGTATACCTCCATCTGCATCTCGGCGAGATCGATGAGAGGAGGTCTGACTCGATACGCTCCGGTGCGTTCTCCAGTGAAATACAACACAATCGGCAGCGAAGTCGGTCCGATCAACTGGACCACGCTGCCCGAACTCCAGTCCCCGGCCTCGTTCTTCTCATAAAGCTGAGAGGTAGGAATACCTTCAGGCGTCAATTCCAGGACGCGCACTCGCTCGACGAGCTTCTCGTCCCACCCGTCGCGGACGATCGCATCTTCACGAATCCGCATGTGCTCGATGACCTCGCGACCAGCCACCACCTTGGTGTATAGAGCAAGGATGTCGGATGCCATGATGTGCACCCAGTAAGGCCGAACTCCGCTCTCGGCTTCGGCCGCTACCGTGCGCAGCTCCTCACCTGGGTCGGGGAACGCGACATAAATGGCGTGAAGCCCCATCGACACGCCCGAGGCGAAAGCCTCGCGAGCGAAGACGTGAAGATTGTGTCCTTTGCCGTCAACATCCTCGGCCAGGGCCTTGATTCGCTCGTCAGTGTCTCCTTGCAGCATCACCGGCTTAGTAAAAGGCTTGGCGATGATACTGCGCAGCGCGTCTTCAAACTCCGGGCGCCATGGCGCCGACTTCAGTCGATTCTCGTAAACCTCGTCAGCCTCGGCTTCGTGCCTTGGCAGGTAAAGTTCGCCCTGATCCCTGACAGCCTGAACCCCGGCCCGGATGTGCCGGATCATGGCCCACGAGTCGATCATCTCAAGATAATCGGCCGAAGTCGTTGACGGGTCTAGCTCAGCCATATCAGCGCGCTACCCGGTAATAGCCAGTCTGGGCAACGGGAGTCGTGCCGAGAACAATCTCGTTAAAAGCATCGGCCGCGGCGTCGATCTGATCGTCATGTGCACCTGAAGGAAACATTGCAGACTCCTCCAGGAATGCGTTATTCCAAGGACCGCGGACCAGCTTGACGTTGCCGGCTTCAGCTTGGGAGGCCAGAGGCGTTGCCCGGACCACCTTAGAACCGGTCGGTAACCGAATCCGGGCATTGAAACCAGGGAGCTGGCGCACTAGGTATCGGGCCTGGGATTTTCCCGCTTGTCCCGGGTCTTGAGGCAAAGTCAGGGTAATGTTCGGTCCGTCTTGCGTCGCCGTGTTCTTTACTGTGGTCTCGACCGTCTCTGGGCTACCTCGAAAGCGAACCATGTCCTCGATGTAGTAAAACCCGTTGGGTGCCCTGGTCATCTTGCAACCGGCCGTCCAGTCAGGGTCTTTGCCTGCCGCTGCGTCGGTAGCGGCCAGATCCCAGGCTCGAACCGTGGTGCCTCCTGCAGGCACGGCATTGACGACTTCGAACCAATCCTTCTGAAATAACCCACCCCC
>Ga0190275_10000598_pt1 | contig 30293 bp, 18 predicted proteins | sample Popmic550T_FD_133745 | JGI IMG/M metagenome (GOLD analysis project Ga0190275, IMG submission 133745) | Populus adjacent soil microbial communities from riparian zone of Yellowstone River, Montana, USA - 550 T | ecosystem: Environmental > Terrestrial > Soil > Riparian zone > Trees stand | place...
CCCAACCCGCGGTACAGCGTCGCGGCGACCTCGCCGGGTGTCACCGGTCGCGTCTTCGGCGTGCCGCCCAGCTCGTCCGACTCGCCGATCACGCGGCCGCCCTGGATCGGGCCGCCGCCCATCAGGATCGTCCACACGCCCGGGTGGTGGTCGCGGCCGCCGGCCGGGTTCACCTTCGGCGTCCGCCCGAACTCGCCGAGCGCCACCACCATCGTGTTCGACAACAGCCCGCGCTCGCTCAGGTCCTCCAGCAGCGCCGAATACGCCCGGTCGAAGTTCGGCACCACCTCGCGCGACATCTGCACGATGTCGGTGAACGGCTTCGACCCGTGGATGTCCCACGTCACCTCGTCGAACACCGTCTCGAACATGTTCACCGTTACGAACCGCACCCCGGCCTCGATCAGCCGGCGGGCCATCAGGCAGCTCTGGCCGAACCGCGTCCGCCCGTACCGCTCCTTCACCCGGTCCGGCTCCTTCTCCAGCGCGAAGGCGTCGCGCGCCCGCGGCGACGACATCAGCCGGTACGCCATACCGAAGCTCTCGTCCAACTGGCGGGCCGCGCCGCTCCCCTCGAACGACGCGGTGGCACCGTCCACGGCCTCGCGGAGGCGCTGACGGCGCTCGGCGCGAACGCCGGTGATGTAGTCCGGCGGCAGCAGGTCCGGGACGCGGAAGCCCGGGGCGTTCGGGTCGGCGTTCAGGATGAACGGGTCGTGCGCCTTGCCGAGGTAGCCGGCCGAGTGGCCGTGCGGGAGGTTCCCGCCGGTCCGGCCGATCGGCTTCGGCAGCAGCACGTTCGCCGGCAGCTCGCCGCGGCCGCCCTTCAGGTAGCCGAGCGCACAGCCGACGTGCGGGTGCTCGACGCCGCCGCTGAACAGCCGGCCCGTCTGCATCATCTGGTGGCCGGTGTCGTGGACGGCCGCGGCGGTGTGGTAAACCGAGCGGACTAGGGAGAACTTGTCGGCGTGGCGGGCCGTCTGCGGGAAGATTTCGCTGATCTGCGTGCCCGGCACGTTAGTCCGCGTCGGGCGGAACGGGCCGCGGACCTCCTCGGGGGCGTTCGGCTTCGGGTCCCAGGTGTCGATCTGGCTCGGACCGCCGACCAGGAACAGCATGATGCAGTTCGTGTCGTTGTCGGCCTGCCCGGCGGCCTTGGCGCGCTCGAGGGCCGCGAGCGTGAGGCCGATCGGGGCGATCGCCCCGGCGTGAAAGAAGTCGCGCCGGGTGGGGCCGCTGCAGACGTTGGCAGGGCGGGGAGCGTCCAGCCGGATCATGCCGACCTCGGGGAAGAGGGCCGCGACGTAAGGCGTTACCACTATTGATACCCGACAGCTGGCGTCGGTTCAACGAGGAACGGCTGTCGGGTCGCACGGGGGCGAGCCGACTCCGGCTCGATCGCACTCCGCGAAGCCGGTCTCATCGTCCCTTCAGGAAATCGGGTTCGCCCGGAATCCCCGCGTGGCGTAAAATCCTCTCACCTACCTGACCGCGCCCATCCCGAGCCCCGCCGGCCGGACCCGGCCCGACGAGGACCACGCATGACCCGCTGGACCGCCGTTCTCCCCGTCCTCGCGCTCGCCGCCGCCCCCGTTGCCGCCCAGACCGCTCCCAAGCTCACCGCGGAGCAAACGCACTTCTTCGAGACGAAGGTCCGCCCGGTGCTGGCCGAGAAGTGTTACTCGTGTCACGGCGAGAAGAAGCAGAGCGCCGGCCTCCGTCTCGACACCGCGGCCGGCGTAAAGCAGGGCGCGGACGACGGCCCGGTGATCGTGCCCGGCGACCCGGCCAAGAGTCGGCTGGTGAAGTCCGTGCAACGCGCCGGCGACTTCGCCATGCCGCCGAAGGACGCGCTCCCCGCTGCGCAGGTCGCCGACCTGGCGGAGTGGGTGCGAATGGGCGCCCCGTACCCGCCTGATGTTGCGGTGGCGAAGGGGGCCGACCCCACGAAGCACTGGGCCTTCCAGCCGGTGAAGCCGCAGGCCGTGCCGGCGACGAAGCAGCCGGCCGCACACCAGATCGACGCCTTCGTGCTGGCGAAGCTGGACGGGAAGGGGATGAGCCTGTCCGCGCCGGCCGACCGCCGCACTCTGATCCGCCGCGCGGCTTACGACCTCACCGGCCTTCCGCCGACCGCGGAGGAGATCGACGCCTTCGAGAAAGACCAGGCGCCGAACGCCTTCGAGAAGGTGATCGACCGGCTGCTGGCGTCGCCGCACTACGGCGAGCGCTGGGGCCGCCACTGGCTCGACGTGGCGCGGTACGCCGACACGAAGGGGTACGTGTTCAACGAGGAGCGGTCGTTCCCGTTCGCGTACACTTACCGCGATTACGTGATCCGCTCGTTCAACCAGGACAAGCCCTACGACCGGTTCGTCGTCGAACAGCTGGCCGCGGACCGGCTGCCGCTCGGCGACGACAAGTCGGCCCTGGCCGCGATGGGTTTTCTGACCCTCGGCCGGCGCTTCCTGAACAACACGCACGACATCATTGACGACCGCATCGACGTGGTGAGTCGCGGGCTGATGGGCCTGACGGTGGCGTGCGCCCGCTGCCACGACCACAAGTACGACCCCATCCCGGCGAAGGATTATTACAGCCTCTACGGCGTGTTCGCGAGCTCGGTCGAGCCGAAGCAGCTGCCGCTACTGTCGGAGCAGCGCACTCCCGAGCAGCAGGCCTACGAGCGCGAGCTGGCGAAGAAGGAAGCCGACGTGGACGCCGAAAAGGTGCGGCGGTTCGAGGCGGCGCTGGCCAAGCTCCGCACGCCGGACGCGCTCGGCGACTACCTCCGCGCCGCCCTCGACGCCCGCGGCAAATCGCCGGAGCAGGTGCAGGCGTTCGCCCGGGAGCGCGACATGAACGGCTTCGTCCTCGGCCGCTGGCGGCCGTACCTCACCGAGCAGCTCAAAGCCGGCAACACCGTCCTGTCGCCGCTCGCGGCGCTGCACGCACTGCCGGAAGCCGAGTTCGTCGCCAAGTCGGCTGCCACCCTCGAGGGTCTGCCGAAGGGGAAGGCTCACCCCGGAGTGACGGCCGCGCTGGCGGCCGCGAAGCCGAAGACGTTCCGCGAGGCGGCCACGGTCGTCGGCAAGGTCATCACCCAGGGGAAGGACGACGCTGCGCTCGCCGCGGTGATGGGGAAGGGGGGGCCGCTCGACATCCCGGTCGCGGAGGCCGACAAGCTGTTCAACCGGGTGGACCGCGACGCCCTCGTCGCGGTGAAGCGGAAGGTGGACGCCTTCCAGGCCGCCAGCGTGAACGCCCCGCCGCGGGCACACGTCCTCAACGACGGTGGCGTGCAGGAACCGGTCGTGTTCCTCCGCGGCAACCCCGGCAACCGCGGCCCGGCCGTGCCGCGACAGATGGTCGCCATCGCCGCGAAGGATCGGCAGCCGTTCAAGCAGGGGAGCGGCCGGCTGGAACTGGCGAACGCCATCGCCAGCCCCGACAACCCGCTGACGGCACGGGTGTTCGTGAACCGCGTCTGGGCCGGCCACTTCGGCCACGGCCTCGTCCGCACGCTGAGCGACTTCGGCGTCCGCAGCGACCCGCCGACTCACCCCGAGCTGCTCGACTGGCTCGCCCACCGCTTCGTCACCAACGGCTGGAGCCCGAAGCGGCTGCACAAGCTCATCATGCTGTCGGCGACGTACCAGCAGGCGAGCGCCGCCCCGGACGCCGCCTTCCGGGCCGACCCGGAGAACAGGCTGCTTGGCCGCCAGAACCGCCGCCGGCTCGACTTCGAGTCGCTGCGCGACTCACTGCTCGTCACCGCCGGCAAGCTCGACCGCACCGTCGGCGGCCGCCCGGTGGACCTGTTCAAGGCGCCGTTCACGACGCGGCGCACCGTCTACGGCGTGATCGACCGGACGACCCTGCCGGGCACGTTCCGCGTGTTCGACGTGGCGAACCCGGACCAGCACAGCCCGCAGCGGTTCCTCACGACCGTGCCGCAGCAGGCGCTGTTCCTGATGAACAGCCCGTTTGTGCGCGAGCAGGCGACTGCTCTCGCCGCCCGCCCCGAGATGACCAGCGCCGCGAACGCCGACGGCAAGGTCGCGGCGCTGTACCGTCTGGCATTGGGGCGCGGCCCGACGCCGGCCGAGCTGGCGCTGGGTCGCGAGTTCGTGGCCGACGCCGCGGCCGGCCGCTGGGAGCAGTACGCCCAGGTGCTGCTGCTGAGCAACGAGTTCGCGTTCGTGGACTGAGGAGGGTTGCTGTGCCGGCTGCGAAACTCACGACCGCCGAACGAAAGACCCGCCCGCCGGTGTCGGCTGCGGAAGCCGTGTTCCAGTTGGAGAACGGCGCGCGGATGGACCAGGCGACGTTTCACGAACTGTATCTTCAGACCCCGGAAGGATTCCGTGCCGAACTGATCGGGGGGACCGTCTACGTCATGGCCTCGCCCACGTCGCTCCGCCATAGCCGGCCTCACGCCCGGGTCGTTCACTGGCTCTGCCTCTACTCGGACGAGACGCCGGGAACGGACGTACTCGACAACACCACGAGTGTCCTGGGGTCGGAAAGCGAGCCGCAGCCCGACGCCTGCCTGGTCCTCCAACCCGAGTACGGCGGGCAGACGAGGACTCGAAAGGACGACATGCTCGTCGGGGCGCCCGAGTTGGTCGTCGAGGTGGCGAACACCACCCGGGCGATCGACCTCGGCCGGAAGAAGGCGGACTACGAGAAGGCCGGGGTCAAGGAGTACGTCGTCGTACTCGCGACGGAGCAGAACGTGGTCTGGTTCGCGCGCGGGTCCGCAGGGTTTGCGGAGATCGGGCCGGGAGCCGACGGCCTGCTCCGGTCGGAGCTGTTCCCCGGCCTCTGGCTCGACCCGCGCGGATTCTTCGACCCCAGCGCGCGTGCCCTCTCGGCCGCGATCCGTCGGGGTCACGCCAGCCCGGAGCACGCCGCGTTCGTCGCCGAGCTCGCCACCCGCAAGAAAGCCGCCGCCAAGAAGCCGCGGAAGTCGAAGTAACCGGAGCCGCCATGCACCCGTTCAGCCGCCGTGACTTCCTCGCCCGCGCGGGCATGGGCTTCGGCCTCACCGCCCTCGCCCCCATGCTCGCCGGCGAGGCGCAGGCCGTCGATGCCGTCAACCCGCTCGCGCCGCGGCAGCCGCACTTCCCGGGCAAGGCCAAGCGCGTCATCCACATCTTCGCCAACGGCGGGCCGAGCCAGGTCGATACGTTCGACCCAAAGCCGGCCCTCCAGCCCTACGCCGGGCAGCAGTTACCGACGACCAACCTCCGTACCGAGCGCCGCACCGGGGCCGCGTTCCCGTCGCCGTTCACCTTCCGCCCGCGTGGCAAGAGTGGCATCCAGGTCAGCGACCTGTTCGCCGAGACCGCCAAGCACATCGACGACATCTGCGTCATCCGCTCGATGTACGCCGACGTGCCGAACCACGAGCCGTCGTTCCTGCTGATGAACACCGGCGAGGCCCGGCTGATCCGCCCGAGCGTCGGTAGCTGGGTCACGTACGGCCTCGGCACCGAGAACCAGAACCTCCCCGGCTACATCACCATGTGCCCGGGCGGGATGCCGCTGCTCGACTCGCAGAACTGGCAGTGCGGGTTCCTCCCCGGCGTCTTCCAGGGCACGTACCTCGACAGCCGGCACACCGACGTGGAACGGCTCGTCGAGCACATCCGCAACCGCGGCATGAGCCCCGCCGACCAGCGCCGCCAGCTCGACCTGCTGGCCCGCCTCAACGGGATGCACCAGGAGACGCGGCCGAACGACCCGCTCCTCGAAGCCCGCATCCGCTCGTTCGAGCTGGCCTACCGGATGCAGTCGGAGGCGACCGAGGCGTTCGACACCACCCGCGAGACGAAGGCCGTCCTCGACTCCTACGGCCCCGGCGAGCAGGCCCGCAGCCTTCTGCTGGCACGGCGGCTGGTCGAGCGCGGCGTGCGGTTCGTGCAGGTGAGCCACGCGCCGGTGCAGCCGTGGGACAGCCACGACGACCTGGAGGTGAACCACCGCCGCCTCGCCGGTCAGATCGACAAGCCCATCGCGGCGCTGATCTCCGACCTGAAGCGGCTCGGGCTGTTCGAGAGCACGCTCATCATCTGGGGCGGCGAGTTCGGCCGGACGCCGGTGGTCGAGCTGCCGACGCCGGGCTCGAACGCCGGCAAGGTGAACGGCCGCGACCACAACCACTGGGGCTTCTCGATGTGGATGGCCGGTGGCGGCGTGAAGGGGGGCACCGTCGTGGGCGCAACCGACGAGTTCGGCTTCCGTGCGGTGGAGAACCCGGTCCACGTCCACGACCTGCACGCGACGGTGCTCCACCTGCTCGGCTTCGACCACGAGAAGTTCACCTTCCGCTACGCCGGCCGCGACTTCCGCCTGACCGACGTTCACGGGCGGGTCGTGCGGGAAGTGTTGGCCTGACCCACTATTGCGGATCGTCGCAGCACCAGCCCAGGCGCCAACGTGTCCGCCGAACCCACCATCTGCCCGCACTGCCACGCGGCGCTCTCCGGCGCAGTGGACGCGTACTGTCCCGAGTGTCGGTGCGCGCTGGATGAACCACCGCTGCCTGCAGGGATGACGCAGGCCGAAGCGTTCCTCGGCCGCACGATGCCACCGCCCGGCCAGGGCGACGGGTGCCTGTTCATCTCCTTCAACGGCCTGGGCTTTGTCTACTTCGTCGAGAGCTCCTTGTCCGTAGTCGCGGTCGAGTGGATTCTGGGGGACCACCGTTACGGGCTCAAACTCCTCACGTTCGGGACCGTCGCGGCAGTGCTCGACCTGCGATACCGACTGTTCAGCCCAGTCGGGCGACTGTTCGCGCCGAGCCGTGGTGGGAAGGCGTTCTTCCTCCCGCTGTGGATGCCCGGACTTGCGTGGATCGTTGCCGGCATTTACCAGCTGACGCGATGAAATGGAAAGCAGGTAAAGACCGGCGATCCGTGGGCCGTCAGGCTCCGGGTGCGTACCCCATCGAGGTACATACGACGTTACTTGATTCGGGTACGCACCCGGCGGCTTACGCCGCTCGGCTCGCCGTCATCCGCAGCGCTCGTTCACCCGCGCCACACCCTTCCGTCCTCGAATCGCTGCGACCAAATCCGTCGCCGTGCGAATCTCCGCCGCGAAGTCGGTGTAACAGCAGCCTACCGTCGAGGGGTCGTGAGAGTCGCTGTTGCCGAGCTGCGCGAAGTGCGGGTAGCGCACCAGCAGGTCGGCCGCCTTCTCGCGCAACTCGTCGTCCATGTTGTTCGACAGCACCTCGATGCCATCCAGCTCCACAACCGTCTCTGCCAAGAGCCGTTCGAACGGTTGCCCCCAGCGGTTCGGGTGCGCTGCCACGGCCGCGCCGCCCTGCGTGTGGACCTCGCTGACCAGATCGACCCAGCCGATGCCGCGGAAGAACGGCGACGGGTCGCTAATGCCGTACACGAGCACGTCGCCGCCGCGGCCGGTCACCTCCATCCCGGACAGGATCACCAGGTCCGGGGCGAACGCCCGCAACTCGGCGAGTTCGTCGTCGGGCCACCAGTAGTCGTGTTCCGTCAGCACGACCCCATCTAAGCCCGCGCGGCGGGCGCTGCGGAGGAGGTCGAACGGGTCGGTTACCGAGTCCGGGGAGTGGCGGTTCGTGTGGAGGTGGAGGTCGAACTTCATCAGCGTTCCGGGGGTAGCAGGGACCGAGTTCCCATTTTACGGGCCGCACGACCGGCGCCGCCGGCATCCCACGACCGGCCGGCCAACCGCTGTCCACGTTCTTCCCTTGTGTCCACCCCGGCAGGGTTTACAATTCCTATGACGTGAACCCGCGCCGCCCGGCGCCGGCGCGTCCACCCCGGTCCGGCCCGCCGCGAGGCCCGCATGGCGACCCAGTTCATCACCCAGGAAGAAGCGGCCCGCCGGCTCGGGATTCCCCTTGAGGAGTTCAAGCGGCGGCTCAAGACCGAGTGGACGCACGTCACGCCCATGCGCGACGGGCCGAACCTCCGCTTCCGCGAGAACCAGATCGAGGAACTGTCCCGCCAGCTCGGCGCGGCCAGCGATCCCGAACTGCCGCTCGCGGCGATGGAGCTCTCCGACCCCGGGTCGGACGACTTCAAGCTCGCCCCCGGCCCCAAGACCGGCAAGATTCCCAAGGCCGGCAAGCCCGCCGACGAGCCGCTCGCCTTCGACGGCTCCGACGACGACATCTTCTCGCTCTCGGCGGAGCCGGTGAAGCCGAAGAAGCCGACGGACGAGTCCACGGACAGCGACGTGCGCCTGGAAGCACCGAAGTCCAAGCCGAAGGGCGGCGGTCCGAACGTGCCGACGGAGGAAATCTCCCTCGACCTCGGCGGCGGCCCCGGCAGCGCGGTCATCAAGGGCGGCAGTTCCGCGAAGCTGTCCGCCCCCAAGTCGTCCACGAAGCTCAGCTCCGGCGACTCGGGGAAAAAGCTGTCGTCCGACTCGGGGAAGAACGTTGGCAAGAACAAGAACCTCGGCGACAGCAGCGAGTTCGAGCTGAGCCTCGACGCCGACAGCGACGACTTCGAGATGCAGATGTCGGGCGACTCGAGCGACGAGGTAGACCTCGGCAGCTCGCCGCTGGACGAGGGCGGGCGGGCCGGCAAGAGCGGCGTGAACCTCCGCAACCCGGACGACGGCGGCATCCCGCTCGACCGCAAGAGCGGGTCGGGCCGCAACCTCGGCAAGGCGCCGCCCCCGGTGGACGACAGCGACGACTTCGAGCTGTCCCTGGAGGCGGATTCGAGCGAGGCCGAGCCGCTGTCCGCGAAGGCGAAGCCGTCCTCTCGGTCGGCTCCGAAGATCCCGGTCACGTCCGACTCGGACAGCGAGTTCGAGCTGACCCTCGACGACTCCGGCGACGCCGGGAGCCTCGGCAGCCTGGAGGCGGCGGCGCTCGACGACGAGGGGAAGGGGGACATCTTCGAGACCGACTTCGAGATCCCCAACATGCCGGACGAGTCCGGCTCCGAGGCGGTGGCGCTGGAGTCGGACACCGACCTGGAAGGGGCGTCGGAGGACGTGGCGCTCGACGGCGTGGACCTGGAAATCGACGAGGAGGACACGTCCGGCAGCGAGGCGGTGGTGCTGGACGACGAGGACGAGGCGCCGGCCCCGCGCAGCGGCCGCGGGCGCCGCGGCGCCGACGACGAGTGGGCCGGCGTGGGCGGCGGCCGCCGGCGGCAGGACGACGACGAGGACGACGTGCCGGTGGGCGTGGCCGCGCCGGCGCCGTGGGGCGTCATCCCGGCGATCGTCCTCTTCCCGTCGTTCGCGCTGCTGCTCGTCGGCGGGCTGATGGCCTACGAGCTGCTCCACACGATGACCGGCTACGCCCAGCCCCGGAAGCCGGCGTCGCCCATCGTCCGCAGCATCGCCAAGCAGTTGGATATGGACGTGCGCGACCAGTAAGTTGTGCGGACAAAGCCCGGGGACGGCCGTCCCCGGGCTTTCGTGCTTCTAGTCGTCCCCACCGGCGCGCCGCCCCTGCTTCTTCGCCGACTGCCGCCGCTTGTCCTCGACGCGCCGCCGCTTCGCCGCCTTGCTCGGCTTCGCCTTCTTCCGCGGCGTCGGCTCCACCAGCGACACGCGAATCATTTCGGCCAGCTTCACCGAACACGCCTCGCGGTTCCGCTCCTGGTCGCGGTACTCCTGTGACGAGATGACGACGTCGCCGTCCACGGTGAAGCGGCTCGGGTAGCGCGCCTTCATCCGCGCCCACGCCGTGAGGGGGATCGGGACCGTGCTGCGGCTCGCGCTCCAGCGGAGGACCGCCTTCGACGACACCTTGTTGACGTTCTGCCCGCCGGGGCCGCCGGACCGGGCGTAGCTCCAGTCCAGCTCCTCGTCGGGGACGGCGAGAGTCTCGTTCACCTGGATCACGGCGGCGCTCCCGGACCCGGCTTGACGCCGAGGGTCGGCTTATCCTATGGTCGGCCGTTCGGGATGCCCCGGGCCGGCCCGCGCCGGCCGGCACGGACGCGGAGCGATCATGGCCGGTGTGGTGGGAGCACGACTCGGGCCGGCGGTCGGCGGCCGGCTGGAGGCCGTCGCCCGCAAGCGGGTGCTCGCGGCCCCGGATTACCTCCGCCTCGGCGTCCTGCTCCTCGTCGCCGCCGCCGTCCACCTCTGGCTCGTCACCCACACCGCCACGACGGCCCGCGACGGCATCGGGTTCGCGCGCTACGCCATCAACCTGCAATCGCCCCACCAGACCGCCACCGGCCACGACCCGGCGCGGACCGTCCTCCAGATCGTAGGGGTGGCCCAGCACCCGCCGGCGTACCCGGTGGCGATCTGGGCTGTGGCGAAAGTCGTCCGCCGGATGGGTGAGTTGCCACTCCCCGAGGCGTACCTGCTCGCCGCGCAAATCGTCAGCGCCGCGGCCGGCGTGCTGCTCGTCGTGCCGACGTACCTCACCGGGCGGATGCTGTTCGGCCGGTCGGCCGGGTTCGCCGCGGCACTGCTCCTCCAGGTGCTGCCCACGCCCGCCCGCCTCACCAGCGACGCCCTCACGGAAGGGATGTACCTTTTCGGCGCGTCCACGGCGGTGATGCTCGGCGTGCGCGCCGTGCGGCGGCCGACCGTGGGCGGGTTCCTCCTGTGCGGCCTGGCGACCGGGTTCACCTACCTCGTGAGGCCCGAAGGGCTGCTCATCGCCGCGGGCGTCGGGGTGACGGCCGTGGCACTGCTCGCCGCCCGCCGCTGGCCGCTCGACCTCACCCTCGGCCGACTCGCGGGGCTGACCGTCGGCGTGGCGCTCGTCGCCGGGCCGTACATGGCCGTCATCAACGGGCTGACGAACAAGACGACCGGCAAGGACATGCTGAACCCGAGTGTGAACCCGCGTGCCAACCTGTTCAACCAGGGGCCGAAGGCGGAAGCTCGTCCGGTGGTCGCGGCTCCGTTGTTCGCCGAATGGCGCGAGGGCGGCGAGAACCCGGTGGTGTGGGCCGCGGGGGCGGTCGTGGTCGAAACCGTGAAGGCACTGTACTACGTTCCGGCCGTGCTCGCGCTTTTGGGCGTCGTGCTGCTCCGCCGCCGCGTCGCCGCCGACCCCGGGCTGTGGTGCCTCCTCATCCTCGCCGGGCTTAGCGCGTTGCTGCTGACCGTGGTAGGGATCAAGGCCGGGTACGTGTCGGAGCGGCACACGCTGTTGCTGGTGATGATCGGCTGCGTGTTCGCGGCCGCGGCGTTGGAGCCGGTCGCGCTGTTGTTGCGCAACCGAGTCCGCGCCGAGTGGCTGCTGGTCGGCATCGCGGTAGCAGCGATCCCGGCGACGCTCAAGCCGCTGCACGCCAACCGCGAGGGCTTCAAGCACGCCGGCCGCTGGATGGCCGAGAACGTCACGCCTGCCGACTGCGTCATCGACCCGTTCGAGTGGGCGCAGTTCTACTCCGGCCGGTCGCTGTATGGTGTTCCGCCCGACCCGGAGAAGCCGGTGAACACTTTTGCCGTCGTGGACGACCGCACCCGGGCGGACGAGCACGTCCGATTGCCGCGGCTGGATCTGGCCATCGACGTGCTGAAGAACGGGAACAGCCGAGTGGTGTACCACTGGCCTGAGAACGTGCCAGAGTCGGAGGCCAAGGTCAAAGTCTACCGCCTGACGCGGTCGCCGGAGTGACGGGAACGCCCGCCGGTCGCCGCCGGTGGGCTTCGCCCGACATCAGTCGAACATGCCGATCAGCTCGCCGACCCCAGTCAGCGACTCGAAATCCCAGCAGCGGGCGAGCATCGCGTCCGCCTTCGGCTTGCCGTACCTCGGCTCCACCGCCAGCCGGAACTTCGCCTCCACCTCCTGATCCGTCATCGGGTTGCCGGCGTGGCCGCGCGGGAACTCGACCTCCTGCACCAGCTTCCGCCCGTCGTTGAGCGTCACCGTGATGCGGTTCGGAATCCCCTTCGGGTAGCGCGTCGAGAGTTCGTCGTCGAGGTGGACCTGCACCTTGCCCGTCAGGTCGAGCAGCGCCGCGTCGGTGAACCGCTTCTCGTCGAAGGTGGGGAGGTACACGTCGCCGTCCATCAGGGCCGCGGCGGTGCAGTAGGGGAGGGAGTGGTCGGCCGTCTCGCGCGTCTTCGGCGTCCACGCCTCGGGGTACTTGCCGATGATGTTGTAACTCGCCTCGAACGTCTCGATGTCGATCGACTTCACGTTCGACACGTCGCCCCCGAGCTCCTGGCGGAGGCGGAGCGCGGCGTCGATGGCGCTCTGCGAGTGGTACTCGGCGGGCCAGAACTTGATGTACGTCTTGTTGATCATGAACCCGTCCAGGTTGCCGAATTCGGCGCCGAACGGGGCCGGGTCGAACGCCTGCTGCGACACCAGCCGGAAGAAGCCGAGGTCGCCCTCGAAGATCGGCGCCGGGCCGCTCAGCCCCTCGCCGGCCAGCGTCGCCGCGAACACGCCGTTGCGGGCGGCGTTGGCGAACGCGCACCCCTTCCACTCGCTCAGCTCGCCGCTCCGGGTCTGCCGCAGGGCGACGTTGCACACGCCGGCGATGCCGACGGCGTGAACCAGCTTCGCGGCGTCGAGCCCGAGCAGCTTCCCGGCCGCGACGGCGGACGAGATGGCGCCGTAGGTGACGTGATCGACGCCGTGCTTGCGGAGGCTGGCGGCGTCGCAGAAGCGGCACTGGATTTCGTAGGCGAGCACGGCGGCGGTGATGAGGTCGCGGCCGCCGCGGCCCGCGGCCTCGCCGGCCGCGAACACCGCCGCGAAGTTGTCGCTCGGGTGCGCCGGCTCCTTCGACAGGTAGGTGTCGTTGAAGTCGAGGTAGCGGATGAGGAGGCCGTTCACGAACGCCGCCCACTCGGGACTGCTGCGACCGCCGCCGAGGAGCGACGCGCCGGGTGTGCCGCTGACGCGGAGGGCGCAGCGCTTCGCGGTGTGATACGCCTCGGCGGGCATCGCCCCGACGGCGGTGGCGAGTGAGTCGATGACGCGGCGCTTCGCCTCGTGGACGGCCTCGGGGGTCAGCTTCTCGAACGTCAGCTCGGTGGCGTATTTGGCGAGGCGTGCGGCGAGTGTTCGTCCGGCCATGCGTGGTCCCCGGGGCGGATGCGTCCGGGGGTTGTTCTACGGCACGCCGGTCAGCCGGCTTCCTTCTCCCGCCCGTGCGCCTCGCGGAACCCTGCCAGGTGCTCGGTCAGCAGTTGCTTCAGCGCCGGCGCGTGGAAGTGGTCGGCCTTCACGAACTGAAGGTGCATGACGGTCGCGCCGCCGGCGCGGTCGTCGATCAACTCCGCGTCGCGGCCGAACGGCTCGATGCGGCTCAGGTTGAACTGCCCGCGGCGGCCGACGAACTGCACGTCGAGCGCGTCGGCGTCCTTCGTCCGCCACCGCGCCCACGACTTCGTCGCCCCCGGCACCTTGACGAGGATGGCGTCGCGGTTGTCCCACTTCACCTCGGCCTCGGGCTCGATGTCGCGGACGAGCTTCAACAGCTTCGGCAGGAGGGTGCGATCCCACCGCGCCCCGCGGCCGGGCGGGAAGCCCTTGTCCGACAGGTGCCACTTCTCGCCGTCCTTCTTCCACGGCATCTGCGCCTCGACCCCGGTCGCCGCGGTCCGGGTCTTGGACTGGAACACCTCCACGGCCTTCGCCAGGAACTCGCGGAACGCCGGCGTGTCGATCTCCTCGCGTCTGTGGGCGATGACCACCACGTACTGCGCGCCCGGCCAGGAACCGACCTCCACGCGGTTGCCGTCGCGGGAATACCCTTCCAATCCGGGCGTGTCGGACAGTGGCCGGAGGGCGAGTTTGGCGGCGAGCAGGTCCTGCTTGAACGGCTTCCCCGGGACGCGGAACACGAGCTTCAGGTACGCCTCGTGGCCGGTCATCGCGTGGAGGAACCACCCGTCTGCCTTCTTCGGGGCCGTCACCTCGACGATGCTGCGGTGGTTCCAGTTCGTCGCCGCGAACCCCCCGGCCTTCTCGATCTCGCCGATCACCCAGGCGAGGGCGGAGCCGTCCCACTTCGCCGGCTTCCCGGTCGTCGTCACGCGGTCCGATGTGTGCCATCGCGGGCCGTCCGCCTCCCACGGCAGGGCGTGGTCCTTGCCGACCTCGGCGATGTCCAGGTCGCCGACCCGCCCGCGCCGCGCCGCCTCGGGGTCGAACGGCTCGCGCTCGGCATACGGGCCGGCGTCCAGCACGCCCTTGAGAATGCGGCCGGTGTGCGAACCCTTCACCCGCACCACGTCCTCGGGCGTGCCCGCGGCGACGACCCGGCCGCCGCCGACGCCGCCGTCCGGCCCCAGGTCCAGCACCCAGTCCGCCGACTTCACCACGTCCAGGTTGTGTTCCACGACGATGACCGTGTTGCCGAGATCGACGAGCCGCTGCAGCACGTCGAGGAGTTTCCTGATGTCGTCGAAGTGGAGGCCCGTCGTCGGCTCGTCGAGGAGGTAGAGCGTCTTGCCGGTACTCGGGCGGGCCAACTCCGCGGCGAGCTTGACGCGCTGGGCCTCGCCGCCGCTCATCGTCGGCGCGGGCTGGCCGAGCGCCATGTAGCCGAGGCCCACGTCGTCGAGCGTTTGCAGGACGACGCGGATCTTGGGGATGTTGCCGAACAGCCCGAGCGCCTCCGAGACGCGGAGGTTGAGCACGTCCGCGATGCTCTTGCCTTGATACTTCACGGCCAGCGTCTCGGGGTTGTAGCGGGTGCCCTTGCAGGTATCGCACTCGACCCACACGTCGGGCAGGAAGTGCATCTCGATCCGCTTCTGCCCGTTCCCCTCGCACGCTTCGCAGCGGCCGCCCTTCTGGTTGAAACTGAAGCGCCGCGGGTGGTAGCCGCGGACTTTGGACTCGGGCAGGCGCGCGAACAGTTCGCGGACCAGGTCGAACACGCCGGTGTACGTCGCCGGGTTGCTCGACGGCGAGTTGCCGATCGGGTCTTGATCGACGTTGATGATCTTGTCCACGTGGTCGAGGCCGCGGATGTCGTCGTGCGCGGCGGCGGTCGTGCGGGCGCGGTGGAGCTTGCGCGCGAGCGTGTTGTAGAGCACCTCGTTCACCAGCGACGACTTCCCCGACCCGCTCACGCCGGTGACGGCGACGAACGCCCCGAGTGGCAGGTGGGCGTCCACGTTGCGCAGGTTGTTCTGCCGGGCGCCGATGATGGACAGGACGCCGGCGGTCGGGGCGATTTCGGCCAGCGCCGCGGGGGTGTGTGCGGTGCCGGCGGGGATGCGGCGGTTGGACGGAATGGGGATCGCCAGCGCACCCGAGAGGTACTTGCCGGTGAGCGACGCCGCCGACTTCGCCACCTGCTTCGGCGGGCCGGCCGCGGTGATCTCGCCGCCACGGTCGCCGGAGCCGGGGCCGAAGTCGAGGAGGTAGTCGGCCGCGGCGATGACCTCGCGGTCGTGTTCGACAAGGACCAGCGTGTTCCCCAGGTCGCGGAGCCGCTTCAGCGCTTCGAGCAGCCGCTCGTTGTCGCGCGGGTGGAGGCCGATGGTGGGCTCGTCGAGGACGTACAAGACGCCGGTCAGGCCGCTGCCGATCTGCGAGGCCAACCGGATGCGTTGCGCCTCGCCGCCGGACAGCGTCGGGCCGGGCCGCGACAGTGCGAGGTAGTCCAGGCCCACGTCAACGAGGAATTTGAGGCGACTGCGAATTTCGCGCAGCACCTCGCCGGCGACCTGCTGGTCGTGCTTCGACAGGTCGAGGCCGGCGACGTGGCGGAGGGTGTCGCCGAGCGGCTTGGCGCCGACCTCGCCGAGCGTGAGGCCGGCGAAGCGCGTGGCCGCGGAGTCGGCACGGAGGCGGGAGCCGTGGCAGGCGGAGCAGGGGACTTCGTCGACGAGCTGGTCGAGGCGCTGGCGGTAGACGAACGAGACGCGGTTGGCCTCGTCCACGGCGGGGAACAGACCCTTGTACTGGAATTTCGGGGCGGTGTGGGCGGGAAGTTTCTTGGTCTTTGTCTTGGGGGTGGGGGTGCGCTGCGAAGCCGCAAGCGGCAACCAGGCGTCACCGGTGCCGTGCAGGATTACGCGCTGGGCAGCCGCGTCGAGCTTCTCGTACGGGGTATCGAGGTCGAAGCCGGCGTGGCGGGCGATGGCCTCCGCGAACGGCAGCCACGCCGAGCTTGCGTCCAGGTCGGGCCAGCCGGCTACGGCGCCATCGCGCACGGACAGCGCCGGGTCGCGGATCAGCAGCGCCGGGTTGGCGCCGCGCTGGACGCCGAGCCCTTCGCACGTCGGGCACCACCCGAGCGGGCTGTTGAACGAGTAGTGGTGCGGGTTCAGCGGCTCGAAGCTGAGGTTGCACCGCTCGCACGCCAGGTGCTGCGAGTAGCGGTCCACTTTCCACTGCGGCTCCGGCTTCCCCGCGTCCACGAACGCAATGTTCATCACCCCGCGGCCCAGTTCCAGCGCCTGTTCCACCGCTTCGGCCACGCGGGTGCGGGTGCCGGGCTTCACGACGTTCCGGTCTACCACCACCTCGACCCGGTGCTTGCGGCGGTGGTCGATCGCCGGCGGCTCGTCGAGGTTGTAGCTGGTGCCGTCCACGCGCATCCGCACGTACCCGGCCCGGCGGATCTCCTCCCACAGCGTGTCGTACTTCTCCTGCCCCTTCCTCTCGACCGGGGCCAGGATGTAGAGCTTCGTCCCTTCGGGGAGTGACAGCACCTTGTCCACGATCTCGTCGGCCGTCTGCGTGCCGACGGCGTCGCCGCAGCTCGGGCAGTGTCGCTGGCCGAGGCGGGCGTACAGGATGCGAAGGTAGTCGTACACCTCGGTGATGGTGCCGACGGTACTCCGCGGGCTCTTGCTCGTCGTCTTTTGCTCGATGCTGATGGCCGGCGACAGCCCCGTGACGTGCTCCACCTTCGGCTTCTGCACCTGCCCCAAAAACTGCCGGGCGTAGCTGGACAGGCTCTCGACGTAGCGGCGCTGCCCTTCGGCATAAATCGTGTCGAGCGCCAGCGACGACTTCCCCGACCCGCTGGGGCCGCAGAACACCGTCATCTGCTCCCGCGGCAGCTTGCAGTTGACGTGCTTCAGGTTGTGCTGGGCGGCGCCTTCCACCTCGATGTGCGTGATGTAGCGCTGTTTCGAGTTTCGAGTTTCGAGTTTCGAGTTTCGAGTTTCGAGTTTCGAGTTTCGGGCCGCCGCTTGCGGCTTCGCGCCGGGAAACAGGATCGGCTTCAGCGCCGCGCCGGTGTGCGACGCCTTCACCTTCGCCACCTGCTCGGGCGTCCCGGTGGCGACGACGTGGCCCCCGCCACTACCGCCCTCCGGTCCCATGTCGATGAGCCAGTCGGCCGTCTTGATGACATCGAGGTTGTGCTCGATGACCAGCACCGTGTTCCCGGCGGTGGCGAAGCCGTGGAGCACGTCGAGCAACTTCCGCACGTCCTCGAAGTGGAGGCCGGTCGTCGGCTCGTCGAGGATGTACAGCGTCTTGCCGGTCCCCTTGCGGACCAGCTCTTTCGCCAGCTTGATCCGCTGGGCCTCGCCGCCCGACAAGGTGGGGGAGGGCTGCCCAAGCTTGACGTAGTCGAGCCCCACGTCGTGGAGCGTTTGCAGCATCGCCCGCACTTTGGGGACGTGCTCGAAGTGATCGAGCGCCTGGCCGACTTCCATCTCGAGCGTGTCGTGGATCGACCGGCCGCGGTACTTCACCTGCAGCGTCTCGCGGTTGAATCGCCGCCCCTCGCACACCGGGCACGTCACCCACACGTCGGCCAGGAAGTCCATCTCGAGCTTGGTCGCGCCGTTCCCCTCGCACGCCTCGCAGCGGCCGCCGGGGCGGTTGAAGCTGAACCGGCTCGGGGTGTAGCCGCGCGTCTTGGCGTCGGTCATGTCCGCGTACAGCGACCGCACCTCGTCCCACAGCTTGATGTACGTCGCCGGGTTGGAGCGCGGCGTGCGCCCGATCGGCGTCTGGTCGATGTCGATGACCTTGTCGATGTGCTCGGCGCCCTCGATCCGCTCGTGCGCCCCGACGGCGTGGTCGGCCTCGTCGGGCTCGTCGTCCTCGCCGCGGGTGTCGCCGCGGCTGGCGGCGGTCAGCGCTTCCTTCAGGATGTCGTTGATGAGTGACGACTTGCCCGAGCCGCTGACGCCGGTCACGACCGTCAGCACGCCCACGGGGATGTCCACGGTCACGTTCTTGAGGTTGTTCTGCTTCGCACCGACGACCTTGATCTGCCGCTTCGGATCGACCTTGCGGCGCTCCGCGGGGATGGCGATTTCCTTCGTCCCGTTCAGGTACTGACCCGTCAGGCTGGCCGGGTTGGCGAACACCTCCGCGGGCGGGCCGGCGGCAACGACATGGCCGCCGCGCACGCCCGGGCCGGGGCCGAAGTCCACGAGGAAGTCGGCGGCGCGCATGGTGTCCTCGTCGTGCTCCACGACCAAGACCGTGTTCCCCATGTCACGCAGCCGTTCGAGGCTCGCCAGCAGCCGAGCATTGTCGCGCGGGTGGAGTCCGATACTCGGTTCGTCCAGCACGTACAGCACGCCGACGAGCCCGCTACCGATCTGGCCCGCGAGGCGGATGCGCTGCGCCTCGCCGCCCGAGAGCGTCGGGGCGGAGCGGTCGAGCGTCAGGTAGTGGAGGCCGACGTTCAGCAGGAAGCCGAGACGGGCGCGGATCTCCTTCAGCAGCTCGCCGGCGATCGTGCGGGGAATGTCGGTCAGCTTCGACTCGTAGCCGTCGAACCACGGCACCAGCTCGCCGATGGGTGAGTGTCCCAGTTCGACCAGCGACTTGCCGCCGACGCGGACGGCGCGGGCCTGTGGGTTCAGCCGCTGGCCGTTGCACGCGGGGCAGCGTACTTGTCGCATGTACTTTTCGAGTCGCATCCGCTGCGGGCCGGGGGCGGCCTTCTTGAACTGCGACAGCAGTTGCGGAACGACACCGTCCCACTTGCCGCCGTGCTTCCAGACGGTGCCGTTGCGCTGCTTCCACTCCCAGACGATGTGCCGGTCGCCGCCCCCGTTCAGGAGCAACTCGCGGTGGTCGTCCGGGAGCTGGTTCCACGGCGTCTTCAGGTCGATGCCGAGCGACTTCGCCACGCCCTCGTAGACATGCTTCCGCCAGCGGCCCATCCCCTTCAGCGAGCCGACCAGCGGCACCGCCCCGGCGTAGAAGCTCAGCGACGGGTCGGGGATCATCAGGTCGGGGTCGAAGGTGAACTTGGTGCCGAGGCCGTCGCACTCGGGGCACATCCCCATCGGGCTGTTGAAGCTGAACAGCTGCGGCGTCGGCGGCTCGTAGCTGATGCCGCAATGCGTGCAGGCGTAATGCGCCGACAGTAACACATCCTCGGTCGCAGCCTCACCCTCAGCGTCGGCGGGGCGGTCGCCTTCGACGCTGATGACGAGGTTCCCCTCGGCCAGCGCCAGCGCCTGCTCCACGGCCTCGGCGATGCGGACGCGGTTCGTCGCGCCCTTCGCCTCGATCTTCAGCCGGTCGATGACGATCTCGATGGTGTGCTTGATGCGCTTGTCGAGCTTCAGGTCGTCGGTCAGCTTCACGACCCGGCCGTCAACGCGGGCGCGGACGTAGCCGCGCTTCCCCATGTCGGCGAAGAAGTCCTTGAACTCCCCCTTCTGGCCGCGCACCACCGGCGCCAGGATCATGAACCGCGTCCCCTCGGGCAACGCCAGCACGCGGCCGATGATCTGCTCGCAGGTCTGCGCCGTGATCGGCCGCTCGCACTTGGGGCAATGACCCTGGCCGAGCCGGGCATAGAGGACGCGCAGGTAGTCCGACACTTCGGTCACGGTGCCGACGGTGCTGCGCGGGTTGCGGCTGGCGGTCTTTTGCTGGATGCTCACCGCGGGTGACAGGCCGCCGATGTAGTCCACGTCCGGCTTCGGGAGTTGGCCGAGGAACTGGCGGGCGTAGCTGGACAGGCTCTCGACGTAGCGGCGCTGGCCTTCCGCATAAATAGTGTCGAATGCGAGGGAGGATTTGCCCGAACCGCTGACGCCGGTGAAGACGATGAGTTTGTCGCGCGGCAGTTCGAGATCGACGTTTCGGAGGTTGTGCTCCCGCGCCCCGCGGATGACGATGGCCTGGGTGTCCATGAGGGCCGAGGCTCCTCCTGAGCGGCGCGGATAGGGTACGGATGACTAGTATAGGCCCGGCCACTGCGGCAGGATAGGCGGACTGAAGTGGCACCGAAAGCCCTGGGGCGGCCGTCCCAGGGCTTTCCTGGGGCGTAATCGGGAACTTTCGACACCCCCCGAGCGTCAGACGCGGTGGAGGGTTGTGAACGACGACGATCGCCGGCTGATCGCGGAGAGTCTGGCCGGGCGGCGGGACGCCTTCGGTGAGTTGGTATCCCGTTACCAGGGCAGGCTTTACAACGCCGCGTTCCGACTGGTAGACAGTCCCGACGACGCCGCCGATGTCGTCCAGGACGCGTTCCTGAACGCCTACCAGTCGCTCCACGCCTTCAAGGGCGACGCCGAGTTCTTCACCTGGCTGTACCGGATCGCCTTCAACGGCGCCATCAGCCTGAAGCGGAAGAAGCGGCCGACGGCGAGCCTGGACGCGGCCGACGGCGACCGCGGGTACGAGCCGCCCGACCCGTCCGACCATGTCCGCACCGGGCACGCCCTGGAGCGGACCGAGGAGGACGAGCGGCTGTACGCGGCGATCGCCCGGATGACGCCGGAGCACCGCGAGGTGCTGACGATGAAAGACCTCGACGGCCTCCGGTATGAGGAGATGGCCGAGCTCCTCGCGGTGCCGATCGGGACGATCCGCAGCCGCCTGCACCGTGCCCGCCTCGAGTTGCGCAACCTGCTGGCGCCCGCGGACGACGAGGACGAGCCGACCGACCGGGGAAGGGGGGAGCGTCCACCCCCCGACCCCAACTGACATGATGCCCGCCATGCCCGCCATGCCGCCCGACGCCGTAACCCACCTGCTGACCGCCGCCGTGGACGGGGAACTCACCCCGGCCGAAGCGGCCACCGTCCGCGCCCTGCTGGCCGACTCGGCCGCGGCCCGCGCGGCGTTCCGCCGGCTCCGCAACGACCGCCGCCGCCTCCAGCAACTCCCACCCGCGACACCGCCCGCCGACCTCCACGCCCGCATCATGGCCCGCCTCCCGGCTCAGCCGCCGACGCCGGCCGAAGTCGTCCGTCCCGCTCCGTTCCGGCGGAGGCCGTCGCTCGCCCCCGTTGCTGTGGCCGCGTCCGTACTGGTCGCCGTCGCCGGGGCGTCGTTCTCGTTCTTCGTCGCCGAACCGGGCCGGGCGCCGGGCGCGAACCCCGGACTGCTGGCGAAGGCGGACGCCCACCGCGAAGCGGAATGGGCGAAGCTGCTGCCGCGGGAGTCGGCCCCGCCGCCGTCCGTTCCCGCGCCCGTCGAAGTCGCGGTCGAGCCCGTGGTGATCGCCGTCGAGGGTCCGACCACGCCCGAGGTCGCGCCGCTGCCGCGGCCGGTGGTTCGCGACGTGCTCACGTTCCCGCCGCTGCCGGACGTCGGCAAGCTCGAACTGGCCCGCATTCGGGTGCCGTTCCTGGCAACTGTCGCCGAGTTCGACCGCGACGACGTGCAGCAGCAGTTCGTGACCGAGCTCGGCCAGGACCCGGCGTTCCGCATCGACCTGTTCGCCCGCGACCCGGCCCGGGGTGTGGAACTGCTTCAAGCCACCGCGAAGGGGTCCGGCCTCACCGTTCACGCCGACCGGATGACCGCCGAGAAGGTTCAACGGAAGCAGGCCGCGGCGTACCTCGTCTACACCGACAGCCTCACGGCCACGGACCTCCGCGGCTTGCTGGTCCGCCTCGCCGACGCCGACGCGAAGGCTCCCGCGCGGACGTTCGACTTCGTCCACGCTACCCCGGCCACGCCGGCCGACGGGCGCGACCTCCACGCCGTGCTCGGCACCGACCCCGGGCTGTGGAAGCGGCCTGCGACGAACAGCGAGCCGAAGTCGGTGGCGAGCGGCACCGCGGGGCAGATCACCCGGGCGCTCACCGACCCGGCGGGGAAGGGGAGCGACAAGTCCGCCATCCTGATGACCTACGCCCCCTCCACGGTGCGGACGCCGCCGGCCCAGTCGCGCGAGCTGAAGCAGTTCTTCGAGCGCCGCGGCGAGCGGCGCCCGAACGCGGTTCCCGTGCTCATCGTCGTTCGTCAGGCGAACGGCTAACGACCGCCGCTCGCGGCGTTGCAGGCGCTTGCACCGCCGCAAGCGGCGGAGCCTTGTTTTCCCTTTGTAACCCGCTCGTAACCCCACCGTAACGACCCTCGAACGAGCCCTCGCGGACGGGGGCGTCGCCGGCGTATACTCCCGGTGTTCCGACCCCGGAGGTGTGCGATGCGTTACGCCGTCCCGCTGTTCGTGCTGCTGACCGCCGCCGGGGGCCACGCCCGGGCCGCCGGCTTCCTGATCCCGAACGAGAAGGGCACCCCGCCGCTGGCGATGGTCAACCACAAGGTGAACGTCACGGTGGAAGACCAGATCGCCACCACGACCGTCGAGCAGACGTTCCGCAACCACACCGACCGGAACCAGGAAGCGACGTACATCTTCCCCGTGCCGCGCGGGGCCAGCGTCGACCGGTTCAGCATGTGGATCGACGGCAAGGAGACGAACGGCGAGTTGCTCCCGGCGAAGGAGGCCGACAAGATTTACACCGACATCGTCCGCCGCATCCAGGACCCGGGGCTGCTCGAGTACCTCGGCAACGGCATGATGCGGATGAAGGTGTTCCCCATCCCGCCGCGCGCCGACCAGAAGGTGAAAATCAGCTTCCGCTCGGTCGCCCCCCGCGAGGGGGCCGTGGTCGAGTACACCTACCCGCTCCGCACCGACGGCCGGGCCACCGCCACGCTGGAAGAGTTCTCCGTCCGCGTGTCGATCAAGTCGCAGCAGGCCATCCAGAACGTCTACAGCCCGACGCACTCCGTCGCCGTGATCCGCAAGAACGACAAGGAGGTGAGCGTCGAGTTCGCCAAGGAGCAGGGCGTACTCGACCGCGACTTCCAGCTCTTCTACGGCACCGGCGGCGGCGACGTGGGCGTGACCCCGCTGATGTACAAGCCGGTGACCGCGGACGACGGCTACGTCATGCTCCTGGTGTCGCCGCAGATCGACCCCGCCCGGGTGCGCACGCCGCGCGACCTGGTGCTGGTGCTCGACTCGTCCAGCAGCATGTCGGAGATCAAGTTCACGCAGGCCAAGCGCGCCCTCCGCTACTGCCTCTCCCAACTCCGGCCGGACGACCGGTTCGCCGTCGTCCGCTTCTCCACCACGGTGAGCCGCTTCCGCGACACGCTGGTCGCGGCGAACAACGACAACCTGGAGCGGGCGAACAAGTGGGTGGACGACCTCCGCACCAGCGGCGGCACAGCCATCTGGCCGGCGCTGGAGGACGCCCTGTCCCTCCGGCCGAACGACCCGGCGCGGGCGTTCACGACCATCTTCTTCACCGACGGCCAGCCGACGGTGGACGAGACGAACCCGGACCGCATCCTCAAGAACGTGGCGGCGCGGAACAGCGCCAACACCCGCATCTTCACGTTCGGCGTCGGCGACGACGTGAACGCCAGCCTCCTCGACCAGCTGGCCGAGTCCACCCGGGCGGTGAGCACCTACATCCGCCCGAGCGAGGACATCAAGGACCGCGTGGCGGGGCTGTACGCGAAGATCAACCACCCGGTCATGACCGACCTGAAGGTGACGACCGGCGACAACGTGAAGCTGACCGAGATGTACGCGCCGCGGCTGCCGGACCTGTTCCACGGCCAGCAGGTGATCGTGTGCGCCCGCTACAGCGGCAGCGGCCCGACGGCGGTCCGCCTCAGCGGCATGGTGAACGGCGAGCGGAAGGAGTACGTGTACGACGTGACGTTCCCGGTCCGCACCGACGAGGGGAGCGGGAAGGACTTCGTGGAGCCGCTGTGGGCGCGCCGCAAGGTCGGCTACCTGCTCGACCAGATTCGCGCCAACGGCGAGCAGAAGGAGTTGATCGACGAGGTGGTGGCGCTGGCCCGGCGGTACGGCATCGCCACGCCGTACACGAGTCACCTGGTGGTGCCGGACGGCCCGATGCCGGTAGTGCCGCCGGTGCGGCGGCCGCCGTTCAGCGGCCCGATCCCCGCCGGTGGGATGCCGGGCGGCCCCGGCGGTGCCGGGTTCGGCGGCGGCGGCTTCCGCGGCTTCTCGGCCCCCGGACTGAGCCCGATGGGCGGCGCGACGGCGCGGCCGGTGGCCGAGTTCGCCCGCGACCAGGCGAAGGGGGCGGACCCGAAGACCGCGCCCGCCGACGCGCTGGCGAGTAGCCGTGGGCTGGAGAACGACCGGCTGCTGAAGGCCGGTGAGAAGGCCGTCCGCGAGACGACGGATGCAGACACCCGGAAGCGGCTCGAGGAGGCCGTCGGCCAGCTGAAGCTCCAGAAGGACACGAACGAGGGGGCCGGCCGGGCCTTCCGCGGCGACAAGTCCGGCTACCAGACCGGCAAGCTCGGCGTCGACCTGGCCCAGAACACCGACGCCCTCCGCAACCAGTGCCGGCTGACGCTGACGGCCAACCGGCAGGCGAACGGCCGGCAGGTGCTGGAGGTCGGCGGGGTGTGGATCGACGACGCCTACCAGGCGAAGATGCCGACGGTGGTGGTGAAGGCGCAGAGCGACGGGTACTTCCGCATCCTGGAGAAGCAGCCGGCGATGCGCGACGTGTTCCGCCTCGGCAACGCCCTGGTGTGGGTGGCCCCGAACGGCACCGCCCTGGTCGTGGACCCGACCGGCGGCAAGGACGCGCTGACCGACGCCGAGATCGACGCGCTGTTCGCGGCGCGGCGGTAGGGCGGCCCCGATAACACCCGAAGCCCGGGGACGGCCGTCCCCGGGCTTTCTTCATGCGCCACTGGAATTCTGTCAGCGCGGCGCCGACAATCACCTCGCCCCACCCTCCCGGAGCAGAACCCATGTCCGCGCCCCTTTCGCGCCGGTCGTTCCTCCAGGCCGGCGCCGCGACCGCGGCCGGTCTCCTCGCCGCCGCTCCGGCCAACGCCGCCGGCGACCTGATCGGCGACATCTCGCTCGGCGTGCAGAGCTACACGTTCCGCCAGTTCAACCTCGAGCAGGCGCTGCGGCGGATGAAGGACCTCGGCATCAAGCACGCCGAGTTCTACGACGCCCACGTCCCGCGGGCGAGCACCCCGGCGCAGGTAACCGCCATCCTCGGGCAGTGCAAGGAATACGAGGTGACGCCGGTCGGGTTCGGCGTGCAGGCGTTTACCGACAACCACGACGCCAACAAGCGCGTCTTCGACTTCGCCAAGACGCTCGGGGTGAAGTACCTCAGCGCCGACCCCGCGCCGAACAGCTTCGACAGCCTCGACCGGCTGGTCGACGAGTACAAGATCGCGATCGCCATCCACCCGCACGGCCCGTCGGGGAAGGCGCTCCACCGCTGGCACTCGGCCGAAGTTATCCTGCGGGCGGTGCGCGACCACCACCGCCTCATCGGCGCCTGCCTCGACACCGGCCACCTCATCCGCGCCGCCCAGCTCGGCGAGCGGCTCGACCCCGCGCAGCAGGTGCGGCTGATGGGCGCCCGCAACTTCGGCATGCACCTGAAGGACCACGACAACCGCCGCAAGGAGGACGTGATCTTCGGCGCCGCCGAGGGGGCGCTGAACGTGTCCCAGGTGCTCGCGGCGCTGCGCGAGGTGCGCTTCAGCGGCGCGATCTGCATCGAGTACGAGGCGCACCCGGCGGACCCGGCGCCGGACATGAAGAAGTGCGTGGACTACGTCCGCGACGTGGCCCGCCGCGCCGGCTGACCTATAACGGACCCGTGTCCGCACGCCCCCCGCCGGCCCCCGGCGGGGGGCGTGCCGTTTGCCCGCCCCCGAGGCCGCCGCGGTGCTGACTCCCGACGTGACCGCCGAGCTCCGCCAGAAGCGCTACAACGGCACCGTCGTGTACCTCAAGAAGGTCCACTCCGACCTGATGGTGATGCGGGTGAGGCCCGACTTCGTGCGGCCGCCGCACAAGCCCGGCCAGTACTGCTCGCTCGGCCTCGGCTACTGGGAGGCCCGCGCCGACGGGTGCCAGGCCGAGACGCTGACGCCGGAGGAGCAGACGAAGGTCGTCCGCCGGGCGTACTCGATCAGCAACTCCATCCTCACCGACGCCGGCAAGCTGGTGGACGTGCCGAATACGGACTACCTCGAGTTCTACATCGTGCTGGTCCGCGAGAACGCCGACGGCCGCGTGCCGGCGCTGACGCCGCGGCTGTTCGCCCTGAACGAGGGCGACCGGCTCAACATCGGCGAAAAGATCACCGGCCTGTACACCCTCGACCCGGTGAAGCCGGGCGACACGGTGCTGTTTCTCGGCACCGGCACCGGCGAGGCGCCGCACAACTACATGACGTGGGAGCTGCTCCGTCGCGGCCACACGGGGAAGGTGCTGTCTGCGTCGTGCGTCCGCTACGGCCGCGACCTCGGCTACCGGGAGACGCACGACCGGCTGATGGCGAAGTTCCCGAACTACAAGTACCTGCCGCTGACGACCCGCGAGGCGACGGTCACGAAGAAGACGTACATCCAGGACGTGATCGCCGGCGGCGAGCTGGAGGAGCAACTCGGCGAGGCGCTCGACCCCGAGAAGACGCACGTGTTCCTGTGCGGCAACCCGAAGATGATCGGCGTGCCGCACCGCGACAAGGCGACGGGCGAGAAAACGTACCCGGAGCCGGTCGGGGTGATCGAGGTGCTGGAGAAGCGCGGGTTCCGGGCGGACGTGTCGGCGGTGAAGTTCAAGGGTAACGTCCACTTCGAAGAGTACTGGTAGGGGCGCGGCGGCATGGCCGACATCAACGAAGTCATCGGCGGCTACAAGCTGCGGACGCTGCTCCAGACGGGGCAGAAGTCGCAGGTGTTCGAGGTCGTGGAGACGCGCTCGAATCGGCACTTCGCCATGAAGGTGCTGCTGCCGGAGGCGGCGACCGACCGCGAGGCCCGCCAGGAGTTGTTCAACGACGCCGAGGTCGGCGTGAAGATGGCGCACGCGGACGTCATCCGCATCCACAAGGTGGAGCGGTCGAAGGAGCGGCCGTTCTTCGTGATGGAGTTCTTCCCGTCCGGGTCGCTCCGCCTCCGGCTCCAGGCGAAGGACACGAAGTTCATCAAGGAGCACGCCCGCAAGATCTTCCGCGAGGCGGCGACGGGGCTGGCGTACATGAACGCCATGGGCTACGTCCACCGCGACGTGAAGCCGGACAACATCCTGGTGAACAGCGTCGGCGACACCAAGATCATCGACTTCGCGCTGACGACGAAGATGAAGCAGGGCGGCGGGCTCTCCGGCCTGATCAACAAGCTGCTCGGGAAGAAGGAGCGGCTGGGGGGCACCAAGAGCTACATGAGCCCGGAGCAGATTCTGAGGCAGAAGCTCGACGGCCGGTCCGACCTGTACAGCTACGGCTGCTCGCTGTTCGAGCTGACGACCGGCCGCAAGCCGTTCGTGGGGATGACGGAGCAGGATCTGCTGACGAAGCACTTCACGGAGAAGCCGTCGAGCCCGGTGAACTACAACAAGGACCTGACCGACGAGTTCGGGCAGTTGGTGCTGAAGATGCTGGCGAAGAAGAAGGAGGACCGGTTCGCCGGCTTCCACGAGTTCCTCATCGCCCTGCGGAAGGTGAAGATTTTCAAGGACGAGAAGGTCGCGGACGAGGAGTGACACCCGGGCGTCACGCGTCCGCCGCACGAGGTTTCTGATGGTCCCGGCCCCGCTGCCGTTCGAGCACGACATCCACGAGTTGGAGCTGGCGCTGGCCCGGCTGGAGGCGGCGTCGCCGGACGGGACGGACGCGCTGCGGAAGATGCGGCGCGAGCTGACGGCGCTGCTGCGGGAGCGGTACGGCCGGCTGACGGCGTGGGAGACGGTGCTGGTGTCGCGGCACCCCGAGCGGCCGCAGACGATGGACTACATCGGGCTGATCTGCGACGAGTTCGTGGAGCTGCACGGCGACCGGGCGATCGGCGACGACCGGGCGATCCGAGCCGGGTTCGCGCGGGTAGGAGACTTCAAGGTGGTGCTGATCGGTCACCAGAAGGGGAAGACGACGGCCGAGCGGACGCAGTGCTACTTCGGCTGCGCCCACCCCGAGGGGTATCGGAAGGCGCTGGCGAAGATGAAGCTGGCGGCGAAGTACCGGCTGCCGGTGGTGTGCCTGATCGACACGCCGGGCGCGTTTCCGGGAATCGGGGCCGAGGAGCGCGGCCAGTCGCAGCTAATCGCCACGAGCATCCTGGAGATGTCCCGGCTGGGGACGCCGGTAGTGTGCGTGGTGATCGGGGAGGGCGGCTCGGGTGGCGCACTCGGGATCGGCGTGGGCGACCGGGTGGCGTTGCTGCAGCACGCGTACTACTCGGTCATCAGCCCGGAGGGTTGTGCGGGGATCCTGTGGAAGGTGGCAACGGACGCGACGAAGCCGAAGGCGGCGGACGCGCTGGGCCTGACGGCGTCCACTCTCCTGCGGCTGGGTGTGATCGACCACGTGATCCCGGAGCCGGTCGGAGCCGCGCACCGGAGCCCGCGGGATGCCGGTAGCGCGCTGAAGGCGTACCTGACGAAGCAACTGCGGGAGCTTGCGTCACAGCCGGTGCCCCAGCTCCTCGATCGCCGCTATTCGAAGTTCCGCTCCATGGGCGTGCTGGGCTGAAGTGGACCAGCTGGGCCGCCTCGTTTCAATACATAATATCTATTATCGGACTCGTTCATGACCCCCTGCGATCTCGCCCAGTAATTATGGAGTCTGATAATGTATCTTATGTATCGAACGCTCAGCATCGACCGTGGACACCTCGCCGGCCCCCGCATACGCTGCCGTCATGCCTGAAAACGCTGCGAATCCTGGCAATCCTGTCATCGAAGCCGGTCTTGTCGGCTTTGGGATGATCGTCGACGAGACCTATCGCCCCTGCTTCGACGCCCTCGCTCGGGTGCCGATGTTTCTCGCGTCCGCCGGCCCTGTCCGCGTGCGACTCGCCGCCGCCGCCACCCGGACTGGCACCCGCGTCGCCCGCTACCTCCGCGACACCGAATTCCCCCCCCCAGCATTTGCCAACCTGGTCGGCGAGCACTCCTACGAGCAACTCGCCCGGTCGCCGGTCCACGCCATCTGCGTCGCCAGCCCGGACGACCGCCACTTCGCCGCCGCCCGCGCCGCCCTCGCCGCCGGCAAACATACCCTCATCGAAAAACCCTCCGTCCTCGGTCTCCCCGAACTTGACGAACTCGTCGCCACGGCCGCGCGAACCGGCGCACTCGCCAAGGTCGTTTACCACAAGCTCGCCGACCCCGACCACAAGAAACTCCGCACACTGGTTCAGGACGGTGTTTTGCGGCACGTCAACAACGGCTACTGCTCGCTTCTCGAACCCAAGTCCATCAGCGGCGGGCAGTTCGCGGAATGGATCCGCGGCCGGAACCCGTCCACCTACGTCGCCGTCCACTACCTGAAGCTCATCGATTTCACCTTCGGCCCCGATTGGGCGCTCGACCGCGTCTCCGCCACCGGCCAGCGCGGGCTCGTCGGCCCGCCCGACGGGCCGACCTGGGACTCGGTGCAACTCCAGGTCGTCTACCGTCACCCGGACTCCCGCGAGGCCGCGTTTGATATCCACACCAGTTGGGTCACGCCCGATAACTTCCCGGGCTACGTCGAGCAGGAAGTTCAGTTCCGCTTCGACAACGCCGTCTGGGCCGCCCACCAGCGTAAGCGCGGCGTCGAACTCACGGTGGAAGGCCGCACGCCTCACGACCTGAAGAACACACCGAACTACCACTACAACGGCACGTTCCTCGAGCCGTGGGGCGAGCGATCCCAGCGCGGCTACGGCATCGAAGTCATCGAGCGCTTCTTCCGCGAGGTCGCCACCGTCGAGTACGGCGGCCCGCCCGCAGAGCGCCCGCAGCGGCTCGCGGCCATGCGGGCACTCACCTACAACGACTTGAGCTCCGACCGGAACGTCGTCGCCGTGGTGCAGGCGTCGGAGGCGATCCTGAAGCACGCCGCCGCCGGCCAGCCCGGGTGCGTCGTGAAGGTGAACCAACCCGAGGGCGGACTCGTCCTGTACGTGCCGGGGGCCGCGACCCCGGAAATCCTCTACCCCGGGCGGGTCTGACCCCTGCCCTTCACCGGCAGGCCAGCCGTGGACCCGAAGCGCCTCGTCCGCGTCAGCAAGTTTCTCAGCCTTCACCTCCGCCACCAGCCGGCGGACCTCGGGCTCACACTCGAACCCGGCGGCTGGGTGCCAGTCGCCGACCTCCTCGCCGGCGCCGCCCGGAAGGGTTTCCCCATCACGC